>VYLD01000091.1_pt1 | contig 47364 bp, 37 predicted proteins | sample 5114401 | NCBI WGS metagenome assembly VYLD01 (sample SAMN12291783, study PRJNA351875) | freshwater metagenome | isolation source: freshwater lake | place: USA: Michigan, Gull Lake | collected 2013-08-08 | reverse complement strand
AGCTCTGCACCACGTCGACGTTGTCGAGGCGATAGGTCTCTCCCCGCCGCTCGACGAGCTGGGCCTTGAGGTGTGTGCCGGCCTCGAGCGCTCCAGCGAACCGCCGCTTCGACTTGCGCGCGCCGGCGGCGAACGCCGACACCCGGCCCTTGCCGCGCGTGAAGAGCGTCACCACCCGATCGGCCTCGCCGTAGTCGATGGTCGAGAGCACCAGCGCGTCTTCGACGATGCGCTCCATCGTCTACTGCGCGAACGCCTGCGCGACCCGCCACACGTGAAAAAACGCCCCGGCCGCGCCCGCCGCCACAGCCCCCGCCAACACCGCCAGCAGCCCCGTCACCGCCCGTTCCCGGCGCGCCGCCTCGAGGGCCACCGGGTCGAAGCGCTCGAGCACGGGCGCCCCCGCCAGGCCTTCGAACCGACGCACCGTCTCGTCGCCCGGCAGCCCCACCGCGTCGGCGTACCGTCGCAAGGCGTTGGCGGTGAAGATAGGCTCGGGCCACTTCTCACCGTCACCCTCTTCCAGCGCGCCGATCACCAACAGCGGCACCCGGGTCTGCTGGGACAACTGCGCGCGAGACAGCCCCTTCGACACCCGCTGCGCCGACAAGAAGCTGCCGAACTCGACGCGCGCCCGCTCGATGGCCGCCGGGCTCAGCTCAGACATCGTTGGCACCGCTCGAGAGGGTCGCCACGGCTATTTTTGTTCCTTGAGCTTCAGACACAGCTCTTTCAGATCGAGATCGATCGACTTCTCGAAGCACGTGGTGAAGGCCCTGGTGGCCTCTTCTGGTTTCTCGGCGCGGGCCAGACACAGGCCCACCCGGTGATAGGCATCGGCCCGATCAGGGCACGCGTCCTTGTAGCGACCGTAGTATTTGCACGACTCGGCGGCGTTGCCCTGCTCGTCATAGACCTGGCCGAGCTGCTTGAAGCTCAGGCAATACTTCGGGTTGATGGTGACCGACGCCTTGAGGTGCTCGAGCGCAGGCTTCAGCTCACCCTTCTTGTAGTAAGCCCAGCCCATGTTCCCGTGGGCGATGAAGGGGGCTCCGTAGAGCACGTCGTTGAGCGCCTTCTCATACAAGGCGATCGCCTCGTCGTAGCGCTTCATGTCCATGTACAGGTTGCCGAGGTTGGTGCTCGCCTCCGAGAACGGCGTCTTCATTTTCAGCGCCTTCTCGTACTCGACCTTCGCCTCGTCGAGCCTGCCGAAGGAATGGTGAAGCAGAATGGCTTTGACATGCACCGCTTCGGCATAGTCGGGGTTCAGCTCGAGCGCTTTTTCGACCTCGGTGAAGGCCTGCTGCGCGTTGCGAGCGATGAGCCCGACCGCCAGGTCGTAGTGGCTCTGGGCGGCGTCCCGGTCTTCCTGGCTCACCCAGTGAGCGCAGCCGCTGAAGGCCCCCAGCACCCCGGCCAGGCAGAGCGCCGAGAGCAGCTTGCCGATGTTGACCACCCCGCTCCTGATACCGGTGGTCGGCGAGCGCGGAGAAGGGCCCTGCAGCGAGGCGCTCTGCAGCTGGGCGGCCTGCAGCGGGCCGCCTTGCAGCGCCGTGCCGCGAATGGTGTCCGATCGCGGCGGTTCCCTCTGGAAGACCGGCAGGGCGCGCACGAACTGATCCTGCTCGTCGGGCGGGCGGCCACGGAAGTTCAGGTTGTCCATGATGAAGCCCATGGACTCGACGAAGGCCAGGGCCTCGGCCTCTTCCGCCTGGTAACGCTCGGGCGGCACCGCCCCGTTCGAGGGGACGTAGACTGCGCACTCTCCGCTGTCGCCCAGGTGCAGGTAGACGAAGACGGCGTACCCGGTGGGCCCCCGCAACCCCAACACAAACGCCGTCGCCGGCCCTGCCTGCCACCCAGGCACCGCCACGTGTGGCTGGTTGAGCGATTGATACAGCTGAACCACCTGCTCCTTCGCCGCGGGCAGGCCCTTGAGTCGCTCGTCGATGGTGTACACGCTGCTGTTTCCTTCGCGCCGCCGCCTTCAGCGGGTGGTGACTGAGAATTCCTGACGCACGTCGTTCTTGTCTGCGGCCGTTCGCTCGAACTTGATCAACGGCTGCTCGATGGTGACCTGGTCGGGGCTCATCGAGCCTTCGCCGATGATCACCCGGAAGAAGTGGTCGGCCCGGGTCGACTTCGGCTGGTCTTTGTTCACCTGCACCTTGCGCGCCTGCATCAGCACCAGGTTCTTGCCTGGCACGAAGGAGCGGGTGAGATCGCTGACGATCTGCTCGTCTTCGCTGCGCAGGGTGCGAATGAACTTGCCGTTGATGAACAGGTCGATGTCGTACTCGGTGCGGCCGATGACGTTCTGCTCGGTGACCACGAAGTACTTCCTGGTGATGATGCCCTCTTCCTTCACCGCCTCGGTGGGCTTGTCGGGCGCGACGGTGACCTTCTTCACCGAGTAGCCCGGGGCGTCGATGTGCACGTTGCCCTTCTCGTCGATCTGCACGTTGACCTTCGAGAACGAGTGGTTGGTCAGCCCGTCGACGCTGACCCCGTTGACGAACACCTCGGCTGACCACGCCGCCATCGGCGTCAGCACCATCAACAGCAAGAGCCTGGGGGCCTTCATGACGACCTCGAGAAAAACCAAACCTGCGTGGTGCGGCCTTTTCCAACGCCGCCTTATCAGCCTGTTGAACGCTGCGCCCCGGTCGGCGTGCTGCCGCCTGCAGCTGGGGCCACGGTAAACCATTGGCATGTGAAGAAGATTTCGGCTACCGGCCCCAGGGGCCATGTCCTTCTTCGAACGCTTGAAGCTGGCGCTCTCGCTGCTGTTTGGAGGCGACTTGCCGGCAGCCGTGCCTCAGCGAGAGGCGCTGCCGCCGCTCGCGCCTCAGCCCCAGGCGCTGCCTCACCCCAAGGAGACCACCGCGGGCCAAAGCGTCGAGCAGCAACACGGCGCGGCCCTCTTCTTCCTCGGGCTGTTGCAGCGTGACGGGCGGCTCATCGACTTCTTGAAGGAAGACATCAGCGCGTTCAGCGACGCCGACATCGGCGCTGCGGCCCGCGTGGTGCATGACGGCTGCAAGAAGGTGCTCTCGCAGTACCTGTCCCTGGCCCCGGTGGTGACCGACGCCGAGGGCGCCTCGATCAAGGTGCCTGTGGGCTTCGACGCCAGCCGCTTCCGGCTCACCGGCAACGTGAGCGCGCAGGGCCCCTGGCAGGGCAGCCTCAAACACCACGGCTGGGTGGCGACGAAGATCGACCTGCCCCCGGTGCCCGTGACCGTCGACCTGAAGGTCATCACTCCAGCCGAAGTCGAGCTGCCGTGAGCGCCACCTTCGCCGTCGGCATCGACCTGGGCACCACCCACAGCGCGCTCTCGTACATCGCCCTCGACGCCCAGACGGGTCGAGGCCCCAATCAGGCGGTGCTGCCCGTCTCGCAGGTGACCGCGCCCGGCACGCTCGAGGCCCGGCAGCTGCTGCCGTCCTTTCTCTACCTCGCGAGCGACACCGAGTTCCCCGCGGGATCCCTCAACCTGCCCTGGACCACCAGCCCCCGCCCGCTGGTCGGTGAGTTCGCCCGCAGCCATGGCGCGAAGGTGCCCACCCGGCTGGTGTCGTCGGCCAAGTCCTGGCTCATTCACCCGGGCGTCGACCGGCGCGCGAAGATTCTGCCGTGGCAGGCGCCGGCCGACGTCGCGAAGATCTCTCCCGTCGAGGCCAGCGCCCGCGTGCTCGAGCACCTGCGCGAGGCGTGGGACAAGGACTTCGGCCACAAGGCGAAGCTCGCCGAGCAAGAGCTGGTGGTGACGGTGCCGGCGTCTTTCGACGCGGCGGCGAAAGAGCTCACCCTCGAAGCGGCGAGGCAGGCGGGGCTCACCCGGGTGACGCTGCTCGAAGAACCCCAGGCGGCGCTCTACGCCTGGCTCGAGGCCATGGGCGACGGCTTCCGCAAGCAGGTGCAGGCCGGCGACGTGGTGCTGGTGGTCGACGTCGGTGGCGGCACCTCTGACTTCTCGCTCATCAGGGTCGGTGAGACGGGTGGAGCGCTGACCCTCGAGCGCCTCGCGGTGGGTGATCACATCCTCCTCGGCGGCGACAACATGGACCTGGCGCTCACCTTCTCGGTGAACGAGCGCTTCAAGGCCGCCGGCAAGACCCTCGATGGCTGGCAGCTGGCCGCGCTCACCCAGGCGTGCCGCGTCGCCAAAGAAGCGCTCTTCCTCGACCCGGCGCTCCAGAAGGCACCGGTGACCGTGGCCGGCCGTGGCAGCTCGCTCATCGGCGCGACGCTGAAGGGCGAGGTGGCCCGCGACGAGCTCACCGCTCTGCTCACCGATGGCTTCTTCCCCAGGTGCGCGGTGACCGACCCGGTCGCGGCCCCCCGTCGCTCGGGCCTGGCGCAGGTCGCCCTGCCCTACGCCCAGGACGCAGGCATCACCCGGCACCTGGCGGCCTTTCTCTCTCGCCAGGCCACGTCCCTGCAGCTCGGCACCTCCTTTGCGCGCCCCACCGCGGTGCTCTTCAACGGAGGCGTCTTCAAGGCCGGCCCGCTGAAGACCCGCCTGCTCGAGGTGCTCAACGGGTGGCTGACGAAGGACGGGGCCCGCCCAGCGAAAGAGCTGCCCAACGCCGATCTCGATCTCGCGGTGGCGCGCGGCGCGGCGTCCTACGGGTGGGTGAAGAACGGCCACGGCATTCGCATTCGGGGCGGCACCGCGCGCAGCTACTACGTGGGCGTCGACGCGGCGACCCTGGCCGTACCGGGCTACGTGCCCCCCGTGAAGGCCCTCTGTGTGGCGCCCTTCGGCATGGAAGAGGGCACCCAGGCCGACGTGCCCCTCGAGGAGTTCGGCCTGGTGGTCGGCGAGCCCACCAGCTTCCGGTTCTTCTCGTCATCGACGCGCCGCGCAGACACCGTGGGTGTGATGGTCGACGACGCGGCGCGAGCGCCCGACCTCGACGAGCTGCCGCCGATCGAGACCACCCTCGAGGGGCCCACCGCAGGGCAGCTGGTGCCCGTGAACCTGCAGGCGGCGGTCACCGAGCTGGGCGCCCTCGAGGTGCGGTGCCTGGAGCGCGACGGCAAGGGCCGCTGGAAGCTCGAGCTGAACGTCCGCCAGAAGGACTGAGCGAATGGCCCTGATCATCGGCATCGACCTGGGCACGTCGAACTGCGCGGTGGCCTTCACCGACCCCGCGGGCGGCGCGGGCGCGACCGTCGTCGACTTCCCGGTGCCCCAGCTGGTGCGGCCCGCCGAGGTGACGCGCCGGGCGCTCTTCCCCTCGGTCGTCTACCTGCCCTTCGACGGTGAGTTCCCCACGGGCTCGGCGGCGCTTGCGTGGAACGACGGCACCCGTGTCACGGGCGAGCTGGCGCGGTGGCAGGCCGGCCGGGTGCCCCAACGGGCGATCACCTCGGCCAAGAGCTGGCTCATTCACCAGGGCGTCGATCGGCAGGCCGCGATTCTTCCCTGGGGAGCGCCAGCCGACGTGCCCCGCCTCTCTCCGGTCGCCGCCCAGAGCGAGCTGCTGCGACACCTGGCCCTCGCGTGGAACGCCGAGCACCCCGAGGCGCCGCTCGCGCAGCAAGAGGTGGTGCTCACCATTCCCGCGTCGTTCGACGAGGCGGCCCGCGCGCTGACCCTGCAGGCGGCCCGCGACGCCGGCTTCGAGCTGACCCGGCTGACCCTGCTCGAAGAGCCCCAGGCGGCCTTCTACGACTTCACCGCGCGACACCGGGCCTCGCTCGCCTCGGCGCTCGCCGGGGTGCGGCTGGTGCTGGTGGTCGACGTGGGCGGCGGCACCACGGACTTCTCGCTGGTGCAGGTGGCCATGTTGCCTGAAGGCCCGGCGCTGCAGCGGCTCGCGGTCGGCGATCACCTGCTGCTGGGCGGCGACAACATGGACGCGGCCCTCGCCCGGCGCCTCGAAACGAAGCTGTTCCCCGATGGCGGCGCCTTCTCGGCCCAGCAGTGGGCCCAGGCGATTCAAGGGGCGCGCGCGGCGAAAGAGGCCCTGCTGATGCCGAGTGGCCAGGACACCGCGAACGTCACCCTCGCCGCCACGGGCAGCAAGCTGATCGGCCGCACCTTGTCGACCCAGCTCACCCGCGACGAGGTCGCCCAGCTGGTCGTCGAGGGGTTCTTCCCGAAGGTCGACGGCACGGCGACGGTGGCCAGCGCTCCACGAGGAGGCGTGGTCGAGCTGGGCCTGCCCTTCGCGAAGGACCCCTCCGTCACCCGGCACCTGGTCGCGTTTCTGCGCGCGCACGCTGAGGCCGGCTTCAGGGCCCTGGGGGTCGCTCATGGTGAGGGCCTCCCCCGACCCGACGCGATCCTGCTCAACGGCGGCGTGTTCAACGCCAGGGCGCTCTCGCAGGCGTTGGTCGACGCGGTCGCCGGGCTGTTCCCCGCGGCGCCGCCGGTTCCGCTGCTCGAGCACGACTCGCTCGATCTCGCGGTCGCGCGCGGCGCGGCGTACTCGGGGCTGGCCCGCAAAGCGCTGGGCAAGAAGATCGGCGGTGGAGCCCCCCGCGCCTTCTACGCGCTGGTGAACAGCCAGGCCGACGGGCCGCAGGGCGTCTGCCTTTTGCCGCGAGGACTCGAAGAGGGCTCGACGGTCGAGCTGACACAGCGGGAGTTTCAGCTCACCCTCGGCCGCCCGGTGCAATTCCAGCTGTATTCGACGACCGCCGATCGCCTCGACGAAGCCGGCGCCCTGGTCGCCCTCGATGATGACGCCTTCAAGGCGCTGCCGCCGATTCACACCATCCTCTCCGGAGCGAAGGGCCAGACCGTCGGCGTGCACCTGCGCTCGACCCTGTCCGAGGTGGGCACGCTCGAGCTCTCGTGCGTCGCCGGTGACCAGCGCTGGCGCCTGGAGTTCGAGCTGCGAGGGGCCGCTCAGTCGAAGGACGTGTCGGTGACCGAGGCGATGCCCGCGCGCTTCGCAGAGGCCACCGTCGAGGTCGAGCGCGTGTTCGGCACCCGGCCGCTGCCCGTCGAGCCCAAAGACGTGAAGCAGCTGGTGAGGACCCTCGAGCGTGTGCTGGGGCCGAAAGAGACCTGGCGGGTGCCGGTGCTGCGCGAGCTGTGGACGCCTCTGTTCGCGGGCGCCTCGAAGCGCCGACGGTCGATTGACCACGAGAAGCTGATGTACCAGCTGTTGGGGTATTCCCTGCGTCCCGGGGTCGGGTACCCGCTCGATGCGTGGCGGTGCGCGCAGACCTTCACGCTGTTCAAGGAGCTGGTCACCAACCACGCCGAGCAGCCCGTGTGGGCCGAGTTCTGGATCCTGTGGAGACGCATCGCGGGGGGCCTGAACGAGGCGGCGCAGGCGGCCATCTACGGGGTGCTCGAGCCCCACCTCGCGCGCCGCGTGCCGATCGACGTGGTGGCCCCCAAAGAGAAGCTCAAAGGCGTTCAGCCGCAGGCCCTGGAAGAGATGGTGCGCTGCGCGGCGTCCCTCGAGCTGCTGAACGTCTCGAAGAAGGCCGCGCTGGGCTCGTGGGTCGCCTCGCGCCTGTCGGCGACAGACACCGTCGGCGGCCCCTGGGCCTGGGCGCTGGGTCGCCTGGGAGCGCGCGTGCCCGTTCACGGCGCCGCCCACCGGGTGCTGAGCGCCGAGACCGCCCAGGCGTGGGTCGACCAGCTGTTGGCGCTGGACCCGAAGAAGCACGACACCGCGGCCTTCGCGATCGCCCTGCTCGCCCGACGCACCGGAGACCGCACGCGCGACGTCGACCCCGAGACCCGCGCCCGGGTGCTGGCTCACCTGGCGCAGGTGGCGGCCCCGCCTTCCTTGTCGCTGCTGGTGGCCGAGGTGGTTCAGCTGTCGGCCGCAGACGAGGCCCGCGCGCTCGGCGACAGCCTGCCCATCGGGCTCAGCGTCAAGCCTTCGTGAGGCGGGCCTGCCGCCGCGGGGCACCGTGTCTCCTCGCGCTGGAGTCGCGCTCCAACGAGGAACACGCGCCTGCCCGTAGCCGCGCAACACGGCGAGTCGACTATTCTGCGCAGTAGGTCGGCGCGAACGTTCCCGTGAGCCTGCCGGCGTCGGGGTCGCCGCCATCGGTGTCACAGCGGAGCCCAGCGTCAGGGAGGTTCGACGACTCGTTCACGACCTTCACGCCGCAGGAGAAGAAGAGGCCAAGCGCCAACGATGCCAAAGCTCTCAATCGGTTCATGGCGGTCCGTCAAAAGCAAACCCGGTGCCGCTCGGTCGTTCATCAGCGCGAGGTCTTGTCCTCAGTCGGCTGTGAGAGTGAAGCGAGGCTCACGTTGTGAATCCCACTCGCCACGAGGTCTCACCAGGAAACGGGCGGACGCTCGGGCTGATCATGCTCGACGTGGAATCACCCGCTCGCAGGCCTCTGATCGGAACTGGGCCGTCTCGAGCACGATCTCGAGACGGCTGGGCGAAGCAGGCAGCTACCTGGGCCCGGGAGCCAGCGCCGCCGAACCAGGGGCCACGATTGGCGCCACGATTGGCGTCGCCAACGCAGCCGCGGCCTCGGCCGCTGCCAGGCGTTCCTTCATTCGTTTGAGCGCTTCCGCCTCGAGGTTCTTGAAGGTGTCGACCACGCCCTTCTGGTTCCCGAGGTTGGCGGCGAACGCTGGAATCCACCCGCCGGGGTCGATCTCGAACTTGTAGACCAGCCACGTCTTCGCGCCGCCCCTCGACGTGCCCAGCCACAGGCCATTGTTGGTCTGCAGGCGAATGATGCCGCTGCGCGCGGGCATGTAGTCCGGCCGGGCCACCCAGATGATCTCGAGGGCCCCCGTGCCGTCAGGCCTCACCGCCTGCCGCTGCCAGAGCTGCGTGACGTAGTCGCGCTTCCCGACGATCGGCAGATCGATCAGCGTGTAGATCAGCACGCTCTGATCTTCGGGCTGCTCCTTCAGCACCCGCGATTCCTTCATGTACGGCATGTACGTCTTCAGCCGCCCCACGTTCATCAGCGCGTCCTGCACGTCGATCAGCGGCGCGTTCACCTCGCCCTCGGCCCAGACTTCTTTGAGCGGCGTGCCCACCACCGACCGGTTCTTGATGCTGATGGGGCTCGACACGACCGTCTCCCAATCTCCCTCGGCGGCAGCGCTCAGCCCCGCCGACAACATCGTGCTCAGAGAGATGAAGGACATTCGCGTCATGGTGGCAACGACCCCGCTGTCACAACGTAGCCCCGCACCTCGCGCCACGCCATGCGCCCGCCCGCTCGACCAGTTCTTGCGACCCGTCCGCCGGTCGACGAACCGTCAAGGCGCAAGAACGCCTCCAGGGTTGCGCACCCCCTCGGACCCAGCGACAGGTTCCTCGGGTCGCCCGAAAGGCGCCTCACACCCCGGCGGCGCCTCCTCACCCACGCCACGCAGGGCCCTCGCCTCTCCCCGGGTGCTTCCTCGCGGCCGCGTCACCCTTCCTCCCCTCACGACACCTATGGCGCGGCCCCTGGCGGCCACCGCGTCAACGTTCGGGCAGCGAGGGTGATCGCGTCGCCCACGAGCGGGGCCGTCAGGTAGCGACCATTCCAGGTCACGCCGACGAGCTCGGCGGTGCGAAGAATCGCGGCGCGCTCAGGCCGCCCGCGCAGGGTCGCGTCGCCCAGCGCGAAGCCCGTCGCTGCGGGCGAGACGCCCGCGATGAGCGGCCCCGAGTCGACGTCGCCCCGACCGTCATGCCCCACCGGCCATTCCCGAAAGCCGCCCAGCCAACCGCCGACCGCCGTGTCGCCGAAGGTCTTCCACATCAGCTCGGACTGCGCCTGCGCGAGGGGCTCGTCGATCAGCGCGAGGTACAACGAATTCCACGCAGCGCCGCTGCCTCGCGCCGGCTGGCCGGGCGCGAAGACCAGCAGCCCGCTCGCCGAGTCGACCCACTGCGCGAACAGCTTCGCCTTCCAGCGAGCCAACAAGTCGCCGTGACGCGGCTCCCCGACACACGCGTCGAACTGCATCACCGCCGCCAGCACCACCACGTTGTCGGGCACGTAGGTCTCGGCCGGGTAGGTCTCGATGAGCCCGGTCGGTGACGCGTCGACGCGCCGCGCCAGCGCGGTCACCAGCGCCTCGTGGAGGGCGACGTCGCGCTCACCACCGAGCAGACAGGCCACGTCCATCGCGAGCGCCAGGTGCCCGAGCACGCCCGCGTGACCTTCCGGGCCATCGAGCGTGGCCAGGGCGTCATGGCCCCACATGGCGGTGTCGTGCGCGAGTACGCGTTCACTGCTCAGCCGCTTGACCCAGCCACTCACCTGCTCCGCGCGCCTCGCCCTGGTGGTGGGATCTTTCGCCGCCAGGTTCATCGCCGCCATCGAGCTCATCGACAGGGTGACCACCGTCCACTCGCCGTCGAAGGGCGGCCCGGGCGCGAAGCCAGGCAGCTCTCCGGCCGCGAGGCGCTCGTCGAGTTGCTCGAGGCGGGCCTCGGCGTCATCCCGCTCGGCGCACGCGCTCACGCGCAGCACGTTCAACCCGATGAAGACCAACCCCACGAAGGCGCGCTTCTTGAGCATGGACTCCCAGTGTTGCGCGATCGGCGACGATCCTTGCGCTCGAGCACCCGCCAACGGTCGCGACCTCGACCCGAACGGCGTCTGGGGCATCGCGGCTGGCCTCGAGCGCCATCGACCGGGCAGGTGCCGGACCACAGGCGCGGCATCGCCAACCTGGCGCCGCGCTCTTCGGGCGTGACACCGGACGAGGCTGTCGTTCCCATCGCGCCTCGAACGCCGCCCTCAAGGGTGGCGGCGACGCCCACCGAGCCAGGAAAAGCCAACGGCAACGGTTGCGCTCGGCGATGGCGCACCCGGTCGGTACCGTGGGCGACCAGGGCACCCGCAGCTCGCCGATGAAGGGGCCCCAGGTGAGGCGCCGGTTGGTGGGGCCGCCGTTGCCGGGCACCCACCTGAAGTCTGTAGAGCCGAAGGCCGACTTCTCGGGGCCGAAGTCCGTCGACGCAGCTCGCGAAGGGTCAGTCGCTCAGGCCGGGCCTGCCGCTGACCACCATCATCGTCCCCACCATGGTGGTGACGAGGTGCTCTTCGCCGCCGCGCACCGCGTGCACCTCACCGCTCACCACGCTGATGGTCCGACCGGCCTTGATCACCCTGCCCCGCGCGACGATCTGCTCGCCCTTCGCCGGCGCCAGCAGGTTCACCTTGAACTCGATCGAGAGCACCGCCGCGCCTTCGGGCATCAGCGACAGCGCCGCGTAGCCACAGGCGCTGTCCACCACCGTCGCCACCACGCCCGCATGCAGGAACCCGTGTTGCTGGGTCAGGTCGTCGCGGAATGGCATTCGAATGGTCACCGCGCCAGGGGTGACCTGCTCGAGCACGCAGCCGAAGGTCTTCATCACCTGCTGCTTCTCGAAGCTGCGGCGGACCCGCTGCTCGACCGCCCCGGTCACAGCGACTTCTTCATCTCGAGGTGAGGCATGCCTGCCTCCTCGAAGATCCCCCCGTGGGGGCCGTAGCCGTGGCGCTGGTAGAACTCCATGGCCGACAGCTGCGCGTGCAACATGATGCCAGCCAGGTTGCGCTTCTTTGCTTCGCCTTCGAGCGAGCTCAGCAGCAACGAGCCCACCCCAGACTTGCGATCGCTCGACAGCACCGCCATGCGGCCGATGCGACCCCAGCGGCCCGTCTCGCCACCGGGAGCCTGCAGCAGCTCGACCAGGCGGCCGGTACCGATGGCGTGTTTCCCCTTGAACGCCAGCACGTGAAACGCCTTCGCGTCTTCCGCGTCGCGCTCGAGCCCCTCGGGCACGCTCTGCTCTTCGATGAAGACGATCTCTCGAATCGCGAGCGCCTGAAACAGCTCACCTTCGGTGGTCACGGCCGCGACGACGATGGGAGTGCTGGACTCAGCCGACATCGCGGCGCGTGATAGGGGAAATCGACCGTGATGGCAAACGCCCGCAGCCTGATCGTCTTCTACGTCCTGTTCTTCATGTTCGTGGGCGTGACGCTGCCGTTTCTGCCCGTCTACTACCGCTCGCTGGGCCTCGAGGCCTCCCAGGTCGGCCTGCTGCTGTCGGTGGGGCCGCTCTTTGCGCTCCTGGTCCCGACTCTGTGGGGCCAGGTCGCGGATCGCACCGGTCGCCCCGGCGCGGTGTTGCTGCTGGTGTGCCTGGGCAGCCTGGCCGGGTTCTCGATTCTGCTGACGGCGCGCACCTTCGCGGGCGTGCTGGGCAGCCTGGCGCTGTTCTCGTTCTTCAACGCAGCCACCACCACCCTCATCGACAGCCTCGCGCTGCAGCAGGTGGCAGACCGGGGCGGCTCGTTCGCGCGCATTCGCACCTGGGGCTCGGCGGGCTTCGTGGTGTCGACGCTGTCGTTCGGCTTCTTCGTCGAGGTGATCGATCGGCGGGTGGTGCTGGCCGCCCTCGCCCTCATCGCCGCCTTCACCGGGTGGGCGCTCGCCAGCCTCGCCTTCCTGCCGGCGCGCCCCCGCGTGGGCCCGCGCGCAGACCTTGCGGGGACGTTCGATCTGCTCAGACAACCCCAGCTGCGTTGGCTGCTGGTGGCCAGCGGGGCCCATTGGGTCGCCAGCGCGCCGTACCACGGCAGCCTCGGTATGCACTTCACGGCCCTGGGCTTCTCGCCCTCGATCTTGAGCCTCTCGGCGAGCGTCGCCGTGGGCAGCGAGGTGCTGGTCTTCGCCACCTGGCCCCGCGTCAGCGCGCGGCTCGCACCCCGGCGACTGCTGCTGCTGGCCTTCCTGGTGAGTGCGCTGCGGTGGGCGGTGATGGGCCTGACCTCGTCACCCGCGGTCCTGGTGGCGCTGGCGGCGCTGCACGGCCTCAGCTTCGGAGCCTTCTACGTCGCGTCCATCTCCTGGGTCGCCGACCGGGCTCCGCCGGCCTCGGGGGGCTCGTCGGCTTCACCGGCTCGGGCATGCTCTACGAGGCGCTCGGAGGCCATCGCCTCTTCCTCATCGCCGCCGCCGCCGAGTTGGTGCCCGCAACCGTTGCGCTGCTGTGCCTCGACGACGCTGCCGCGCGCCGCGACGCCACGTGACGGTCTGCCGCGCGAAGACCCCGCGTGGAACCTCGTCCGCCGCGCGCGTCTGAAGCCCCCTGCCGTCGGGGTTGGCGCGATCGGTGCTACCTTCTGAGGTCGCCATGAGACTGCTCGCCCTGCTGTGCGTCACCCTCGCTGCAGCCCCTGCCCTGGCGCAGAAAGAAGACCTCTTCGGCACCGGCAAGCCGCCCAACTTCCGCGACGAGACCATGGACCGACGCTTCGCCAAGTCGAAGGTCGCCCGGCTGCTCAACGAGGGAAGCGACAACCCCGGCTGCGTGCAGCTGATGGGCGCGCTGCTCACCGCCCTGGCCGAGATCGGCCCCACCCTGCACAAACGCGACGAGGCCTTCATGCTCGACCCGCTGCTGCAGCAGGCCGTCGAGCAACAGGTCAGCACGCCCAGCTTCCCGGCCATGGCGTACCTGGTGTCCATGGTGCGGCGGGTGCTCATCGACAAGCGGCTGCCTGACGAGTGGCTCGCCACCGCGATCGCCATCAACAAGGTGGTGAAGATCATCGACGTCGGAAAGCTGAAGATGATGAACGAGGGCCTCACCTTCATCGACTCCTCGGCCTTCACCATTCCCCTGCTCAAACAGCGCTACGTCGTCGAGGTGGTGGCGGCGAACAGCGCGGTCACCACCGACGTGGCCGGCCAGTTCCGCGACGCGTACCTCGATCGCGACGTCGCCTGGGGCGGCGCCACCCTGCTCGACACCGGGTCCAACGCGCCGAAGAACAAGAAGGGCAAGCGCTACAACCCGGTCGAACTCGGCGAGCTGGTCGCCATCCTCGAGTGGCTGCCACCAGACCCCCGCAAGACGGCGATCGACTTCTACGCCGACAACTCCAAGGCTCCCCCCCCGCCGGTGCGCATCATCGCCAGGCTGGCGGCCAAGCAGTACTCCGACCTCGAGAAGGCCTTCAAGGGCCAGCGCATGCTGGTCAAGGGCCGCTTCTGGGAGATGAACCGCACGGTCACCGAGGTCGAGGTGCGTGACGCGGTGCTCTTCGAAGATCGCGACTGGTACGGCGCCGTGATCGCCAACCCCCAGGACATCATGCAGTGCCCGGCGGCCATCAATGAGTTGACCGGCATCGCTCCGGCGCAGCCCGGCGGGTTCAAGCACTGATCGGCGGCTTTGGCCGAGGCTGTCGAGACCCGTCCCTGCCTCGAATTCAGCCGTGATGACAGTCGCTTGGCAATGGCACGCGCGCTGCTGGGCCACCCGCGCTCATGTCAGCCCCGGTCGCGAAAGCCTCATCAGCCATTCCTGCTCTGCCGAAGCCCAACCCCCAGCAGCCCTTCAAGGACCTGCTCCGCGACCCGAAGCAGCCTGCGTCTGCAGCACCTCTCCCGGGCCTCACGCGTCGGCCGGCAGGTTCATCGGCAGGCGCCCAGCCCACCACCGCGAAGCCGCCACCCGTGGCGAAGGGGCAAGCCGTCGCGCAGTCGCAAACGGTGGCGGTGGGTCGAAGTCGGGTCGAGACCGAAGCTGCGCGACTTCAGACCGTTCGGTCGCAGCACGTCGCGAACGCCGAGACCTCACTGCAGGCCCGCGCCACCTCGAACCTGCACCACGAGGCCCAGACCGAGGCTCGCGTCGTCGACCTGATCGTCAAGGACCTGGTGGCCGAGTTCGAGGCACACCCGCCCTCGCCCAGGCTCGCCAACCCCCTTCAACCAGTGTCGACCCAGGCCGAACTCCCTCTGCCGACCAGCGCCGTCGCCGCAGCAGGCGGCACCGCCCAGCCCTCATCGAGCCCTCCAACGCCTCAACTGAAAGCGGCCCAGGCCGCTGCGCTGATCGAGCGAATTGACGTGTTCGTGCGGTCCCAGAGGCCTGCGTTGGCGCTGACCCTCAACAACTCCCTGGGAGCGCGGGTCGAGATCGAACGCCTGGGCAAGGGGGAGGTCGCTTTGCGGTTGATCGGTCAAAACGGACCTCCCAGCCCTGAAGCGGTCAGCCGCATTCGTGAAGCGCTGACCTCGCGGGGCCTGAAGGTCGGGGCCCTCTCGGTGGCCTGACTTCGAGCGGCGGCCTTCATCTCGGCCGCGAAGGGTTTCAGCCACCGTCCCTGCTGCGACCTACTTGCCGCCGGGGCTCAGATCGAGCAGCGCCCGTTTGCCTTCTTTGTCCTTGAAGGCGTCAGCCTCGGCGAGGCCGTCACGCTTCTCTGAGATGTTCGGCCACTTGCTCGCCAGGTCGGCGTTCAGCGCCGTGTATTCCTTCCACTTCGCGGGCAGGTCGCTCTCGGGGAAGATGGCCTTGGTGGGGCACACCGGCTCGCACGCCCCACAGTCGATGCACTCGTCAGGGTGAATCACGAGAAAGTTTGCGCCCTCGTAGAAACAGTTGACGGGGCACACCTCGACGCAGTCGGTGTACTTGCACTTGATGCACGGCTCAGCAACCACGTAGGCCACGGTGAACTCCTTCAGGAGAAGACTGCAGGGTTTGTATGCTTCGAGTGCCGGTTTTTCACTCCAGAAAACCGCGGCGCTTGAGCAGCTCGGCGACCAGCACGGCGCCTCTGGCCGCGCCCATCTTGGTGTTGTGAGACACCAGCACGTACTTCACACCGTTCTCGAGCACCGCGTCTTCACGCAGTCGGCCCACCGAGGTGGCCATGCCGTCGTGGGTGTCGCGATCGAGCCGCGGCTGCGGCCGGAAGGGGTCCTCGAGCACCTCGACCCAGCGGGGAGGCGATGACGGCAGCCCGATGGCGGACTCGTGGCCCGTCCAGTCGCGCAGCACCTTTGCCACCTCGCTGAGCGACGCCTTCGACTTCAGCGACACGTACGCCGCCTCGGTGTGGCCCTCGAGCACCGCCACCCGCGTGCAGGTACACGAGACGGCGACGTCGGCGCGAGGCAGCCCCAGGGCCCCGAGGATCTTCTTCGTCTCGACCTCGACCTTGTGCTCTTCCTTCGCGATGTGGGGCACCACGTTGTCGATGATGTCGAGGCCCACCACCCCGGGGCTGCGTCCAGCGCCAGAGACGGCCTGCATCGAGGTCATCAGCACGGCCTTCACCCCGAAGGCCTGATCGAGCGGCGCGAGGGTGATGGCCAGCCCAGTGGTGGTGCAGTTGGGAATGGGCGCGATGAAGCCCTTCCACCCGCGCTGCCTGCGCTGCGCGTGGATCAGCTCGACGTGATCGGCGTTCACCGGAGGGATGAGCAGCGGCACGTCATCGTCGTAGCGGAACGCGCTGGCGGCCGAGACGACGGGAATGTCCCGGGCCAGGCGCGGCTCGAGGTCCTTCGCGACATCGCTCTCGACAGCCGAGAACGCGAGGTCGAAGTCCTGCGCCTTCACGTCGTCGCCGGCGATCACCTTCATGGCCGCGAAGTCCGGCGAGAGCCGCTCGGTGAGGAACCAGCCCATCATGCCGTTCGGTGCCTTCAGCGCGTCGGCGTAGGTCTTGCCTGCGCTGCGAGGGGACGCCGCGAGCCCGGTGACGCTGAACCAGGGGTGCGCCTGCAGCGCCGACAAGAACTGCTGGCCTGCCAACCCGGTCGCGCCTATCACCACGCATCGCAGCTTCTTCATGGCGCGGCGCATTAGCGGTACGGTGCGCCGCCTTCAAGGGCGACTCTCGTCGGCCCTGCGTCCTTTTCAGGCACCCCGCCGGCCGAGCGGAATGCTTCCTGGAGTCTTTCACCTCATGTTGACCAGCCTGCTCGCCACCCTGACCGCCGCGAACGTCTTCGTCCCCACGGTGACCTTCGAGGCCCGGCCCTCGCCGACTGCAGCACCGACCATGCAGGTGGGCGTCCTGAGCGAGCCTCTCACCGGAGAGCTGTCGTCAGCCGTTCGGGCCTGGGCGCTGACCCACGGCGCGCCGCTGGGCCTGAACCCGGCCTCGACCTTGAAGTTCGAGGTGGCCTTCGCGACGCGGTTCGGCGCCAGCTTTCACTTCGTGCAGCAGGTGCGCGGGGTCGACGTGTACCAGGCGAAGCTGGTCATCACCGTCGATCAGCAGGCGCGGGTCGTTCAGGTCGCGTCCAGCCTCGCGAGCTTCTCGCGGGTTCGTGAAGACACCCTGCTGTCCGAGGCGCAGGCCCTCGAGCGCGCGGCCAGGCTGGTGCCGTTCCCGGCGCTGAGGCCGCAAGACCCTTCGAAGCCCTATGGCGGCGACCGGGCCGTGTTCTTCGCCGTCGATGGCGAGCTGCACGCGGGCTTCGTGGTGAACGTCATCACCTTCGACGCCTCGAAGAACTGGTACCTGGGGTTCGACGCCGTCACCGGCGAGACGATCTTCACGCAGAACCGGGTGCACCACGCGGCCGATGACGCCAACGCCTATGCGGTGTCGCCGGGCGGGCTCGACGCGGGCGTCGGCGCCACTCCGACGACGGTGGTGTCCCTCACCCACGCCGACGGTGGGTCGTACGTGGGGACCACCTGTGAGCTCTTTCTCCCTGACGGCGGCTTCGCGGTGGTCGACAACGACGCCGGCGTGCTGTGTGGCGATCAGCTCACCTCGTACAACTGCTGTACCCGCAAGGGCTGCTCACCCGACGCGGGCTCGGCGCGCGTCGTCGGGCCGACCACGGTGATGGGCTTCTCGATCAACATCGACCTCGCGGTCTGCGATCGCGTCAACCAGGCCACCAGTCAGAGGGAAGAGGCGAACCTGCGGTACACGCCAGTCGATCCTCCGCGCAACCGCGCCGCGGTCGAGCTCGACGACCCGGCGAACTCAGACACCTTCGCGCACGTGCACTCGTTTTATCACGTCAACCGCGTGTACGACTGGGTGCGGGGCCTCTCGACCCGCGCCACCCCGCTCTTCCCCGGCAACCAGCCAGCCATCGGGCCCTTCCGCATGCGCGATGAGCGACGCACGCCGGCCCGAAAGCCCGCAGTGCTGAGCAACGTGCTGATCCCCGACTTCCAGAGCATCATGGGCATTCCGGCGTGCCTGGGAGGGTCGGTGCCCTGCGTGTCGAACAACTTCTCGCGCGTCGACAACGCCGCCTTCCTGCCGGCCGAGAACTTTGGGCAGCTGCCCCTGCCCGGCTTGTCCACCGGCGTCGATACGCTGGTCATCTTCCAGGGCAACGCGGCAGACGCAGCGTACGACGCGACGGTGCTGTGGCACGAGTTCGGCCATGGCGTGGTGTACGCGACCGCGGCGCTGACCTTCGATGACACGGCCATCGACAACCGCTCGGCGAACAACGAAGGCGGCGCGCTGCACGAGGGCTTCGCCGACTACATCGCTGGGGCGTTCGGGCGCCTGCCCGAGGTGGGCCCCTACTTCGGGCCCCGGGCCATCGGCGCATCGGGAGCGATGGGCCTTCGCCAGGACGGCTACCTGCGCTCGCTGGGCAACTCGCTGAGCTGTCCCGACGTGCTGTGGGGTCAAGTCCACCAGGACAGCCAGCACGTCTCAGCCGCGCTGTGGGCGGGGCGTCAGGCCAACCTGGGCACTGACAACGGCGCGACGTACGACGCGGCCTTCTACGCGATGCTGGTGTCGCTGGCGCCCAACGCCGACTTCGCCGCGGTGGCGACCGCCATGTCGGCGCGCGTGACCACGGCCCTCGGGGCTGCTGCGGGAACGGCCCTGCGACAGGTGTTCGACAGCCGGGGCGTGACGAACTGCTCGAAGGTGCTCGAGGTGACTCCCTCGACCGCGCCGCGCCCGGCGTTCTCGGTGCCGCAGGTCGCGTCGCTGCGGAACTCCATCATCCCCGGGCCCTTCCAGTTCAAGCTGCGCGCAACGGACGGCGCCTTCCGGGTCCGCGTTCAGGCGCAGCAGCAGGGCGGCGGCGGACCCTTCGGAGGCGGCGGCGCCCCTCCCCCGGTCACCGTGATGATCAAGACGGGGTCGGCGATCACGTTCACCCGAAACGCTGGAGCGCTCGCCAACGACGCGGACTTCACCACACAAGGAACGGCGGCCAATGGCACCCTGGACGTGAAGGCTGAGGTGCGCGTGCCGTGCGCCCCGAACCAGGAGATCTACGTGGCCATCGGCTCCTCGGGCGGCGCGTCTCTGCAGAACCTCACCGTCACCGCCGACCCGCTGGTGAACTGCCTGTTCCCAGCTGCAGACGGAGGCACCCCTGCCGATGCCGGGACGCCGGCGGTCGTGGACGCGGGCACTGACGGCGGTTCGAGCGGCGACGGGGAGACCAGGCGCTTTGCCGCGGCGGGTATCGTCGCCCAGCCTGCGGCGAAGGTCGGCTGTGGCTGCACGTCGCTCGAGGGTGGCTCGACGTTGGCCGTCCTGGGGCTGCTCAGCCTGGTTCGGCGCCGAAGCGGTCGTCACCCACGCAACGGAGGCTCTTCCTGAAAGAGCCCGGGCATTCCTTGATGATCGGCGAGACCGCCTCGGCGGGACGGCGATGACTACATCGCCAAGCCGTCAGACCCGCCATCGTCATCATCAAAGTCGTCGTCACCCTCGGTGCCGTCCTTCTTCATCGTTCGGCCGGCCACCTCGTACTGCTTGAGCAGCCGCCGGAAGTTCGAGCGATCGACTCCCGCGGCCCGGGCCGCGCTCGACACGTTGCCGGACGACTTGTCGAGCAGCGCCGACAGGTACCTGCGCTCGAAGGCCCGCATCGCCAGCTTCTTGGCCTGCGCGTAGGGCAGGTGCGCCAGGCTGTAGAGCTCGACGTCGGCCCCGCCCTTCTGGTTGCTGCGAATCTCGGCCGGCAGATCGTCGACCTCGAGGTGATCGCTCGCCGTCAACACCACCGCCCGTTCGATCACGTTCTCGAGCTCACGCACGTTGCCGACCCAGCGCGCGGTGGTCAGCGCCTCGAGTGTGCCCGTCGACAGGCCAGACACCTTCTTCCCGATCTTCTCGGCGTAGATCTGCAGGAAGTGGTGCGCCAGCAGAGGAATGTCTTCGGGGCGGTCACGCAGGGGCGGCAGCTGCACGGCGATCACGTTGAGGCGGTAGAAGAGATCTTCGCGGAACCGGCCCTGCTCCTTGGCCTTCGACAGGTCGACGTTGGTCGCCGCGATCACCCGCACGTCGACCTTGATGGTGTCGTTGGCGCCGACCCGCTTGACCTCGCCTTCCTGCAACACCCGCAGCAGCCGCACCTGCGTGGCGGCGGGAATGTCGCCGATCTCGTCCAGGAAGATGGTGCCGCCGTCGGCCGCTTCGAACAGGCCCTTCTTGTTGCCCGTGGCGCCGGTGAAGCTGCCCTTCATGTGCCCGAAGAGCTCACTCTCGAGCAGGGTGTCCGTCAGGGCGGAACAGTTGACCGCCACGAAGGGCTTCTCTTTGCGGGGGCTGCGGTAGTGAATCGCGCGCGCCACCAGCTCTTTGCCGGTGCCGCTCTCGCCTTGAATCAAGACCGTCGCGGTCGAATAGCTGACCGTGTCGACCAGCTTGAAGACCGATCGCATCTGCTGCGACTGGCCCACCAGGTCTTCGAACTGCTGCTTGGTGTTGAGCGCCTCTTCGAGCACCCGGGTGCGATCGCGCAGCGACTTCTTCTCGGCCGCACGCGCCACTGCCAGCGACAGCACGTCGATGTTCTCGAAGGGCTTGGTCAGGTAGTCGTACGCCCCCGCCTTCACCGCCTCGACGGCCGTCTCCACCGTGGCGAAGGCGGTCATCATGATCACCTCGACGTCGGGGCGGCTCTGCTTGAACGCCTTGAGCAGATCCATGCCCGACAGGTTGGGCATCTTGATGTCGAGCACCGCCACGTCGAACGAGGGGTCCTTCGCCGCCGACAGGCCCTCGACGGCGTCGTCGATCGACACCACCGTGTAGCCTTCCCTCGCGAGGATCTCGCTGGCGGCCCGCAGCACGATCTTGTCGTCGTCGACGACGAGCACTTTGGCTTTTTTGACGCTGGGTTGAACACTCATGGAAGAGCCCCTCCGGGCTGTACGGGAATCATGACGGTGAAGGTGGTGCCCTGATCGACTGCGGACTCGACGACGAAGTGCCCGCCGTGGTCCTCGACGATGCGGTAGGCGATGGCCAGGCCCAGCCCGGTGCCTTCACCAGGCGGCTTGGTGGTGAAGTGCGGCTCGAAGATGCGGGACAGGTGCTCTTCGGCGATGCCCGAGCCGGTGTCGGTCACCTTGAAGTAGCAGTGCGCGTCGGCCTGCCCGGACTCGACCGTCAAGCGGCCTTCGCCGTTGGGCAGCGCCTGCAGCGAGTTCTGTAACAGGTTGAGCACCACCTGGCCGAGCTGCGCCGGGTCGCCGTACACGCCAGGCAGTGAGGGCGAGAGCGTCGCCTCGAGCACCACCTTCGGGTACTTCTTGGCCTGCGCGCGGAACAAGACCACCGCGTCTTCCACGCACTTCGAGAGGTCGAACGGGCGCCGGTCTTCGACCTTCGAGCGCCGGCTGAACTTGAGCAGGCTCTCGACGATGCGCTTGCAGCGCAGCGCGCTCTCTTCGATCAGCTGCAGCGACTCGAGATCAGACGTGGTGCGCTCGGGGTCGCGCTGCATCAACTGGGAGAACGCCAGGATGCCACCGAGGGGGTTGTTGATCTCGTGCGCCACGCCTCCAGCCAGGTTGCCGATGGCGATCATCTTCTCGCTCTCGACCATGCGGCGGGTGAGCGCGCGCTCGTCGGTGACGTCGCGGTAGGCGCACACCGCCACCGGCTCGTCTTCCATCGGGTAGAGCTGCGCGACGAAGGCCCGGCCCTCGCGCTGCACCTCGACGGTGGCGTGCTCGGTGAGGCCGAGGCCAATCGGGCAGCCAGGGCACGGCGTGTCACGACCGAACAGGAACACGTGGCACCTCGGCTTCTCGCCGATGGCCACGATCTGCCGCTGAGCCACCTGCGCCGCCGCCCGGTTGCCCCGGCGCACGGCCAGATCGCCCAGCTGCACCACGAGCACCGGGTAGTCGATGGTGTCGAAGGTCAGCTCCCACTCGCGCTTGGCCTTCGACAGCAACACCGTGCGGTAGGCGACCCGCTCTTCGAGATCGGCGTTGAGCAGCCGCAGTTCCTGGTTCTGGGCCTGGGTCAGGTGGAACAGGCGCTCGTTTTCGCTGGACAGCGCGTGCTGCTCGAACGCGCTCTTCACCGTGAGCACCAGCTGGGCGTCGTTCCACGGCTTGGAGATGAAGCGGAACACCTCGGACCGGTTGATGGCCTCTTCGATGGCCTGCTGATCGGCCTGGCCCGTCAACATGATGCGCTGGGTGCGCGGTGAGAGTTCCTTCACCTTCGTCAGAAACTCGACGCCGTTGAGCCCCGGCATGCGGAAGTCGCTGAGCACCACCTCGGGCTGGAACTGGCTGAAGAGCGCCAGCGCCGTCTCTGCGTCAGGCGCGGTCTCGACGTGCCAGTCCCCTCGCCGCAGCACGCGCTTGAGCGATCGCAGAATGTTCTCTTCGTCGTCCACGAGGAGCAACCGCCCGGGGCGCGCGGCTGTGTGTTCAGGCGACATGGCGATTGCGGACTCCACGCTGACCCGGCTTCAGCAATGACTCGGCCAACCCATGAGTCAGCTCAAACCCATGAAGTTGTTGCGAGTGTGCGACGGTTTCACCAAGAAAGTCGAGGTCAGCGCTGACTCACCCGGGTGTCACGAGGTCCTTCATGACCCCTGGCGTCACTCGGCTGGCGTGTCAGCCCGACGACGCCACGTAGAGCGATGACTGGAAGAGGCTGATCTTGTTCCGGCCTTCGCCCTTCGAGCGGTACAGCGCTTCATCGGCGGTGCGCACCAGCTGCTCGCCGGTGGTGACGCCGCGACCCGGGAACCCCGAAACCCCGAAGCTGGCGGTGACCCGGATGCCGCCACCGACCCCTGACCGCGCATCGCGGAGCGCCTGGCTCATTCGCTCGGCGACCGTCAACGCGCCCGCCAGGTGGGTCTTGGGCAACAGCACGGCGAACTCCTCGCCGCCGTAGCGCGCCACGAAGTCTGTCTCGCGCACGGCCTGCTTGATCGCTGCAGCGACCTCGGCCAGCACCGCGTCGCCTGCCTGGTGACCCCAGGTGTCGTTGATCGTCTTGAAGTGATCGATGTCCATCACGATCAGCGACAGGGGGTCGTCGTATCGCTGGGCGCGTCGGAACTCTTCCTTCAGGCGTTCCTGAAAGGCGCGGTGGTTGGCCACCTGGGTCAGCCCGTCGGTGGTCGACAACGCCTTCAGCTCGTCGCGCTCGAGGAGCAGCGCCCGCAGCCGCTGGGCCATCGAGATGCGCCGCGCGAGGCGGGCCACCAGGTCGGTGGGCGACACGGGCCGGGTGAGGACATCATCGGCGCCGGCCTCGAAGGCGCGCGCGGAAACCTCGGCCTCGCCCGAAATCATCAGCACCGGCATGGGCCCGTCGGCGCGCAGGTGGTGCAAGACCGCGAGCCCAGTCTCTCCGGCCAGCTCGACCTCGACGAGCGCGGCCTGAAACGCGGTGTCCATCGTGAGGTGAATCGCCTGGGTCGCGGTGTGCGCGAGGGTCGGCGCGAACCCAGCCTGCACCAGCGCCTCGAGCAGCGCGCTGGGCTGCGCTGCGGGGCGCTCGACCACCAGCACTGGCACCGGCTCACCCATGGAACGGCGGGTCTTACACACCGCGGGCCAGAAGGTCAGCCCCCCCCATGGCGCGGCTCGCGAGCGCGGCGTGACGCCAGCGGACACGGCGACGGTCGCTCGTGACGAGGGCTGCTCAGGTGGTGTAGGGCTGGGCGCATGGCTCGCCCGTCGATCAGCCTGTTTCTGCCGGCGTGGAACGAAGAGGACTACGTCGAGCGGGCCGTCAGTCGCGCGATCACGGTGCTCGAGCGACTCACCGACGACTTCGAGGTGCTGGTGGTCAACGACGCCTCGACCGATCGCACCCGCGAGCTCGCCGAGGCCCTGGCGAAGAAAGACCCCAGGGTGCGTTGCATCTCGCACGAGGTGAACCAGAAGCTGGGTGGGTCGATCAAGACCGGCTTCTCGTCGACCACCAAGGACATCGTCGTCTACTCGGACATGGACCTGCCGTTCGACCTCGCCGAGATCGGCCGCGCGCTGCACCTCATGGACTACCTCGAGGCCGACATGATCTGTGCCTTTCGGCACGATCGCACCAGCGAGGGCCCCAAACGCATCGTGTACTCGTTCGTCTACAACGCGATGATCACCGCGCTGTTCGACGTGCACATGAAGGACATCAACTTCAGCTTCAAGGTCGTTCACCGGCGGGTGCTCGAGTCCATCGAGCTGAAGGCCCAGGGCAGCTTCATCGACGCCGAGCTGGTGGTGAAGGCCATCAAGAAGGGCTTCAAGGTCTTCCAGTTCGGGGTCGACTACTTCCCCCGCACCCGCGGCGTGTCGACGCTGGCGTCGCCGTCGGTGATCGTGAAGATGGTGAAGGAGCTGGCGACCCTCTACGGAGAGACCCGCCGACCGACCAACGCGGTGCGCCCGGTGCGGCTGCCTGCGTCGGTGATGCCGCTGAAGAAGCGCGTCGGCTGAAGTCTCGGCACCCCCACCATGCGGCTGATCTTCAACGCCGATGATCTCGGGCTTCACCCCCGCATCGACGAGGGCATCTTTCGTGCGCGCACCGACGGCCTGTTGACCAGCGCCACGGTGCTCGTCACCGGCCGGTCGGCGCCGGCGGCCATCGCCCGCGCGACCGAGCTGGGTCTCGGCCTCGGCGTTCACCTGTGCCTGACGTCGCACCTGTCGCCGGCGGCGCGGCCGGGCGAGGTGCGGTGGCTTGCGCCCGGCGGGCGGTTTCGCCGCGACTGGAGCGAGCTGTCACTGGCCTTCCTCTCGGGCCTCATTCCGCGGGACGAGGTGGCGCTGGAGTTCGAAGCCCAGCTCGCCCGCGCACGCTCTCTCGGCGCGACCGTCGATCACCTGGACACGCACCAGCACCTGCACCTGCTGCCCGGGCTCAGCGCGATCGTCGAGGCGCTCGCGGTGAAACATGGCCTGCCGGTGCGCTGGCCCACCGAGCGCCCGACGGCCCGATGGCTCGCGCACCCGGCGAGCGCCGCCAAGACCGCGCTGCTGTCGTCGCTGGCGCGGGCGTCGACCTGGTCCCACCAACGGCGGGTGCGGGCCTGGGGCGTCTTCGAGTCTGGTCGGCTGACGGTGAAGCGCCTGGTGCGCCTGCTGAAGCGCCTGCCGGAGGGGGATCACGAGGTGGTGATGCACCCTGGCCTGGCCCCGGGCGTCGTGCCGGAAGACCCGACCTGGCGCTACGACTGGGAAGCCGAGCTGGAAGCGCTCACCAGCCCTGCCACCGCGGAGCTGGTACGGCGGCGTGGCTTCGAGCTGGTGCGGTACGCGCAGGTTTGCTGAGCGCCACCAGGGCCTGGCTGCACCTGAAGTCGCTGGTGCGAGGAGCCCGTGGGCCGTCGAACCGCGACGGGCCCAGCAGGCTGGAAGGGTCGATCAGTTGATCGTCGGCTCGCAGGTGCACGTCGAGGGCTTGCAGGTGAGGCCGCTGCCGCAGGTCCCCGCGCAGTTCGGAGCACACACGCACGACCGGCTCGTGGCGTCGCAGATGAAGGGCTCGGCGCAGATGCCGCCGCAGGGGTCGCCGTTGGGGTCCTGGGTGTTGTCGATCCAATACCGGTACGAGACGGCGACCCGGGCACCTTGCTGGGGCCGACAGGTCCCGAAGAAGACGATGCGCCGGGTGGCCGAGTCGATGTCCCAGCCGTTCTGGCGGCTGCGAGGCACGTCAGCCGTGGTGCAGGCGCCAACGGTGCGCCCCATCTCGATGGCCACCTTGATGGTCGCCGAGATCGGCGGGCGGTTGAGCTGCCGGCCGGTGCTGCCGATGGCCGCGCTCAAGATGGCGTCGATGATGCTCTCTTGTCGCATTCGCTGGGCGGCGGTGGGGCTGGTCACGTTGAACTCGGTGATGCTGGCCAGCACGCCCCCGGTGGCCGCGATGACCGTCGCGTAGGTGCCCGGGTTCGACTCGGGGTCGGGGTCGTTACAGGTCTGCCCCGCTGGGCAGGTAATGCCGTGGGCGATGACCTGGCGACCCGGGAAGCTCGTCATCAGCGACTGCGTGAACGCCTGTGGCGAAGTGCCCGACTGATCCCGCGTGTCCGACAGGAAGAGCAGGTTCACGTTGGCGTCGGTCCGGAACGGCCCACGGGGCTGTGGGCCGGCGCGATCGATGAAGGCCCGGGCCCCCGAGAAGCCTTGCTCGGCCCCGCTGCCTCCGGTGCCGAACCAGTTGGCGCCGGTCGACTGATCGAACCAGCTCGACATCACCGACGCCATGGCCGTCCACTCGCGGGTCGAGCCGTCGTAGCCGGAGCCGAAACTGCCCGCGTAGTAGCCGGTGGTGGTCCCAGCGGCGCGCCAGTCGAGGCCTGCCGACCCCAGCTTGGTGCCGAAGAGGGCGCCTGCGTTTCGCACCGCGTCCTGCGATGACGCCATCGAGCAGCTGTCGTCGACCACCCACAAGAAGTCGACCTTGGCGTTGCCTGCAGCGGCGAAGGCCTCACACTGGGTGGCGGTGAGATCGCCGGCCTGGGCGATACCGGTACCTCCGCCGACGTCGTCGAGCTGAAACAGGGGCGCCCCGGTGTACAGGCTGGTGGGAATGGCGGCGATCACGATCACCGAGCGCATCGACGAGCGGCGAATGGCCACCGCCTGCACCTTGAAGGGGCCGGTCGTGCCGCCGGTGCCGGTCAGCGTCCCCGTCACGGTGGTGCCCAGCAGCCGCCGGGCGAGCTCGTTGACGAAGTCCTTCGCGTCGCGCGCCGAGCCGACGTCGTAGACCGCGCGGACCGCAGGGAAGCCGTCCCACGTGCTGAAGGTCTGCGTGATGGGTGACGACACCGTGCCCACGCCCTGCAGGGCGCCGCGAGCCGCGACCTCTTCAGCCGAGGCGTCAGGGCCAATGCCCATTCGTTTGCTGATGGCCAGCCCGCCGACCTTGGTGGTGGGGTTGAAGAAGGCGACGCCGCGCTCATCGGTGCCGAGCACCAGCCTCGAGACCTCGGTGAACGCGGGCACGAGGGCCGCCTGCACGTCTGCGATACCAGAGGAATTGAAGGTGACCGGCCGCAGATTCGCGGTGGCGCAGGCCTGCTGGGCCGGGCCCGAGCCGTCGACGGCGCTGGTGGGGTTGAGCTCGCCAGTATCGACGCGCCCGTTGCCGTTGGCGTCTTCAGCGCCGTCGGCGATGCCGTCACCGTCGGAGTCTGCCGCGCACGCGTCGGTGCCCGTCGCCGGGTCTGCGTCGAAGGTGACGGCGCTGACGTAGTTGCAGCCGCGCGGGTCGGCGCCTGGAGGCACCAGCTTGCCCTCGACCCCATCATTGAGGCCGTCGCCGTCGGTGTCTTTGACCGTGGCGTTGGTCGCGCAGCCGGCAGCCCGATCTCGAACTTCCTGCTTGTCAGAGTACCCGTCGCAGTCGGTGTCGACGCGCAGCGGGTTCGCCTCGGTCGCCTGTCGACGCCCATCTTGATCGACGTCTTCTTCCCCATCCTTCAGGCCATCGCCGTCGGTGTCAGCCTGGGTGGGGTCGGTCTTGCTCGTGGGATCGGCGTCGGGCTGAAAGGTCGCGCCACATGACACGTTGACCGATGAGGTCTTTCCCTTCTCGAGGCCGTCGGGCAGCCCGTCGCTGTCCGTGTCGCTGTTGCAAGGGTCGGTCTTGGCGCCGTTCAGGTTGGGGTCCTGGTATTCCTCGAGGTCGGTCAGCCCGTCACAGTCCGTGTCGCGGGCCCCGTTGTCCGTCGCCGTCGGGTCGCAGCCGGTCACCATCATGCCGCCACCGCCACCGGCGCCGCCACCGTTCCCAGAGCCTGCCGTTCCACCACCGGCGCTCGTCGCGCCGCCGGCCGAGCCACCGCCCGTTCCCGAGGACCCGCCCGAACCCCCGGTGCCGCTCGCGCCGCGACACTGGCCGGCGAGACACGATTGACCAAGGCCACACTCTGCTGAGGTGGTGCAGGTGCGAACGGTCGGCGGGCTGCACGAAAAGACGCCCGCGCAGAGCAGCGCGAGAAGCGAAGAACGCGTCATGGTGAAAGACTCCCTTGCGAAGCTGTTCCGGCGAACCGGACCGACAGGCTGCCCCTTTGGAACGGGTGTAGTCTACTCACACTCGGCGACGAAAAGCACATGGGGGGTGGTGTACCCAGCCGCGACGGAAACGCTCTCGATAACTGAGAAACCTGTCTCCTCGAGCGCTCGCTTCAGGGTCTCTCTCGGTTCGAAGGCCACGGCCCCACTCTGCTTCGTTCGGCGTAGCACCGACACCATCAGGCGTTCCTGCCACAGCGTTTTCCGGGCTCTCCAGGACCCGTCAGCTTCGGCCTCTTTCAGGACCAGCCGACCGCCTTTCGCCAGCAGCGCGCGACAGCCCGCGAGGAACGGCCGCCAGGCGCTGAGCGGCAGCAGGTAGAGGACGTCGGCGACGAACACCGTGTCGAAAGAGCCTTGCGCGCGTTCCACCAGGCCCCCCAGCGTGCCGACCTCGAGCCGCACGTTGGGGAACCGGCCGATCGACGCCCGCGCCCAGTCGATCTTGCGCGCGTCAGGGTCGACGCCCCACACGGTACGCTCGGGGAACCCGACGGCCAGCAGCGCCACCAGCACGCCGTGGCCGCAGCCGATGTCGGCGAAGCGGGTGCCCTTCGCGCGCGACGTCATCTCCTCCAGCGGCGCCGAGAAGAGCCGGGCGTGCACGAAGAGGCGCTCCTTGGCGGGCAGCGCGTCGAACGCCCGCAGCGCCGGGTGAAAGCCCCTCACCGCTCTGAGAACTTCTTGCCGGCGCGCACCGCCTCGATCAGCAGCGGCGCGGGGACGAAGCGCGCTCCGAACTTCTCCTGGTAGTGCTCGGTGCGCTGAAGGATGCGGCCAAGCCCCTGGGCCTCTGCGTAGCGGAACGGGCCGCCCAGGAAGGGCGGGAAGCCGAGGCCGAAGATGGCGCCGATGTCGCCGTCGCGGGGGCTGCGCAGCACGCCTTCGCCCAGGCACCGAATCGCTTCGTTGACGAGCTGCAACACGCACCGCTCGGCGAGCTCGGCGCGATCGAAGCGTTTGCGGGCAGCGCCGTGTGGCAGCAGCGCATAGACCGAGGCGTCGACCTCTTTTTTGCGCCCCTCGCCGTAGGTGTAGAAGCCCTTCTTCGCCTTGCGGCCCAATCGGCCATCGCCGAGCAGCGCGTCGGTGGTGCCGGGAGCGAGCATGCGATCGCCGTAGGCCGCGTGCATGATCTTCGCGACCTTGGCGGCGACGTCGAGGCCCACCTCGTCGAGCAGGGTGATGGGCCCCACGGGGAACCCGAAGTCGGTGAGCGCGCGGTCGAGCTCGGCGATGTCGGCGCCGTCGGCCAGAATGAAGGCCGCCTCGTTCATGTACGGCGCGAGAATGCGCGAGGTGTAGAAGCCCACGCCGTCGTTGACGACGATCACCGTCTTGCCCTGCTTCTTGCCGACCTCGACGCAGGTCGCCGTGACCCAGTCGGCGGTGCCCGGGTGGGTGATGATCTCGAGCAGCGGCATTTTGTGCACGGGGCTGAAGTAGTGCATGCCGATCACCGTCTCGGGGTGCTTCGAGGCCGCGGCGATCTGGGTGATGGGCAGCGACGAGGTGTTGGACGCGAAGATCACGTCGGGCTTGCCCGCTGCCTCGACGTCCTTGAGCACCTGGTGCTTGAGGGCCAGATCTTCGAAGACCGCCTCGACCACCAGATCGACCTGCTTGAAGCCCGAGCCATCGGTGGTGGCGGTGACCTGCGCCATCAGCCGGTCACGCTCGCGGGCGGTGATGCTGCGGCGCTTCACCCGCTCGTCGAAGAGGCTGCGCACCTGCGCGAGGGCCCGCCCCACGCCGGCATCGTCGGTGTCCTTGATGCGCACTGGCACGCCCTGCAGCGCCGCGGTGACATACGCGATGCCAGAGCCCATCAACCCACCGCCGAGCACGCCCAGCTTCTTCACCTCGCGGGGCTTCACGTCGGGGCTGCGGGTGCCGTTGTCCTTCTTCAGCGCGGTGGTGGCGAAGAAGATCTCGACCAGGCGCCTGGAGACGTCGGTCTTGACCAGCTCGCCGAAGGCCGCGGCCTCGGCCTCGAGGCCCGCCTGGAAGCCCTTCTCGAGGCCCACCTTGATCACCTCGAGGGCCTTCTCGGGGGCCGGGTAGTGCCCGTGGGTCTTCTTGAGCAGCTGCTTTCTGGCCTGATCGAAGAGCACCTTGCGACCGACGGGGTTGTCCTCGAGCGCCAGCTCGGCCCAGGCCTTCTGATCCGACAGCCCTCGCAGCAGCTGGGTGAAGGTGCGGCTGCGGGCCACGCTCGACAGGCCGCGGGACCGATCCACCACCAGCTTGCCGGAGGCCAGCTCGAGCGCGCGCCGCTTCGCCACCTCTTTCACGATGGGCTGCGGCACCACCTCGTCGACCACGCCCAGCTTGAGGGCCTTGCGGGCCTTGAGCGACTTGCCGGTGAGGATGAGATCGAGCGCTGCCTGCACGCCGATCAACCGGGGCAGCCGCTGGGTGCCGCCAGCGCCGGGGATGAGGCCCAGCTGCACCTCGGGGAGGCCGAGGCTGGTCTTCGGGCTGTCGGTGGCCACCCGGTAGTCGCAGGCCAGCGCCCACTCCAGGCCACCGCCCAGACACGCGCCGTGAATGGCCGCCACCACCGGCTTCTCGAAGTTGTCGAGGCGATCGAAGCCCGCCTGCCCCTGCCGTGACAGCTGGGTGGCCTCGGCGGCCGACGAGAGCGTCTGCAGCCAGTCGATCTTCGCGCCGGCGATGAAGCTGTCCTTCTTGCCCGAGATGAAGACGATGGCCTGGGCCGACGGGTCGGACGCGGCGCGGGTCATCAGCGCCTCGAACTCGCCGGTGATGGCAGGCGAGAGCGTGTTCACCGGCTCGCCGTCGATGTCGAAGGTGATGACGGCGACGTTCTCTTCGAGCTGGTACGAGAAGGCCGGCACGGACGGGGAGGTCATATCAGGCGCGCTCCAGAACGACGGCGGCGCCCAGACCGCCCTGGGCACACACGGTGACGAGGGCGGTGTTGAGATCGCGGCGCTTCAGCTCGCGCAGCACCTGGTGAATGAGGCGGGCGCCGGTCGCAGCGAAGGGGTGCCCGAGGGCGAGCGAGCCTCCGTTGACGTTGAGCCGCGAGCGGTCGACTTCGCCGACCGGCGCAGCACGGCCCATGGCGGTCGCGAAGCGCTTGCTGGCGAAGGCCTGCAGGTTCGAGGCGAGCTGCGCGGCGAAGGCCTCGTGCATGTCGACCAGGTCGATGTCTTTCAACGTCATGCCCGCGCGATCGAGGGCCAGCGGCGCGGCGTACGCCGGGCCCTGCAGCAGCTGGTCGGCCGGGTCGGTGGCCGCGAAGGCGTGCGAGCGCAGGAAGCCCAGGGGTTGGTACCCGAGCGACTTCGCGCGCTCTTCGCTCATCACCAGCAGGGCCGCGGCGCCGTCGGTGAGCGGAGAGGCGTTTCCAGCGGTGACCGTGCCGTACTTGCGATCGAAGACGGGCTTGAGCGCTGCCAGGCTCTCGAGCGACGCGTCGTCCCGCACGATGGTGTCGCGGGCCACGGTCTGCTGGTACTTCGGCGGCACCGGCACGTGCATCACCTCGGCGTCGAAAGCACCGCTCTTCCACGCGCGCGAGGCGTTCTGGTGCGAGGCGAGGGTCAGCTGGTCCTGCTCGAGGCGGGTGATGCCGTTCTCTTTCGCCATCTTCTCGGCGGACTCGCCCATCGACAGGCCGGTGGTGAACTCGGCGATGGCCGGAGGCACCGGCAGCAGATCCTTCGGGGTCAGGCGCTGAAAGGGCTTGAGCTTCGCCGGCACCGTGCGGGCCTTCGAGACGTCGACCAGCGCGTGGGCGAGGGCGCGGCTGGCGAAGATCGGCGGGTCTGACATCGACTCGGTGCCCCCGGTGATGGCCACATGAGACTGGCCAAGGGCGATGGCGTTGCCAGCGTTGATGAACGACTGAATGCTGGTCGCGCAGGCGCGGGCCACCGTGTACGCCTCGATGCGGCGGGGCAGGCCGGCGGTGAGCACGATCTCGCGCGCGATGCTGGCCGCGGTCATCCCGGGGATCACCTGGCCGAAGACCACCGAGTCGATCTCCTCGGGGTCCACCTCGCTGCGCTGCACCAGCTCTTGGACCACGATGCGGCCCAGATCGAGCGCGGTGAGGTCGCTGAAGACCGTGCTGGCCTTCACGAAAGGCGTCCGCAGGCCGCTCACGATGGCCACCCGACGGGGCCCGGTCGATGTTGCCTTCGCCATGAACGCTCCTTGGGGTGACGCCTGCCGACAGGCGCGGGCCTTGTAAGAGCGGGGAGGGTTCGAATCAACGAGTTTGACGCAGCGCGGCGGGGCCCGACTCGCGCGCATCACGCGTGACAAGGCGGGGAGGGAGTCCGGGGAGGTCGCTCCGCGACGATGTGGGTCTCGAGCGAGAACCTCACAGGTCGAGCTCGTGATCGGCTCCGAGGTTCAGATCGACGTCGGGAAACTCCTCAACGATCGGCTTCCAGCGGGCCAACAGCCGCAACAGGCCCCTGCCCTTCGGAACCTCTTCGAGCACCAACCTGCCCTCCTCAGCGTGAATGAGGACTTCGTCGCCTCCGAGCTCGAACGCCTTCGGAATTCGAACGGCCTGGTCGGCGCCAACTCGAAACAGGCGGGCGCGCCTTCGACGGCGTCCTGGCTCGGAGAAACCTCGCATCGGTGAATCATGGTCCAGAGTTTCGTTCCTTCGCCAATCACGGACGGTGACCCCGGCCACGCGGCGCCTCCCTGGGAACTTTCGAGGTCGACTTCCGGTACGCCGCACTGGCGTCAGGTGTTCAGCGGAACGTCGGCGACACCACGACTCGGTCCGCACCTTGAGGTTCGACGAAGATCACGCCGTTGGGCCCTTCCGCCCAGGTGACGTGCGCTCCATCACGCCGCAGGGCCTTGAACTCGAACGCCGCTGAGATCGGCAACATGAGCGTCACCGGCAGGGCGAGCGCCCGCGTGGGGTCCCAGTCGGAGAACTCGGGGCCGCTGCCGACGAGAAAGGAACCCGCTGGCCCCTCGAAGGTGATCGAGCGCGTCGCGGCGCCCGTGCGCCACTGGCGGTTCGAGGTCTCAAAGAGCGCTGCGAAGGCGTCGGCGGTCTGGTCGCTGACGTAGACGCCGATGGTCTCACCACCAGGAGCGACGAGCGGGCGACGGGCGGTCAACCAAACTCCACCCGGGAGCTCCGCCCGGCCGACGACGATCAGCGCCAGCTGCGATGGCGCCACCCGACCCACCACCACTCCGCCCTCCGTCGCGCTCAGCACCACCGAGGTGCCCTGAGACAAAGCAGGGTTCTGGCGACGGGCTTCGAGCCAGAAGGTGATGTCTTTCTTCAGCGGGTGCTGTTCGTCGAAGCGCATCGAGCGGCGGTTGTCCGGCTCCTTCGCGCCGTCGAGACCGACCTCAGTGCCCCAGGTGAGCGAGGGCACTCCGCGCGCGGTGAGCAGGAACGCGAGGGCCTGGCGCACCTTCGCCTGATCGCCGCCGCAGACGCTGAGGATTCGAGGCAGATCATGGTTGTCGAGCAGCGTCACGAGCGAGGCTGGGTCGGGCACCCGACGATCGCCGCTGAGCGCCGCGGCCAGCTTCACCGCAGGGGCGCCCTTGCAGAAGACCTCACCCATCGCGAAGGCCAGGGGAAAGTCGAACATCGAGGTGAAGCGCCCCCCCCTCCACGAGCGGGCGATGGTCGACGCGTCACCATCGAGCAGCTCACCCAGCAGCGTGAACTGAGGCCCTCCGGCGGCGGCGATCGTCGGGTTGAAGCGACTCCAGAACGAGGTCGGCAGGTGCTTGACCGCGTCGAGGCGAAAGCCGTCAGGGTGAACGCGCTCGAAGCCACCTCCGCGAGGTGTCCGTCAGGTACCCGAAGACGTCGTCGCGCTCGGTCGCCAGATCAGGCAGCCCGTGCACGTCGAAGGTCGTCAGCTGCTCCTCATCGTTCCAGTTGGTGACCCCGCCTTTGCGGTGAAACCACTCGGGCCGCTGCGCCACCAGCGGAGCGTCGGGCCCGACATGGTTCAGCACCAGGTCAAGCAGCAGCTTCATCTTTCGTCGGTGCAGCTCGTCGGCCAGCCGCGCCAGCAGCCGCTCATCGCCGAACCTGGGCTCGATGCGATTCAGGTCGTACGTCCAGTAGCCGTGGAAGGCGCCGTACCCGTGCCACGGCTCGGTGCGCATCGCGAACACCGGAGACAGCCACACCGTGTCGACGCCCAGCTGCTGAAGCCAGTCGAGGCGATCGATCAGGCCCTGCAGATCACCTCCGTGAAACGCCTGGGCATCGTCGAGGTCGATGGCGCCATCGTTCGAAAGGTCACCGTTCTCGAAGCGATCGACCATGGCGAAGTAGATCGACCGTGGCGCGGCGCCCGAAGCAGCGGAGGGCTGGTTGGCGCCCTGCAACAGCCCGTCGAGCAGCGCTCCCAGCCGGGTTGAGATGTCGAAGGAGGCCGCGTTGAGCGCCGCCGGCTGCTTCTCGTGGTCGTACATGAGAATGACAGGCACCTCGAAGCTGTCCTTCGTCTCCAGGCCGCCGTTCTTGAGCGCGGTCAGGGCCACGCCCACTTCCCAGCGGTAGCGCCCGTCGAGCTGCGAAAAGAAATGCGCGCGCAGCTCGACGAGCAGGAAATACGGAGCGTCTGGTTGCGACGCCTTGAGCGCCGCCTTCCGCGCGTCGGTCAGGCGCTGGCCTGCGAGCACCTCGAGGGGCGCCGATTGCGGCGACAGGTTGTGGGCCTCGAGCGTTCGGGTGAGGGCCGCCGTCAACGCCTCGGGCGCGCCGGTCGCCACGCCCGAATACGAAGGGTCCACCACATAGGCGACCACGATGGGCGTGTTGTTCGACAGCCGCTGCACTGGCACGCGAGGAAGACAACCACCCGCGAGCAGGGCCAATGACAACCACCGCGCGGTCATCAAAACCACCCTTCCGATTCCAGCGAGATCAGGTGATGCCAGGCGATGGTCGCGGTGGGCTTGAACACGTCGAATTGATCGAGCTGGGTGACGAAGGCGTTGCCGAAGGCCGCGTGCATGGTGCTGTATTGAACCCCGTAGAGAATGCGAATCGAAGGCCGCGTGTAGATGCCGGGCCCGGTGGGGTTCAAGACCACCCCACCCTTCCCCTGCACGGTGGTGCGCACGTTCTGATCACCGAACTCGAGGCCGCGCGCGTCGGGCAGACCGTTCGCCGAGCGGAAGATGGAATCGTAGCTGCCACGAAACAGGTTGCCCTGCAGCGACTGCTCGTAGGCGAGCGAGCCCTCGACCAGCAGGTGCACCACGCGGGTGAGGTAGAGCTGCGCCCGCAAGACCGTCGAGGCATAGACCCGGTTGGCCTCACTGGCCTGCAGAGTGTCTTTCAGATCGCGATCGCTGCCGTACAGCACCGACCAGGCCAGATCGAGGCGGTCGGGGACCAGCCGAAAACGCGCCTCGTTGCCAAGCTGCAGGGCGTACCGATCGCGCGTCAGATCGGCAATATAGACATTCACCGATTGGCCCTGCCAGCTGTCTGTATAGAAGTTTCTGGGGTGCAGGCGCTGGTAGCGGGCGAAGAAGTTGTTCCACACCAGGGGGCCAAAGCCCCCGAACCCCAGGGCGCCGACCACGCGCCAGCTGGTGCTCATCTGGCTGGCTGCCTGAGGGCGCTGGAACTGGTCGAAGCGGCCGGGGTTCTCTTCGAGGTACCGGCGCAGCACCTCCCCCCGCAGGAAGTCTTCGGTGCGCACGTTGGGCGTCACGTACGACGAGAAGCGGTTGCCCTCGATGAAGGGCTCGACGGCGAGCTGGCCTCCGCCGCCGAACTCGAAGTGCTCGTTGACCCGAACGCGCGCCGCTGCGCCGCCGGTCAACAGCGGCACGTACTGGGCGCCCCGCTGCGCGAAGCCCGAGTCGCCCACCGCCACCAGCACGTCGAGGTGCTCGGTGGTGAACCTTCCCGACAGGCCGATGGTGTCTTCGAAGAGCTGGGCGGGGCGAATGTCGAAGAGGCCCAGGTCTCCGAAGAAGAACTGCTGGGTGCCCAGCTGCCAGACCAGATTCGGCGCGAGAATATTGCCGACCCGAGCGTACAGCTGCGACAGGCGGAAGCTGCTCAAGAACCCGTTCAGCGCGTCCGCCGAGAAGACGGTGCCGCCTTCGAGGCGGGCGTGCAGGCTGGTCCAGATCTCGGTGGTGCCGGCGGGCGCCTGCAGCAGGTCGAGCTTCATCTCGAGCGCCGCGTAGGTGTTCTCGTTCAGCAACCGGCCATACAGGTTCGAGAACCCCAGTCGACCGGCGCCGCCTTGAAAGTCAGGGCGCGCGCTGATGCGAAAGTAACCGCCAGCGCTGAAGCGACTGTCAGGGGCCTGGGCCAGCGCGAGCCCAGCGCACAGCATGAGCCCAGCAAGGAGGAGTCGATTCACGCGGCGAATCGCTTACCGAAACGCCTGCCCGCGCGCGCGGACCAATTCTTCTTTTCTGCGTGGGCCCCATGACGTGGCGCGCCGTCTGGGTGCGCGCCACGGGTCAGATGCGGTGGAAAGCCTGCCGCAGCCTGTGCACCGAGTCCGTGAGCCGTGGGTCGAGCTGCTCGAACTTGAGGCCCATGGCGGTGGGGCTGCTCCACCTCACCTGCCCGAGCAGCTCGATGGGGCCGCCCGGCGTGAGATCGAGCACCACCGCCACCACGGTCTTCGGCTCGAGGGGGCGGCTTCTGCCGCAGCGAGCGGTCTGCTGCAAAGCGCGTCGCGTCAGCGGCCGTGACACAGGTGGCTGTCGCGGCGCGTCACTTCGCCTCGAAGATCGCGATGCTGCGGGGCTTCACCACATAGCTGCCGCCCACCTGTTCCCCGCCATCGCGCCACAGGTTGTTCGACACCCGCAGGGGCTTGCCCGACATGGTCAGCGTGCTCGCCTCGTCCCAGTACGACTGGGTGTCGACCACCCGCTTCCACGCGCGGCCGCCGGGCAGCGTGAAGGTGACGTCAGCGGTCTCGCCGTTGATCAGAATGGCCAGCTCGGGCCCCCGGCTCTTGTCGTAGTAGTGCAGCATGAGCTGCTTCGAGCCCCAGTTCGGCGGCTCGGTGTTGGCGGCGCTCTTCCAGGCGAAGGGCGCCGGGCCTCCGGGCTTCGTCCCGTCGTACTCGCTGGGCGCCAGCGCATACGCGTGGTCCTTGCGGAACTGGATGATGCCCTTCACGAAGTCGTGCATGCGGTGGCGGTGGTCCTGGGCCTGGTAGCTGCCCCAGTCCATCCAGTTGAACTCGTTGTCTGCTTTGGTCGAGTACGCGTTGTTGTTGCCGAGCTGCGTGCGCAGCCACTCGTCGCCCATGTAGATCATCGGCGTGCCGTGGCTGATCATCAGCGCCACGTAGGTGTTTCGCATCAGCTGACGCTTGAGGGCCTCGTTGTTCGAGCCCCAGTCTCGTGAGCGGTTGTTGTCTTCACCCGAGACCTTCTCGCACCACGACGAGTTGGGCTCGTCACAGCAGATCTTGTTCAGCGGGCCACAGCCGTTCTGCTTCATCGAATACGAGAACAGATCGTACAGGGTGAAGCCGTCGTGCACGGTCACGAAGTTGACGGCGTGGTAGGGTTTGCGGCCATTCCACTTGTACCAGTCTGAAGACCCGGTGAGGAAGAAGCCCCCGTCTCGCACCTCGTTCGAGTTCAGCTTGAACTCGTCGCGGTTCCAGAAGCTGCGCCACCAGTCGCGGTAGCGCCCGTTCCACTCACCCCAGCCGGTGCCGGGCTTGTTCTGGGCCGCGGGGAAGAGGCCGATGCGGGTGCCGAACCCATTCGCGAACGGGTTGTTGCCGGGGCCATTGAAGCTCTTGGACAGATCATACCCTCCGGCCGCCCAGGGCTCGGAGATCAGCCGGGTGTTGTATTTCTGCAAGACGGGGTCGTCGGCGATGTCCTGCAGCACGGTGTTCTTCGGGTCGTCCCAGACATAGAACTCGTCGTCGCGCTCGCCGAGCACCGGGGCCAGGTCGAACCGGAAGCCGTCGACGTGCAGCTCTTCGACCCAGTAGCGCAGCGAGTCGACCACCAGGCGGCGAAAAGGTTTGTAATTGGGCCGGGTCTGGTTGCCGACGCCAGAGTTGTTCCAGTAGACCTTGCGGTTCTTCGAGTCGAGCCCGTAGTACGCGGCATTGTCGAACCCTCGAAAGCTGAACAGGCCCACCACCTCTTCGGGGTCGAAGTTGGTGAGCTGCGCGGTGACCGAGGGGTCTGGGTTGAAGTCGAACTCGAGCTTCTCGCGCCAGAACCCGCCCTCGCCGGTGTGGTTGTAGACGACGTCGAGGTAGACCTCGATGTCCAGGGCGTGCAGCTGCTCCACCATCCACTTGAACTCGTCGATCAGCTCGGACCCCTCGCGCTTGAAGCCATACGTGTTCTCGGCCACGAAGAAGCTCATCGTCGAGTAGCCCCAGTAGCCGCCGTCGCTGGGCTTCTCGAAGGGGGGCATGAGGTGAATCGCGGTGACGCCGAGGTCCTTCAGGTAGCTGGCTTTCTCCCCCAGGCCTCGAAACGAACCCGGGTGGTCGACGCCCGAGGCCGGGCTGGCGGTGAACCCCTTGGGATGCAGCTCGTACAGAATGATGTCATTCCAGCGGTGGCCCGGGGTGTTTTCGTTCTGCCGCTTCTTCCGATACTCGAGCTCGGCCGGCGTCCAGGCGTAGGTGCTCTTGACGATCACTGACTTGGCCGCCGCAGCCCACGTGGAGTCGGTGCGCCTGGGCCCTGTCGCCGCGCTGCCCTTGGACCAGTCGTGATCGCGGTGCAGGGCCTTGCCGTAGGGGTCGAACAGCAGCTTGTTGGGGTTCATGCGGTTCCCCTGCGCGTCGACATCGGCCTTGAAGCCCTTGATGGTGCCGGGGAGGAAATCGGGCTCGTACGTCCAGTTCGGGCCAAACGTGATGAAGCCGTAGTGCTGCCCGACGCCGACGCCTTCGACGTACAGGTTCCACACGTCTCCGAAGCGCACCATGGGGAACTGGCGGGTGGGGATGCTCGCCTCGGGGTTGTCGAAGAGCAGCAACTCGACGCGCTCGGCGCGCTCGCTGAAGACGGCGAAGTTGATGCCCTTGTCGGTGAACGTCGGGCCCATGTGCTCGAGGTTCTCGATGGCTTTGGCCTCGAGCGAGGGCGCCTTCGACTGCGTCTGGTACAGCCGCGCGCTGGTGGTCGGGCCGCACGAGAGCGCGACGAGACCGCACAACACCACCTGGAAGAGCTTCATCGTGCCTCGCTGTCGAAGGAATTGCGCCGGGCCTTACCAGAAGGTCCGCGTCGCCGAACAGGCTGCCAGCCCGTTTGAAAACTCGTACGGCCTCATTCACCGGGTGGATTCGTCGGGTGGGGCAGCGTGTCAATTGGGGCGCTGCCGGCCCGAAGAAAGACGACCCGCTGGAGGAGACCTTGGGTACCTTCCGCGGCCGTGTCAGGGCTGCGGCTGGTCGGTGTGCGGAAGAGTTATGGAGACACCCCCGTGGTCAAGGGCGTCGATCTCGAGGTCGCCGCCGGCGAGTTCCTGGTGATGGTGGGGCCTTCGGGGTGCGGCAAGACGACGCTGCTGCGAATGATCGCCGGCCTCGAGCAGCTCGACGCGGGCCAGGTGGTGATGGACGGCGCCGATCTGACGCACGTGCCTCCACGAGACCGCGACGTGGGCATGGTGTTTCAGAGCTACGCGCTCTACCCGCACATGACGGTGCGCGAGAACCTGGCCTTCGGGCTGAGCCTGCGGAAGATGCCACCGGCCGACATCGAGGCGCGCGTCACCGAGGCGGCGCGAATGCTCGATCTCGGGGCCCTGCTCGACCGCAAACCCAAAGCCCTCTCGGGTGGTCAACGGCAGCGCGTCGCCATGGGCCGGGTGATCGTGCGGCGACCGAGGCTGTTCCTCTTCGACGAGCCGCTGTCGAACCTGGACACGGCCTTACGGGTGCAGATGCGGGGCGAGCTCTCGCGCCTTCATCGGCAGCTGGGCGTGACGATGATCTACGTCACCCACGACCAGGTCGAGGCGATGACCCTGGCGACGCGCGTGGCGGTCTTCAACAAGGGCGTGCTGCAGCAGGTCGGGCCGCCCCTCGAGCTGTACCACCGGCCGACCAACACCTTCGTGGCCACCTTCCTCGGGTCGCCGTCGATGAACCTGCTTCAGGCGCGACGGGAAGGCACGAAAGCCGTCGGCGCAGGCTTCTCGCTCGAGCTGCCGGCGGCGATCGACGCGGCCACCTTCAGCCTGGGCCTGCGCCCACAGGAGCTGTTGATCGCCGCGGACGGGCCGTTCTCGGGAGAGGTCGAGGCCGTCGAGCGGCTGGGCTTCGACGGGTACGCGTTTCTCAAGACTGCCGCTGGCCTCATGGCGGCGCGCTTCGACGGCACCCTGCCCGTCGACGTGGGCCAGCAGGTGAAGGTGCAGCCGGTGGGCGACACGGTGCACGTCTTCTCGAGTGACGGCGCGCGCGCCCTGCACCACCCCGAGGCGCGAAGGGCGTGAAGGGGCTCGCGCTGGTCCTTTTTCTGGCGACCTCGGCGCAGGCCTCGCCGCTCAAGCTGTGGCACGCCTACCGGGGTGGCGAAGCACAGGCCATCGAGGCCTCCGCGAAGTTGTTTACAGAACAAACGGGAATTCAGGTCGAATTGCTGTCAGTGCCGTACGACGCGCTGTCGTCGAAGCTGACCAGCGCCATTCCCCACGACGCGGGCCCTGACGTCTTCATCTTCGCGCATGAGCGCCTGCGGCAGTTTCACCGCTTGAAGATCGTCGCGCCCACCACCGCGCGGCTCAGTCCAGACACCTACATTCCCAGCACCGTGGCAGCGCTCGACGTCGATGGAGAGCGCTACGGCTACCCCCTGTCGCTCAAGACCCTGGCCTTGTTCGTCAACACAGAGCTGGTCGCCCGCGCTCCCACCACGACGGACGAGCTGGTGGCCATTCTGACACGCACCTCGGACGCGTCCTCGAACCGCTTCGGCGTGGCGTACGCGGCGGGAGACTTCTACCTGCACGCTCCGTTCGTCTTCGGGTTCGGGGCGAAGCTCTTCGATGAGAACGGGCGCGCCCAGTTCGATACACCCGCCATGGCGGGATCACTGGCGTTCGTGAAGTCTTTGCAAGACCGCCACTTCATGCCGCAGGAGGTCTCGGCGGCGCTGGTCAAGTCGCTCTTCAATGACAGACAAGCCGCGATGGCCATCTCGGGGCCGTGGTTCGCCAGCGAGGTCGACCCGGCAGTGCCGTACCGCATCGTGCCATTGCCCACGGTGAGCGAGACGGGGTTGCCGCTGAGGCCATTCCTGGGTGTCGAGGCGGCGATGGTGTCTGCGCGCTCGACCCAGCCAGAGCAGGCGCACGCCCTGGCGGCTTTCCTGTCCGTGGGTGAAGCGACGACGCTTCGGGTGACGCTGGGCCGCCAGATCCCCGCCGAGGTCGCGGCGTACGACCGGCCCGAGGTGAAGGCAGACACGCTGATCTCCGCGTTCAAAGACATCGCCGAGCGCGCCACGCCGACCCCCAACACCCTCGAGATGGCGCGGGTGTGGGAACCGATGAAGCTGGCCCTGCGCGGCGTGTTGCAGGGCGAGGTGCTGCCAGAGCAAGCGGGGGCATTGGCCGAGCGCCGGTACCGCGCCCTCAACCGCGAACGGCCGCCCGACGCCAACCCGTGGCCGTATGGGCTGGCCGTGCTCGCTGCGCTGGTCGCCCTGGTGGTGCTCGGCCGACGGCGCCGAACCCCGATGGCCTTCGCCCGGCGCTACCCCGAGGCCGCGCGAGGCCTGGCCTACGTGGCGCCGGCAGCCGTGGGGCTGGCCGTGCTGGTGATCATTCCTTTCGCGGTCGGCATCTCACTCGCATTTTTCCACCATGATGCGGGCGACTATTCCTTCGTTGGCCTCGCCAACTTCGTCGATATTCTCACCTCGAAGGGCTACCGAGTCACCGAGCCGTTGTCGTTCTGGTTCACCCTGGTGGTCACCATCGCGTGGACCTTCGTGAACGTCGCCCTGCACGTGAGCATCGGCCTGTTCCTGGCCATTCTGCTCAAAGACCCGCTGCTCAAACTGCGGGCCGTCTACCGGGTGCTGCTCATCGTGCCCTGGGCAGTGCCGAACTACATCACCGCGCTGATGTGGAAGGGCATGTTCCACCGACAGTTCGGCGCCATCAACGGGCTGCTGGCGGCGGTGGGCCTCGAGCCGGTGAGCTGGTTTACGCACTTCTCGACCTCGTTCGCGGCCAACGTCATCACCAACACCTGGCTGGGTTTTCCCTTCATGATGGTGGTCTCACTGGGTGCGCTGCAGTCGATTCCGCAGGACCTGTACGAAGCCGCCGAGGTCGACGGCGCGTCCCGGTGGGTGCAGTTCAGGCGCATCACCCTGCCCCTGCTCAAGCCGGCCCTGCTGCCCTCGGTGATCCTCGGCTCGGTGTGGACCTTCAACATGTTCAACATCATCTACCTGGTGTCAGGTGGTGAACCGGGCGGCTCGACCGACATTCTGGTCAGTGAAGCCTATCGCTGGGCGTTTCAACGCAATGAGCAGTATGGCTTTGCGGCGGCGTACTCGGTGCTGATCTTCTTCGTGTTGTTGGTGTGGACGCGGATCACCAAACGCCTGTCTGGTCCGGAGGCCGCGTGAACCGCCCGAGGTGGCTCGTGGCATTGATTCACATGGGCCTCTCGGTGGCCTGCGTGGTCTCGCTCTACCCGGTGCTGTGGGTGCTCAAGCTGGCGCTCTCACCGACGCAGTCGCTGTCATTGTCCATCAGCCCGATCCCCGAGTCGATCACCCTGGCGCACTTCGCCGATGTGCTGGGCTCGACCGACGCGCAAGGCCGCTGGCTGTTCGGGCGGCAGGTGCTGGCGTCGGTGCTGGTGTCTGGTTTGACGACGGTGGTTGGGTTGTCATTGGCGGTGACCGCGGCGTACGCGTTGTCGCGCTTCCGCTTCCCCGGCAAGGACGCCGGCATGCAGACCCTGCTGGTGACGCAGATGTTCCCGGCGACGCTGATGCTGGTGCCGCTGTACTCGCTGCTGCAGGTGCTGGGCCTGCTCGACAGCCTGGGCGGCCTGGTGCTGGTCTACGCGACCTCGTCGCTGCCCTTCTGCGTGTGGATGCTCAAGGGCTACTTCGACACCATTCCCCGTGAGCTCGAAGAGGCGGCAGTGATGGACGGCGCGTCGCCCTGGCAGGTCTTCACCCTGGTGGTGCTCCCCCTGGCCCGGCCCGCCCTGGCGGTCACCGCGCTCTTCAGCTTCATGACCGCGTGGAACGAGTTCATCCTGGCGGCCACGCTGATCAACGACGCGGCGCGCTTCACCCTGCCGGTCGCGCTCCAACAATACGTGGGTGAGTACAAGACCGAGTGGGGCCACTTCGCGGCCGGAGCGATCATCATCTCGGTGCCGGTCATGGCGCTGTTCTTCGGGCTGCAGAAGTTCCTGGTCGGAGGCCTCACCGCCGGCGCCGTCAAGGGCTGAGACGGAGTCGATCCTTGGTGCACGGTCCGGCGTCTGCCGGCATCTTCCGGCACCATGCCTCGACTCTTCCCCGCCTTCTTCGTCCTCGTCGGCTGCGCGGCAGCCAAACCTGCGGTGTTCAACGACCTGCGCGCCCTGGACACCCAGCAGAGCTACCGCGAGCTGGTCGGGCGGCTGAAAGAGGTGGCTCCGGCCCAGCGCGACAGCGAATGGGAAGACCTGACGACCCGCGCCCACGTGGCGCTGCTGAAGGAGGTCGAGGTGAAAGACCCTTCGTCTGGTGAGGCCGCCCTGGCCGTGCTCGAGGAGCAGCCCCTGGCGTTCCCCTCGCTCAAGAAGTCGGCCCCGTGGCTCGAGGCCAGGGCCGCCCTGGGCATCAAGGCGTTCGGGTGGACGTATTCCAACTACCGACACGCGACCAGCGACGAGCAGTGGGTGCCGCAGCTGGTCGCCTTTGCAGAGCAGGACCCGGTGACGAAGGGCCTGGCCCAGCGCCTGGGGCGTGACCTCGTCCTCGGGCGGCTGGTCGCGTCGAGCGCATGGCCCCTGTATGCACTCGCGCTTCAACGTGACGGCGACGCCGTCTGCACCGACGAGAAGCTGGCCGCGGTGGTGATCGACGTCATCGACTACCAGAGCTGGCTCGACGAGATGAAGGCGCTGGTGACCGGGCGCTGCGCCGCGCAGCTCAAGGGCCCGGTGAGCGAGAAGCTCAAGAAGAATGACAGCAAGTCCTTTCGCAAGGGCGCCTGTCAGGTGTTGGCAGGCCAGACGGACGTGGCCGAGGCGCTGAAGGTCTGTGAATAGGAATTGATGCATTATCTGCTGAGCCTCTCGCCGCCTGCCATCACCGAGGTCGCCGAGCCAACCCATCAAGACTTTCGCGTGGTGCGCGCCGAGCACGGGTTCGTGCTCGAGACCACCGGCGCTGGCGTGAGCGTGCGCCGAAGGCTGTTGCACGAGGTGCTGGTGCCTCGGCAGACGCGGTTTCTGCTCGAAGACGGTGACGTCATCTGGGGCCCGCGCGGCGCGCTGTTGCTCAGCCCTGCGCGCTCGCACGTCGACCTCGCGCACGAGCTGCACGCAGTCGAGCGCTTCGACGAGCCCGGTCCGTGGGGCGTGCTGAGCGACGCCATGCTGGAGCACGCAGACCCGCTGGGAGAGCGCATCGCCTCAGCGCTGGGGACCCGCACCACCACGCCGATCGCTCCACACACCTGGGTGGGCACTGACTGGCGCCACGGGGTGCTGCGGCGCGTGGTGTTGACCCGGCCGGAGTGGGCAGCCCAGGTGAGCTGGCGCGAAGCGGTCCTCGAGCTGCTGGGCTGCCGCGCCGCGCGGTTCCTCGAAGAGGTGGTCATCGACCTGCCCCGCCTCGAGCCTGACCTCGACCGCGCCGGGCTGGCCGCCCTCGCCGCTGAGCTGCTCACGCTGCCCTGGCCCCGGTGGCTCAAGAGGCTGCACTTCGGGGTGTCGGCCGACGCTCCCGCCACCGTCACCCCGCAGGCCTTGCACGAGCGGCTGCCGAGGCTCGAGCGCGGACCGCTCTTCTCGAGCACCGAGGCCGCCCGGCTGGTCATCGAGACCGCGACCGAGTCGTTCACCGTCGAGGGCTTCGCCAACGGCGCCCCGCTGCCGCTGACCGAGGGACTTCGCCTGAGGGTGTTTCCCAAGCGGGCGCTCTTCGAGAGCCCGCAGTGGCCGCGGTACGACTCCTGGCCCTCGTGGGACTTCGTGCTCCACCAGGGCCGCTGGTTCTTGTGCTGGCGACACGGCGCGCCGCGCAGCGACGAGGTGAAGCTGAACGGCATGGAGTTCTTCACCGCGCCCCTGCTGCCCGGCGATCGCATCGAGGTGATGCAGCACTTCGCGGTGCGGTTCGAATTGGGACCCCCTGGCCCTTGACGCGTGACCCCGATGCAGCGCCAGCCCCCTGTTGCGCGAGGCGCGCGGGTTGGTACACGCCGCTGCATGTCTCTGCGCCTGCTGCTCTCGACTCTGCTCGTCTGTTCCCTCGCCTGCCCGGGCACCTCGAAGCCCGACGGCGGCGCTGAACAGCCCCCGACCATCACCTCGCTCTCACCCACCACGGGCCCCAGCACCGGCGGCACCAGCGTGACCGTCAACGGCGCGCGCTTCGCCGACGGCGCGACGGTCAGCTTCGGGGACGTGTCGGGTACGCTGGTGGTGGTGCAGAACGCCCTGCGCCTGACGGTGCGCACGCCGGCGGTGAGCAGCCCGGGCCGGGTGGCGGTCACCGTGCGCAACCCCGACGGCACCAGCGGCACCCTGGCAGACGCCTTCACCTTCGAAGGCCCTGCAGGCCGCACCATCACCGAGGCGCTGGTGTCCTTGCCGGCCGAGACCTCTGATCGCACGGGCCAGGCGATGGTCACCGTCACGGTGCCCGCGCAGGTCGAGGTGCCCACCGTGACGAAGGGCTCAGGCCAGGGCGTCGGGGTTCGCGCGCAGGTCGGGTTCGCGACCACCCTCAGCACGCCCCCTGCCGTCACGGACTTCACGTGGACCGACGCGAGCTACACGGGTGACGCCGATGGCGCGGTGACGGCCGACGCGGCGCGAGACGTGTATTCCGGCACCGTCAACCTCGCGGGCGCCACCAGCGGCCCCATCACCTACCGGGTGACTGCGCGCTTCTCGACGGACGATGGCGCCACCTGGAAGCTCGCTGACCGTGACGGATCAGCCAACGGGACGCAGGCTGCGCAGGTGCCCACGGTGATCGTCGAGCCCAAGGGCGTCGACTGGTGCCGGCTGGGTGGGCGAACGGTGGGCGCGGCACCTCCCGTGGTGACGCTGCGCAGCTCGCAGGCCGGCCCCGTGGTGTACGCGCAGGTCTTCGTGAGCGGGCGCACCGAAGCGGCGGGCGCGGGCACCGGCGTTCGAGGGCAGATCGGCTACGGCGCGATGGGCACCACGCCCATGACCTGGACCTGGGTCGATGGCACGTACAACACAGACGTCGGAAACAACGACGAGTGGCAGGCCACTTTGCCCAACCCCGGGCCCGGGCAGTATCGATATGCCTTTCGGTTCAGCCTCGATTCCGGCTCAGCGGTGTATTGCGATAACGATGGCCTGACGGTGAATGGCTTCAGCGAAGATCAGTCGGGCAGCCTGACGGTGAGCGCGCCTGGCATCGATTCCTGCAACCTGCAGTTCCCCACCAGCGGCTCCGCGCTGGTCAACGCTCCCGGGCCCGTGGTGTACGGCCGGGTCTTCGCGAGCGGCGTGACCGACGCGGCCGATGGCGGCGCTCCCACCGGGGTCTCCATGGAGCTCGGCCTGGGGCCCCCGGGTGTTCAACCAGAGCAGAGCTCGTGGACGTGGACGGCGAGCACCTTCAACGTGCCAGTGCCCGGTGGTGGCGCTGAATTCCAGACACGAATTCCTGCGAGCTCCGAAGGAACGTATGCCTATGCCTTTCGGGCACGGCTGGGGGCGTCTGGTCTGTATACCTATTGCGATCTCGACGGCAGCCAGAACGGGTTTCAGACCAACCAGACTGGCGTGTTCTCGGTCGCGCCCTTCTCGTTCGCCGAGTGTCGTCTGCAGTTTCCCCCCACGCTGACGACGTATGAGGGCCGGCCCAGTGAGCTGGTCTACGGGCAGATCTTCGCGCCGGGCGTGACGGCCATCGCGGCAGACGCCGGCGCGCCGGTGGGGCTCGAAGCGCAGGTCGGGGTGGGGCCGAGCAGCAGCGACCCGGCCGACGCTGACGCAGGGTGGGTCTTCACGCCCGCCACCTTCAACACCACCGTGCCGGTGGGCGGGGTGGAGTACCAGGCACGGGTGACCGGGCCCGCGCCGGGCAGCAGGGCCTACGCGTACCGCGTGCGGTACCAGGGCGGCGGGTGGACGGTGTGCGACCTCGACGGCGCGGCCAACGGGTA
>VYLD01000059.1_pt1 | contig 47752 bp, 43 predicted proteins | sample 5114401 | NCBI WGS metagenome assembly VYLD01 (sample SAMN12291783, study PRJNA351875) | freshwater metagenome | isolation source: freshwater lake | place: USA: Michigan, Gull Lake | collected 2013-08-08 | reverse complement strand
CAAGCGCACGCCGATCGTGATGATCTCGGGCGTGTACAAGAACGCCATTCACCAGAAAGAGGCCATCTCGAAGCACGGGGCCTACGCTTTCCTCGAGAAGCCCATCGATCTCGACCGGCTGACCCAGACCGTGCGTGACGCGCTGGGAGACCGGGCTCCGAAACCTGCCGCCCCCAAACCCCCGCCGCCGCCCGTCGAAGAGGACGACCAGACCGGCGAGTTCTACGCCGACGATTCGCAGAAAGAAGAGGCCGCCGAGGTCGAGGTGCAGACCCGACAGGTGAAGGCCTCGACGAAGGCCTCGGGCCCGTCGATCAAGGGCGACTTCAGCCAGCACCCCTTCGCCCAGGTGCTGGCCGAGCTGTACCGTTGGCGGGCCACCGGCGCGCTGCTGCTCGGCCGCGCCAGGGTGAAGAAGATCGTCTACGTGCGCAACGGCGTGCCCGAGCTGGTGAAGTCGAACCTGCTGGTCGAAGCGCTGGGCCGCATTCTGGTGCGCGAGCGCATGATCTCGGAGCCCGAGTGCGAAGAGTCGCTCAAGCGCATGAAGCCCACCGGGCGCATGCAGGGCACGGTGCTGATCGAGATGGGCTGCATCAGCCCGCACAACCTCAACTACGCGCTCACCCAGCAGCTGCAGGAAAAGCTGTACGACGCCTTCCGCTGGGACGACGGGCTGTACCAGTTCAAGCCGGGCGTGCCGATGCCTCCCGAGCCGGTGACCCTGGGCATGACCACCGCGCAGCTGATCGTCGAGGGCGTGCGCCGCACGTACGACGAGGCGCGGCTGCTCAAGGTCTTCCCGGACGCCTCAGCGCAGTACGTGCACCCCAGCGATGACCCGCTCTACGCGTTGCAGGACGCGGGGCTCACCGACGAAGAGAAGGAGATCGCGCTGGTCGCCGACGGGCACAAGACGGTGGCGACCTTGCGCGCGCTCAACGTGCTCAGCCCGGTCGAGACCGACAAGCTGCTGTTCGCCCTCACCTGCGCGCAGATGGTGTCGCTCAAGCCCACCCCGGCGGTCGGCAAGCCGAAGGTGTCGATCGCGAAGCTGGCGTCTGAGCTGCACCCGCCCCCGCCGATCCCCGTCCCGAAGCCCAGCGGCCCCAGGGCCATTCCTCCGCCGCTGCCCTCGAATCCTCCGCCGTTGCCGAAGAAGGGCTCGAAGGCCCCTGCCCTGCTGCTCGAGCTGCCGTGGGATCACGCCGAGCTGGCGCGACCCGTCGCGGCGCCCGTCGAGGTGCCGCCTCCGCCGCCGCCCGACACCACGCCTCCCTCGAAGCCCAGGAAGCCCCGCGCCGAGCCCCCCGAGCCACCCCGGTCGCTCTCGCTGATGCCCGAGCTGTCCGAGGTGATGAGCCTGCCGCAGCTGTCGAACGAAGAGAGCGCGGTCAGGGAACGCCTGGCCGGCAAGGTCGCGGCGATGCGCAAGCTCGATCTCTTCGAGGTGCTGGGCGTCAAGCAGACGGCATCGCGGGAAGACGTGAAGCGCGCCTACTTTCAGCTCGCCAAGGAATACCACCCCGACAAACACGCGAACTCGAAGTCCAGCGAGGTGCGCGAGCTGGCCCAGCAGCTGTACGAGCTGATCTCGACGGCGCACGACACGCTGACCGACGAGGCCGAGAAGAAGCGGTACCTGGGCGAGCTCAAGCAGGGCGTCAAGCGCGACATGGGCGACGACGTCGGGAAGATCCTGGCGGCCGAGGGCAAGTTCCAGCGTGGCGAAGAGGCCATGCGCCAGCGGCAGTACGGCGACGCGGTCAAGGCGTTTCAAGAGGCGGTGGCGATGTACGGCGACGAGGGCGAGTTCCACGCGTGGCTCGGGTGGGCGCGGTTCCAGGCCGACCCGCTGCAGCTCGAGGGTGCCATCGCCGATCTCGAGCGCGCGCTGGCGCTGAGCCCCCGGCTCGACAAGGGCTACTTGTTCCTGGGGTACATTCACAAGGCCAACGGGCGCCCCGACAAGGCCGAGAAGCAGTTCGAGAAGGCCATTCAGTCGAACCCTGACTGCACCGAGGCGCTGCGCGAGCTGCGGTTGTTGGGCAAGGCCAGGCGCTGACCCCTCGACGGCACCATGAGGTTGCGCGAGCGGTTTCAGATCACCCGGCCCCTCGAGGAGCTCGAGGTCAACCTGGTGCGGGCTGCCATCGCGCAGCCTTCGATGGTCAACACCCATGAAGAGGCGATTCTGCGCACGGCGTTGTCCCTGGCGCGGCTGTACAAGGTGCGCATCGAGGGGCGCGACGTGGGAGTGGGCGCGTACCTTTCGCCGTTTCGCGAAGAGCTGACGCGTCGGCTGACCCCGGTGCTGGCCACGCGTGACGGCAAGGTCGATCGCGCGCTGTTGATGCCCCACCTGCGAGATCTCAAGGATCGCACCCTCAACACCCGCGACTCGATGGTGCGGCACTTCGGCGATCGGCTGTCGGTTGAGGCGGTCGATCAGGAGCTGCGGCACAAGGCGCTGGTGCTGGTGCTGGGGGGCGGCGGGGGCACCGCGTACGTGTACCTGGGGGTGATGGCGCTGCTCGACGAGTACGGGCTGACGCCGCGGCTGCTGTCGGGCACCTCGATGGGCGCCATTCTCGGGTTGTTCCGCTCGCGTATGCGCCGCTTCGAGCAGGACGAGGTGGTGAACATCGTGCGCACCCTGTCCTGGCGAAGGCTGTTCCGGGTGGTGTCCACCGAGAGTCGCTACGGGGTGCCGGCGGCGCTGCGGCTGTTCCTTCGCTCTGGCATCGGGCGCTGGTTCGGCGTCGACACGCACGGCGGCGAGGCGCTGAAGCTGTCGCAGCTGCCGATTCAGACCTTGATCACGGTGAGCGGCATTCGCGCCGGCAAGCTGCCGCGGCCGCTGGAATACTACGAGGGGCTGACGGCCGCCGACCCGCGGCACCTGCTCAGCCCGAAGGTGCTGCCGGGGTGGCTGAGCGCGCTGTGGGAATTCACCACCAACCCCGAGGTGCTCACCCGCGTGACGCTGGGCGCCGACGAGGGCACGCACGACTTCGACGCGGTCGACGCGGCCGGGTTCTCGAGCGCGCTGCCGGGCATCATCCACTACGACGTGTTGCGCGACGACGCGCCCATGCACGAGCGGCTGCGGCAGCTCTTCGTCGATCGGCGGCTGTTTCGGCTGGTCGACGGAGGGCTGGTGGACAACGTGCCCTCGAAGGCCGCGTGGAAGGCGGTGCACCAGGGCGCGGTGGGCACGCGCAACGCCTTCATCCTGGCGCTCAATGGGTTCGCCACCAGGCTCAGCACCCCGCTGTGGGTGCCGCTGCAGACCATCGCCGAGCTGAACGTGGCGAAGTCGCGCAAGTGGGCGCACCTCACCCATGACTTCAAGCGCACCCTGCCCGCGCTGTCGGTGGTGCCGCGGGTCGACGAGCTGCTGGACGCGATTGACCTGGGGCGCCAGGCGCTGGCGGGGCAGCTGCCCTTCTTGACGCGCATGCTCGCGCCCCTGCCGAGGCTGCGCTGATGCGGGCGCCGGCGGTGGTGCTCTTCATCGCGGCAGCCGGGGCGTGGGGGCTGGCCGCCATCGGGCTGTGGGTGTGGTGGCAGGTGGTGCACGGCCCCGGCGACGACAACCCCATGGGCGCCGTGGGCCTGCTGGCGGGTATGGCCTTCGGCAGCCTCGGCCTGGTCGCGGCCGTGGGGGGCGTCCTGCTGTGGCGCGCGAAGTGAACCCCTCGGCGACCGGCGGTGTTCAAGCGCCATGATCCTCTCGGTGATCCTGGCGGCGGCTCCAACGGTGCAGGTGTGGGCCTCGGTCGACGAGGCCCCCGCGAAGGCCGGCTGGGCGTACGTGAAGCGGGGCCAGCGGGTGACGCTGGTGGCGAGGCCTGCGGGCGGCGAGCCGGTGGACGTCGAGTGGTTTCAGCTCGAGCCCACCGTCGAGGCGCTCGACAACACCTCACCCTCATTCCACTTCGAGCCCGTTCGCTATCAGGCGAACGAGCTGCCGGGCTGTCGAGGTCAACGCACCTGCGCGGCCTCGGTTCGTCCAACGGTTCTGCCGGTCACCGAAGGGCTGGAAGACGTGGGCACCATGGCGTTTCAGGTGCAGGTGACCTTCAAGGACGGCTCGACCGCCCGATCGCCGGGCCTCGAGGCGACGGTGTCAGGGGGCCTGTCGAGCGAGGTGATGCGGGTGGTGGTGCGACTCGACGACACGCTGCTCGGGTACGCCACCGAGCTCTTCAATACACCGTATATTTTTGGCAGCGCTGGCGCCGACGGGAAAAATCAGAGCGACCTGCTGATCGGCTCTGACTGTGCTGATCTGGCCGTCTACGCTCGCCGTCGAATGGGGTTCTCGGCGGCGTATACCAACTCCTATTCCATCGATCGGCAGGCCCCACCGCTCGGCAAGCAGGTGCCCGTGCAGGCGGGCGATGTGTTGCATTTCCCCTCGTCGAGGCACGTGGCGCTGCTCTATCGGGACAACGTTCCGCTCGGGGTGCTCGACGAGACCGATCTCATTCTGCACACCTGCTGGGCGCCTCCGAGGGTGCAGGCCCTCAAAGGAGCGGCGTGCACCTCGACCCCCGCGCGGGTGCTGCGGTTTCCCACGAAGCGGTGACGTTTCAGGCAGCGACTGGCAGGGCCGCGCGGGCGAGCGGTCGACGCAGGGCCACGAGATCGACTCCAGCGGGTGGGCTGCCAGTTCAGGGGAGCGACGGATCAACGCGACATCGGTCTGATTCAGCCATTGGATGCACTCCTCCGGGTTCACGCAGCGAACTTCAAGGCGGCGCATCGAGGCTGATCGGGGTGCTGGTCAGACCAACACAATCTTCGAGTCGTCGGCATCGTTCAGGCGAGCCTCGATATCTCTGCCGAATCTCGGGCAACACCAGAATCCTCTGATACCCGCCACAGAGTTCCATGCCAAACCCACCATCGTCGAAAAAATCGGCCCGACAGCGCGGACACTTGATCTGCCACATCTCCCGACGCTCGAACTCTGCCCATGGGTTGCTCATTGGAAAGCACCGCGACTCTCTCACGCCATGGAACGGTGCCCAACTCCCGCACCAATAGACGAACATGCTGGGTCGCACCTCGAGCTGCCCGCAAAGACCAGGCTCCGCGTCAGGCCCCCACCGTGGCGTCGCCACCGGGAGCACAGCGCACCACCTCCGTCGCCCCGTGCTGCTCGAGCACCTTCACCACCCGCCCCTCGTCACCCGCGCTCGTCAGCAGCACCGGGTTCGGCCCTGCATCGAGGGTGAACCACACCCCCACCCCACCCTTGCGCAGCTCGGCGCAGGCCTGAACGTGGTGGCGAGGCGGCGAACGCGATGGCGAGGCGGCGAACGCGGTGGCATGCATGCGCCTTGCATTGCGCTCGGAGACGGTGCCCTAGGCCTCGAGGTCTCGCCGTCGAATGAACGGCACGATTCGCTTCACAGCGGCCTCGGCGTCCCTCACCCACACCGGGCAATACGGGGAGGTCTTCACCGTGGACCGGATCCCGTCGCGCGACTTCACGTCCTTCTCTTCGCGGCTCACCAGCAGCCTCAGGTCGGGCCGATGACTTTCATCGAACAGCTGCTCCCAAAACGAGTGGGCACCGTCGGCCTTGCGGCGCCGGTTCCAGCGAACGAAGCCATCCTGCACGCTGCGGACGCCGAGCCGCTACCGTGCCTCGCCAGCACCGACTCGCGCCGCGAGTCTCTGGGCAAACCTGCCGCCGTCTTCGCCGCCACCGCCAGCGTCGCGAAGGCCGCCGCGCTCAAGGCCACGCCCGCCGCTGCGTGAGAGTCTCCTCGAGACTCCATCACGGCGTGCCCCCAGCCGCGGCTTCGTCGACGCCCGCACCTGCTTCAGCAGCGCCACCACTCACCTCACGGTCGAAGGTGAGGGTCAGCTGGTCCCCCCGTGCCCTTCGCGCCCTCGCAACACGAGGAGGTGACGTCCTGATCGGTCAGGGCGCTGACGTCGTGGCAGCACTACTTCTTCGGGCGCCTCCCTTCGCACCGCATGCGCGAAGCGATCGCGCGCGGTGAAGGGCACGGTCCTGAAGCCCGTGGCTTCGCACTTGGCGCCGAAGGGGTTGTTGAACGGACAAGACGCAGTCAGCAGCAGCCACACTGAAGACTTTCAATCCTGATGTGATTTCGACCTTCAGAACGCGGCCAGATTTCATCTGTCAGCTGAGCGATACACAAGCGAGCGAATGGTCCCGATGCGAGACCACAGCGCGTAACCCGCAGTTCACCTAGTTCACCTGCAGGTCCTTGACAGGGAATTTTTTTCAGCTACCGCGGACTGACGCACCCGGGTGGGTCAAACATGAACAATTCGGTATGTTGGTTCGCAGCGTTCGTGCTCGCGGCAGGTTGTATGTCTGAGCCACCTCCACGTGAGTCTGTGTTGACTGACGCCCGAGCACTGACGGCTGGGCCCGCGAAGGCGGTTGGAGAAGACTGCACGAGCACCGGCAAGGACGGCTGCTCGAGTGGCCTGTGCATCAAACTCCGCCAGGGTTTTCCAGGGGAGCATGTCTGCACCCGCGCCTGCCAGCCTGGGCCAAACGGCGACGGGTGTCCGGCCTCGTGGAACTGTGCACAGGTCTACCAGCGTGATGACGGGTACTTCTGCCTGCCACCTTCCACGTGGACGGCGCGAGTGGCGCCTCCGCCGGCAGCGAGAGTGGCTGTCGCGGCCCGGCCGCTCAGCGCGCCGTTCGCCCGGGGTTCCTGGGATGGTGGGCGACCATGATCGCCCTCGTCACGGTCGTCCTCGGCGCTTCCGTCGGCCCCGTCGTGTTCAAGGCACCGGGTGGGTTCGTCGTCACCTCTCGAACCGGCGAGGTGCTCGACACGGTGCGAACGATTGGCGGCAAGACACCCGAGAGTCTTGCGGTCTCGCCGGACGGCAAGATCTGGGTCTTCACCGCTCACGAAGAAAGCGCCAACCAACCGCTGCTGTACCGGGCCTCGAAGGGCGCGGCGCCGGCACTGCTGGGACAGCCTGAGGGCTACCATGCGCAGCCGCGATTCACGAACGACGGCAAGTGGATCTACTTCATCCACCACTCAAATCCTGCGGCAGGAGCCGCCGGGACCCATGGCAGCGGACTGTTCGGTCAGGTGTGGCGAATTCGACCTGATGGCACCGGACTGACGCAGGTGACTTCTTCTGATGGTTGCAAGACCTCCCCAGACGCCGAGTCCGAAGCGCGGGTGTACATGACGCACGCAGATTGCAACAAGCGTTCCTCCATCGACCTCGTCATTTCAGCGAAACCGGCGACTCTCATAAGCCCATTGTCTACGTTCAGGCAGAGCCTGCCGAGGATTGCGCCCAAGGGCAGAAAACTCGCGTTTGTCAGGCTCGCCAATGATGCCTTTTCGCTCGTTCTGATGAGCGGCGGCCGCGAGTCTGTCGTCCAGACCTGGCAGACGCCATCACAGCCGTCTGAGCTCGAATGGGCCGCTGACGGCGAAACGCTTCTGATGCAGATGGGATCGACTGTTGAACTTGTAGAGAAAGATGGCGCGGTTCGTGACCTTCTCGATCTGAGTGGGGTGTTGCCATGAAGCGAATGATTCTGGCTGTATCATTGACAATCGCGACGCTCGCACACGCTCAGCCCTCGGCCGGACAGTGGTGCCCGGTTGATCCCGTGCCCGAATGCAACGACGATGGCACCAGCTGCAAGAACAGCTGTGACTCGTTCGGCGATCCGGTCACGATCGTGGGCGTCAATTCCTTTCACAAGGTCACTGACATTTCCCTTGAGACAGGCAAGGGGCCGCTCTTCTTCTCGCGCTCCTACACTTCCGGCTCGGCGTTCTGGTCGAGCGCAACAGACCCAATACTGAGCAGTTGGTGGCCGGAGACGCCGCGCCCCTTTGCGGGTTTTTCAGGGACAGACAGGAGATTGCAGTGGTGGCACAACCTCTTCTCGTTCGTCGCTGAGAAGAAGAGTTGGAGCGCAAACACGTTTCAGGTCGTCCAGTACTCGAGCGAATCAGGAACGAGGGCCTATTTCCAGGATCCCCAGTCAGACGGCGGTGCTGGCCGCTGGCTACGCATTCAAGATGGCACAGGCGGCAGCAACAACAGCTACTCCGGTTCCCCGCTGCGACTCCAAAGGATGAGCAACGGCGTCTCGGTCGTCCGGCCCGATGGCAGGGTATACGAGTACGCCGCGAGATATGAGCAGAGCACCGGCTCCGCTGACCGGCTCTACTTCTTGAGTACAATCCGCGATGCTGAAGGCAGCGCGCTTGCGACCCTGTCGTACCTCGATCCTCCGGGGCTGAGCTGTCCGAAGGGAAACGGAGGTGGTTCGTCGCCCTATCTCTCGCAGCTCACCCTGGCGACCGGCCACATTTTGACGTTTCGCTGGGCGAGAGCTTCGACAGGCCCCGCCGACCGTCGCTGCTACCTGGCATCAATCGGCTACGCCGCGCCTGGTGCATCACCTTCGAAAGCGCTTGCCACCTTTTCGTATGACAACCTGGGCTCGGGCGTGGTGCGCCTCGCCTCCGCCGTCAATGGTTCTGACGGTGGCGAGGCGTACACTTACGGTTCGAACTTCGTGGTTTCGCGACTGGGCGCGGGCCCGTTCGTGAACCACTCGCTTGACGCGGGTCCCGGCCTCGTCACAGCGCTCGAGAGTTACTCGAATGGGCCAAAGCTCACCCAGATCACCATTCTCACCACACCCGCGAGCAGTTTGAGCAAATTCATGACTGACACCAGTTGTATCCAGAGTAGCAACTCGAACGTGACCATTGCGAGCATGTATGGGACTTCTGGCGATTCTGCAGGCACCAGTACCTGGCTCTCTCAACAGTACGTCGCGCTGCGCGACTATTTTCGCCACCGCAAGTACCGAGCGATCCAGGCAGACACTTGCGGTGCCGCTGAGGCCTGCTCCCCTGGGTTCGACAACTGGATTCCTGGATCAGCTGGCAGCACGACCCAATGCAACGACAACCCACCGAATTTCTTCCCGGCGATGATCCAAGGGTACGTCAACAAGGTGGGCAATGCCACGTCTTTTCCCGTCGCCACATATGACGCGGGCATGCCCAACCCTCTGTACCTTCAATCGCTGTCTGGGAGGGGCGGCTATTGGTCTGGGCAGGCAGCCGGACTTGGAACCATCACAGGCTTGCTCGAAAGCGAAGGCTATTCATGGAGAATCGCGCCCAATGGAACGCCGAAGAAGTCGAGGGTATCCCGCCTCTCGGTTCTCGTTGGCGGCGGCACCTACTCAGACACCTTCCTTGACTACGATGTCACCGCTGGCGGAGGTTTGCGTCTCAAGAGCGAAATCACCTCAGGCTACACGAAAGACGCGTTCTCGACCTGGAGCACGGTGCAGCGCTTCCGCGGAACGTTCTATCGGCCACTGGCCGGCGACGTGCTGAACCGAACCGGAGATGTCGAGGGCCCCTGTTGGGTGGCCTCGGCTACCGCCACGGCGTGCGATTCGAGCAATGGCACGTGGCCTGTGACTCGGTTCGAGTATCACCCCATAGGGCCCGCCTCGGGAAAGAACAGCGGCCGCCTGTACAGGGTGTCGACGTTCGCTGCCGATGCCGGCATGGCGCCACTGGTCACCCAGTTCTCTGACTACACCGAGGAGGGCGACCCGAAGCAAATCACCGACCCGAACAATGTCACCACCACGTTGACCTATGAGGGAAGGAAGGTGAAAACTCAGACGCGTACTGTGAGTGGGTCAATCGAAACCACCACGTGGACTTACGACGACGACCAGGTCGCAGCGATCACCTACCCGGAAGGGAACTCCGAGGTGTTCTGCTATAGAATCGGCGCCGCGAGCGTGTTCCCCTCGTGTGCCGGAACCTTGACGTCGAAACTTCGTTGGAAGGCCAAAACTGCGGGCCTTCCCGCGGCGACTACGAACTGGACCGAGCGAGTCGAGTACACCTACGACCAGAACGGTTTCCTCACAGACGAAGCGCGGTTTATCCCGACAGAGCGCAGTCCCCGGTACAAGCGTCACATCAACCCTGACCTTCACGGCCGCGAGACGTTCAGCAAGGTCGGCGGGTTGAACGGCGATCAAGACTTCCGAATGGCTGCCCACTTCGACGGAGCAAACAATCGTGACGCGTACGGGCCGCCGATGAACTTGCCACCCGACTACTGCAAATCGGCTGGTGCCGAGAGCGCGCTGTGCTGGTGGTACCGTTACGACCGGGCCGACCGGCTCAATCGGGCGAACGCTCCTGGTTCGCTTTCGCGCACGTGCTTCGACTACGACGCCGTTGGCAACATCAAGGGCGTCACCACGGGTGATGCGACGGGCGGAGCTGCGGTGTCGTGCAACACGAGCTTCAACAATCCCGGACAGGCGACCGCGGGCGTCGCGAGCTCGACCGACATTCAGTACACGTGGGACGACTTCGGGAACATCGTTCAGGTCAAGAACAGCGGCGTCGATGACGCGGCATCATCTGGCACGCGTTACCTCTACGATGCGCAGGGCAATGTCATTGAGAAGCAGACCGCGGCGATGGGCTCGGCGTACAAGCAACGCTTCGGCTACGACGGGCTCGGGCGGCTGACACGCGCCGACAGCATCCAGGCGAGTGACGGCGGGGTGCAGTCGCTTTACCAACTCGACTACGACACCTCGACTGGCTCACCGACGGGGACACTCTCGAACCTGAAGGGCCGACTCTCCCGGCGCATCGATTCGTACGGTGACACCTGGTACTCGTACGATGAGGCCGGTCGGACCAAGGCTGAGTACCGCAAGCGCGCTAACTGTTTGACAGCAAACCGTGGCGCTCTCTGCGAGCCACACACCCTCTACGCTTGGGACAAGAACGGCAACCTGACGAAGATCACTTATCCCTACGGTCGCGAGGTCAACTACGTCTACGGGAGTGGAGGGAACCGCGACAGAGTGACGAGGGTGTCGGCGCAGGTCTTTCTTCCAACAGGAGTCACGACTCGTAACCTGCTCGGCGAGGTCGCGTGGGAGCCTTACGGCGGTCTGCGCGCCTACCTAACAATTCTGAACAAGGGCAACGTTCGAAGTGTTGAATACTTCCTTGGCAGGCGGCCCGAGAGTAGTTTGAGCGCGGAACTCTGCTACGGCGCCACCAGTGGAGACGATGGCGCGGTGGGGCCGCACGATGGTTCAGGTCGACTGCGGGGCCTCTTCGTTGGCACAGCTAAGCTCAATCTCAATGAAACCACTCACGTGCCGGGCAACATTCTGAGCCAGCGGTACGAGTGGCAGGAGGACCAGCTCGCCTCCCAGAAGACCTGCCTCGCAGGCACCGCGGGGTACCAGCAGAATTTCGCCTACGACGCGATGCAACGGTTGACCGCTGAGACGTCTGTCAACACGCCTCACTATCAGTTCGATTCGTCGCTCGGCACCACGAGGGTGTTCGATTCTCGTGGCAATCGGACCGACGGGACCCGAACCGGCTACAACGTTTGGGATTTCGCCTATGAGAGCGTGGCCAAGGACCGCCTCGCGAAGGTCGGTTGGTGGTACGGTTTTTTGAACGCCAACGACTATTTCGTGAAGTATGACACCACTCACAATGCCAGCGGAATAGTGACAAAGATTGAGGCGAACAAACCTCTCGGGGGCGGCCCCGCCAAGTGGACGATGGACTTCGGCTACTCAACTTCGCGGGCGACGAGTGACGTCTTTACCTCGGTGGCAATGGACGGGAACCTGATCTACGACTACTATTACGACGCTTTTGGGCGCCGTCGCATGAAGCGCGATCGGTTCTCGAATGGCACCGAATTTACGTACGACCTCGGGCATCAGCTGCTCATTGACCAGACGTGGGTAGACACCGACGGCTACGGAAGCAATCTCGACGAGTACGTGTGGCTCGACGGTCGGCCCGTGGTCGCCTTCCGAGGAAGAGTTGACGGCATGGGCGCCCACTCCGCTGAGTTCCTCGATTCGCCCCCCGGGATGGCGTGCTTTCGCCCTGGAGAAGGCGACCTCCACTGCGGCGCCTTCCACCTGGTGTCGAACCAGCAGAACTTCGTGCTCCTCGCGTTGAGCGACTACGACGGAAAGGTGGCCAGTTTCGCCCTGCCTGATGCCGACGGCGTCATCAACCAGTCGCGTTTCGTTTCGTTCGGGGGTTCCGGGACGGCATCCCCAGAAGTCTTTGACGTCCCGAGCGGGTTCACCAAAGACGCGCGCTTCCGAACCGTGTACACAGGCGGGTGGCAGACGGATTGGGGTTGGTGGGGCGGTGTCAAAGAAATGAGCCTGTCGACGCCAAGTGGTGCTTCAAGCGGAATCTATCCATACGGGGCCGAGTACGGGCGAATGTGGAGCCCTCGAAGTCCCCAGATGACAGGCAACGATACGGTGACTTGGAGTATTTCCTGTTCAACCGATTGTGCGTCAGCAGCCGACATGTTGGAGTGGCGTGTCTGGGAATCTGGGGCTCCGAGGTTCAACACCAGACTTCGCTTTCCAGGCCAGTACCACGACGCAGAGACCGATTTCTATGAGAACTGGAATCGGTTCTATGACCCGACCACAGGTCGCTACCTCAGCAGCGAACCCATGTTGCAGAACTCGGAGTTTTCTCGACAGTCGTCGAGGTCTGGGATGGCGCTCCCTGCCTACTCTTATGCACTGAACAATCCAATCGGGTATTTCGACCCAGATGGGTTTCGCGTCATCTCAATCAAAGGTGACCAACTCGCCACAGATGCCATCAAAGACCTTCGGTCGACCTGCCGCGGCGAGACGCTGTACAGATACATGGACAGCTTGCCTGTGGATTGGGTGATCAAGTCAGGAATCACCACCTCGCTAGACAAGTTTTCCTGGGGGGAAACGTCCCGATCGGGAGGCAAGATCACCACAGTGCTGGATGATTTTTTGCACAGCCGGTCGACGAACATGGATGGATCGTCCGGTTACGTCATGGGTCGCCACCCGGGGTGGACCCTTAAACACGAACTGGGCCACGCACTCCTTCTGTCAATCTGGTATCCGCGGCGCGGGCAGGATCCAACCATCAAGTCTCATCATGATTTCTCGGAGGAAATCAGGCGACAATTGACGAGTGAGCCTGACTGTTGTTCGGGTTCAACCGGGTGTTGCAAATGAGCACGCGGGTCGCGCAAAGTTCTCAGCTGCTCCTACTTTTGCTGCTGCCGGCACCAGTTGTCGCCTCTTCCGACGGGGGATTGACGGAGACCAGCAATCGGGAGAGATGCGAGTCTGTCCGGAAGATTTATAGCGTTAGCGTAAAGGGACATCTCCTGATCAAGTACGCGCAAGATATTGAACGATGTGTGCAGCAGAATCGCTATCCAGTTCGATTCTCCATTAGGACTGGACGCCATCCACAAGTCAAGATCGAATCTGCGACAAAAGAGCAAGCATCTTGTCTTCGCGCAATCTTTCGTTCGCTCTCATTTCCACGTGGAGCCGAGCGCACCTTCGACTTCAAGTTCGCAGCAGATTGGATGGAAGACCCTCACGAGCGCGTGTCAACTGCCGACCTTGCAGATGCGGGGGGCAAGGATTCGCTCGGTTGGTGCCTGGCCGATGGAGACTGCCTCCCTGATGGCGTTTGCTCCTGTGGCTCGGAATACTGTTCGGTCATTCCGTCTGGCCCGGTCGCCACCGAGGCTCGCGGCACATGTTTGCGCTTTGCGGCCATTCAGTGTGTGCGTGATTGAGCCCCGGAGTCATACTTGGAAGGCAACTCACAGAATACGAAGCGAATTAGCGGTCCTGCGGGCCGTGAGAGGGATGCCGGCTGGCTGGGAGGCCCGAATAGAGGGGGCAGACCACGCTCGTCGTCAGGGCCCGCTAACTTCAACCACGGTGGCGTCGCCACCGGGAGCACAGCGCACCACCTCGGTCGCCCCGTGCTGCTCGAGCACCTTCACCACCCGCCCCTCGTCACCGACGCTCGTCAACAGCACCGGGTTCGGCCCTGCATCGAGGGTGAACCACACCCCCACCCCACCCTTGCGCAGCTCAGCGCAGGCTTGAATCACAGCCAGGGTCTGGGGCTTGAAATAATTCAGCGGCGGCGAGGCGGCGAACGCGGTGGCGTGCATGCGCCAGGCATTGCGCTCGGCGATGGTGCCCACGGCCTCGAGATCTCGCCGTCGAATGAACGGCACGATGCGCTTCACCTCGGCCTCAGCGTCCTTCACCCACGCCGGGTAATACGGAGAGGTCTTCACCGTCGACCGCATGCCGTCGCGCGACTTCACGTCCTTCTCTTTGCGGCTCACCATGCCAACCAGGAGCCTCAGGTCGGGCCAATGACTCTCATCGAAGAGCTGCTCGCCGTACGAGTCCGCGCCATCGGCCCTGCGGCCCCGGTTCCACCGAACGAAGCCCCCCTGCACGCTGCGTGACGCCGAGCCGCTGCCCTGCCGCGCCAGCACCGACTCGCGCCGGGTGTCTCTGGGCAACCTCGCCGCCGTCCGCGCCGCTACCGCCAACGCCGCGAAGGCCGCCGCGCTCGAGGCCAGCCCCGCCGCCGCCGGAAAATCTCCGCGAGACTCCATCACCGCACGCCCCAGCCGCTGCTTCGTCGAAGCCCGCACCTGCTTCAGCAGCGCTACCACCCGGGCCCGCTCGCTGCCTTCGGCGACCTTCCCGTTGATCCGGACCTCATCGGTGCCCGTGCCGCCCACGAACTCGACCGAGGTCGTCACCGCCAACGGCCCCAGGGTCACCGACAGGCTCGACTGAAACGGCAAGATCAACTTCTCGTCGCGTTTGCCCCAGTACTTCACCAACGCGATGTTCGGGTGCGCCTTCGCGATCGCCTTCATGCTTACAGCGCCCTCGGTCCCGCGAGCTGGCTGACGAAGCAGGTGACGCCTTCCCGGGTGAGCCGCGCCACCACCGGCTCGGGCTCGAGGAACAGGCCCAGGACCGCGCCGCCATCGCCACCAGCGCCCGTCAGCTTCGCCCCCAGCGCGCCTTCTCGTCGCAGCCGGTTCACCATCGCCTCGAGGCCCTCGCTCGACAGGCCGACCGCGTTCAGCAGCCCCTGGTTGATGTTCATCAGATCCCCCAGCGCATCGAGATCACCCGCCTCCACCGCCTTCGCGCCTTCCCGGGCCACCCGGCCGATCTCCAGGAACAGCCGCCGGTACCGCGCCGGCCACTTCGCCTGCCGTTCCCTCAACGCCCCCACCGTCTTCTTCGTCGGCGGCCGCTCACCCACCAGCGCCACCAGCACCCGCACCGGCTTCGGCGACCGGATCACCCGCACCGAGCCCTGCTTGAACAGGATCATCTCACCCCGCGCCGAGGTGGTGTGATCGACCCCCGACGGAGTGCCGTGAAACTCCTTCTCCATCTCGAAGGCCACCGCCTCGAGCCGCGCCTGCACGGCGGGCTTCCCCGTCTTCGCCTCGAGCAGCACCCGGGCCACCGCCACCGACAGCGCCCCGGAGCTGCCCAGGCCCATCGACAGCGGCAGATCGCTGTTCAACGTCACCAGCACCTTCGGGTTCCCGCAGGCCCTGGCGCCACGCACGAAGGCACGCTCCATGGCGTCCCGGTGCTCGGCCTTCAGCCCCTCGGGCAGCTCAATCGAGGCAGCGCTGGCAGGGCCACCCCACACACGCACGCCCCGGTTGATGGGCGCCGCCAGGGCCGGTTGGCCGTACACCACGCCGTGCTCTCCCAGCAGAATCACCTTGCCGGGGCCAAACGCCGTCAGGTGGAGGCTCACGTCACGGCGCCTCTTGGGCCCCCGCCTCACGGGTCAGCAGCGCGAGGATCTCACGGGCCTTCTCGACCTTCACCTGCCCCGCCTGCACCAGCCCGTTGGCGACCTGCTCGATCATCAACCCGCGAGCACCAGCGGTCACCGCCACGCACCGCGCGTGCATCGCCATGTGCCCCTTTTGAATCCCAACCGAGCCCAGCGCGCGCACCGCCGCGAAGTTCTGCGACAGGCCCACCGAGGCCATCACCGTCGAAAGCTCACGGGCCGACGTCACGCGCAGCATCTTCAGCGCGGCCTGCACCTGCGGGTGGATCTTGATCGGCCCTCCGACGGTGCCCAGCGCCAGCGGCAGCTCGATGCGCCCGACCAGGTGCCCCTCTTCCAGCGTCCACGTCGACAGGGGCCGATACTGCCCGTCCCTCGCGGCGAAGGCGTGCGCGCCGGCCTCGATGGCTCGCCAGTCCTGGCCGGTCGCGATGGCCATGGCGTCGATGCCATTCATGATGCCCTTGTTGTGCGTCGCCGCGCGGTACGGGTCGGCGCTGGCGAACCGGCTGGCCTGCACGATGCCCTCGGCGATCGCCTCACCGCTCATGTCGAAGTCGGCCAACGCCGTCACCGGAATGCGGCACGTCGAGCGCGCCAGGCGCCGGTCGGCGAGGTTGCTCAAGATGCGCAGGTACACCTTGCCGCCGGTGATCTGCTCCACCAGCGGGGCCACCCCTTCGGCCATGGTGTTGATCAGGTTCGCGCCCATCGCCTCCTGGGTGTCGATGAGCAGATGCACGATCAGCAGCGGCTCACCGCGCGGCCCTTCCGGCGCGGGCAGCACGCGCACCTCGATGTCCCGGGCTCCGCCGCCGCGGGTCAACATCGACGGGTGGAAGCTGTTGGCCAGCGCGAGCAGCTGCTCCTTGTGCTCGACCAGCTTGTGCGCGGCCACCGTCGGGTCGCCGTAGTTGGTGACCTGCACCTGGCCGATCATCACCGGGTCATCGGCCTCGGCGATGAAGCCTCCACCTTCACGGACGATCTTCGCCGCGAAGCTGACCGCGGCGATCACCGACGGCTCCTCGACCGCCATCGGCACCACGTAGTCGCGCCCATTCACCTGCAGGTTGAGCCCCAGCCCCAGCGGCAGGCCGAACACCCCGATGGCGTTCTCGATCATGGTGTTGGCCATGTCGAAGGTGAGCGACTTCTCGCCGCCGATGGCGTTCTGCTCTTCGATGGACAGGCGGAACATGGTCGACACCGTGCCCAGGCGATCGGCCATGGGCAGCTTGTGGAACCCGCTCAACCGCGACGTGACCGTGTCAGCCATTGTGATGTCTCCCTACGCCCGACAGCGCCGCCAGCCAATCCTTCAGGTCTCCGGTCACCACGCGCGGCTTCTCGCGCAGCTCGGCCGGGGTTCGACTGCCCGTCAGCAGCAGCGCCTGCTTCAGCGCCGTCACCAGCGTGCGCATGGCCTCGCGAACCTTCGCCACGCCGCCTTCCTGTTGGGCCTTGAAGAGCGGCAGGGCCAGCCCGCCGACGTCGGCGCCCAGAGCGATCGCCTTGGCGACGTCGAGGCCCGTGCGCAGGCCGCCAGCCGCGATCAACGTGACGCCGGGGCCGACTGCGCTGCGCACCGAGGCGATGGCCGCCGCGGTGGGAATGCCCCAGCTCGAGAACTGCGCGCCGACCTCGCGCGCCACGCCCCCGGCCCGCAGCTGCTCGACGCGCACCCAGCTGGTGCCGCCCAGGCCCGAGACGTCGAGGTGCCGAACGCCCACGTCGACCAGCCGCCGCGCCACCTCAGGCGAGACGCCGCAGCCGGTCTCTTTCACCAACAGCCGCTCGCCGAAGGTCTTCACCAGCGCGCCCACCACCTGGTACCCGCCGCGGAAGTCGCGATCGCCTTCGGGCTGGGTGAGCTCCTGGCCGGGGTTCAGGTGAATGGCCATCGCATCAGCGGCGATGCCGTCGAAGAGCCGCTTCACGCCGTCCACGCCGAGCCGTACGGCCTGCACCAGGCCGATGTTTCCGATCAACACCGTCTTCGGAGCCACATCGCGCACGGCGAAGGTGCGGGTGAGCTCGGGCCGCTCGGCCATGGCGCGCTGGCTGCCGACGCCGAAGGCCACGCCGAACTCTTCGGCGACCAGCGCGATGTCGCGGTTGACCTGCATGGCCCGCTCGGTACCCCCGGTCATGCCCGTGACCAGCAGCGGCACCTGCAGCGTCTTGCCGAAGAGCGGCGTCGACAGATCGAGATCATCGAAGGCCAGCTCGGGCATCGCGCAGTGAATCAGCGACACCTGCCCGAACAAGGTCTGGTTCTCGGGCGGCGCGACCTCTTCGGTGGCGCACAGATCGAGGTGCGCATCCTTTCGGCGGGCGGTGGTCTCGTCAAAAGCCATGTGCGGTGGGGCCGTAGCAGACAACTGGCGTTCGTTGATACCGACAAACCCTTTGATCTCAGGTGCTTTTGTCATCGAGCGGCTGGTTGACTAACGCGGCCGGTCGAACCCTGCCCCTGTTCGGCGCGGCTGATAAGCAGCCGCCATGGGCACTCTGTGCGTGTTCTTCAACCGAGGCGACTACGACGCCGTTCACCAGGGCCTGTCGATCGCCGCCGCGGCCGTGTCGATGGGCCGAACGGTGGAACTCTACTTCTTCTGGTTCGCCCTCGAGCGGCTGGTCAACGGCAACCTCGACGCGCCCGATCTCGAGCGCGACGACGTCAACGCCACCATGGAGCTCCGCGGCGTGCCGACCTGCCGCCAGCTGCTCGACGTGGTGCGCGACTCAGGCCACGCGACGCTGCTGGCGTGCACCGGCTCGATGGCGTCACTGGGCCTCCGGCCACCCGACGTCGAGCCGAAGGTCGACGTGCTGATCGGGTGGACGTCGATCCTTCAGCGCACGCAAGGCGTCACCGACCGCTTCTTCGTATGACGCTGCGCGCTTCAGGTGCGGTTGATGTACAGCTCGAGCTGCTCGATCTTGAACCGCTGCTGCGAGATCACCTCGTCCATCAGGTCGCGGATGGAGAGGATGCCAAGCAGCACGTCATTCTCGAGCACGGGCAGGTGGCGAATGTGCTTCTCGCTCATCAGGCCCATGCACTCTTCGGCCGAGCGCTCGGGGCCGATACAGATGACCTTCTCGGTCATGATCTCCTTGACCAGCGTGTCCTTCGCCGAGCGGCCGTTGAGGGCCACCTTGCGGGCGTAGTCACGCTCCGAGAGCACCCCGGCCAGGCGCGGGCCGTCCATCACCAGCAGGGCGCCGATCTGCTTCTCGGCCATCAACCGCAGCGCCTCGAGCACCGTCGACTCCGGCGCCACCGACACGATCCCCGCGGGCTTCACGTTGAGCATCTCTCGAGCAGTCTTCATGGGCCCCCGCATAGCGCCACATGAGGTCGCTCATCAAACATCGTGACACTGCGCTGACACGGTTCGTCATCAAGCCAACTTGACCGGACCTGCAGTCAGAGCAACTGGACACCCAGCACCAGCCCCGGCGCGAGGCGCACCCCCTGACTCGGGCTGAGGCCAAAGGACGTGCGGCCGCTGACGTCTGCGCCGGTGAACGAGACGATCTGCGTGAACTGGGGCCCCGCGTAGACCGAGAACACGTCGAAGAGCTGGTAGCCGACGACCAGCCGCTCGTTGACCTGCAGGGCATCGCCCATCAACGGCCGCGAGAACGCGTACATCGAGCTCACGTCACTCTCGAGCTGCCCATACCAGCGGCCGAAGTCGAGTTTCAGGCCCAGCCCCAGGCCCAGGGAGTAGATGCCGCCAGCGCGAGGGTTGAGGCCCGCCACGGCATAGCTGTACACGTTCTTGCTGCCCAGCTTGAGGGCCAGGTTGACGACGTTGGTCTCGCCAGCCCAGACCGAGGTGCGAAAGGCTCCTTTGGTGATGGCGTTGACCAGCCCGATGGGCGCGGTCGACGTGCCGGCGATGTTGAGCACGCCGATCTGGGTGCCCTTGACGTTGCCGGCGATGTTCACCACGCCGACCTGCGCGCCTGCCACGTCACCGCCGATGTTGAGCACCCCGACCTGGGCGCCAGCGAAGGCTCCGCCGCCGGCCACGTTGACCACCGAGGTCTGCGCGCCAGCCACGTCACCGGTGGCCACCCCGACCACGCTGGCCTGAAGCCCCCTGAGCCCGCCAGCGGTCACCGAGACCACCCCGACTTGAGCGCCCGCCACGCCGCCGCTCACCACGTCCACCACCCCAGCCTGGAGCCCGGTGAGGGAGCCGGCGACCACGTTGATGGTCGACAGCACGCCGCCGCTCACGTCACCCACCGAGGCGACGACCACGGGCGCCACGGCGATGCCCTTGAGCCCACCCAGCCGCAGGCCGACCCCGGCTGTGGCCAGCCCCCGCGTCTCGCCATCGATCCACGTGCCAACGCTGCTGACGGCGAGCCCGTCGACCGCGCCTTCGCGGGCGGTGAGAATTCCCAGGCTGAAGTGGGTCCTCGGAGGTGCCGACAGCGCGCCGCCGATGCTCAAGGGGTAGATGAAGGCCACGTCGACGGCCAGGTCGGGCCGCTGCGCCTCGCCCCCCCCGGGTGACCATCACGTCGCGGGTCACCGGCACCAGCTGCCCGCTCTCGATGGCGCGGGTCTGCTTCTCGGCGATGCTGACCATCACCTCGCCCATGGTCGGCTTCCCTTCGTCGACCAGCACCCGGTACGAGCCCGGCTCGACGCCCAGCTTGAGCGCGGAACCAGAGGCCTTGGCCACCTCGACCACCAACCCGCCAGACGCGTTGAGCACGAAGACCCGGCCCGAGAGCGCCTGGGACAGCTCGAGCTGCGCCGAGGCCACCCGCACGTCGGTGAGCACCATCTCGCCGGTGCCCACCAGCTGAATGTCGAAGGCCGGGCGCTGGGGCCCGCTGCGGGTCGACGCGGTGCGCGCGAGCGTCTCGTTGAAGGCGAACTGGTACGCCTCGGCCTGGGTCACCCGTCCGTCGCGGCTGCTGTCGGCGCCGCCGCGCAGGCCAGACACCAGCGCATGGGTGAAAACGCTGGCCTTGAGCCGCTCGGATTCCTGCGCCGCCTCGTCGATGGACGCAGACGTCAAGAAGGCGTGGCCCTTGAGCTGAGATGAGGCGTCAACCAGAAACGGAGCCCGGGCCACGCCCCCCTTGCCGCGCGTGAGGGCTCCCGAGGCGCAGGCGTCGACGATGGCGATTCGCACCTCGGCGGGCAGGGCCTCGAGGCGCCGGCGAAGCTCGTCGTAGGGGAAGCGTTCCTCGCCCAGCAGCAGGGCGTTCTCGTCGGAATGACCTGAGAAATAGAAGATGACCTCGAGGCGCCCGGACGACTCGCGGGCGAGGGTCAAGAGCCGGCCCAGCTCGTCGAGGGCGCGGCCCAGCGACGCAGGCGTGGGCTCTTCCAGCAGCACCAGATCGTTCCCCGCCACCCCGCCGATCTGGCCGATCACCGCCGCGAGCGAGCGCGCGTCAGTGCCCGCGTACCGCAGGGTCACCCGGGCCCGGCCTCCGTCGTTGGCGCCGGCGATCAGGGCGAAGCGCCGAATCGGCAGGTCCTGTGGGGCCTGGGTGCAGGCGAGCCTGGCGGTCAGCAGCGCGAGCATCAACATGGTGAGGACTCCTTCGCGAATGAACGGCCCACACCGGCTGGGGCGATGACGACGGGGTTGGGAGACTGAAACGAGACGATCGATCTGCGCGAGGTGGTGGGCGCGAACGGGGTGGCGACGCTGGGGTGAGGGGCGTGACGTTGAAGGTGGTCGCGGCCGGGTGCCACCGGCCATCGAGGGATCGAGCTCACGGCGAGTCCTTCAGCAGCAGCAGCGATCGTTGCTCGGCCTGCCCTCGCAGCGGCAGCGCAGCGGTCTGCGCCCCAGGGGTCTTCGACAGGTCCCGCGCGGCGTCGGTGACCTCGGCGAGCGACAGCGGCCGCTCGGAGGTCACCAGCACGAAGCGCTCGAACCCCGGGGTCGCGTCGAGCTCGAAGGCGCGCGCCGTCGCAAACAGGCCCGCGTCGGTGGCCGTGTCGCTGCCTCTGGGCGGCGTGTGCACGGTGACCTGCCCCAGGGCGTCGAAGGACAGCAGCACCGCGTAGCCGGGAGCCTCGAGCCGCACCTTCGCTTGCACCACGTCGCCTGGCCGCACCGTGTCGTGATCGAGCAGCGGCGCCGCACCCTGGGGCGTCAGGCGATAGAGCGTCAGCTGCGCGCCCAGGCCCTTGAACCGAAGGTCGTCGCCCTCGGGCCGAACCAGCACCAGCCCCAACACCACGGCGGCAGCGGTGGCCATCGCCGGAAGCACCCACCGCCGCGACCACCCGCCGAGCGGCGCTGCGCCCCCCTCGGCCCCAGCGCGGCTGCGAAGCGAGGCCACCACCCGCGCAGGAGGGTGCGCGGCGAGCACCTGCAGATCATCGGCGCTGAGCGCGTCGAGCCGGGCCTGCACCGACGGGTCGGCCTGCAGGGCGGCGTCGACCCGGGCGCGCTGCTCCTGCGAGACCTCGCCAAGGCGGTACCGCTCGAGCAACCAGTCCGGAGGATCCTGTCGGGTCATGACGGCGCTCCCGCGTCGAGGGTGGACAGCTTCGAGGACAGCGTGCGCAGCCGCTTGCGGACGCCCGAGACCGACAGGCCGACCTCCTTCGCCACCTCTTCGTGGGTCATGCCGTCGAGCAGGTGCAACACCGCCATGGTGGCGGTCGAGGTGGGCTCGGCCGAGAAGAGCCGGCGCAGCGTCGAGGCGGCCTGGGCGCGGGCTTCTTCGTCGAGCCCGTGGGCGATCGACAGCACCAGCTCGTCGTCGCGATCTTCCGGTTTGCGGCGACCTTTGCGCAGGCGGTTGAGGCACTCGTTGGTGGCGATGCGGAACAACATCGAGGCCGGCGCGGCGTCGTCGAGCCCGTCCCGGTGGCGCAGCACCTGCACGAAGACGTCCTGCATGGCGTCGAGCGCCAGGCCTTCGTCACGCAGCAGCCTGCGGCAGCGCCGCAGCACCATCGGCCCATGGGTGCGGTAGAGCTGGTCGACGTCGAGCGACATGAAGCGGCCCCCTGGCTGATGCTGCCACGACGCTTCAACACCGGCAGCCACGCACGTCACTCGCGCATCAGCCAGCGCGGGCGGCTCGACACGTTCACCTGAACCATTCAGCGGAAGGACGATGGCAGACACGGCGGCGACTCCCAGAAGCGACGGGTGCTGCCTGAACACCGGCGCTGCGGAGATCTGTCACCGTGCCCTGATCGAGCCAGCCCTCAGGGGCTTTTTCAGGGGTTCGAGTTGCCTGGTGGGCTGAAGCCCGGGCTGCGCGTCGAGGCGTCGAAGGCTTGCAGGTTGTAGAGGTTGACCGCGCGGAGCAGGAACGTGTCGGCCAACTGGTTGAACAGCACCCCGCCGACCGAGATCACCGCACCCGTGAGCAGGGCGATGGGCAGCAGCGGCACGATCAGATCGGTCAGCAGGCCGACGATGAGCCCCCCGAGCATCACCACCACGCCCAGGACGCCCAGCGACAGGCCGGCGATGCGCAGGCCCTTCACCCGCACCAGCTCGTCGAGACACAACACGCAGCCGGCGAAGTAGGTCGGGCCCTCTTCGGCGAAGAACCCCATGTCGAAGTCGATGCCGTCCTTCACCAGGTGCACGCTGCCGAGGCGGGCGTCTTCGAAGGGGGCCACCCGAATGAGCGAGGGCGGCTGCCCGCCTGCCCCCGTCACCAGGAACGCCACGACGAGAAGAGTCTGCATCGAAGCGGAAAGGTGCAGCCTTTGTGAAACCCTTGCGAAGTTCCTGCTCCTGAGGGGACCCTCGTTCGGTCAGGTCCCAGCGTCAGGTCCCAGCGTCAGGTCCCGGCGTCGACGGGTCAGGTGTAGCGCTGCTCGAACAGCGCGCGCAGCCCGGGGTGGCGCCGCAGCAGGCCCAAGGTCAGGTCTGCGTGCCCTGGGACGAAGCCGTTGCCGACCAGCATGGTGACGTCTTTGCCGACCCCCTCGGCGCCCAGCGCGGCCGCCGTGAAGCTGGTGGCCATGGAGAAGAAGATCACCGTGCCGCCCGGCTTCACCGAGAGGATGCTGGCCATCTCGGTGTTGCCGACCGAGGCGCAGTTGACGACCAGATCGGCGAGGGCTCCACCGGTCGCGGCCTCGACGAGCTGCAACACGTCGACGGCCCGGGCGGCGTCGCAGACCATCACCTCGTCGCACAGCCCGATGCCCTTCAGCGCGTCGAGGGCGGGCCGCGAGATGTCGATGGCGAGAAGCCTGCCCTGCCCGGCCATCGATTCCCTGGCCTGGGCCAGGCACAGCGCCCCGCTCTTGCCGGCGCCGAGCATCACCACCGTCTGCCCGGGCTTCACGTGCCGCGCGACCAGCGCCGGAGCCCCCGCCACGTCGAGCGCCGCCAGGCTCAAGGTGTCGGGCAGATCGTCGGGCAGCTTCGCGAACAGCCCACTGGGGAAGAGGATCGCGTGGCCGGTGAGGTCGAGGCGATCAATCTCTGGTCGAAGCCCCTGCACCGACTCGATCACCAGCGGCGTGAGGGTGAGGCTGACCAGCGTGGCGATGCGATCGCCGACCTTCAGAGCGCCGAAGGCCGGGTGCTGGGGGGTGATGTCCCGCACACGCCCAATCAACATGCCGCCCGAGCCGGTGACCGGGTTCTGCATCTTCCCGCGCTGGGCGACGATGGCCTTCACGGCCTCGATGATCTTCGCCGAGTCACCGCCAGCCGTGTCTTTGAGCTGCTTGAACGACGCGGCGTCGATGTTCAGGCTCTCGACGTCGATCAGCAGCTCACCGGGTCGCAGTGGCAATGACGGGTCGAGCACCTTCGCGCGCTGGGGAAGGACGCCCGGCTCACCGAGGACTCGCGAGAAGCCGTACGGGTCGAGGCTCATGAGGGGCCCTGCCCGGCGTGACGCCTTTAGAACGTGTACTGCACGCGCGGGTAGAACCCGAGCGAGGGAATGTTGGGGCCGATCACGAACCGGAAAGCGATATCGAGGCCGATCGAGAAGTGGTCCATGTTGGTGGCGTACTCGACCGAGCCCGCAATGCCTGCGTTGACGCCGCCGGTGACGCCCTCGACCGGAGCCGGGTCGAGCAGGGTCCACCCGGCGATCACCTTGCCTCCGATGTAGAGGCGGTCGAGCACCCGGTGCAGGTACCCGGCTGACGCGCTGATGAAGATGAGGGTGAAGTTGTCCGAGAGGGTGCAGCTGTCGTCGCGCTTGAGGCCCGACCAGCAGTTCTGCGCGTTGGCGCCGATGGCGACGTGGACACCCAGCGGCACCAGCCCGCGCCCTTCGCCGATGGTCAGCTGATAGCCAGCGCCCAGCTGCAGGTAGGTCTGCAGGTTCGAGTAGCCGTTGTTTCCGCCGACGGTAAAGAACCCGCCGATGTCGGTCTCGGTGAAGAAGCCGCGACGGACCTGAAGAGGCACCCCTTCAGAAGGTGCGGCCGCCAACGCAGCGGGGGCAAGAATCACGATCAGCAGCGCGACGAGCTTCTGCACAAGTCCTCCCATGAAGCGGGCCCGGCACCATACAGGCGCAGGGTGGGCCCGCCAACGCCAAAAGCTCACCTCGGTCATCGACGAACGCCTTTCTCGAAGCATGAGAGCGAATCAGACCGGCAGCACGCCACGTTTACGGCCGACGGGCAGCGCCTGGGAGGGCACGTAGAAATCGAGGCGGGCCGAAAGCTCGGCGCGGAGCTGTGGCCCCTGCACCAGCTCGTCGACGATCAGCTCGCTGGCCAGCTTGAAGATGTCGACATCTTCCCGGTACTCCTCACGCAAGGCAGCGACGTAGGCCGGCCGTTCGGCCTCGGGCTTTTCCTGAATCTTGTTGAAGAACACGGCGTTGACCGCGGCCTCGGGGCCCATCACGGCGATCATCGCGTTGGGCAGCGCGAGGGTGACGTTGGGGTTGAAGCCGGGGCCGCTCATGGCGTACAGCCCGGCGCCGTAGGCCTTGCGGACCACCACGCAGATCTTCGGCACGCTGGCTTCACTGACGGCCGAGATCATCTTCGCCCCCGAGCGAATGATGCCCTGCTTCTCGACCTTCGAGCCGATCATGAAGCCGGGCACGTCGGCCAGGTAGATGAGGGGAATGTTGAAGGCGTCGCAGAGCCAGATGAAGCGCGCGGCCTTGTCCGCCGAGTCGACGAACAGCACCCCGCCCTTGTACTTGGGCTGGTTGGCCACGATGCCCACCACGTAACCGTTGATGCGGCAGAGGCCGGTGATCAGCTCCTGCGCGAAGAGCTTCTTGACCTCGAACCAGCTGCCCTCGTCGATCAGCTCGGCGATCAGCGCGTGCATGTCGAAGGGCTTGTTCTGATCGACGGGAATGATCTCGTCCACCGACTTGCCCGAGTGTTTGGGAGCGCGCGCCGGCTCCTTCAGCGGCTTCTCGGCGGAGCTGTTGGGCATCAGCGCGAGGTACTGGCGGGCGAGCGCGATGGCCTCGGGTTCGTTCTTCGCGAGCACGTCGCCGCAGCCCGAGATCGAGCAGTGCATCTTCGCGCCGCCCATCTCTTCGAGGGTCACCTTCTCGCCGATCACCATCTCGGCCATGCGGGGGCTGCCCAGGTACATCGAGGCGTTCTTGTCGACCATGATCACCAGATCGCAGAACGCGGGAATGTACGCGCCGCCAGCTGCCGAGGGGCCGAAGAGCAGGCACACCTGGGGCACCACGCCCGAGAGGTGCACCTCGTTGTAGAAGATGCGGCCCGCGCCGCGGCGGCCGGGGAACATGTCGACCTGGTCGGTGATGCGGGCTCCGGCGGAGTCGACCAGATAGAAGAGCGGACACTTCAGCTTCGCGGCCACCTCTTGAATGCGAATGATCTTCTCGACGGTGCGCGCGCCCCACGAGCCGGCCTTCACGGTCGAGTCGTTGGCCATGATGGCCACTGGGCGCCCGTGAACGCGCCCGACGCCGGTGATCACGCCGTCCGCGGGCAGCTCGGGGTCCTTGTTGTTGGCGAGGCGGCCCTCTTCCACGAACGAGCCTTCGTCGATGAGCAGGCGAATGCGCTCGCGGGCGAACAGCTTGCCGACCTCGGTGTTCTTCTGGTGGTACTTCGGAGCGCCGCCGCGCTCGACCTGCTCGACCACCGTGGACAGCTTCTTCGTCATCGACATGAGCGCTCCGAGTCCTTGAAAAAAGGGGCCTGCTTCGCGGCGCGGCTGCGTAGCAGGGCGCGGAAAAAATCGCTGCTGTCGCTTGAACCGGTCGCTTCAGGTGCCGGTGTAGGTCGGCGGCCGACGCTCGGCGAAGGCCTTGAGGCCCTCGAGGCGATCGGCGGTGCCCAGGGTCTTCGCGTACAGCGTCTGCTCGAGCTCGAGCGCGTCGTCGAGCGAGCGGTGCGCGCCGTCGTCGATGGCGTGTTTGGCCAGGCCCACCGCGATGGGAGCGTTCTCCACCACGCTCCTCGCCAGCGCCGTCGCGGTCTCGAGCTCGCCGATGCGGTTGACGAGGCCGAGCGCCAGCGCCTCCGCTGGGGCGACCTTGCGCCCGGTGAGGATGAGATCCTTCGCGGCGCCGACGCCGATCAGCCGGGGCAGGCGCTGGGTGCCGCCGCCCCCGGGGATGATGCCCAGCTTCACCTCGGTGAGGCCCACCTCGGCGCCTTCGTGCATCACGCGCAGATCGCACGACAGCGCCAGCTCGGTGCCGCCGCCGAAGGCCGCGCCGTTGAGGAAGGCCACGAAGACGCAGTCGCTCTGCTCGAGCGCCCGGAAGGTGGCGCGCAGCTGGGTGAGGAAGGCCTTCACCTCGGCCTCGGACATGGTGGCGCGTTCCTTCAGATCGGCGCCCGCGCAGAAGGCCCTGGTGCCGGCTCCCGTGAGCACCACCGCGCGAACCCGGCGATCGGCGCTCACCCGCGCCACGTGCTCGGCCAGCTCGGTGACCAGGGCCCGGGACAAGGCGTTGCGTCGCGCCTCGCCGTTGATGGTCCACCGCTCGACCAGGCCCTGCGCCTCGACGATCAACTCGGCCATGGGAAAGGCTCCTCTTTTCCGCGAAGTTGTCGGGCCTATGTCGAAGCCCGCCGGGTGGATACCGCGCCTGCTCCTCGTCGTCGCCGGTCTCGTCGTGCTCAGCCTGAGCGCGCCGGCCTGGGCCCGCGTGGGCAGCGGCGAGAACTACAACTCAGGCCGCAGCTCGAGCGGCTCGGGCAGCTCGAGCAGTGACGACGGCGCCCTCTTCGAGCTGGCGTTCTGGCTGATTCGCTTGTCTTTCGAGCACCCGTGCATCGGGCTGCCCTTGATCGCCCTGGTGATCGGGGTCGTCTGGTACTCACGCCATCAGGAAGGCTCGGCCTCGACCCGCAAGGCCCTCGACGCCGCCGAGTCGCAGCGCCGCACCCAGGTCAGCTCGCGCGACGCAGACGCCTGGGTCACCGCGCTGAAGCAGAAGGACCCGCAGTTCGACCTGATGGCCTTCTTCGATCGAACCCGGGGGCTGTTCATCGACGTGCAGAACGCGTGGTTCCTTCGGCAGCTCGAGCCGGTGCGCCGGTTCTTGTCGGACTCGACGTACTCGCGGCTCACCACCCAACTGCACCTGATCGAGCTGAGCGGCCTGCGTGACGCGATCGCCGAGCCGAAGGTGATTGATTTGCAGATCATCGGCCTCGAGCAGACCGGCCACTTCGACAGCCTGCACGTGCGGGTGAAGGCGTCGCTGCGAGATGATGACGGGCCCGCGTCGATGAGTGACGAGCAGGCCCGCGCGCTGGCGATGAAGAAGGCGCCCGAGGTCTTCACCGAGGTGTGGACCTTCGTCCGGCGGCCCGGCGTGGTGTCAGACCCCGGGAAGAGCCTCGCGCAGGGTCACTGCCCCAACTGCGGCGCGGAGTTCACCGGCGGCGCGACCAACACCTGCGAGTTCTGCGGGGCGATCGTGAACAGCGGCAACTACGACTGGGTGCTGTCGGAGATCACCCAGGGCAGCGAGTTCGTGGGGGCCAACGCGGCGGTCGATGGCCTCGCGAGGGCCCGCCAGACGGATCCCGAGCTGACCACCGAGCTGCTCGAGGAGCGCGCCGCGTTGATCTTCTGGCGGTGGGTGGACGCACAGGTCGCGGGCAAGGCCGACCGGCTGGTGAAGGTGGCGACCGCCGAGTACGTGGCGTCGCTGAACGCCGAGTTCGAGGCGCTGGCGGCCTCTCAGCGCCGCAAGGTGATCGTGGAGTGCGCGGTGGGCGCGGTGAACACCTTGTCGATCTCCACCGACGGGGCGAACGACGTGGCGCAGCTCGAGGTGCGTTGGAGCGCGCGCATGGGCATCGGCCCCGTCGGACAGAAGCCCCCCGCCCTGCCCTCGGTGCCGCAGCGGTGGGTGTTCAGCTTGATCAGGAAGTCTGGCGCGCAGACGCCGAGCGGTCAGGGCGTGTCGACGTCACGGTGTCCATCTTGCTCGGCGCCCTTGTCGGACAACGCGTCGACGTCGTGTGAGTACTGCGGGGCTGCGTTGGCCTCGGGCGAGCGGGACTGGGTGCTGCAATCGATCTCGACCTGGGAAGGCTACGGAGCGACGCGTGCGCCAAGCAGAGGGCGGCAGGCAGCAGCGAGCGTGCCCGACCGGGAAGAGCGTGAGCGGCTGCTGTACCTGATGGCGGCCATGGCGGCGGCCGATGGGGTGGTCGACGCGAAGGAACGGGCGCTGCTCAAGCAGTGCTCGCAGCGGTGGGGCGTGCCGTGGGCGAACGTCGAGCTGGCCCTCGGCGCAGGCCCGGGGTTATTCGACAAGCTGGTGGTGCGCGGCTCGAGCGAGGCCGAGGCGTTCTTGCGAGAGCTGGTCCAGATGGCCCTCGTCGACGGCCGCATCGATCGCAAGGAACGAAAGCTGCTTGAGGCTGCCGCGGCGCACCTGGGCCTCACGGAGCGGTTGCCGGCGCTGCTGAAGTAGGGCCGCAAGCCAAAGAACCTGCGCGTCGGGACACCCGAGGCACACGCCGGTTCCCCGACTCAAAGCGCCTCCGGATCTACAGTTCCAATTTCAAAGTTCCGTGCAATGACCCTGAACTCTACCATGAATGACTTCGGGTCAATTCCACCCGTCAGCTCGAAGGCGAACTCGATGTAATCGCTGTCTTCGCTGGGCGATGCCCCAAAGTCGACAACTGTAGAATTCAGCTGATACGCGCCACCTCGGAACTCGACGGACTTTACATCATGGAGCCGAAGCAGTGCTGGCTCGAACCCCGCCTCGGGATCGAAGATGCTGGCTCCCTCGCCCTTGAGAACCTTTCCGACGTTAAACCTCAGCAGACACTGCGCTCCGCCAGTTTCCAAAATGACCTGCTGGAGAACCGAATCACCGAGATACAAGGTATTGAAACGACGAAGAATCTCCGGTCGATTCATCGCGCACCTCAGTGGTTGACGGGCCAGTGGGCCGCTGGGGAGTCATGGGGGACCTCGTTTCCGAGAGGGTCGAGGCTTGAGCCGCGCTGGTTAACTCCCGGTCCGGGCTTGGAAACCATGACCGTGGGACTTTGGGAAGTTCTTATGAGGCCCGTGTAGCTGCTGGGCAGGGGAGCCGTTCGGAAACCTCGTCTCGACGAAGGTTCCTGTTGCATTTCCAACTGTCGCTCCGCCGGCGGGCTGGGTGATTCTTCGCTCAGCCTCATCTGCCTCCTTCACCAAACCATCAACGTGAAAACGCAGACCGAAGCAAAGGGGTCAACCGAAACCAACCGTCGGGCTCATCCGCTCCCTCACACACCCAGTACTCAACCGATGCGCGATGCAGATTCCAATCAGCACGGAGCAGTTCCACGATCTGACTCCACTCCTCTGGGACCCCGACCTCGTAACCCAGCCAGTCATCGACCGAAGCCAGGATCAGCAACATGAGCGCAAACTTGTCATCTGGGGTCAAAGCCAGCGATCGATACGTCACCACAAACTCACCGAGGCGTGAGCGATCTGCCAGTTCAAGCTCCCAGTCTTGCTCCCAGCCTTGAGCTGGCAGATTCAGTGCGGCATTCAGCTTGTCGATGGCTGCTTTCGTCAACGGGGGCATAGGCCACCAACCTCCTCTTCCCAACTGATGATGAGATCCAGGACGCCAGCCGATGTCTCGGTCGTCTTCGTTTGCTTCAAGAAAAAGGCGACCTTATTCAGAAGCCGCCCTGACTGGCTCTCATCGACGACCAATCAAATCGATCTATTTCCCAGCTCCTATCATCTTCCCCTATCACTCGCGAACTGTGGTCCCGGAGAGCAATCGCGCAGCAGGGTTCAACCCTTCCGGGTCTCCACCAACGTCTCTATGCTGATCGATGTCTGCAATTGAAACCGGAGGCCACGAAGCACAACTCGCATGAGGCCGGCACGGCGGCTCCTGACAGGTCCCTGGCCTGGACGGGAACCTCCGGCGACGCAACCAGGCGATAGGGACCGCCGTGGAAATCGGAGTCGAATGCAAACACTCCCCGCTCGGCCATGAGGTGCCAGGTGTTCGTGTACCCACTCGACAGCATCGGCGCGAAACGAGCCAGCGTGCTTGCAGGCGCAGCGAGAATCGCTTGAATCGCGGCATCGAACGCCGGCCCCTCATGCAGGAATCCTTCGGGGACGTATCCACCGCCAGCGGTGCTGAAAAAGCCAACGTTGCCATCGGCGTCCGAGGCCAGCCAGTCGTACTCCAGCCCGCGAATCTCGTCTGCTATCTTGCTTGCCACACCCAACCTCCCACAAGAGCACAAGCCCCTGCCGTCCGACGTCGGTCACTGCGTGCTCATCGCGCCCACCGGACCCGACACCGAGCCCGTCGTTGCCGCTCAGGCCAGACTGACTCCATACTCGGAATCCAATGCGATGGACTTCTGCGCTGCTCGTGTTCGCTGCCTGCACTGGCACCGTCTCGGATCTCGGTTCACCGCTGACCGAGCCGACCGGCGGTGGCGAAGCGCCGACGGCAGGCGGAGATCCAGTCGGCGGCTCCGGGCAGGCAGGTGGGACAGGGGCGGCGGGTGGTTCGGCATCGACGGGCGGAGGGGGCGGCGCCATCGTCACGGGCCCGTGCGGCATGACCGGCGGGACGCGTTCCGAGCAGGTGTGCCGTCGCTGGCGCTGCGACCGCGCCGACCTGAGCGAGGGCCAGTGGTCGGGCTCGGTCTCACCCTGCGCTGCTGGCACGCTCGACGACACCGGAAAGAACAACGCGCTCAAGCTCATCAACCTGTACCGCTTTATCGCCGACCTGCCGCCCGTCACCCACGACCCTGCGAAGAACCAGTCGGCCCAGGAGTGCGCCCTGATGATGGACGCGAACAACCAGCTCAGCCACTCACCGCCGTCCGCGTGGACCTGCTACTCGATGAACGGCGCGACGGCCGCGGGGCGCTCGAACATCTGCTCCACGCGCGCGGTGCGCTGCATCGACATGTACATGTCTGACTTTGGTAACGAGACGACCATCGGCCACCGGCGCTGGTTCCTCTCGAACCAGCTGGGGACCATCGGCATCGGCGGGACCACCGGCGGCAGCTGCCACCACGTCATCGGCGGCACAGGCACCGCGGCCAAGCCATGGCTCGCGTTCCCTCCACCGGGGCCGGTGCCGCTCGAGCTCATTCGTATTCCGGGGAACCCATCGGTCGACTCCACCGGGTGGACCGTGCAGTCCTATTCCGCGCCGTACAGCCTCGCGGGCGCCGCCGTCACCGTCACCGAGGGCGGGGTCAGCAAGCCGGTGACCGTCACGCAGCTCGGCGACAACTACGGCAGCCGCTGGGCGATTCGGTTCAACCCCGTGGGCTGGACGACCGAGGCAGGCAAGACGTACCAGGTCACTGTCACCGCGCCGGCCCTCAGCACACCCATCTCGTATGCCGTCGAGGTCGTCGCCTGCCCGTGACGCTGAGTGCGATGCGTCTTCGAGCTCGGTGGCGATGAACGGCAACGCCCTACGGCGCAGGCGCTTCCAGCTCGCTGACGTGCCAGCCATCCGCTTCGAGGCTGAGGCTGACCACCTGGCTCGGAGTCACTGAAAGAAACGCGCGCGTCCCGTCCACCCGGACCTCGAACGGCAGCGCCGCCTTGATTCGACTCACCAGGCCCACCGCGCCGGGCTCCGCGAGGAAGTCCAGCTCGAGGCGCTGGGGTGTGTACTGGGAACGCCACCGCGCATCGAGGCGCCTCCACACAGCCAGAAAGTCGCGCGCTTCGACTGCTGAGACGAACTCGGCCAGCGCTGCCCGCACCGTGGGAGACGACTGCACCACCGCCGCGACGACCGGCTCGGGGCAGGGCCTGCTCACCGGAGCCACCACCGGCGCGGTCACGCACCCACCGATCACCAGCACCAGCCCGCCCCACTTCATGGCGTCGCGGAGCCGCCGGCCTGAGGCGCATCGTTGACCGGGAGCATCACCCTGCCCGTTCGCATCGGCGCCTGGTCGAACTGCAGCGGCTTTTCCCTGACGTCCCCGAGCCCAGGGACCTTGATCAAATCCGTACGCGGCGCCTCGGTCGTGCTCGGGGGGCTGCTGCTCTCGAACAACCACAACCCCAACACGGTGAGCAGAAAACCAACCACAGCTCCGATGGCCACCAGGCGGGTCATGCGCGGCACCTTCTACGATGCGCCGCCTTTGGTCCAGCGTCGCACCGGGTCGACCTCACTCGAAGCCTGCGGCGATGCTGTGAGGCCCCGTCGCGGCCCGCCGGTCCCTGCGCGCGCGCGATTCGTGCAACCCCCGGTAGAGGCCGAGGAACACCGTCGCGCCCAGCTCGAGGCCCTGCTCCACCTGGTACCGAAAGCCGGGGTCGGTCGAGTAGCGGTCGCGCAGCGAGGCGTAGAAGCCCTCGGCGTGCAGCGCATCGAGCTCCTCATGGGCCTTGTAGTGCACGAGAGACTCGGCGGTGAGCCAGCCCCGCGCGACGATGCCCTGCCCTATCTCTGCCGAGATGCCCGCGAAGAGATCTTCGACGATGCCCAGCGTCGCCAGGGCCGTCGGCACGTCATCGAGCGTGCACACGCCCGAGAGCACCGTGTTGAACGCGCGCACCTCGGGCCACAGCGGCCGAGACCACTCCTCGCCAGGGGGCACGCCGAGCCGCTCGAGGAAGCGCGTGAACGTCGCCTCATGCGAGAAGGAAAAGTCGCCCTTGCCGTGCTCATCGCCCACGTTCTCCACCAGGGGCCAGCGCACCTTCGGGTTCGACACCCGGCCCGCCAGCACCAACATCGGGCGCGAGAAGAAGAAGACCGCGTGGGCGAACTGAAGCTGCGTCTCCACGAAGTCCTCGCGGGTCATCGACCCATCACGCAGCGCCCTGAAGTAGGGGTTCTGCAGCGGCGCGAGGCGCGTCTTGAGCGCGCGGGCAAAGGCGTCGAGGGTCATCATCAGATCTCCGAGGTGGCGAGGTGGGTCCAGGTGTGGCCGTTGGTCTTGCGGCTCGTCGAGAACGAATAGATCGTCGTCACGGCGCCCGGCAGAAGCCCTCGCGAGGCGAGGAACTCACGCTCGGCCTGCAGCCTTCGGTCGAGCGCGAAGCACACGGGCCCCGGAGCATTCCCGACCTGCTCGCCGCCACGGCGCAGGTAGGCCGCGTGACTGTCACCCCACCCGCCAGGCCCCCTCGGCAGGTGCACCAGCGGCCACGGCTTCCCCGTCGACTGCAACACGAAGTCCTTCGCGCCAGAGGTCGAGACGACGTCGGCCTGAACGGCCACCGACAGGTCGAGCCCGCCCGCAGCGTTCGTCTGCGGCGCGCCCCGAACGTCGAGCGTCGCGAGCTGTGACGGTGACGCGAAGTACACGTCGAGCAGGGCGAAGGGCCGACCCAGCCGCAGCAGGCTCAGCCCCCTGGCCGAGCGCATCACGTCACCCCGTTCGCCGCGCATGGCCGCCCCGAAGGCGAAGCGCCAGTGCAGCGCGCTCCAGCTTCGAACCGAAGTGAGCAGCGCGGTGGCGAGCAGGCGCGCCGGCACCCGACGGCCTCTCCACGCCCGATGCACCTTCAGGTCTGCGAGGTACGCGCTCATCACCTCGCCGCGCGGCGTGGACACCGGCTTGCGGACGCCCACCACGCAGCCGACGACCTGTTCTCCCTCGAGCGCCAGGAAGAAGTGGGCCTCGCCGAGGGCTGAGAAGAACGGGTGGTACGCGCCGCCGTGCGAGAGGACGAAGCGGTCGGCGTCGAGCGGGTAGCTGATGTCGCGCTCGAGGGCCTGCAGCTGGCTCACGTACGGCGCCAGGCCCTCGGGGCCGAGGTGCACCACCCGCACGCTCATCTTCGACGCACCACGGTGACGCGCTCGTAGAACAAGGCCCGCTCGCGGGCAGTCCACTCGGAGGACAAGGCGAGGTCTTCTTCGAACTGCGGCGCGAAGGCGGGGCGCCAATCGCGTCGGTTGTTCAGCTGTCGCCACACCACCAGGCTGCCGGGCTTCAACGAGCGCAGGGCCTCGGCCCATTGCGCGACGAGCGCCTCGTCAGACCAGTCGAAGATGTTCGAGGTGCTCACCACATCGAAGGTCTGCAGGTCAGGAACCGCCGGCAGGCTCGCCAGGTGCCAGATGACGTCGAGCTTCGGGCCCGCCGCGAGGAAAGGCGCCGGGTCGAGGTACCGCTGCAACAGCACGTGCTGCAGGTATGGGTTCTTCGCCGCGTCGTCGCGGGCGAGGCCTCGCTCGAAGACGCGTTGGAAATAGCGCGGGTACGAGCCCCCCTCGGCGTGCCGGGTGGCGTCGGGCCCAAACATCGCGTGCAAGAGCGACTCGGTGAAGGTGAGCTCGAAGGCCGCCGCCCAGTACGGAGACGCACGCCACTTCGAGAGCAACGCCCCGCGTTCATCCTGGGCCTCTGAGAAGAAACGCTCGAGCTCTGCCAGGGGCATCACGAACTCGATCAGCGCGTGCCGCAGCACCCGGAACAGCTTCTCGAACTCGCCGCCCTGCGAGAGGTCTTCGCCCGTGCGCTGCGCCTTGCGCTGGCTGTGCGCGAGCTGGTCAGGGTTCAGGTCGAAGGCGTGTACGTCGAGCGAAGGCAGGAAGTGCTTGAGCGCCAACGCAGAACACCCACCCGAGGCGACCGTCAGCACGCGCTGAGCGGAGTTCGCGCGGCACAGCGCCAGCTCGAGCTCGAAGTCTTCTCGGACGACTGCGAACTTGAGGGTCACCGCGGGGCCCGCACAAGAGACGGCCGCTCGAAAAAAGCCACGCACCCAGCAAACAACAGCCGCTGCGCACGGTCCAACGTGCCGTGCAGGTCAGGCGCGCTCGCCTTCGAAGGATCGTCGAAACCCCCGGCCGTGGAGACGTGTGAGAACGGGTCGATTCGCCGCGGCGAGGAGAATACGGTGTCCGCCCATGAGCGAGTCCCGTGTGGTGCGCGCCCCCCGTGGCGCTGAGCTGTCGTGCAAGGGCTGGGTCCAGGAAGCCGCCCTGCGCATGTTGATGAACAACCTCGACCCCGACGTCGCCGAGCGACCCCAGGATCTCGTGGTCTACGGAGGCACCGGCAAAGCCGCCCGCGACTGGGCCAGCTTCGATCGCATCGTGGCGTCCTTGCGGGCCCTGGAGGACGACGAGACCCTGCTGGTGCAGTCCGGCAAACCCGTCGGCATTCTCAAGTCGCACCCCGACGCGCCGCGCGTGCTCATCGCCAACTCGAACCTGGTCGGCAAGTGGGCCACCTGGGAACACTTCCGCGAGCTCGAGCGCAAAGGGCTGATGATGTACGGCCAGATGACCGCCGGCTCGTGGATCTACATCGGCACGCAGGGCATTCTGCAGGGCACCTACGAGACCTTCGTGCAGGCCGCGCGCACGCACTTCGGCACCGAAGACCTCGCCGGCCGCGTCACCCTCACCGGAGGCCTCGGCGGCATGGGCGGCGCCCAACCCCTCGCCTGCACCATGGCCGGCGGCGTGATGCTGGCCGTCGAGGTCGACCCCCACCGCGCCCAACGGCGCATCGAGACGAAGTACCTCGACGTGATCGCGAAGGATCTCGATGAGGCCCTGGCCCTGGTCGCCGAGGCCAAAGCCCAACGGCGCGCCCGCTCGATCGGCGTGATCGGCAACTGCGCTGACGTGTTGCCGGCCCTGCTGAAGCGCGGCTTCAAGCCCGACCTGGTGACCGATCAGACCAGCGCGCACGACCCCCTCGGAGGCTACGTGCCCAACGGGCTCACGCTCGAGCAGGCGGCGGCGCTGCGCACCTCGGACCCGAAGGCCTACGTCGAGCGCTCCTACCAGACGATGGCCGAGCACGTGCGCGCCATGCTGGCGTTCAAGGAAGGCGGCGCTCACGTGTTCGACTACGGCAACAACCTGCGGGCGGGGGCTCAGCAGGGCGGCGTGGCGAACGCGTTCGACTTTCCCGGCTTCGTGCCCGCCTACATTCGCCCCATGTTCTGTCGCGGCGAAGGCCCGTTCCGCTGGGTCGCGCTGTCGGGAGACGCCGAAGACATCGCCGTCACCGACCGCGCGCTCGCCACCCTCTTCCCCAACAAGCCGCACCTGCTGCGGTGGCTGAAGCTGGCCGGTGAGCAGGTGAAGTTCCAGGGCCTGCCGGCTCGCATCTGCTGGCTCGGCGCCGGCGAGCGCGATCAAGCGGGCCTGCTGTTCAACGAGCTGGTGCGCTCGGGCGCGGTGAAGGCGCCCATCGTCATCGGTCGCGATCACCTCGACTGCGGCTCGGTGGCGTCTCCCAACCGTGAGACCGAAGCCATGAAGGACGGCACCGACGCGGTGGCCGACTGGCCGATCTTGAACGCGCTCATCAACGCGGTGAACGGCGCCAGCTGGGTGTCGCTGCACCACGGCGGCGGCGTCGGCATCGGCTACTCGATCCACTCCGGCCAGGTGATCGTCGCTGACGGCACCGACGCGGCCGCAAAGCGCATCAAGCGGGTGCTCACCAGCGACCCCGCGATGGGGGTGCTGCGCCACGCGGACGCCGGCTACGACGAGGCCATCGACGCCGCCAAGGAGCGCGACGTGCGCATCCCCGGCCTCACCGCCTGATGATGGACCTGGTCGTCCACAACACGTCCGAAGTGGTCACCTGTGACGGGCCACTCGACGGCTCGGCGGAGGTGACGCTCAAGCCCATTCCCAACGGCGTGGTGGGCGTGAAGGCCGGGCGCATCGCCTGGCTCGGCACCACGATTCCCGAGACCGACGCCTCGACCGTCTTCCTCGACGCCCGTGGAGGCTTCGTGGGCCCCGGGTTCGTCGATGGTCACACCCACCTGGTCTTCGCGGGCGATCGCAGCGACGAGTTCGAGCAGCGCTGCCAGGGCAGATCGTACCTCGAGATCGCCGCTGCCGGCGGAGGCATCGCCCGCACCGTCGCCGCCACCCGCCAGGCCAGTCCAGACGAGCTGGTCGCCCTGGCCCTGCCGCGCCTGCAACGGTTGTTGGTGCAGGGCGTGACCACGGTCGAGATCAAGAGCGGCTACGGGCTCGACGTGGAGTCCGAGCTTCGCCTGCTGCGCGTGATCCGCAGGCTCGCGAAAGAACAGCCGATGTCGGTGGTCTCCACGTTCCTCGGGCTGCACGCGGTGCCGGCGGACCTGAAGGATCAACGTCCCGAGTGGGTACGCCGCTGCCTCGACGAGCTGTTGCCGCAGGTGGTGGCCGAAGGGCTGGCCGACTTCTGCGACGCGTTCATCGAGCAGACCGCGTTCACCGCCGACGACGCACGCCAGCTGGCAGCGAAAGCCCTGGGACTGCCCTTGCGCCTGCACGTCGATCAGCTCACCTCGAGCGGTGGAGCCCAGCTCGCCGCGTCCCTCGGCGCAGTCACCGCCGATCACCTCGAGCAGATCACCTCAGAAGGCATCGCCGCGCTGCAGGCCGCAGGGACCATCGCCGTGCTCGCGCCGACCTCGACGCTGTTCGCGCGGGCCAGGCCGTACGCTCCCGGGCGAGCCCTGCGGGACGCGGGCGTCCCGGTGGCCCTGTGCACCAACTGCAACCCGGGGTCTTCGAACTCCGAGAACGTGGCGCTGGCGATGGGGCTGGGCTGTCTCGAGAACGGCCTCACTCCCGCCGAGGCATACCTGGGCTTCACGCGCGTCGCGGGCCTGGCGCTGCGCCGCCCCCACGCCGGCCGGCTCTTCCTCGGCGGGCCCGCAGACCTCGCGATCTTCAGCTGCGCGTCGTACCGCACCCTGCCGTACCACCTCGCGATGAACGAGGCCGCGGCGACGGTGATCGGTGGCCGCGTGGTGGCCCGGGCTGCGGCGGGGTGACCCTGGCCATTCACGGGGGCGTCTGTTTCTGATGCGTCACAAGGGTGCTATGACCGCACCTCACAAGGAGCCTTGACGATGTGCCGCCTGTTTGCCGTTCGCGCTGAGCGGCCCGTTCGAGTTCACCGGGCCTTCAAGGCCCTTCGCCGCCAGGCCCTCGAGCACAAAGATGGCTGGGGCATCGCGCGCTTCGATGGGCAGACGCCGCACCTCGAGGTGAACATCACCTCGGCCTCGCAGTGCAGCCGCTTCGAACAGCTGGGCGAAGAGCTGGCGACCCGATCGCTCATCACCCACATTCGCCTGGCCTCCGTCGGCTCGGTCACCCAGCAGAACGCGCACCCCTTCTTCGCCCGCGGCTGGGCCTTCATGCACAACGGCACGGTGCTGGACTACGCGAAGCACTCCGACGCGATTCGCGCGCACGTGGCGCCGAACTGGCTGGCCGGCATCAAGGGTGAGACCGACAGCGAGACCTGCTTCGCGATGTTCCAGACCTTCCTCGACAAGGTCGCCGAGCCGAAGCTGGAAGACGTTCAGCGCGCGCTGGCGAAGGTGATGACCACCGTGGCGGCGATCACCGACCACTCGAACTCCGGGAAGCGCTCGGCAATGAACTTCATCGTCACCGACGGTGAGCGGCTGATCGCGACGCGCCGTGGGCGAACACTGTTCTTCGCCTCCGAGCCGGGAGCCCGCTTCATCGCCAGCGAGGCGCTGTGGGACGACGGCGAATGGAACGAGGTGTCCGAAGAGGGCATGGTCACCGTCGACGAGCACCTCGGCGTGCGCACCTCACGCGTGTCGGACTGGGCCTGATTCGTCAGTGCTCGCCGGTGATGGTGATCGCTCCTGACAGCTTGTCGATCTCGAAGCGCTGATTCCACAGATCGTTGCGGCCCGAGACGTACGTGTTCTCGAGCAGGTCGCTGCTGGTGCGCACCCGCCACCGCACCCGGCGACCTCTGGGATCCTGGTAGCGCTCGGCCTCGGCCTCGATGGTGAACAGCTTGAAGGTCGTCTGCGAGTCCATGCCGTCGCGCACGTCGGCGATCGTTCTGACGTACGCTGGCGCGGCTGCCTGCTCGGCCTTCGACAAGACGCCGTTGGCACCAGCCGAGGCCTTCAGATCGCGCCTGACGCGCTCGGTCAGCACGGCTGAGACTCGAGAGAGAGCCGTTCGTGCCATGCCCTATCGTCGCACGAGCGGCTTTCACACGAGGGGCTTCATGATCAGGCGATGGGGTGCAGCAGTGCTGGTGGTGGCGAGCGCGGCGAATGCGGCTCCGCGGCTGGTCGACGGCGACCCGTCAGATTGGACCGGAGTTCCCGCCAGCGTGGTGCATCTGGCGACCTCGTCGAACGGTGAATGGCTGGTGCGTGGCGCTGCCGGTGATCGCCGCACCGACCCGAACATGACCGACGAGAACGATCTCACCGAGCTGCGCCTCACCGCCGACAGCACCTTCCTCTACGGGCTGGTTCGCATGGCCGACATCACCTCGGCGGCGGCCGTGCACGTGGCGATCGGCTTCGACACCGCGAGCGGTGGGCAGACGTTTCTGGGGGACGACAGCGGCCTGTCGGTGCGCCCGTCGCTCTCGCCCGAGCGACAGCTGTCCCTGCACGTCGCGGGCTCAGGCAACCCCGAGGTCGAGTGGTTCGCGGGCGGCAGCTGGTACTCGATCGCCGGCTCGCAGGTGGCGATCTCTGCCACCAACGACGTGGTCGAGTTCCGCGTGCCGCTGGTCGATCTCGACGGGCTGAACGACAGCTCGGCGTTCACCCTCACCGTGGTCACCTTCACCAACTCGCCAGGCTGGAACAACGACGGCGACACCACTGGCAGCGGGCCGGTCGACGCGTTGGGGGTCGCGGGGCAGCCGGCGCCTCCCGTGGTGGGGAACAACGCCTGGGAACGCGAGCTGAACAACGGCGTCGTCGATCTCGGCTGGCGGGTGCAGCTGACCGGCCCGTCGGCCGCGCCCACCGCTCAACCCCGAGGGGAATGTCTGAGCGGCACGTTCTCGTCGACCCAGGAAGCGCCCTGCACCGCCTGCAGCACCAACACCTTCGCCTCGGCGCGCGGAGCGACCAGCTGCACCCCCTGTCCCGCGGGCAGCCGCTCGGGCGTCTCTGCGTCGGCGTGCGCCCCCTGCCCGCCAGGGTCGGCGGGGCCTGACGCGGGCCTGGGCTGTGAGGCCTGTGGTCCCGGGCTCGCGGTCGACGTGGCCGGAGCGACCAGCTGCGTCCCCTGCCCGCCCGGTCGTTTCACGTCCGACGCGGGCTCGACCACCTGCGAGGTCTGCTCGACGGGGACCTTCACCAACTCCACGGCTTCCAGTTCCTGCCAGCCCTGCGCGCCGGGCGCTTCGGCGCCGACCCCCGAGACGGTGAACTGTCAGGCGTGCGCCCCGGGAACCTTCTCGAGCACCGTGGGATCGTCGACGTGTCAGGCGTGTGCTGCGGGGCGCTTCAGCGCGGACGCGGGCTCGACCGCGTGCGCCCCCTGCGCGCCAGGGACCACCAGCGATGCCGGAGCCCAGGCGTGCGTCACCTGCCCCTTGGGGACCTTCTCAGCGGCCGGAGCGGGTACCTGCAGCGCGTGTGTCGCCGGCACGTTCAATGACACCGTCGGCGCGGGCGCGTGCGGCACGTGCCAGGCGGGCACCTTCTCGGACGCCGGCGCGAGCGCGTGCACGGCGTGCAACCCCGGGCAGTTCTCGTCAGCAGGCTCGACCAGCTGCTCGACCTGCCCGGCGGGCCAGTTCAGCGGCACCCGCTCGAGCGCGTGCACCCCGTGTACGGCAGGCACCTCGCAACCCGATGCTGGCTCGGCGAGCTGCATCGCGTGCGGCGGCGGCACCTTCGCGGCCAGCACGGGAGCCCTGACCTGCTCGACCTGCAGCGCAGGGACGTTCTCGGCGCAGAGCGGCGCCACGGCGTGCGTCGCGTGTTCACCGGGTCAGTCGGCAGCGGCGGGCAGTACGTCGTGTACCAGCTGCGCGCCGGGCAGCTTCGCGGCGGGCTCGGGTGCGGCGGTGTGTACGACGTGCGCAGCGGGCACCTTCGCGGCCCAGAGCGGCGCGTCCCAGTGCGTCGCGTGTCCACCGGGTCAGTCGTCGGCGGCCGGCAGCACGTCGTGCACCAGCTGCGCGCCGGGCAGCTTTTCCGCGACCCCCGGCTCGATCTGTCAGCCCTGTCAGGCCGGTACCGCCGCGTCTGCAGCCGGTTCCAGCGCGTGCACGCCGTGCGCGACGGGGACCTTCAGCGCTTCGGGTGCCACCTCGTGCTCGCCCTGCAGCGCGGGCCAGTTCGCCGCTGCCACGGGCTCGGCCAGCTGCTCCAGCTGCCCAGCCGGAACGAGCTCGGGGGTTGGCGCGAGCTCGTGCGCGGTCTGCTCAGGCGGCACGTTCGCCGATCAGCCGGGGACGCCGGCCTGCAGACCCTGCGGCGCGGGCACCGCCAACCAGGACGCAGGCGCGACGTTCTGCCCGTCGTGTCCGGCCGGCTCGTTCTCACCTGACGCCGGGGCCCTGTCGTGCACCAGCTGCGCGATCGGCACGTTCGCGAGCCGCGCGGGCGCGCTCGGTTGTATGCCGTGCAACCTGGGCACCATCGCTGCTTCGACCGGCGCGGAGCTCTGCGACGCCTGTCCGCCAGGCACCTTCTCGAACGTGGCCGGAGCGTCAACCTGCCAGGCGTGCCCGGTCGGCACCTTCAACGCGACGCGGGGCGCAGCACAGTGTCAGCGCTGCCTGCCGGGCTTCACCTCGAACCCCGGCTCGACCTCCTGCACGAGAGCCGACGCAGGCATCTTCATCGACGCGGGCAGCACCGCTGACGCGGGCGAGCCGAGCGACGGCGGCGTGGTGGATGCCGGTGCAGGCGTGGATGCCGGCCCTGCGGTCGATGCGGGTGGACGCCCCCCCGATGCGGGACCCGCGACGTTGCCCGACGCTGGAACCGGCCCCGGTGGCTCGAGCGGCTGCGGCTGCGGCGCGAACCCAGGCGCCTTGTGGTTCTCCCTCGGCGTGCTGGTCATGGTGACCCGCCGTCGCAGGTCGTTCTCGGCGGCAGAGAACGCCTGACCCACCGCCAGACAACGCGCTCTCAGTGCAGGGGCAGCACTTGATGCTGCGAGAACGCCTGCAGGCAGGCCTGGGCCTGAACAGGTCCCTCGGGGGTGATCAGCAAAGCGCCCTGCTCGTCGAGTCGGTGGCACAGGGCCGTGCAGGTGCGCACGCCGTGGGCCCAGGGCACGCGCAACACTTCGGGTACGCCGGCGCCGGTGCACACGTCGCCTTGTCTTTCGCCTTCCGGGTGCGGCGCGTCTTATGGCAGCTGACACAGGGGAACCGGCAAGTGGGTTTCCGTGGGGCAAGGCCAGCCAACCGAGGTGGGTGTCGGTGACAGCAGATCGTCGATCGTCGAGCTCGTCTTCGCGGGTACCTCCCGGCAGCGAATGAGCAACCTCCAGGGCGGGCCTTTGCAGTCGTCCGGGCTGTAGCCCCCGTTCACGGGCACGAGCTCGAGGACGGTCGATTCAACCCGCGCACTGGACGCGTCGAGCTGGACCGCCGAGCCCGTCAAGGTGATCAGCCCGTCCTCGGACCGACTCCGACGTTCCGTGAAGGTGCGCCGCAGCCGACCTGTCGACACACTCCACACCCACAGCGGATTCTCACCGACAGAGGCTGAGGGGCCGCTTTCGGGCACGATCTCCAGCCAGACGAGCCCGGCGGTCGTCCACCGAACCATGGCCCTCTTCGGGGCCTCTCGCACGACGATGCAGGCCGGAGGGTGACCTTTCGTCTTCAAGCACGCGCGGAAACGGTGGTCGTTCTGGTCGATGGCCAGCGTCGCGCCCGATGGCCCGCCACTCTCGAACTGCTTGCTGGGCCCCCCGAGGTCGAATTCGTCTACCGCCCACTGGCTGATGGGTCTCACCAACCACGAGGTCGCCGCGGTGGCCCCTGCTGGCCAAGGGTGGCTGAACCCGGTTCGGCTGCTCCACCGGCTGGCGAGCTGGGTCCCCAGGACGCCTCCGTCGGGCCAGAACCAGGTGATGGACGTCGCGAGCGACCCCTCATCCAGTCGGTCGATCGCTCCTCGCCCAGGTCGGCCCGCTCTCCGTGGAAAGAGCGAGTGTTTGCCCGTAGCTCGCCGGTCGCGCTCCAGGTGAGGGAAAGCCCATGCCGAGCTCCTCGTGCGTCGTAACAGAAGCTGCTCACTTCTCCGGTGAGCGTGTTCCAACGGGTCTCTCGGCCCCCGGACTTCGTCTCGGCCCAGGTCCACTCGGATTCAAGCACTGCCACTCCCGCATCAGCTGTCGAGAGCACCCACCGTTGCCTGGGACCGAGCGGTACGCCGCCGTCGTCGACGCACTCCACAGACAGTCCCGCGTTCGCTCGGTGCAGAGGCGGAGCGCAGCGTAAGTGAAGGACTTCTTCGACCGGCCTTCGAATGAGCGGTGGAAACGCAGGCGCCTCATCGCACTCGCCAGCCTGAGCCAGCGAGGCAAGAAGCACCATCAAGCCCACGGCTCGAATCGAGGTCTTTGGGTCGCGCCGCGCAGGTCGCTTCGTCATGGCATTCTCTGCCGGTGCTGTCTGGGCCTCGACGGAGTCATCGGGGAGTCGCGAAGCCCGGCCCGCACTGAAACGCCCTCGCAGTCGGTGAGCCCCGGCTCACGCACAAGTCCGCCGCCGCACCTGCGAAGTCGATGCACCCGATCAAGGAGGACCTCACCACCGCCCTGCACAGCCCTCGACCAATCATTCGCGAGGGTCAAATGTACCACGCTCCCCCCGGCACGAGCGCGGTTCCCCTCGAGCGCAAGCGGCACGCGCGTTGCTTCTGCACCCATCGTGCGATGGCGACGTGGGCTGATGGCCGCAGCAGGAGCGCTGACGCTGTCGTGGCTCGTGGCTGGCCTGTGGATCGATCGCGTCGGGACCGCCACGCCAGACGTCCGGAGGCCCGGCTGCGCGGTGGTGGTGCTGGGCGCGAGGGTCGAGGCAGGCGGAGTTGCCTCGCAGACGCTCGCCGCAAGGGTCGCGGCAGGGGTCGCGACGATCAGCTCGGCGCCTGGCGAGGTGCTGGTCTTCTCGGGGGGCGTGGGCGACTTCCCGCCCGCAGAGGCGATCGTCGCCCGGGCGCTGGCCATCGACGCGGGGGTGGCGGCCGACTCGATCCTGGTCGAGGTGAACAGCCATTCCACCCGCGAGAACGCCCGCGAGACCGTGAAGCTGCTGAAGGCGCACGACATCGCTTGCGCGCACGTCGTGTCGGACCCGTCCCACCTGGCGCGCGCGCGTTGGTGCTTCGAGCAGGAACAGTTCGAGGTGACGCTCGGTCCCGTCTTCGAGGCGCCGCGGCACCGCTCATGGCCTTCGCGCGTGTGGTGGACCGCAAGAGAGGTGCCCGCGTTCCTTCGCGTGATGCTCCTGGAAGCTGCAGGGCCCGCTGCGGGCCGTTGAAGATCGCGATGGACAGCGACCACCGGCGGCTGCACTGCTTCGCCCCGATGAAGCCCGCCGACCTCGCCGTCACCCACCACTTCGTCGATCTGCCCACGCTGCGCCTGCACTACGTCGAGAAGGGCGAGGGACCCCTGGTGGTGCTGCTGCATGGCTTCCCAGAGCTGTGGTGGTCGTGGCGGTACCAGATCGAGCCCCTGGCAGCCGCCGGCTTCCGGGTCATCGTTCCCGATCTGCGTGGCTACGGCGAGACCGACAAACACGGCCCGTTCGATCTCGACACCATCGTGGGCGACGTGTGCCACCTCATCGAGTCCCTGGGCCAACAGCGGCGCGTGAAGATCGTCGGCCACGACTGGGGAGGCGCCACCGCCTGGCACCTCGCCTCGCACCGCCCGGAGTTCTGCGAGCGCCTGACGGTCATGAACTGCCCGCACCTGTCGGTGATGCGCGAGGCGCTGTTCAACAAGCCAAACCTCAAGCAGCTCTCGAACTCCTGGTACTTCTTCTTCTTTCAGCTGCCCCTGCTTCCCGAGTGGCTGCTGACCCGAGACGACGCCGAGGTGGTGTCGCGCACGCTGAAGGCGGCGACGATCGATCGCAGCCACCTGTCAGCCGAAGAGGTGCGCCCGTTTCGTGACGCCATTCAGCGCCCCGGCGCCGCGAAGGCCATGGTCGATTGGTACCGCACCTCGGTGCGCGCCGCCTTCGCACGCCCCCTCTCGCCGCCCCGCTACCCTGCCATCACCTGCGAGACGCAGCTCATCTGGGGCATGAAAGACCCCGCGCTCGACTTCGACGTGCTGGTGCCGGGCACCGAGCGCTACGCGTCCAGGCTGCGCATCGATCGCATCGAAGGCTGTGGGCACTTCGTGCAGTCCGAACGGCCAGACAAGGTGAACCCCGTGCTGATCGAGTTCTTGAAGCGCCCGCTCGGCGATCAGTAGGTCCACGGGAAGCGCTTGAAGTCGCGCCGGCGCTTCTCGACGAAGGCGTCGCGACCTTCTCGGGCCTCTTCGGTGCCGTAGGCGAGGCGGGTGGCTTCCCCGGCGAAGAGCTGCTGCCCCACCAGGCCGTCGTCGGGCAGGTTGAAGCCGTACTTGAGCATCTTGATGGCGGTGGGGCTCTTGGTGTTGATCTCCTGCGCCCAGGCCAGCGCGCGGGCCTCGAGCTCGGCGTGCGGCACCACCAGGTTGACCATGCCCATCTCGAAGGCCTCACGCGCCGAGTAGTTGGCGCCCACGAAGAAGATCTCCCGCGCGCGCTTCTGGCCGATCTGTCTGGCGAGCAGCGCGGAGCCGTAGCCCGAGTCGAAGCTGGCGACGTCGGCGTCGGTCTGTTTGAAGACGGCGTGTTCCTGGCTGGCGATGGTCAGGTCGCACACCACGTGCAGGCTGTGGCCACCGCCGACGGCCCAGCCCGGCACCACCGCGATCACCACCTTGGGCATGAAGCGAATCTGCCGCTGCACCTCGAGAATGTGCAGGCGGCCGAGGCCTGCGGGATCGATCGCCTGATCGCCTTCTTCGTAGCGGTACCCGTCTTTGCCGCGAATGCGCTGGTCGCCGCCTGAGCAGAACGCCCAGCCACCGTCTTTGGGTGACGGGCCGTTGCCGGTGATCAACACCACGCCCACGTCGGTCATGAAGCGCGTGGCGTCGAGCGCGCGGAAGAGCTCATCGACGGTGCGCGGCCTGAAGGCGTTGCGCACCTCGGGTCGGTTGAAGGCGATGCGCACGGTGCCTTGATCGACGGCGCGGTGGAAGGTCAGGTCCTTGAAGGTGAAGCCCTCGACGGGTTTCCAGCGGGCCGGGTCGAAGATCGCAGAGACGGTCATGCCCGGGTGGTAGCGCGGCGGGTGCTTCGCGGCCAGCGACTCGCGCGGTTCGAACGTCCTGCGCACGCCCCGTCAGTCCCGCCCCCTTCGCTCAAACGTCGCTCGACCGTACTGCGTGGCTCGTTCGACGATCCGGTACAGTTCGACTGCCGCTGAACGAGCAGGAGATTCGAGTGTGATGTCCGAACGGTGGGTGGGGACATGACCGACGATGAACTCGTGAGCGCGTTGGCGCTCCTGGAAGCGGCGCGAGAGCTCGACCCGTCATCGCCGGCGTTCCTCGCGCTCGAGCGTTCCGTGGCGCACCTCGCGAAGTCGGCGAAGAAGAAGCGACGCCTTGCCCGCAAACGCGCCTCCCGGGCCAGCGATAAGGCCGCGATGCTCAGCGTGGGCCTCTCGCAGCAGCGGCTCGACAGCCCGGTAGCCCCCGTCGAGAACGGCCTCACGCTTCGCCGAGACAGGAGTTGT
>VYLD01000056.1_pt1 | contig 50475 bp, 34 predicted proteins | sample 5114401 | NCBI WGS metagenome assembly VYLD01 (sample SAMN12291783, study PRJNA351875) | freshwater metagenome | isolation source: freshwater lake | place: USA: Michigan, Gull Lake | collected 2013-08-08 | reverse complement strand
CGACCGCAGCGCGCGCGGGCCCTTCGGCAGCCGCCGAGCCCGGAGAGGCGCGCTGGCGCGCGGCGGTCGACGCCATGCGGTCGGCCTCGCCACGCCACGGCAAGTCCTTGAGCCACGCGCGGTTCCTCTCGATGGAGCCCGGCACCATCAAGGTCGCCTTCCCCGCCGACGCTGCATTCCATCGCGCCACCGTGTTCGGCATGTCGAGGCACCTCATCGAGGAGACCCTGACCCAGCACTTCGGCCAACCCACCCGGCTGCTGGAAGACACCAGCACGTCGGCCCTGCAGGCGGCGCCAGTCAGCATCGCCGAGCAGGAAGCCACCCAGACCGCCGAGCGCCACAAGGGCATCGACGCGCGCGTCGCGCACCACCCGGCCATCAAGAGCGTCTTGCGCATCCTCGGCGGCACCGTCGAGCACGTACGCTACCTCGAGCCCGTCACCGAGGCGCTCACCGCCCTGCCCGTCGCCGCGACCGTCGAAGACGAGTGACGCCTGTTGCTTTCACCCCGAATCCGCTACAGCCCACGGCGCTGCGCCTGGCCCACTTCTTCCCGGAGTCCCCCGATATGCCCGGAGTCGATCTCAACTACTTCATCCGTCAGGCGAACAAGCTGACCGAGAAGATCGAGAAGCGGAAGACCGAGCTTTCGACCGAGACCGTCGAGGGCAAAGCCGGCGATGGCCTGGTGGTCGTCGTCGCCACGGGCACCCAGGAGATCAAGAGCATCAAGATCGACCCCAGGGCCATCGACCCCAACGACGCGTCGCTGCTCGAGGACCTGGTGACCGCAGGCGTCAACGCGGCCTTGACGGCGAGCAAGGAGCACCAGCAGAAGGAGCTCGCCAAGGTCTCGGGCGGCATCAAGATTCCGGGCATCACCTGACCGTCGTCAGCCGACTGATCTTCTGAGAGCCGCTCGATGACCCCCGATGCGATCAACCGCCTGGTCGCCCAGCTCGCCCGGCTCCCCGGCATCGGGGAAAAGACCGCCCAGCGCCTGTCGTTTCATCTGCTGCGCACCCCTGAGCTCGCCAAAGGCCTGTCCAACGCGTTGGTCGAGGTGGTCGAGCGCGTCAAGCTGTGCCCACGCTGCTTCAGTCTGCATGACGGGCCCGAGCAGAGCCTGTGCGGGTCCTGCACCGACACCCGCCGCGAAGACCGCCTGCTATGCGTGGTCGAGGGCATCTCTGACCAGCTCGCCATCGAGCGCACGCGGGAGTTCCGCGGTCGGTACCACGTGCTGCACGGCGTGCTCTCACCGCTGGAAGGCGTCGGCCCCGAGCAGCTGCGCATCAAGGAGCTGCTCACCCGCCTGCAGGGCACCGTGGTCGAAGAGGTGATCGTCGCCACCAACCCGGACGTCGAGGGCGAGGCGACCGCACTCTACCTCATGCGACTGCTCAAGCCGATGGGCCTGAAGGTCTCGCGCCTCGCGCAGGGAATCCCCATGGGGGGCGACCTGGAGTACGCCGATCAGGCCACCCTCGCGCGGGCGCTCTCTGCGCGGCGGGAGCTGTGAAGCGACAGGCCTTCGATCGGTCGCTGTGACACCAAAGTCTTATCGTGCTTGAGCTTTCGCGGGGATAAAGCGTGAAACACCAACTGGCGTCTGCTACACCACTCGTCGTCTTTATCTCTTGAGGAGAGCTTCGACCTCATGGCCTCGCAGCTCGTGATGTACGAAGAGGAATTTCACCGGATCAACTCGGTGTGCGATCGCTTGACCAAGGACGCCAACGCCAAGGTGGTCTTTCTCGTCGACAAGAACGGTCAGCTGATCTCGGCGGCCGGTCAGACCAACAACATCGACACCACCTCGCTGGCCTCGCTCACCGCCGGTAACGTTGCCGCCATGGGTGGGCTCGCCAAGCTCATCGGTGAGAACGAGTTCCCCAACCAGTTTCACGAGGGCGCGAAGGACTCGCTCTATATGACGCTGGTCGGTGGGCGCGTCGTGCTGGTGGTCATCTTCGACAACCGCACGTCTCTTGGCCTGGTGCGGTTGCGCATCAAGAAGGCCTCCGATGAACTCGAGAAGGTCTTCGCCACCCTCGCGGCACGCTCTGCGGTTCCCGGCGCTGGTTCGCCGTTCGCCGAGATTTCAGATGCCGACATCGACAACCTGTTCAGCGAGTAAGCGGGCCCGCCATGTCCTTCATCAACTATTCAAGCCGCGAGATTAACTGCAAGATCGTCTATTACGGCCCCGGCCTCTGCGGGAAAACGACGAACCTTCAGTACATCTACAACAAGACCAACCCTGAGACGAAGGGCAAGCTCATCTCGCTGTCGACCGAGACTGATCGCACCCTGTTCTTCGACTTCCTGCCCCTGTCACTGGGTGAGATTCGCGGCTTCAAGACGCGCTTTCACCTCTACACGGTGCCGGGCCAGGTCTTCTACGACGCCAGCCGAAAGCTGATCTTGAAGGGCGTCGACGGTATGGTCTTCGTCGCCGACAGTCAGGTCGAGCGCATGGAAGCGAACATCGAGTCGATGGAAAACCTGCGCGTGAACCTCGCCGAGCAGGGGTACGATCTGAACAAGATTCCCTTCATCATTCAGTACAACAAGCGCGACCTGCCGAACGCGGTGTCGGTCGATGAGCTCCGCAAGGTGCTCAACCCGCGCAATGTGCCTGACCACCAGGCGGTGGCGCCTACCGGCGTCGGGGTGTTCGACACGCTCAAGGGCGTCGCCAAGCTGGTGCTGACCGAACTGAAGAAGGGTGGCACATGACGCACCGTCTCGCTGGGCTGGTCGCGACCCTGGCGGTCGGCCAGGCCCTCGCACAGACGCCGGCTCCGGGGGCTTCCACACCACCCGCTGCGGCTTCTTCCTCTGCTGCTGGCGCGGCTCCGGCGAGTGCTGGTTCTGCGCAGACCGCTGACGAGGCGTTCGCGACCCGGGTGAAGCAGCTCGAGGAACAGGTGGTCGACCTCAAGGAGAAGATCTTCCGGACCAAGGCCCGCTTGCTGCTGCTGCAAGAGACCGTCCTGGGCGGAGACATCTCTCAGGGCGCGCGCGCCATCATCTTTCATCGCAAAGAGATGAGCAGTCAGTTCGTGCTGGAGTCGGTCGCCTACGCGCTCGATGGCGCGCCCATCTTCACCAAGGTCGACATCAACGACGACCTGAACAAGCGGGAAGAGTTCGAGATCTTCAACGGGCGAATCGTCTCTGGCAATCACCAGATCGCCGTGCGCATGGTGTACCGCGGGGCTGGCGGCGTGTTCAGCTATGCCGAGGGGTACAAGTTCAAGCTGCAGTCGAACCAGACCTTCACGGCCGAGGGCGGGAAGGTCACCACGGTCAAGGTGGTCGGCTACGAGAAGGGCGGTATCACCGCCGATATGAAAGACAAGCCGGGCATTCGCTACGACATCACCAACGCCAGAGATCAGGCGGCCCCGAGAGGCACGGGCAGTGATCAGTCTCAGCCTGCCAGGGCTACCAACCCGCAGTAACCCGAAGGACCTCTTCCTCGTGCTCAGGGGCGCACCTCACCCGGTGGTGGTTGGCAGGGGCCTGCGTCGCCCCCTGCTGGGCCTGTGCGCGATTCTGGCAGGGTCATCGGCGCTGGCGCTCCTGCTGGCACCAACCGACGCTGTTGCGGACGAGGAAAAGCCGCAGGGGCCCTCGGTCATCGACCTCACCGGACGCGTGGAAGCGGCGGCCAACCTGATCAAGAAGGCCGCCGGTGACGTCGAGCTGGTCGAGCGACAGTACACCCTGACCGCAGAGCCGAGTGAAGAGGCTGCCCAGCTGCAGCGCTTCTCAGATGGCGAGATTCAGTACCTGCTCGCCGACTACGCGACCGCGTCTGTGCTGTTCTACGACCTGGTGGCCAACGCTGACTTCCAGAAGAGCCAGCGGTACCCCGACGCGCTCTACTACCTGGCGGACTCGCTCTATGAGCAGAAGAACTACCTGGGCGCGCGGCTCTACCTGCGCCAGCTGCTCGACTTGCGTGGCAAGCGGTACAAAGAAGCGCTGGCTCGGTACCTCGAGATCGCCGGGCGCCTCAACTTCTTCGTGGGCATCGATGACTATATCACCCAGGCCCGTGGGATGTCCGGCGGGGTCCTCGCGCCCGAGCTGTCCTACGTCTACGGCAAGTGGATGTTCCGCAGGGACGACCTCTCGGTCGAAGAGCGGGTACCCCGTGCGCTGCAGGTCTTCGACGCGATGGCGAAAGAGGTCGGTGGCCCCTTTCGAATGCAGAGCCTGTACTTCCTCGGGGTGGGCAACGTCCGGTTGAAGGCCTGGGACAAAGCCATCGAGGCCTTCAGCCAGCTGACCCGCATGAGCCCGCGCGACCCGAAGGACCGCCAGGTGCAAGAGCTCGCCGAGCTGTCTCTGGGTCGCGTGTACTTCGAGGTGGCGAGGTACGACGAGGCGATCGAGCACTATTCGCGCGTCGCGCAACAGTCCGACAACTTCCCTGACTCGCTGTACGAGATCGCCTGGTGCTACGTGCGCAAAGGCGAACTGCAGAAGGCAAAGGACGCCACTGAGGTGCTGCTGTTGGTCGCCGAAGACTCGGTGCTGGCGCCTGAAGCCAGAATCTTGCAGGGCACCCTGCTGCAAAAGCTGCAGAAGTATGACGAAGCGCTCGACACCTACAACACCGTCATCAACGATTACGCGCCAGTCAGAGACGAACTCGACGCTTTGCTCGCGGTCAATAAAGACCCTGTGGCGTATTTTGACGAGCTGCTGGCTCGCAACGAGAAGACCCTTGACGTGACCCGACTGCTGCCGGCGACCGCGCTCAAGTGGGCCAGCACCCGAGACGACGTCGCCGAAGCCGTCGGCATCACCACTGCGCTCGATCAGAGCCGCTCGGGCCTCTCGGAGTCGAAACAGATTGCCGACCGCATCTTGAAGACCCTCGAGCAGCGGGGGGTCGAGTCGTTCCCGCTGCTGCAGGAGGGGTATACCCGGGCCAGCGCGGTCGAGACGGCCATCACCCGTGCGGACGAGGCGCTCACCGTCATCGAGGGAGAGCTGGTGGGCTCGAAGTTGTCGGCAGAGCAGGCGCGGACGCTGGAGAGCGTTCGGGCCGAGGAGCGGGGGCTGAAGACCCGCATCGACACCCTGCCTACGACGACCGAGCAGGTGCAGGCCCGTCAGACGCGCATTCAGGCGTCGATCGACGAGCTCGATCGGCAGGTCTTTCGAATCGGGCTCGAGCTGCAGTCCCAGGCGGCGCAGCTGGTCGCCATTCGAAAGTTCCTCGAGGACACCCGCGCGCAGCGCAGGGGCAGCCCCACCGCCGCCGAAGACGAGAAGGGGTTTCTCGAGCGAATCACCAACGAGCAGAAGGGCATCGACGGCGCGCTCCTCGAGATGGAAGAGCTTCGCAAGACCCTGCTGGCTGAACGGAACAACGCAGACAAGGCGATCAGCGGAGAGGACACCCTTCGCAAGCGCTACGCGGCCGTGCTCGAGCAGGAACGAATCGTCTTCAACCAGCTGCGGGCGGGCCTGGCCGATGACGCGCGCAAGCTGCTCAGCCGCATCGACGTCGTGCGGGCCGACTCTGACGCCCTGAAGGACCGGGTGGTGAGGTCGAAGGGCGTGATTCGCGAGCGGGTCGAGCAGCGGGCGCAACGCCTGAGGAATCAGGTGCTTGCCGAATCGAAGATGCTCGACTCTTACTCGAAGGACACGGATTCCATCACTGGAGAGACCCGGAACCTCGTGGGGCGCATCGCCTTTGATAGCTTCCGTCGGGTCCAGCGAAGCTTCTATGATCTGGTGCTCAAGGCTGACGTTGGGGTGGTCGACGTCTCGTTCCAACGCAAGCAGGACAAGACGTCTGACATTCAGAAGAAGGCCTCTGCGAAAGATCGGGAACTGAAGCAGCTCGATGAAGAGTTCAAAGAAGTCCTGAAAGACGTTGATTGAGATGATGCGCGAGCTGCTGGCGACTGCAGGTGTGGTAGCGATGCTCCTGGCGGCGGGGTCAGCCAGCGCACAGCCGAAGCCCGCGACGAAGGGGAACCGGGACGCCGGGGTACCGGTCGCTGATGCGGGGGTCCCGACGGGACCGCAGATGCCCCAGGTCTCACCCTCGGGTGGCTCGGACGGCAAAGCCGACGCTGCCCCCGCTGCCGAGAAGCCGAAGACCCGATACTTCGAAGGCATGGGGCGCACGGAGCAAGAGAAGCGCCTGCTCGAAGAAGTGAGCCAGGCCCTCGCGGCCTACGAAGAAGAGTCGCGCGACTTCAAGCGCGAGGTGCAGCTGCTCATCGAGAAGAAGTTCGAAGGGAAGCGGCGCACGCTGGCTGACAGCTACGAGAAGTCGATTCGTGATCTCGAAGTGCTCGAGCGGCGCGAGCGCCTCGACGCCATCGCCGCCTTCGAGGAGTTTCTCACCCGGTACCCCAATGACGCCCGCTACACGCCAGACGTCACCTTCCGACTGGCTGAACTTTACTACGAGCGCTCGTCAGACGAGCAGACCCTCGCCATGCGGGACTACGAGGAGGCCCTCAAGAAACAGGACCCCGAGAAGAACCCCAACCCGCCGCCTGAGCCGAAGATCAACTTCAACAAGTCGATCGCGCTCTACCAGCGCCTGATCAAGGACTTCCCGACCTACAAGCTGAACGACGCGTCGTATTACCTGCTCGGCTACTGCGAAGAGAAACAGGAGAAGTTCGACAACGCCAAGCTGGCCTACGAGGCGCTCATCGTTGCGTACCCGAAGTCGCGCTTCACGACCGAGGCCTGGGTACGTCTGGGAGAGTACTACTTCGATGCCTATGACGTCGAAGACGCGCTGGCGAAGGCCGCCGACGCGTATGAGCACGCCATCGCAGACACCACGCACCCGCTCTACGACAAGGCTGTCTACAAGCTGGGTTGGACGTACTACCGCATGGACCGGTTCGAAGACGCTGTCGCCCGCTTCTTCTCGCTTGCTGACTACTACCAGGCTGAAGCGAAGAAGAAGGGTGAAGAGGAAGTGGGCGGCGACCTGCGCGCCGAGGCGCTGCAGTACACGGCGATCAGCTTCGTCGACGAGAAGTGGGGCTCTTTGGCCAAAGCCCAGGAAGTGTTCGCCAGGGTGGGAGGTCGCCCCTACGAGGCCGAGATCTACCGCCGTATGGCCGACGTGTACTTCGACCAGACCAAACACCCAGAGGCGATCGAGGCCTACCGACTGGTCCTGCAAAGGGACCCGTTGAATAAAGATGCTCCGCAGATTCAGCAGCGCATCGTCCAGGCCTACGAGCGCGACCGGAAGCTGGACGAGGCCTTCGCCGAGTCTTCGAAGCTCGCCAACATGTTCGTGCCTGGCACACCGTGGCACGAGAAGTGGAAACGAGACCCCGACACGGTGTTGGCTGCCGGCGAGCTGGCCGAGAAGAGCCTGTACACGACGGCCATCTACCACCACCAGCAGGCCATCGTTTACAAGCAGGAGCAGAAGTTCGAGCAGGCCAAGGCCGCGTTCGAGACTGCGGCCAAGGCGTACGCGTCGTATCTGGGCCGATTCCCGCGCTCGAAGAACGGCTACGAGATGGAGTTCTACTGGGCAGAGTGCCTCTACAACTCATTCCAGTTTGCTGACGCCGCGAAGCACTACTCGGCGGTGCGTGATTCGAGCCAGGACGTGAAGTACCTCAACGACTCGGCCTACTCGGCCGTGTTGTCCTGGCAGAAGCAGCTCGATCTCGAGATCAGGGGGGGCCAGACGCCAGAGCGCAAGGTGCTGACCTCGAAGGAGCGACCGGAAGGCGAAGTACCGAAGGCCATCGAGCTGACCGAGACCGAGAAGCAGTACGTCTCGAACTCGGACAAGTTCCTCGCGCGGGTGAAGGCGGGCGACGAGAAGGCGCCAGGCATTGCGTACCGTGCTGCCGAGATTTTCTATACCCACAATCAGTTCGACGAAGCGCGGACCCGCTTCGAGTCGATCATCGCGACCTTCCCCAAGTCGGAGGTCGCGAAGTACGCCGTCAACCTGATCGTCGAGTCATACCTGATCGACAAGAACTACGAGAAGGTCGAAGAAGTTGCGGCGAGGCTGCGTGAGAACAAAGACGTCATCGACCCGAAGAGCGAACTCGCGGCGCAGTTGACCAAGTTCGAGCTGGGCGGGAAATTCAAGGTCGCCGAAGAGCTGATGGCCCAGGGCAAGTACGACGAGGCCGCCAAGAAGTACATCGAGCTGGTGCAGGCCGAGCCGAAGCACGAGTATGCCGACAAAGCCCTCAACAACGCCGCCGTCTGCAACGAGAACGTGCAGCGCTTCGATTCAGCCCTCAGGCTCTACGAGCGCATCTTCAACGAGTACCCGACGTCGAAGCTCGCCGATTCCGCCCTTTTCCGTGTCGCCGTCAACGCCGAGAAGTCGTACGACTTCGACAAGGCGATCGACAAGTACCAGAAGCTGGTGAAGGACTACCCGCAGTCGAAGGACCGCGAGAATGCGCTGTTCAACACCGCGCGCCTGCTCGAAGGCCTGCAGCGCTACGACGAGGCGGCGGCGGCCTATCTGCGCTTCGCAGACACGTACCCCAGGAGCGAAGAAGCCCCCAAGAACCAGTTCCGCGCGGCGCTGATCTACGAGAAGCAGGAAGACTGGAACAAGCAGATCGGCGCCCTCAACGAGTTCGTGGCGAAGTTCTCGAAGGATTCCAAACAGACCGAGTTGGTGGTCGAGGCCCGTCGGCGCATCGGAGACGCGTACGAGAAGCTGAGGAAGGACGTGGACGCCCGCAAGAGCTGGGAAGCGGCGGCCGACGACTTCGACAACCGCGGACTGAAAGCCGAGACGTCACCCATCGCCGGTGAGGCCGCGGCGGTGAGCCGGTTCAAGCTCGCCGAGGTCGTCTTCGCGGAGTTCGACCGCATCAAGATCGGCGGCAGCGGCAAGGCCCTCGCCAACTCCTTCGTCGCCAAGCGGGAAGCCGTGAAGAAGGTGGGCGCCGCCTACGATGCGATCATCAAATATAAGCGCATCGAGTGGACGCTGGCGGCGTTCTATCGCAAGGGCTACGCGCTCGAGCGGTTCGCGCAGACGATTCTCGACACTCCGGTGCCTCCGGACGTCAAACGGCTGGGAGACGAAGCGGTCGTCACCTACCAGGACTCGCTCTCAGCCCAGACGGTGGCGCTCGAGGACAAGGCCGTCGAGAACTATGCAGCGACGCTGACCGAGGCACGCAAGGCCCGCATCTCGAATGAGTGGACCCGTCGCACGCTGGAGTCGCTGAACCGTTTCAGGCCGAAGGAGTACCCGGTGCTGAAGGAGCCCAAGTTGTTCGTGGAAGGGGAAGGCATCTTCCCCGAGGGCACCATCGGGTCAATCGACGGCAGCAAAGAGCGTGCGACCGCCCAGAAGCTCAAAGAGGACGAGAAGTGAGCACCGCGCGTTCTGTTGTGCTGGTGGCGACGGTCTGGGCTTGCGCGTGCGCGACGACGCCCGAGGTCAAGCCCGACGTGGACCCGGCGGCGCGGCCTTCCGAGACACCGGAGGTGCCTGAGCAGCCTCGGCCGGCGCCGGTTCCTGCCCCGGTGCCGGCAGATCAACAGGCGAGCCCGCAGCCTCCCACGGCCACGCCTCTTGCTGCTGAGCCCGCACCGCCCCCCAAGCCGCAGTTCGACCCGGCGGCCACCGAGCGCTTCAAGGAAGGCGCCCAGGCGTTGCGGCAGGGTCAGCTGGACGTCGCGGAGCGAGCTTTTCGAGAGGTGCTCGAGCGCAGCGCGCAGGTCGACAACGCGTGGACCAACCTGGGGCTCATCGCCGAACGAAAGGGCGATCTCGACGGCGCCGAGAAGGCCTACCGCAAGGCGCTGAGCATCAACCCCTCTCAGGGCGGCGCGTGGGACCTGCTGACGCGGTTGGCCTGCCGCACCAAGCGCTGCGCGCAGATAGACGCCGAGCTGCGCTCGAGCATCGCGCAGAACCCGGCTGCGCTGGGCCCCCGCACCGCGCTCGTCTACGCGCAACTGACTCAGGGGAAGCTCGAACCGGCAGCGGGTGAAGCGAAGAAGATCCTCAAGGGCGACGAGCGCAACGTGCGCGCCATGCAGTTGCTCGCCCAGGTGTACCTGCGTGAAGGCAAGGCGGAGCTCGCCCGGCTGGTGCTCGAGAACGCCCGAGCCATCGACGCTGAAGATGCCTCGACCCAGTATGCGCTTGGATTGGTGTACCTGAAGCTGAAGCAGCGAGCAGGAGCGCTCGAGGCGTTTCGATTGGCGTCCACGTTGCAGCCCGACTTCGCTGAAGCGCACAACAGCTTCGGAGCGCTGCTGGTCGACGCGCAGGACTATGATTCTGCCGTTCGGGAACTCGAGGCAGCCGTGGCCGCAGCTCCCGAGTTTACGCTCGCGTTTTTCAACCTCGCGTCGGCCTACCGCGGGCAGCAGCAGGTTCCGAAGGCGATCGAGACCTACCAGAAGGTTCTGAAGGCCCGGCCAGACTACGCCGACGTCTACTTCAATCTGGGCATTACCCACCTCGACTCAGAGGTGCCCGGTCTGGAGACGGTTCAGCGCTTCAAGACCGCTATCGACTACTTCAACCAGTACCGTGCCAAAGGAGGCAAGGACGACCGGGTCGATCAGTACGTGAAGGACGCCAACAAGGGCATCGAGAAGGAAGAGCGCAAGCGCGATCGCGAGAAGAAGGACCAGCTGCGCAAGGTCGAGCAGGAGAAGAAGAAGGTCGAAGACGAGGCCAAAGCGAAAGCCGAGGCCGAGGCCAAAGCGAAGGCAGATGCTGAGGCCAAGGCGAAAGCTGACGCAGACGCCCAGCAGAAGGCTGAGGCGGACGCCAAGAAGCAAGCCGAGTTGGACGCCCAGGCACAGGCCAAAGCCGACGCGGAAGCGAAGAAGAAGGCAGAGGTCGACGCCAAGGCACAGGCGAAGTTGGACGCCGACGCCAGGAAGAAAGCCGAAGCCGAGGCCAAGCTCGAGGCAGCAGCCAGGAAGAAGGCGGAGGCCGAGGCCAAGAAGAAGCCAGGTGCCAAGTTGTCAGACGACGAGGAGCCTGCGCCCGCGGTCAAGCCTGCTGCGCCAGGTGGAAAACTTGGAGAGGACGAGAAATGAAGACGCGCGCGAAGTGGCTGACGGTGACGTGGTGCCTGCTGAGCACGCTCTCTCTGGCGCAAGCTCCGACGGCAGGGGCGAAGAAGAAGAAGGTCATTCGCCTCGACGCGATCACCGTGGAAGGCCGAATTCAGAAACCGCAGGCGTTCTACATTCTGCAGCGCTCGACGCTCAACTTCGACGAGTTGAACCGGGCAGAGACCTTCATTCCGAAGGTGGAGAAGAGCGTCGACAAGTCAGCGTTCTGAACCTTGTGAGCGCCACGGTTCAGCGGTAGGAACCGGGCGTCGAGCGTCGCTGATATCAACGGTTTCCGCGGTGGAACCCCCTCCGCGGAAAGTTGTCGACTGGGGCACCATGGCTAACCTGCCTGCTGGGAAGTACTTGCGAGTGGCTCTCATTCAGGGCTCGAAGATCACCGAAGACCGGACCTTCAAGCGGCGGGTCAACGTCACTATTGGGCAGGATCCCAAGAACGCCATCGTGGTGCCGGTCTCGAACCTGCCAACGAGCTTCACGCTGTTTGAGTTGGTGAGCGGTCAGTACTCCCTCCTCTTCAAGGCTGGCATGGACGGCAAGGTGACCGTCAATGGCGCCGAGGTCTCGCTTCAACAGGCGAGGGAGCAGGGGCTGGCAAAAGCGCGCGGAGACGTGCTGGTGCTCGCGCTGACGGACGCCTCGAAGGGCCGGGTGGTGTTGGGGGAGGTGTCGCTGCTTTTTCAGTTCGTTACGCCCCCGCCCGAAGCCCCCAGGGTCGAGCTGCCCGAGAGCGTCAAGGGCAGTTTCTTCACCCAGATCGACCAGTTCTTTTTCACCATTCTGGCGGTTTCGGTCTTCATTCACTTCTCTGGCGCGAGCTTCATTGCGTGCCAGCCGATCCCCGAAGAGAGGGAGCTGTCTCTCGAGGAACTGCCCGACCGCTTCGTCAAAGCGATGATGCCGGTCGAGATCAAGAAGCCTGAACCGAAGCCCGAGGTCGCCAAGACCAAAGACGCCGAGAAGGTGGAAAAGAAGCCAGAGGTGGCGGAGGTCGCGAAGCCCGAGAAGGCGGCCACGAGCCCTGAGCGAAAGAAGGAACTTCAGGCTCAGGTGGCAAAAACTGGCTTGTTGAAGATTCTTGGTTCGTCGGGTGCAGGCGATGGTGCATTCGCTGACGTGCTCGGCAGTTCGAGCGGCGTGGGCGACGTGGCCAGCGCGCTCGCGGGCGCGGGAGGCGTCGGAATGGCGAGCGCGGATGCGCTGGCAGCAGGTGGGCCCAAGGGGAACAGCACTGGCACGACAGCTGATATCGGCGGCCTTGGAACGACCGGGGCTGGCAAAGTCGACCTGAAAGAGACCGGGCCAAGAGAGATCAAGGGCCGGGTCGCCGACGCCGCGCCTGAAGTGGAGAGCGCCGACATCGATCGGAACAAGTTGAACGCATTCCTGAAGGGCCGCATCAAGTCGATTCAGGGCTGCTACGAGAAGGAGCTCAAGCGAAACCCGAGCCTCAAGGGAAAGGTCGTGGTGCGCTTCTCCATCACGCCGCAGGGGCGCTCTTCGGACATCGAGATCGAACAGGATACCCTTGGCAACGATGCCGTATCGAGCTGCATCAAGACGGTCATTCGCGGGTGGGTGTTCCCTTTCAAACCCGAGAGTGAAGTGCCGGTCGCGTACCCTTTCGTGTTCTCGCCAGCGTCCTGAGCGTTTGGGTTCAGCAGGAGCCATCGGTGGTCGGCAGGCTCGGCCTCGTTCAGTCTTCTGGCGCGAGGGTCGACTGAGCCATCACGCACGTCATCAACCAGGGAGACCGAGCGCCCTTCAAGTGGGCATCGGCTCTCGCGTTCGCGACTCCTGGCTTCGACCCGACTCGGCCTGAATCTGCGGCCAATCTGCGGAGACAGAGTCGGAGGTATCCGAAGACCTCCGTTGACTTACATGTTGGGCGCCTCTAGATTCTTCTCTCGTCACACGCTGCTCGCGCAGATGGGGTTCCACTTGTCTTCTCGTTGGTTCTTGTCAGGCCTTTCGACGGCGCTGGTTGGTGGGCTGGCGGTCGCACAGACTCAGCCGGTTGTTGCCCCAGATGCCCCTCGTCAGGTCGATGCGCCCCGTTCGGCAGGCGGCCCGCCCCGGGTCGACGCGACCCCTCAGGTCGACGCATCTCAGGTGTCGGACCCTGAGAAGCTGACCGTGAGTTCAGAGTCGCTCAACGCCATGCGGAACGCGCTGAAAGACGTGATCGAGAAGCTCGATGAAGCGCGGAGGTCGAAGGACCTCTCGAAGCTGACGTGTGTGAATGAGAAGCTCACTCAGATCAAGGGCTTACTGCGAATCTCGGAGCAGTCTGACGTCGCGCTGCAAGAGGCGGTGGCCCGTAGAGAGTCGGCGACTGCAAACCATGAGTTCACCAAGGTGACCATCGCTCGCACGAAGACGGACCAACTGCGAGCCGAGGTCGAACAGTGTATGGGGCAATTGGCTTTCCGGGCAGACGAGAATGGGACCCTCGAGGTCAACGACCCGCTGAACCTGACGAAGCGTGACACCTCAGAAGTGCCCACCTCTTCGAGGACGGTCAACTCGCGGTCACCAGCAGCGAGCCCAACGATGTAGTTGGTGTTGCGGGAGTGATTCGTGAGTGGCGGGAACGCAGGCCGGCAACTGCCGGCGGCAAAAGACGTAGGTCACCGCAAAACTACTTGGACTCAAGGCCTCCTGTGCTACGGAACGCTGACCGATGAATCGGAGGGGCTCAGTCGTGATGAGGGGTTGGCTGACCTTACTCGTGGTCGGGTTCTCGGCCGGTCATGCGCTCGCGCAGGCCTATGAGCCAGTAGGGCTCAAAGTTGGTGATGGTCGCCTTCACCTGCTGGGTGAAGTGGACAGCCGCTTCGATTCCGTCGTTGGCTATTTCGGGGTTGACAGACAGGGTCAGTTGGTGCCGAGCGGTGACTTCCTCTTCGTTCCGAGAGCCGGGGTTTCGTTCGGCATCGAGACGGCGTCGACGCTGGTCAAGCTCAATGCGAATGGCGAGTATCTCATCTTCCCCGGCATTCTTTCGCCTGGCTCGACTCGCCTGTCCCGCTTCCAGGCGCTCGCGAGCGTTGATACGGCCTTCAATCGAGATGGCGCTGTCGAGGTTCAACTGGGCGATAGTTTCAGCCGCTCAGACCGAACCCAGAACGCTGCGGTCGGCATTGGCGTGCTGTCACTCTTCAATACCCTCTCGCTCGGGGTACCCATTCACCCAGGGGGACGCGCGTTGGAGATCACGCCACGAATCAACTGGGCGGTGGAGTTCTTCGAACCTCTGCTTACTGGCCAGTTCAACTGCCCGGCGAATGACATCACCTGCAACGCGGGGTTGGTTGGACAAATGAACTACAGCAACTTGAACTTCGCGCTCGCCTCGAGGTTCAAGTTCCTTCCGAAGACCTCTGCGGTGCTCGACGTCAACTTTGACTTCCGCACCTATTGGTCTGCGAGCGCGCAGAACCAGCCCGCGAACATTCTTCGAGGCCGGACCGGTTTGGTCGGTCTCATCACGTCCCGCCTGTCGGCCACGTTGTTGGCAGGTGCCGCATACGACTTCGGGTCAACGAGGCGGGCTGCTCCTATCGGCCAGGCCGAGGTGACGTACCTGGTCGGCGAGAGCACGTCGGTGGCGGTGGGTTATCTGCGCGACCTGCTGCCGGTGCCGGCGTTTGGCGCATTCTCTGATGATCGCGGCTACGTGAATGGTCGACTGGGCCTGGCAGGCGACCGGGTGCAGTTGAACGGAACGGTGGCGATCGACTACTTCAACTTCTTCGCACCGATGGGCACGGTCAGTGGCCGTTCAGACTTTCTGGTCGGCATCAACGCAGGGCCCACTTTTGTGATCACCTCGTGGTTCGTGGTCTCAGCCTCGTATGGATTGAGCTTCAGATCATCGACACAGGCAGGTCAGAGCGGCATCAATTTTACGCGACACGAGGCCAATATTCGCCTCACCCTGCGGTACTGACGTCGCGATGCGACTCGTCGCGCTGGTCGTGCTCAGCTTCGCGCTCGTTTCACTCGAGGCCTGCAGGGCACCTCGTGCGCTTGGAGGTCAACTGAGGCCCGAGGAGCTCACACCGGCCGACGGTGGCGTTCGTGCCAATACGCTGGGCACGGGTGACTTTCTCGAGGTGAGGGTCTACCAGGAGGCGGATCTGTCGGGCCTCTTCAGGGTCTCTCCAGAAGGCGTCATCGACTTTCCCCTGTGCGGGAAGGTGCAGGTCTCGAACCTGACGCCCAGCCTGGCCGCAGATGAGATCACCTCGTGCTTGAAGCAGGGCTTCGTTCGGCGGCCCCAGGTGACGGTGATGGTGAAGGAGTTCAACTCGAAGCGGATCTTCGTTTTCGGAGACGTCTCGAAGCCCGGCTCGTTCGCGTACGAAGAGGGAATGACGATCGTGTCGGCAGTCAGCGCAGCAGGGGGGTTCAACCGCACGGCTGCGCGCAACCAGGTCAACATCACCCGACTCGTCGAAGGGCGCGAGACGAGAGTGCCCATTCGTGTCGAGGACATCATCAACGGCAGCGAGAAGAATTTTGTGCTTCAGCCCGGAGATATCGTCTTCGTCCCCGAGGGCTTTCTGTGAGTCGCGGGCAGTGATGGTCTGAAGTCGACGGAACGAACCTGGTCGAACCTCGAGCGCAGAACAGTCCCGGCGGATTGAGCGAGCTCGGCAGCGACCTGGAAGAGGTCGTGCGGGTTCACGGGCTGCCCTCTGAGAGTAAGGCCTCGAGGTCGCGCATGGTCACCTGAAGGATGTCGTCAGAGAGCCCTTCGTGCCTGAAGCGAATGATGCCTCGGCGGTCGAGCAGCAGGCTGGTGGGCATCTGCTTCACCTGGAGGACCGACTCGGCGATGCGCGCCGCCGGGTCGTGGAGGACAGGGAGGTCGACCCCGAGGGCCTGCAAGAACGGGCCGATGTCGCGGGCTTCGGCGTCGACGCTGAGCGCATAGACCTTGAGGCCCCTCGCGGCGAGCTGACGAGCGACGTCCTGGTACAGCGGCAGGGTCTCGCGACAGGGGTCGCACCAGGTAGCCCAGACGTCGAGAAGTACGACGGAGCCGAGATCATCTACCGGTGACCACGCTGACCCGCTCGGAAGGCGACGAACGGTGAAGTCCAGAGGCTGGCCCAGGCGGCTCGGGGCTCGAGGGCCCGGCTCGGCGACGGGGGCCGAAGCTGGGGCGCGGACGCAGCCTGCCGCGCAGAGGAGCGAGAGGGCGAACGCGGGGAGACTGCGAAAGGCCGTGCTGACCGGGGCGATCATTCGAGGCGGTCCTGTGGGCGGACCGCGAGGCGTTCGAGGAGCGCTTCGATGAGGCCGCCGAAAGCCCCGTTGCTCATCACCAGGATGAGGTCTCGGGGCCGGGCCGCGCCAGTGACCTCGGCGAGGATTTCGGGAACCGTGCCTGCGGCCGTCGCGGGGATTCCAGCGGCGGTGAGGTCGCGGGCGAGCCTCACCACGTCGAGTTCTTCCCCAGGGGGAATCTTGTCGTGGCGCTCGGGGATCTTGATCGACACCCTGGCGGCGCCCCCGAAGCTGCTGGCGTATTCGCGTTGGTGCAGGTTGCGCCGGCTGGTGTTGCTGCGGGGCTCGAAGACGGCCCAGAGCCGGCGATCGGGCCAGCGCGCGGCCACCGCGGCGATGGTCTCGCGGACGGCGGTCGGGTGGTGCGCGAAGTCATCGATGACCAGGATGTCACCGGGCTGGCCCCTCACGTCCTGGCGGCGTTTGACGCCTGGGAACGACGCGAAGCCCAGTCGGAGTTCGTCTGGACTTACCCCCAGCTGACGAGCGCAGGCATAGACGCCGAGGGCGTTCTCGACGTTATGCAGCCCAGCGAGGGGGAGCAGGAACTCGCCGGTCGTGGTGGAGCCCTCGACGACCTCGAAGCGAGCGCCCTCGGGGCCCAGCCGCACCGCGCGAGGCCTCACGTCAGCGGCAAGGCCTTCACGACCGACATAGGTGGTGACGCGGGCGTGGGAAGCGCCAGCGAGCCGCACGGCGTTGGGCCACGCGGCGCTGACGGCGACGTGCCCGTCGGCGGGCACCAGCGCCATGAGGCGCGCGAAGCTGGCCTCGTAGTGCGCAAGGTCGCGATAGATGTCGGCGTGGTCGAGCTCGACGCTGGTGAGGATGACGCTTCGGGGTTGGTAGTGCAGGAACTTGGGCCCCTTGTCGAAGTAGGCGGTGTCGTACTCGTCCCCTTCGACGACGACGTGAGGGCCGTGGCCCAGGCGCGAACCGCTGGAGCCGTTCCGGGTCACGCCTCCGACCAGGAACGAGGGATCTCGACCAGCAGCCGCGAGCACGTGGGCCATCAGCGCGCTGGTGGTGGTCTTCCCGTGGGTGCCAGCTACCACCACGCTGTGGCGGCTGAAGAGAAAGAGAGAGCCCAGCGCTGCCGGGAAGCTCATCTGCTTGAGGCCCCGTTCGCGGACTGCGGTCGCCTCGGGGTTCACCCGGCGAATGACGTTTCCGATGATGACCAGATCGGGCCGAGCTTCATCGAGGTTCTCGGGGCGGTAGGGCGTGAGCGCGCGAATGCCGGCCTCGCGGAGCAGGTCGCTCATGGGCGGGTAGAGGTTCTCATCGCTGCCGGTCACCTCGTACCCGGCGCCTTTGAGCAGGCAGGCGAAGCTGCCCATGCCGGTACCCCCGACGCCTACCAAGTGTACCCGACGAACGGCAGTGGGGTCGATGGTGTCAAGGACGTTGCCGAGATCGGAGTCGCTCATATCGCAGTGACCAGGGTCTCATCATGTGAGCGCGAGGGCGTCGAGGACGGCGTCGTGGAAGGCCGGGCGAAAGGCGCGAATGCGGGTGTTGGTGCGGCCCAACGCCACGCGATTGGTGAGGAGCGCGACCACCAGGCGGCGATCGAGATCGATCCACAGACTGGTGCCGGTGAAACCGAGGTGGCCGATGGCGCCCCGGGGGCCTTTGCGGCCGAAGCGCAGGCCGCACGACGGGTTGTCGAGCGAGGGGGTGTCGAAGCCGAAGGCACGGGAGCTCGCGGGGGTGAGGGGATCGGTCACCCAGCGCCCGCCTGGCGGCTCGACGAAGCCCTCGAGGACCGCGCGACCGAAGCGGGCGACGGCGGTGGCGGTCGCGAAGAGCCCAGCGTGCCCTGCGACGCCTCCGAGCACCCAGGCGTTGTCGTCATCGACCTCGCCGGCTCGGGAGGGCCAGGACGGGCAGGTCCACAGGCCTTCCTGGCCGGGGGCAGGCTCGCGCGGGCGGAGCTGTCCGGTCCGCACGGCGGGTCGACCAGAGGGCGAGGTGAGCGGACGGAAGTCGGCGTCGAGCCCGAGGGGCCCGGCGAGTTCTCGGCGGAAGAGGGCGTCGAGCGGTTCCCCTGCGGCGCCGCTGAGCGCCTCGCCGAGCAGAATGAAGCCGACATCACTGTAGACGGCGCGGGGCGGCGACGTTCGTTCTACAGGAACGGCGCCGGCGCGCTCGATGACCTCAGCTCGGACGGCGTGGCGGGTCGGGGCCTGGTCGGGCCGAGGGGCCCCGTCAAAGAGCGTCGGGTGGCGGCGCGCCACCTCGGCGAAGAAGGGGAAGAAGGCTGGGAGCCCCGAGCGGTGGAACGCCAGATCGGTCAAGGTCAGGTGCGGTGCGGCGAGAGGGAACGAAAGCCAGGTGGACAAGGGCTCGTCGAGCCGGATGACGCCCCTGGCTGCGAGGCGACAGGCGATCGCCGCCGAGCACACCACCTTGGTGAGCGACGCGAGATCGAAGAGCGAGTCAGGCCTTGCGGGACCAGCGTCGAAGACGATCTGGCCCTCGAGGATCACGACGGCGCGTGCCTCGACGAACACCTGCTCAGCGACACCCTGTTCCAAAAGACGGGCCAGACGCATCATGGTGCGAACGCCCGCTCGACCATCACCCACCACCGACCTTCTTTCCTGCGAACCCGACCAACTCGAGCGCTCACGACGTGCCAGCTCGTTGGCCAGCGTCGTTGCTTCAGTGAGTCCAAGGCAGGGGTCGACCCGTCGGCCATGAAGACCGAGCATCGGGCTGAATGCCAGTGGTCTCGCCAGCACGCTCGGGCGGTGAACGGGGGCCGCCCGCGACGCTGAGGCAGGGGCACCCGAGCTGGCACGCGCAGGATCGCCTCACCGCTGTTCCCCCACCCTGCCCGGCGCACGCAACGGCGGCAGCCTGACGACCACGGCGCTCTTTCGCCGGTGCTGCCCGACGGTGGACTGCCCTTCATCAATTCAGGGCCTCGATTGGCAGATGCGCCGCGTCGAGGCCCCATTTCCGCGACGAAGGAGAACCCGGTGTCGGCCACAGGTTGACCATCGAACCCGTTCCTCGGCGAGGGCAACGACTTCGAAGGAACGCTCCCCCTCGGAGGCGAAGTTCGAGTCGAGGACAACCACAGCGGGCGGATTCGTCGCATGGGGCTCTTCGGAGAACCGCGAGAAGTCTCTCGCCAATGCTGGTTCCGGTGGGGACCCGCCTCACGCTCGCCCGGGACACCTCCATCGCCCGGGAGGTCAACCAGGCTGAACACCCTGACGTCGGTGGCCTTTGCGGGTCTGGTCTTGCTGGCGGTGACCTCGCTCGGTGGGCGGCAGCGGCGTTTCAGAGGACGCGGTCGCCTCGACCGCGGGGCGTCGGGGTGGCCTGGCCGCGGGGCTTGAACCATCAGGCCAGCCCCTCGAGGTGTTCGAGCCGCTTGTGGGTGGCGTCGAGGAGAACGCGAGCTCCGAGGACGACCGGCTGATTGATGGCGCCGTGACCTATCGGCAGGCCGGCCAGGACGGGCACGTTCAGCTCGTGGGTCAGCGAGTTCAAGACCTCGGCGCTCGAGAAACTGGCGCCCTTCTCTTCACACTCGGTGAACTCGCCCAACGCGATGCCCACGACGCCGTCGAGGGCGTTGGAGAGACGCAGCTGGGTCCACAAGCGATCGAGCCGATAGGGGCGTTCGCCGACATCTTCGAGCAGGAGCACCGCGCCTCTCAGCGAAGGCATGAAGGGGGTCCCGACGAGGCTGCTCAAGAGGGACAGGTTGCCACCCATCAGCGGGCCCCGCGCCTCGCCGGGCCGAACACACCAGGTGCCCTCGAGGGGGGCGACCGGGCGACCCTCGAGGCAATCGAAGGTACGCGCGATGACGTCAGCGGGCTGGCGCGCAAGTTGGGTGATGACGGGGCCGTGAACCGAGCGCCAGTCGCGGGCCTGCCAGGCTGCGTGGAGCGCGGTGATGTCGGAGAAGCCCAGCAGCGTGTGGGGCTCGGCGAAGCGCAGCGCGGGGAGCAGCCGCATCGCGCCGTAGCCTCCGCGAGCGGCGACGATCGCCTTGACGGTCGAATCACCCAGCGCACGCTGGAGGGCCGCGCCTCGTGACAGGTCGTCGCCGGCGAGATAGCGAAACGAACCAAAGGCCTCGTCGGCCACTTGCACCCGATACCGCGCAGAGAGAGTGGCCACGCCCGCGTCGAACCACTCCTTCACGAACGGGCCCGACGGGGCGACGACGTTCACGCGGTCATCGGGGGTCAAGAGGGGCATCGAAACGAACGACATCGCCTCGTTGTAGCAGCCTCGTTGTAGCAGCCCCGTCGAAGAATCCGGTGCGCCTGACGAAGGCACCGATTCAGACCTGAATTTCACCAGCGGGGGAAGAGATTGTGTGCGCCGAAGAGACGACTGCTTCGTGCGGGCGACGTTCACGCGGTCATGGGTCAAGTGGGGCGTGCCCTTTCCCGACGGGAGAACAGGCGGGAAGCGAGGTCGGGCTCGTCGCTTCGCGACCAGACGCCTCGCTTTTGGGAGCTGGAGCAGTGCCCGCTGAGCCGCGCAGCGCTACGTTCGCGGGTGATGTCCGTTCACGAGTACCGACCCGCTGCGCCGAAACGTCCGCCTCGGGCGCCCTTCCCCATGCCGTGGGGCTTGCTGGTGGTGCTCGCCGTCTACGCGGCGTGCGTGGTCGGCTACGTGTGGAAGACGTACTGGGAGTCGCCGGACTACCTCGCCGCTGAGCACGCGACGAAGGCCCTCACGTTGCTGGGCGTCGATGACGGGAGAAAGACGCCCGAGGCCGAATTGGAAGAGGCGTTCAATCACCTGCTCGAAGCTGCCCGCCTGATTCCCGAGAACAAGGAGCTCGCGGTGCATGTCGAGCGGCTTCGGTGGCGCTTCGAGGAGCGGGGCTTCAAGCTCAAGCCCGACCTGGTGCGCAAAGCCGAGTTGGTGTCGGGCGCGGCGCGGCAGGTCGAGGAGGAGCGCAGCCCCTGGCTGGCAGTCGGATCCAGAGACCGCGGCTGGGCGCCGGATCAACTGCTCGCTGGCCCCGAGCGGGTGGCCTGGTGGTCTTCCCCCGGCTTCGTGTTGATCATCGCGGTCTGGGGCTACGGCCAGTTCGGTGCGCGGCGCGTGCGTCGGCGCGAGCACGAAGCTGCGCTGGTGGAGCAAGAACAACAGCTCAAAGAGCTGGGACGGTTTCGCGAGGGGCTGGGGGCAGCGCCGACGAGCCTCGGGACAACTGCCGAGGCGGAAACGACAGACGCGACGGTCGCGCAGCCTGCACCTCGCCCCAGGCGGACATCGACGAGCGGAGGACGGAGCGCGGCCACCAGGAGCACCCAGCGTCGCGAAGGTCAGCCCCGGGCTGCTGAGCAGACGGCGGGGAGTCGGCCGGCGGTCGCTCGTCGACCGAAGGATGGTGGGGCGTGAGCGAGGCCTCGATCGCTGCGCTGAGGTCATGGCCCCAGGGAGGTCAGCATGATGGAGCTGCTGAGCAGACGGCGGGAAGTCAGCCGGCGGCCGCTCGCAGACCGGAGGATGGTGGGGCGTTGATCGCCGCGCTGAGGTCATGGCCCCAGGGAGGTCAGCATGGTGGAGCTGCTGAGCAGACGGCGGGAAGTCAGCCGGCGGTGGCGCGCGGACCGAAGGATGCTGGGGCGTCGATCGCTGCGCTGAGGTCATGGCCCCGGGGAGATCAGCCCGGTGGAGCTGCCGAGCAGGCGGCGGGAAGTCAGCCGGCGGTGGCGCGCGGACCGAAGGACGGTGGGCCATGAGCGAGGGTTCGATCGCTGCGCTGATGTCATGGCCCCAGGTCAGGGCGCGGGCGAACGATGGAGCGATCGCCTTGCTGCCGGTGGGGTCGACCGAGGCCCATGGCCCTCACCTGCCGCTGAACGTCGACGTGGTGATCGCGCAGGAGGTGTGTCGGCGGGTGAGCGCGCGCCTCGGGGCGACGGTGGAATTCCCGCCGATCAGCTATTCGTTGACCGAGTTCGCAGCGCCCTTCGCCGGCACGGTGAGCCTCGAGGCTGGCACTGCGCGGGCGCTTCTGGTCGGGGTCTTGCGGGGCATCGGCCAGTCTGGGTTTGGGCGCATCGCGGTCATCAACCACCACCTCGAACCTGCGCACTTCAAGGTGGTGCACGAGGCAGCGGCCGAAGCAGGCGCCGGCGCGCCGTGGCGGGTCGTCGTGCCGGATCATCGGCGCAAGCCGACGGGGCCGCAGCTGGGCGAGGAGTTCATGCACGGGGGCAGTCACGCGGGGGCCTACGAGACGTCGCTGATGCTGGCGGCGGCCCCACACCTGGTGAACGACGTGACGCGCCGCGGGCTGCCTGCGCTCGCGATCGATCTTCCCGGGGTGATCAAGCGCGGCGCGAGGGACTTTCTGGAGGCCGGTGGCCCGGACGCGTACTTCGGTGACCCGGCCGGGGCTTCGGCTGAAGAAGGCGAGCGCCTCTTCGCGATCATCGTCGACGCCACGGTCGAAGCCATTCTGCGGGTGTCGTGACAGCGGCCTGGCGCTGCGCCGCAGAGTACGACACCCGTGCACAACGGGGCACACCGTCGCCGTGAACCGTGCACGACGAACGATGCGAGGCGGGGCAGACTTCACCGCATGCGGGTGTTCGGTTTCGTCATCGTGGTGGTGGGCAGCGTGGTCGCCAGCGCGGGCCCCAGAAGACCGGACGCCCCTGCCGGGACCAGGGCGAGCGTGGTGGTCGACGCCCCCGCGGCGATGGCGAAGCTGCTGAAGAGCACGCTCGGCGCGCGCTTTTCGGTGACGGTGGCGAAGACTGCCTTGAGCGATGCTCCGGTGGCGAAAGAAGTTCGCGCGTTGACCGAGCCGGTGGGCGCGATCGCGCTGGTGCTCGGCCGCCAGACCGGCGAGCTGTGGACCTTGACGGTGCTCAACGGCGCTGACGGGACTGCACTGGACACGCAGACCTTCCGGGTGGCGGGAAAGAAGCCGGTGAAGGCGCTGCCGAAGCCGGTCGCGGGGGCCATCGCGCTCGCCTGCGCCACGGGGCAACCGCCGGCGGTCTCGAACGGGGAGCCTCGCGCGGCTCAGGCTGACTTACAGACGACCGCGTCGACTCCGGCGAGGCCTTCGGACCTCTCTGCACGGCCCCCGACCGCAGCCGTCAGCCCCGGGTCCAAGCCAACGAGGAGAGCCGCGCTGCCAGCGGTCCGGGTGGGGCTGGGGTTTCGTGGGTTCGGCCGCTCGCTGAGCTGGGGCGGTGACCCGGCCCAGCAGCTGTCACGCTACACGCTCTCGCCGGTTCCTGCCCAGGGCGGCGCGGCGGGCATCGCGCCAGCGGTGGCGCTCGACGCTCAGTGGTTTCCCGGCGCGCACTTCACCTCAGGGGTGTTGGCGAACGTGGGCGTGGTTTTTCAGGGTGAGGTGGTGGTCGGGCTGGCCTCGAGGCAGGACGCTTCGCGCTTCGGGACGCGCGCCAGCAGGTACCGGCTCGGCGGGGCCTTTCGACAGCCGCTGACCGCGACGGTCGAGCTCGACGCCGTCGGTGGCTTCTCGACGCAGACGTTCTCGATCGACGCCACGGCGGCCAATGACGGCTCGCCACGACCCGACATTCCCAGCGTGGCCTTCAGCGGACCACGCGCGGGCGCCGGCGTGCGCCTCGGTCACTTCGGGCCCCTGAGCCTCGACGGGCTGGCCGCCGTGACGTGGCTGAGCGGCACAGGTCAGCTGGGCACCGAGGCCTATTTCCCGAGGGCGGTCGGCTTCGGGCTCGACGCGACCATCGGCGCGTCGGTCGAGGTGGCACCGAACCTCGAGGTGCGCCTGGCCATCGACTGGACGAGGTACTTCCTCACCCTCAACCCGCAGCCGGGCGCGAAGTTCGACGCTCCCGCCGCGGCGGATCAGTACGTCGGCGCCGCGCTGACGATGAACCTGGTGCTGTAAGGGCGCGCTCAGGGGTTGCTGGTCGCAATGATTCGTTGGGTTGCGCCCGTGAGCGCGAAGCATTAGTCGCTCTCACACCTTCTGGAGGGCCACGCATGCAACTCGAGTCGCTCAAGATGTTCGTCGACGTCGTCGAGACGGGCTCGTTCTCGCGCGCGGCGCAGCTCAACCACGTCACGCAGAGCGCGGTGAGCCAGCAGATTCGAGCGCTCGAGACGAGGTACGAGCAGCGGCTGCTGTCGCGCAGCGCCCGCCAGGTGACGCCGACGCCCGCGGGTGAGCGCCTGTTTCGCGGGTGCAAAGAGATTCTGGCGCGGTTCTCTGAGGTGGAAGGCGAGATTCGCGAGCAGGCGACGGAGATCTCGGGCACCTGCACGGTGTCGGCGATCTACTCGGTGGGGTTGCACGAGCTGTCGAACGTGCAGCGCGAGGTGCTGCGCAGCCACCCGAAGGTGAACCTGCGGCTGAACTATCGCCGCTCGGACCAGGTGTACGACGACGTGATTCTGGGGGCCGCCGACCTGGGGTTGGTGGCGTACCCGCAGCCGCGCGCAGGCGTCGACATCGTGCCGTTTCGCGAAGACCGGCTGGCGGTGGTGTTGCCGCCGAACCACGCGCTGGCGTCGAAGGCGAAGGTGGCGATGAGCGCGGTGGCCGGGTTGCCGTTCGTCTCGTTCGATCGCGAGGCGCCATCGCGCAAGGGGATCGACAAACTGTTTCGTGACAAGGGCTTCGAGCTGACGCCGGTGATGGAACTGGACAACGTCGAGACCATCAAGCGGGCCGTCGAGCTGGGGCTGGGGGTGTCGGTGTTGCCGCAGCCGACGGTCTACCAGGAGGTCTCGCAGGGCACGCTGGTCGCGAAGCCGTTCGCCGAGGGCACCTTCACGCGGCCCATCGGGATCCTGGTGCGCAAGGGCAAGTACCTGTCGCGCGCCTCACAAGCGGTGATGGACACCTTCAAGCGGCTGGTTGGCGAAGACTGAAGCCGAAGGCAAAGGCCGAGCGATGCCCCTGAATGTGCGACGGGTAAAGGTGACCGATCTGCCGGTGCTCGAGCTGCTCGAGCTCGAGACGCTCAAGCGGTTTCCCACCCGCCAGGCGTGGATCGAGTCGTTCCGCACCTTGCTGGAAGACAGCCTCTCGAAAGAGCCGGAAGGCCTGCTGGTGGCGGACTACGACGGCCGGGCGATCGGGGTGGCGGTCGCGCGGGTGCGGGGGCCGCACGCCTTCACGGGGCAGCAGGTGGGGCGCATCGAGGCGCTGACGGTCGCTCCGGCGTGGAAGAGCCAGGGCATCGGTGAGCGACTGCTGAAGGAAGCCGAGGCGTACCTGAAGTCACGTGGCTGCCAGGTGATTGCCGTGGCGCTGGCCAGCGATGCCGGCGCCGACGGCGACGTGTTCAAACAGGCCGGCTACCGGGTGTCGGCCTGGGAACTCGAGAAGAGCTGACGAGGTTTCAGAAGCGCTCGTCGATCTGCGCGAGGAACTTCTTGGCCTTCTCTTGCTCGAGCAGGTTCTCGGCTTCGATCTCGGGGTCGGCCGAGGGGTTGGCGGCGACGACCTCTTTGAGCAGCTGCTCGTAGGTGGCCCTGTCCTGGCGCTTGACGCAGAGATAGTCGGCCCAGAGCACCTTGGTGCCGAGGTAGGTCGGAGCGAGCTGCACGGCCTTCTTGAAGTTCTCTTCGCTCTTGTCGAGTGACCCACCGGCGATGCCCGCGGTCTGGGCCTCGTACCCGCCGAGGTACCGCCAGGGCGCGGCGTAGAAGTAGCCCTCGTCGAGCGACTTGATGTGGTCGATGGTGGCCTTGATGTCGTCTTTGTAGCGCAGGCGGGTCGCGAAGCCCTTGGTGGCAGCCCAGCGGCCCAAGTTGGCGGCGAACCAGTACGCGGCGGGAATGGCTTCTTTGGGGGCTTTGGTGATCGCCTCGTTGTGCTTCTTGCCCTCGGCCATCAGCTTCGCGAAGTCCGGCGCGGCGACCTTGAGCGACCTGGTCGCCCAGTCGAGGCCCTTCTGGTATGCGGCGTCGCGCTGATCGTTCTTGTCTTCGAAGCTGAAGCGCTCGCCGAGGAAGTAGTAGCCGCGGGCCAGCTTCGCGTAGAGGTCTGCGTCAGCGGCGTTGGCGGCGAGGGCTTCCCAGCCGGTGATGGCGGCCTGCAGCTTGGCCGGGTCTTTGCGTTCCTTCCACAGGGCGTCGGCGACTTGAGCCTTCGAGCTGTCGACGGTGCCGGCAGCGGTGACGGGCTTCTCGTCCCACTTGGCGGCGTATTGGGTGGCACAGCCGTTCAGCGCCAGGCCCGCGAGGGCGGCCACGAGGGTCATCAACTGGTGTCGCATCAAGTCTTCCTTTTTCGAGGGTGAGAGGACTGCGGGAGACGCGCCGCTTCTAATGACTGGCGAGGCGACCGGAGCCGACGTTCCGGGTGCTTGCTTGACGCGGGTCGTCACGGCGCCACCACAGCTCACTCTGCATGACCCCGCGACCCGGGACGGAACTCGATGAGGCGCAGGACCCAGTCGTCGGGTCCGCGCACGGCCACCTTGCCGACGTTGGCGGCGTAGTAGTGGGTGAAGGGCGCGCGGCCGTCGAGGCTGGTCTCGAGCACGGCGAGGCAGTGATCGACGACAAGCTTGGTGGGCAGGTCGACCTGGGCGTCGAGGGCGATCACCTCGTACTGGGCCGGCTCGCGGGTTCCCTTCTCGACCGAAGCAGGCGCCTGCCAGCGGGTGCCCCGGGTCATCACCGCGGGGAGCAGCATCACCTCACCATCGGCCCGCGCCGAAGAGCGCTCGAGCCAGTGGCCTTCCTTCACCCGCCAGGTGCCGGTGCCGGTCTTCTTGCCCAGGGTGAAGGTGAAGGCGGCCTTCCACTCGACGAAGGACGTGATGGTGACGCGGCCTTTGGCGCCGCCGGCGAGCTGATAGGTCCAGGTGACGCCGGCCTTCTGAAGGAAGTACTCGGCGCCGAGGCGGGTGGGCTCGCTGGTGGCAGTCGCCGGCGCGCGCGAGGTCGGCGCTTCGGCGAAGACCGAGACCGCCAACATGCTGGTCAGGAGCAGGGACCGCCTCACGAAGTGCCGCGCAGTATGTCGCCTCGCGCCGCGATGGGAAGCTTCGACGAAGCTGGTTGCCACGCGGCGTCAGACGCCCTTGAAGGGCTGCACCATGCGCTTCACCTTCCTGTTCGTGTTGGGGCTGGCCTGTGCTCCGACGCCGGTCGACCCGCTGATCATCGAGACCCGCGAGGGGGTGTCGATACGACGAGAGGTGCTGCGGGTGGCGGCGCCCAAGCCTGGGCCCAACCCGGTGACGGGCACCGCGACGCCTGACGAGTACGACGGGGTGACGGTGCTGCGGTACCGGGTCGACACCGGCGCGAAGTCGCCAAGGGCCGCGCGGGCGATCGTGGTGTTGATGCCGGGTTTCCTCGGCGGCGCGGGCTCGTTCGACGCGCTGGCGCGGGGCATCGTGCGGCGGTCGACGTCAGGCGAAACGTTCGAAGCGTGGGCGATCGATCGACGCAGCAACGCGATGGAGGATCGCCGCGGCATCGAGGCGGCCATCGCGGCGCAGAACCCCGACCTGCTCACGGGCTACTACTTCGGGGGCGAGGCGATCGACGGGCAGACCTTCGCGGGGTTTCGAAAGCAGGCCTCGCTGGCCTTCGAGTCCGAGTGGGGGCTGGCGGCGACCATCGACGATCTGAGGGCGGTGATCTCGGTGGTGCCAGCTGATCAGCGCCAGGCGCGCGTGGTGCTCGCCGGGCATTCGCTGGGCTCGGGGCTGGCGTCGATGTACGCGTCGTGGGACTTCGACGGCGTCGCGGGCGCGACCGAGCTGGCGGGGCTGGTGTTGATCGACGGGGTGACGGGGTCCGAAGGGGCGGCGCTGGCGGTGACGCGCGAGGCGTATGAGACGACCGGCATCGACAGCGGAGGCTTTGGTGGACGGCCGAGCCTGAAGGCCACGAGAGAGGGCGCGCGGTCATTCTCGTTCCCCCTGCTGGAAGAGAAGCTGTTCCCGGTCGGGGTGGGCACGGCGCTGCGCGCGATGTATCGGCCCGAGGCGATCGAGCGCGACCAGGCACGCAGAGACGCGTTCGAGATCATCTTCTTGACCAGCGATTTGCCGCGCATGACGAACCGCGCGGCGTTCGGTCTGGCCTTCGACGCGGCGACCTGTCCGGTGAGCATCGCGGCGGTCAACGCGGGGGCGACCGATGGGCCGCTGGTCGACACGGTGTCGGCGTTCGGTGGCGGCGCGCTGAAGAAGCCCGCGGCGAGCAACCAGACCTTCGGGTGGAAGGAGTTCGACACGCTCGAGCCGAAGGAGGTGACCTCGCTCTCGGAGTTCGCGCTGTCGTGGGCGCGGCCGTTCGCCGACTTCGGGGAATGGTACTTTCCCACCCGGCTGTCGCTGGACACGAGTCTGGGCGCCACGTTGACCCTGGGCGCGACGGACTGGCCGGTGACGGCGTACGGCATCAAGACGGTGCATGGTCGGTCGCTGGAGTTGCCAGTGCTGGTCGAGGCGGCGGGGATCCTCGGCGGGGACACCACGAAGTACGACCGACTGAAGGCGTTGCTGCCTCCCGTCGGAGCCGGGCGGCCACAAGGCGGCGCGTCGCGAGGAGACGTCAACGGCTATCAGGCGATCTCGCACCCGCGCTTCACGCACATCGACCCGCTCGCGGGCGCCGACGTGGCAGGGACCGAGATCGCCGGGTGGTTCGACGCGGTGGTGGACTTCAGTCGGCGAAACACTCCGGCGGGTGGGCTGGTGGTGCCCGTCAAGTGATCGGCGTGGCGTGGATGGGAGTGCTCGCGCAGAGCCCCGATTCCCTGCTGGACGAGGCCTTCGCGGCGCGCCAGAGGCACGCGCCTCCCGCTCAGCCGCCGATTTGACCGCCACCCCGGCTCCGCGGTCTCCTCTGAAAGAGGGGTGACGCTCGACGCCTGGAGGCAACATGCTGGTGATGACGATGGTGCTGGCGCTGGGTTCGACTGACTTCGCCTGCGAGTACGCCGCCGGCCGGTGGGCGGAAGCAGGCCTGGCCCCGCCATGCAAGGTGAGCTCGCGTCGCGACGCTCAGCGCCGATGGCAACTGAGCGAAGCGCAGGCCACTTGTGCCTTCGACGCGTCGTCGCAACCTGATGACTCCCGCGACTCGAAGCGCCATGCTGCGTGGCTCTCGTGCGCGTTGAAGTGGCCCGAGGCCTGGGCGCTTGTCGTGGGCACCCTGCTCACGTGGGATTTCAGGACCGATCTCTCAGGCCTGATCGACCGGCTTCCAGCCAACATCGCCGCTCGCCTGCTGGACCTCAAACGGGGCCCCGCGGTGGCGATCGCCCAGCATCTGCTGAAGCAGGATTCATCACGCTTGTTGCCGCTGCTCCAGGACCAGCGCCTCGAGGCCGATGAACGCGCAGAGCTGGCGTGGGACGCGCTCCGCGCAGGCCAGGCGCCGGTCCATGAGGTGGGCTTCGTGAATGCGCTCCTCATCGGGCCACTGCGTCAGGGCCACCTGTTCTTCGCGGCGCGGGCCTGGCTCGAGCTGCCGCCCGCAACCCGTGCAACGCTCGCGAAGGATCCCGCCCTGCTGAAGGTGGCCGGCGACGAGCCAGACGACCCGGCGTTCACCCTGGGCCCTGAGCTGGCGCTCGGCCTGATCGCAATTGGACACCGGGACGCAGCGACGGCGGTCGTCCCCGCGCCGCCTGTGCTCGAGGGGGCGAGCGACGGGGGGGTTGGGAAGCCTCACCCAGAACTGATCTCAGACGCCGCCCGCTGGGCGTTGACGGGCGTGCGGAGGTCGAGCGCGTGGGACGCTGCCCTTGAAATGGGAGGCGCGGGGGAATGGGAGCTCCTGGCGAGTATCTGGCCCTTCCTGGCACCGCACGAGGCGCTGTTTCGCCGGCACTTCGCGAAGCTCGACGAGATCGACGTCGAAGCAGCAGTCACGGACTCGCAACCTGCACGGAGCTTCGACGAGGCGTTGGCCGCTGCGAACCTGCAGGGCATGATTGCGTTGAAGCGGCAGCTGACGGTGGCCTCTGCGCCGACCGCGCTTCCTGACGCAGGCGTGGTGCTGTTGCCACCGCCGTTCCCCTCGCCCTTCGTCGAAGAGGCGAGGTCAACAGCCACCAGAGCCAATGTGCCCGTGCGGCTGGCTGACGGGAAATCGCCACGCGGCTTCTGGGTGGTTCGGGCTGAGAAGCAGGGTCGACGGCTGGTCGCGCTCTCGTTGTCTCAGCGGTTCGACCCGGTGGGAGAGGTCTCGCCGGGAGGGTACTGGCTGTCGCTCTCGACAGACGAGGGCGCGCAGTGGAAGCACGTCTACCTCTCGCTCGGAGCGCACCGGCCGTTCTGGGCGTTGCGACGCTCGAAGGTTCCTCTGATCGACGCCAACGATGTGGTTCGGCTGGCGATGGAGGAGGCGCCGCTCGACGAGCGGTCGGTCACCTTCCCGCCGGTGAGCATGCACGCCCCGACGAAGCGGCCTCTGGTGATCCTCAAGGCCAGGCTGAGCGACCTCGAGCGCGACACCGATGGTGACGCGTTGAGCGACTTGACGGAGGCGCGGTTGCTCCTGGACTGGACCCGCGTGGACACCGACGGCGATGGCGTCAACGACGGCGACGATGCGACTCCACGGCTCGACGACCGGCAGCAGCGGACGACCCTGGCCGAGATGTACAACGCCTTCTTCGAGGATTTTCTGACGGGCGGCCGGCAGCCGCGGGCGCTCGTGCTGTCCCCCAACGCACGAGTTGGCGATGTGTCAGCAGCCTTCGGAACCCCCCGCGCGGCAGATCTCGACGACGTGCGCTTTCTCGAGGGAGCTCCAGCGGCGCTGGCAGGCCTCAAGCCTCTGGTGCGCATCATCAATCTGACGACGGAGGAGTTGGGGGCGCTGCGCGAGCGCTACGGCACCTTCTACCCGATGCGGGTCGAGGTCATCGTCGAGGGCCCAGACCACGCCTACGTCTCGTGGAGCGAGAGCTGGCGCGGAGGAAGTTGCCGCATCGACCGTGACAACACCGGACAGCTGGTCGTCACCCAGCTCAGCTCGTGGATCACCTGATGGGCTGAAGACCTCACGGTCCGCGGTTCGGTAGACACAGAATGGCCAGCGCCTGTGGCCGAGCGGCATCGAAACCTTCTTCCGTAGGCTGGCTCAGGCGTTGCTGTAGCGTGCGCCCCGCTCATGCTCATCACGACGACCCTCTTCCCGCTGCTGCTGCAGGCTGCTTCGTTGAGCTCGACGTCTGTACCTGGCAGCGGCCGACACGAGGTGATCCTCACCCTCGATTCGCCCGGAGCGGTGCACCTGTCGGCGCGCAGCGGAAGCGGCACGTCCTGTGAGGTGATCGATCGCGTCCGCGGCCCCTTCGCGAGGGCAGGCCAGAGCGGGCGCACCAACTGCGAGCTCGATCTGCTGCTCGACGCCGGCCAGTACAAGGTGCGCCTCGAGTCGCCACTCAAGGGCAAAGGCGCGGTGAGCGTGAGCGCCACGCCGTTCGTCGAGGTCATCACCGCGCCGGTGAAGCTGGTGGCGGGCGTGGCGGTCGAGGCGAGCCTGAAGCTGGGGCAGCAGGCCTCGTTCTGGTTGCCGGTGCCGACCCGCGGGGTGCCCTTCGTGCGGGTCGCTGGTCGCAACGCCGGAGATCTGCGGCTGTGGCGCAACGGTGAATGGCTCGAGCCGCTCACCTTTCGCAGGGCCACGGTGACCCACACGCCGGGCCTGCCGATGACCGAGTGGTGGATCGATCAGGTGCTCGAGCCCGGCGACTACCGGCTGGTGGTCTACGGCCGCGACCCGGTGACGGTGACCGGCGCGAGCGTCGATGACTCGCTGACCGTCGAGATGGGGTTTCGGCCGGGCCCGAAAGAGCGCAGCGCCACGTTCACCCTGCCCGTCTCGGGCGTGCTGGCGCTCGAGGTGCCGAGGACTCCGCTCGCGGCGTACGTCTCGCTCGAGAGCCCGCCGGCGAGTGCGCTCACGCTGCAGTTCGCCGAGTTCTCTGACCTCACCCCGCTGTCGCTCTCGTCCTCGTGCACGGTGCCGAAGGGCGCGCTGGTGCCGGACTGTGGCGTGCGCACCTTCGGTTCGGCCGAACGCCGGGTGGTGCTGGTACGAGGCCCGCAGGGGGCGCGCGGAACGCTCGAGTGGGCGACCACCGTGAACAGCGACCTCGGCTGGCTCTCTGCCTGGAACGGTGGGTATTACGGTGGGCCGAGCACCTCGTTCAGCTTCAGCACCCAGCTGTCCGGGCGCGTGCTGGTGGGGACCCACGACCTGCCCATCGACCCCGACGCGGCTCCGCTGGGCTGCCAGCTCGAGCAGCTCTCGAGCGATGGTTCCCTGCAGCGAATCGTGGGCCGCTCGATGACGCGCCTCGAGTCTGGCGAGGCCCTGGAGAAGGACTTCAACTACGACGAGGGCGGCAGCGTGATCTGGTTCGAGATCGCCTCGTCCAACCGCTATCGCCTGCGCACCGAGGGCGGCCGGAAGAACCGCTGCGAGGTCTCTGCGCTCAAGCCCAACGGCGCGCTCGAGCGCCTCACGCAGACCCGCAGCAACGACGCCGTCGGTTGCGACGAGGTGCTCGCGCTGGGCACAGGCCAGTACCAGCTGCAGCTCTTCGGGGGTGTGTCGGGCGTCGAGAAGCTCACCCTTCGCGAAGAGGACGGGCTGCTCGCAAAGGCGAAGCAGACCGTGTTGGGTTCCAGGACCCCGAAGCTCGCGGCGGTGCGCAGCGGGTGTCTGCTCCCGCCGGTCGACCTCACCGCGGGCCAGTACCGGCTCACCCTGACCCGGGTGGGGGCGATCACCGCGCGAGGGGTCTCGCTCACCTCGCTGCCCCTCGAGCTGTCAGCGCCCGTTCACCTCACCCTCGATGCGCGTCAGACCGTCACCTTGCCGCTTCGCAGCGGCCCGGCCTTCACCGTGCGCTCGTCTGGCGGCGCGCGGTTCGGCTGCCAGCGGGATCGCGCGGGGGTCTCGACGAATTCCGCAGAGTGCCAGGTGCCCACCACCACGGGCGACGAGGCGTTGACCGTCGCCAACCCTGGCGATCAGCCGGTGCAGCTGACCCTGTTTCGGCCGGTCGCGGCGCCGCCGGTGCAACCCGCCAGCCCGTATGCCCCGACGCTGACGCCTTTGCCGCGCATCGCCCCCGAGCAACCGGCGTGGTTCGACTTCGCGCGCGATCAGACGAACTCGGTGGCGTTCGACGTCGAAGCGCCGGGCCTCTACATCGTCACCACGCTCGGGCTGCTCTCGACGTCGTGTCGCCTGCGCACGCCGGTGGTCGACGAGGTGGCGACGAACACGAGCGGAGGGCGGGGCCGCAACTGCCTGATCCAGACGTACCTTCAGAAGGGTCGCTACCTCTTCAGCGCCACCACCCGGGGCGACAGCCGGGGTCGCGGCGCGCTCTTCCTGTTGCGCAAACCGGCCAGGGAGTACGCAGGCGTCAGCGGCGAGGGCGAGAGCTTCTACCGGGTCGAAGCCAACGAGCTGGTGCAGCAGAAGCTGGTGGTCACCAGGGCCGGCGACTTTCAGCTCGGGACCACGGCGCCCGGCGGCAGCCTGCTCTGCCGCCTCGATGATCCTCAGGGGTGGCCGATCGAGACGGTGCCCTCTGCCTGCGTCGGCGCGCGCAGCCTCAGCGCCGGCACCTACTTGTGGACGCAGCTGCCGCTGACCGTCGAGTCGATGCGCCGCACGTCACTTCAGAGGGTGCGCGAGCCGGTGGTGCTCAAGGGCAACCGGCCGCACGCGGTGTCTGCCTTCACCTGGTACGACGCCGAGCTGGGCAGCGACGGGAAGGACGAGTTCACCTTCACGCTGGAAGGCGAGACCACGCTCGACGTGGTGTTGACGCAGGGCATGCAGGGCCGGGTGTTCCTGCTCGAGAAAGACAAGGCGCCCAAAGCGGTCGAGGTCATTCCACCGCAGGTGACCGGGTACGAGGCGGTCGAGCCCGGTGAAGAGCCTCCAGCCGAAGAGCCCGAGCCGACGCCCGAGCCCGAGTATTCAGAGGAGTCCGAAGGGGACGGAGACACGGAGTTCTCAGGAGATTCCGATGCGTCGAGGACGCCAACGGTCGCGGCCGGTTCGGCGGGGCTGCAGGCGCGCGCGGCGCCGCTCCCACCGTCGGGAGCGAAGCTCACCCTGCCCGCGGGCAGTTATTCGCTGGTCACCGAGCACAGCAAGGGCGACGTGGCCATCACCTACAAGCTGCACTTCGGCAGCGCGGTGTTGTTGCCGGGCATGTCGCGCACCTTGCCGGTGCCGTCGACGGTGCCGCTGACGATTCCCCGCGATGGCACCCTGCGCCTGCGCACCGAGGGCGAGGCCGACGTGCGCTGCCGCCTCTTCGACGAGCGCAAGAAGCTGGTGCTCGAGGGCAGCGACAACGGGGCCGACTGGAACTGCGCGCTGGCCGAGCCGGTGAGCCGTGGCCGGTACACCCTGGTGCTCGAGAGCGAGACGCAGCTGGCTGGCGAGACGAAGCTGTCACTCTCGCTGCCCACGGTGGAAGACAAGGGCGCCTTCGCCGACGCCCAGAAGCTGACCCTCGGCTCGTCGGTGGTGCAGTGGGCGATTCCTGCTGGCGACGCGGTGCAGGAGCTCACCGTCAAGGCCACCGGGAAGACACCCTTCTCGTGCGCGGTGCTGGGCCCTTTCGGCGTGGCCAGCCGACGTTCGCGCGTCAGCGAGTGCGCGATGCTGGTGCTGCCGAAACAAGAGGCCTGGACCCTGCGGGTGTGGACGACGGACGGCAGCGTGCCGGTGACCACCGCCGTTCGCGCGCGGACGCTCGCCTCGAGCGGCCAGGTCACCGCCACCCAGGCGCTCACCGCGACCATCACCCAGGCGGGCCGATTCAAGACGGCGCCCAACGCGCTCTGCCTGCGCGGGCGCGAGACGGGCGTGTTCGAGCAGTGCGGACCCGAGGTCTCGCTCGAAGCGGGCGCGGTCACCTTCGCAGCCTTCGGCACCACCCCGACGCCGGTTTCGCTTGACGAAGTGCGGTACGCCGCCGCGCCCGCGCCGGTCTCGCTCGAGCTGTCGCGGACTGCGCATCTTCAAGTCGTCACCGGTTCGCCCGGTTCGCTCTTCCTGCTCTCGGCCTTGACCGGCTGGGGTGAAGCCGCTCCTCCCGCCTGTGGCTTCGATGGCCCGGGCACGGTGAAGGAACGGCGCGACACCGGGTGCTTCGCCGCGAGCAAGGTGGGCGCTGAGGCGCTCGCGAGGGTGTGGGCAGCGACCGACGCGCCGGTCACTGCGTCGGTGGTGCGCCGCGAGCTGGTGCTGCCCCCCAAAGCCGCGGCGTTGACGCCGGGTCGCAAGCGGGTCGCCTTCTCGTCGGTGGGCACCTTCACCCTGCCCGGCTCGAGCCGCGCGAGGGTCGACGTCACGCTGCCAAGCGGCGCCTGGGCCGTGCTGCTCGATGGCGCGGGGAACTCGGTCGATCTCTGCGCTCCGACGGGCGGGCTGCGCCGGTGCGTGGTGTCGGGTCAGGGCGGCACGTTGGTGCTCGCGGGCGTCGATGGGCAGGCCGACGTCACCACGGTGCTGCTCGAGACCGCGCCGCCGGTCATCAACTTCACGGGGCTGTACGAAGACTCCCCGCGGGCTGCGGGCACGGTGCGGCTCGCGGTGCCTGCGGCAGAGGGCGATCGCGTGCTGCTGGTCGAAGGTGCGCTGCGGTGCACGGTGTCGCTGTCGACGGGTGAGCGCCTGGCCGACTGTCGCGTGAGGCTGCCGGCGCGGACGGCGGCCGAGCTGGTCCTCGAACACGATCTCACCGCGCTGCGCGTGTTGGTGCACGCCCCCGGACGCGAGAAGTTCGCGCGCCTGGGCATCGAGCTGCCCGTGATGCCGGGGCCCCTGCTCTCGCCGGCGGTGGCGGTGCCGCTGCAGGCCGGCCGGGTCGATCGCACCATGCTGGTCGACGCCAGCAGCGTGGTGCGCGTCGCTGCAGAGGCGGGGGTGTGCGGGCTCTTCAAGGGCAACGATCTGCTGGCCGTCGATGGCAGCGACACCGGCTGTGAGCTGGTTCGGGTGCTGACGCCGGGCACGTACCGCCTGCTGGTGCGGCCCTTCGCGCAGCGCGCGTCACCCGGCAGTCTGCGCTGGCTGGCCGAACCGGTCGTCTCGCTCACCGAGGGCGTTGGCAGCGAGAGCTGGTTGGCGCCGGGCGAGGCGCGGCTGTTCACTTTCGACACCCGCGCGAAGGGCCGCGTCGGGCTGGGCCTTCAAGCCGCCAGCGAGGGCCTGGAGTGCGCTGTCTACAACGACGGCTACCAACTGCTCGGCGAAGGCTGTCAACAGTATCTGGCGCTCGAGAAGGGTCGCTTCCTGCTCACGGTGCGCAACCCCAATCGACCTGGCGCCGCGCCGCTCGCGGTGAAACCGGTGCTCCTTGGCCTCTCGGGCGACAGCGACGCCGTGCCCGCCGAGTACCTCAACGACTTCTTCAGCCGCGTCGGAGCCACGCCGTGACCACCGCCTCCATGTTCCGCTCGACCCTGCTGTTCACCGCGCTGTGTTCCGTGACTGCGTTCGCGCAGTACTCCGCTGGAGATGACGGGCAGCGCCCCGCAGGCGCCGGCACCCGCGTGCTGCCGGAGACGTTCCTGCGCGGGTACGACCCGGTGACGGTGTACTTCGACGGCGATCAGGTGCCCCAGAAGGGCCCCGCCGACGACGGCCCCAGGTACCTCTCGTTCGCGCCCGCCTGGCCCGGGGCGTACACGTGGGTCGATCGCCGAACGTTGCAGTTCCGCCCCGCCGAGCCGTGGCCTGCGCTGGCCCGGTTTCAGCTCGACGCGAAGGGTACGAAAAAGATCGTCACCACCATGATGTCGCCCCCATCGGCGATGGCGCCTGGCGCGGGCACCGAGGGCCTCAAGCCCTTTCGGGTGGTGACGCTGACCTTCCCGCAGACGCTGCCGCCGGCGTCGCTGAAGAAGATGTTGTCGCTCGAGATTCGCGATCTGCCCGGCCTCGCCGACAGCCCGCGCAAGAAGGTGCAGAGCTATTCGCTGGCGCCGCTGCCTCGGGCCTCGCAGCGCGACCCGGCGACCTGGGCCATCACGCTCGAAGACGACGTGCCCGAAGGCAAGCAGCTGGTGGTCTCGGTCAGCCTCGCGCTCGGCAACGAGGGCACCACCCTGTGGAGCGGCCGCCTGTCGACCCGCACCGCCTTCACGCTGCAGGGCGTGCAGTGCGGCAACGCCAACTTCCCGCTGATTGGCGGCGCGTCGACCCCGAAGGACCTGGCCCTGGGCTGTGGGAACCGCGGTGATCTGCCGCAGCTGATCTTCACCTCACCGCCCGCAGACCTGACGTTGACCAGCCTGCGCAAGCTGGTGCACCTCGAGCCGTCGGTCCCCGATCTGCACTTCGCCCTCTACGGCGAGCGCGTGCAGCTGCAGGGCAAGTTCGTGCCCGACACGCTGTACAAGTTGTCGCTGTCACCCTCGCCCATTCGCGACGACGCGGGCCGGCCGCTGCGCGACGTGAAGGCCGCCGACGTCTACTTCCACCTCGGGTGGAAGGCCTCGTTCCTGCGCTTCACGCAATCGACCGCCATCATCGAAGCGAAGGGCCCACGCATGGTGCCCTTGCAGGGCTACGGAGAGCCGCGCGCCGACGTGCGGGTGTATCGGGTCGACCCGCTGCACACCGGCCTGTGGCCCTTTCCGTCGTCGCCCATCGTGCTCGACGAGCAGAGCGCTCCGCCGTTCCCCGGTGAGGAGCCCACGGTGCCGTCGATTCCCGGCCCCAACGATGCGCGCAGCTTGAGCCAGCACCTGCGCCTGCTGGGCAGCCCGCTGGTGTCGCGGCTGGTCGAGCTGCCCCTGGCCGACAAGGCCGGCACCACCAGCTTCGGGCTCGACCTGAAGCCGCTGCTCGACGACGTGGTGGGCACCAACCGACCCGGCACGTACCTCATCGGCCTGCGTCGGCTGACCGGTCGTGCCGAGCGCGCGTACGTGCGGGTGCAGGTCACCAACCTGTCGATCACCAGCGTGGAAGAGACCGACAAGGCGGTGCTCTACGTGCGCGCGCTGGACACCGGCGAGCCCGTGCGCGGGGCGACGGTGCGCCTCGAGGGCACCCACGACACCCGCCAGGGCCCGGTGGTGGAAGAGCGCGTGACGGATGGCGACGGGCGGGTGGTGTTCGGCCCGCGCCGGGACTGGGCGAGCATCACCCGACTGTCGGCCCAGAGCGGCGACGACGTGCTGGTGCTCGACCCGAGCGAGGCGCTGCCCAGCTTCGCCAACAACCACTGGTCGAGCTCCGGCAGCTGGCTCAACTGGCTGCTCAACGACACCATCCCCCGGCCGCCCAACGACGTGACCCTCGCGTTCCTCTTCTCTGAGCGCGCCATCTACAAACCCGGCGAGCCGGTGTTCTTGAAGGCCTTCGCGCGCCGCAAGCAGAGCGGGGGCCTGCAGATCCCCGAGGACCTGAGGCGCTTTCAACTGCAGGTGCGCGGGCCCGACGGCACCCTGTACCCGGTGCCGCTGGTCTCGTCGGCGCTGGGCGGCTTCGCGGGCACCTTCAAAGAAGAGAACCTGCCCACCGGTGAGTTCGAGGCCCAGCTCTCCGAGGGCAGCCCTGACACGGTGCTGGCGCGGAGGACCTTCAAGATCGAGGCGTACCGCATTCCCACCTTCGAGGTGCAACTGACCGGCGCGAGCCGCGTGCGCAACGACGCGCCATTCAAGGTGAAGGCGGTGGCGCGCTACTACGCCGGCGGCAACGTCGCGAACCAGCCCATCGCTTGGAGCGTCACCCAGCGCCCCTACTCCTATTCCCCCAAAGGGCTCGACGGCTTCCTCTTCGCGTCGTCGACGCAGTTCGCGCGGGCGCAGTCGCAGCGCTCTCCGGGCATCACCGCGCAGCAGGGAGAGCTCGACGACTCGGGCGCTGCAGACCTCACCATGAACCCGCAGCTCGACTTCGACGGCTCGGGGCGGGTGTACCGCTTCGAGGCCACCGTCACCGGGCCCGATGATCAGCCCATCACCGCCGCGACCGAGGTGAAGGCGCTGCCCCCGTTCGTGCTGGGCCTGAAGGTGCCGCGCTACCTCGAGAAGGCCAGCGAGCTGAAGGCCGAGGTGGTGGCGGTCGGCATCGACGACAAGCCGCTCAAGGGTCAGGAGGTGCGGGTGCGGCTGTTGCGCCGGGTGTGGCACTCGACGCTGCGAGAGACGAGCTTCGCGACCGGCCAGGCGAAGTACCAGACCGAGCAGGAAGACCTGCAGGTCGCCGAGAAGACGCTCAAGACGCTCGAGACCCCGCTGTCCCAGGTGTTCCCGCTCACCGAGTCCGGCGTGTTCGTGGTCGAGCTGTTGGCGCGCGACAAGCTGGGGCGGGTGCAGACGTTGTCCGCAGATCTGTACATCAGCGGCCAGACCCCGCAGTCGTGGCAGAAGTCGCGCGACGGCGTCTTCGAAGTGAAGCCCGACAAGAAGAGCTACGCGCCGGGAGAGGTGGCCCACCTGCTGGTGCAGAGCCCGTACGCCACGGCCCGCGCGCTGACCGTGGTCGAGGAGCCCGGCGGCAACCGCTACCTGTGGAAGGACGTGTCAGGCTCGCGGGTGGTGATCGACCTGCCCATCACCGATCGACACACGCCCAACCTGCCGGTGCACGTGGTGCTGATGCGCGGCCGCATCGGCGAGGGCAAGACCGACGACGCCCGGTACAAACCAGCCACCGCCGCCAGCTCGCTCGACCTCGAGATCGAGCCGATCAAGAACCAGGTGTTGGTGAACGTGCAGCACCCCGAGGTGGCCAGGCCGGGCACGAAGCACGACTTCACCATCACCCTCACCGATGATGCGAAGCGCCCCCTCGGCGGAGAGGTGACGCTGTGGCTGGTCGACGAGGCGGTGCTCTCACTGGCGAAAGAAGCCACGCTCAGCCCGCTGTCCGAGCTGATTCGCCGCAACCTGCGCACGGTGAGCATTCGCGATTCGCGCAACCTGGTGGTGGGCCGGGTGAGCGAGCTCGAAGAAGACCCGGGCGGTGACGGCGGCGACGACGAGTCGCAAGGGGGCAAGCGCCTGGTGCGCAAGGAGTTCAAGACGGTGCCGTATTACTCGGCCACCCTGGTGGTGCCGCCGAGCGGCAAGCTGGTGGTGCCCATTCAGCTCTCGGACGATCTCACCAACTTCAAGGTGCGCGCGGTGGCGGTGGCGGGCCCGACGCGCTTCGGCTTCAAGCAGTCGACGCTGAAGGTGCGCCTGCCGGTGCTGGTGCAGCCGCAGCTGCCGCGCTTCGTGCGCATGGGTGACAGCTTCTGGCCGGGCGCGGTTGCGCGAGTCGTGGAGGGCCCCGACGGCCCCGCGTCGGTCGAGCTGTCGATCGCCGGTGGCATCGAGGGCAACGCGAAGCTGAACGACCGCGTCGAGCTGAAGAGCACCCGCGCGCAGTCCGTGCAGACCCCGGTGACGGTGAAGTCGGCGCCGGCCAGCAGGGACTCGGCACTGACGGTGCGCGTGGACGTGACGCGGCTGTCCGACAAGGCCGGCGACGCGTTCGAGGTGAAGCTGCCGGTGTTGCCCGATCGCAACGTCGAGCGCGCGGCCAGCTTCGTGACGCTCAAGCCGGGGCCCAACACCCTCACCCCGTTCCCCGAACCCGCCCGCGCCGGCAGCTCGTCTCAGACGTACGTCTTCACCAACCAACCGGGCCTGCTCGAGCTGGCGTCGTCCCTCGAATACCTCTCGGCGTACCCCCACGGGTGCCTCGAGCAGCGCATGAGCCAGGTGGCTCCCGATCTCGTGCTAGGCGCGGTGCTCAAGAAGCTCGAGCTCGAGACGCGCTTCACGCCGCAGGTTCAGGTCAACACCAAACGGCTGCTCGACGAGCTCGCGCAGCACCAGGACTCCTCGGGCTTCTTCGGCTACTGGCCCGGCTCGAGCGGCAACGTGCAGCTCACCGGGCAGGGCGTGGAGTTCATGGGCGCCGCGAAGCAGGCCGGCATTCCCGTCGACGAGAAGGTTCGCCAACGGGCCGTCGACGCGCTCAAGCGGGTGCTGCGAAAGGACTTCAACGGGCTGTGGCCGGACTATCGCTTCAACCAACAGACCCTCGCGTTACGCGCGCTCGCCCGAGCCGGCGAGCTCGACGACAACTACGCGGTCGAGCTCTTCTACGCGCGCGCCGGAATGGACTCGACGGCGCTGGCCGATCTCACCTCGGCGATGACGCTGCGCCCCGCGGTGTTCGGCACCAACCTGTCGACCCTCAAAGGTGAGCTGTGGGACGAGCTGACCTTCAAGCTGGTGAAGGGCACCCAGGTCTTCGAGAAGCTGCGCCGCGATCGGACCAGCTGGTCAGGCCTGTACCTGGGCAGCCCCACCAGCTCGGTGGCCGCGGTGTGGGAAGCGCTGCTCAAGGTCGACCCGGCCAACCAGAAGCACCTGCTGCTGCGTGACGCGCTGATCGCCAAGGCCTCGGCGACCGGCGGCTTCGGCAACACCGCCGACAACCGGCGCGCGATCTCGGCGTTCGGCCTGTACCTGGAACGCGGCCTCGCGGGGCAGGCGAAGACCACCATCACCCTGAGCGGCCTGCCCGAGGTGGTGCTCGACGACGCGAAGAAGGCCGCGAGGCGAACGCTCGACGCCGAGGTGGTACCGAGCGTGTCGGTGACGGGCGGCCCGGTCGGAGCCCGCCTGCAGGTGCGCTACCTGCCCGAAAAGCGCGGCGATCAGGTCGAGGCAAAAAAAGACGGCTTCATCGTCAGCCGCAGCCTCACCCGCTACCCCGCCGACGGCAGCGCGCCGGTGCGGGTCGACGACGCGACCGGCGCGGTGTTGAAGGTGCCCTCAGGCGAGGTGCTCGAGGTGCACGCCCAGCTGGTCACCGACGAGCCAAGGCAGCACGTCGCCCTGGTGGTGCCGTTCGCGGCCGGCCTCGAGCCGCTCAACCCCAACCTCGAGACCTCGAGCAGCGACGCCAGGCCGTCCCAGGCCGACTCACTCACCGCCACCTTCGTGCAGCGGCTCGATCACGAGGTGCGCTACCACTTCACCGAGCTGCCGCGAGGCACCCACACCTTCCACTTCAGGGTGAGGGCCGCGTCGCAGGGCAGCTTCGTGCACCCTCCGCCGTGGGCCGAGCTGATGTACCGCGAAGAGGTGCGCGGCCGGGGCCAGGGGCTGCGCGTGGTAGTCACGGGTGATCGACAGCAGTGAACGCGACGAGCGCTCGGCGACGGCTGGCGCTGGGCATCGCCCTGCTCGTGGTGCTCGCGACGGGTCTGTGGGCGCGCACGCTCGATGACTCGCTGGCGGTGCGAAAACCGTCGCAGGTGCTGGTCGATCGCCGTGAGCGCTTCCTGGGTGAGCTGCCGGGCTCGAACGAGGGCTTCGGGTTCTGGCCCCTGCCCTCGGCGCTGCCCGAGAAGGTGGTGGTCACCACGCTGGAAACCGAAGACCGGCGCTACTTCGAGCACCATGGCATCGCCTGGTCGTCGATCGCCCGCGCGGCGCTGCAGAACCTTCGCAACGGCCGCATCATCTCGGGCGGCAGCACCATCGCCATGCAGGTGGCGCGGCTGCAGCACCCGGCGCGAAGGACGTTGCGCGCCAAGGTGCGCGAGGCGCTCGAGGGTGTGCTGCTGCTTCGGCGCCATGGTCACGACGCGGTGCTGCGCCAGTACCTCACCCTGGCGCCCTACGGGAACCGCACCCACGGCGTGGTGCGCGCCGCGCGCCTGTACTTCGACAAGCCCATCGAGGATCTGTCGTGGCTTCAGGCGGCCTGCCTGGCGGCGTTACCCCAGCAACCCGGCCGCATGTCTCCGTGGACGGCCGCGGGCCACGCCCGGGCCATGGCGCGGGCCCGACGAATCCTGACCCAGCTGCACCAGCGCCACGTCATCGACGACGACGAGCTGCACGTCGCCCTCACCTCGAACCTGTCGTTGATGCGCCACCCCACCAGGCCGACGGAGGCGGTGCACGCGGTGCTGGCCTTTGGCCGCCAGCTGCCTGCCCAGGGCGTCCTTCACCGCACCACGCTCGATCTCGACGTGCAACGGCTCGCGCACCGGGCGCTGTCGAACAACCTGGCGTCCCTTCGCGGCGCGGGCGCCGGCAACACCGCGGGCCTGGTGGTCGATCTGCCGTCGGGCGAGGTGCTCGCGTACCTGGGCAGCGCCGACTACTTCGACCAGGTACACAAGGGCGCCCTCGACTACCTCGAGACCCGGCGCTCTCCGGGCTCGTCGCTCAAGCCCTTCATCTACGCGATGGCGCTCGAGCGGGGCACGCACACCGCGGCGACCGAGCTGCCAGACACCGCGGTCGAGTTCCCCACCGCCAACGGCGGCCTCTACGTGCCCGAGAACATCACCCACACCTTCCTGGGGCCGATGTTGCTGCGCCAGGCGCTGGGCAACTCGAGGAACATTCCCGCGCTGCGGGTGCTGGCCGAGGTGGGCGTCGACCGGGTGGTGCGGCGCCTCGAGCAGGGTGGAGTCAAAGGGGTGCAGTACCGCCCCGATGCCTACGGCCTGACCCTGGCGATGGGCTCGCTGCACGTGACGCCGCTCGAGCTGGCGCAGCTGTACACCGCGCTGGCGAATGGTGGCGAGACGGTGCCCCTGCGGCGCTTCCTCGATGAGCCGCTGCGGCCTGGCACCCGGCTCTTCACCGAGGACGCCGCGCGCCTCACCGCGCACCTGCTGGCCGATGGCGACGCGCGAAGGCCGGCCTTTCCACCCAACGGGCCGCTCGACTTCGACACCGCGGTGGCCGTCAAGACCGGCACCAGCCAGGGGTACCGCGACGCGTGGGCGACGGCGTTCAACGATCGGCTGCTGGTGGTGGCCTGGGTCGGCAACCATGACTGGCGGCGCATGAACCTGGTCTCGGGAGCGACCGCCGCCGCCACCGCAGCCCACGAGCTGCTCGAGCAGCTCTCACCCACCCACCGGCCCTGGGCCGCGCCGCTCACCGCGTTTCCGCTGCCGCAGGGAGCGATCACCGTCGACGTGTGCGCGCTGTCGGGACGGCTGCCGGGCCCTTCCTGCCCGCACCTCAAGTCAGAGCACTTCGTGCGCGGCACCGAGCCTGCCGACGCGTGCCCCTTTCACGCGCAGGTGAAGCTCGACGCACGCACCGGCCTGCTGGCGGGGCCCAGCTGCCCTGCGAGCGTGGTGACGACGAGGGCGATGCTCAAGTTGCCCGAGGTGTACGCCTCATGGGCCCGCAAGCAGCGCCTCACCATCGCGCCCACGCTGGAATCACCGCTGTGTCCCAGCACGGATCCCCTGGTGCGCACCGTGCGCATTCGAGAGCCGCTGCCGGCATCGCGGTACCTGTTCGACCCCGACACGCCCCGTGAGCTGGCGACGCTGAAGTTGGCGGCGGCCGTCCAACCGGCGACGGAAGAGGTGGTGTGGCTGGTCGATGGTCAGCCGGTCGCGCGGGTCGGCTACCCCCACGAAGCCCGCTGGTCGCTGACGCCGGGCCCTCACGTCATTCGCGCAGCGCTGGCCGGAGGCAAGGAGCTGAGCTCGCCCGTGCGCATCGTGGTCGATGACTGAAGGGCCGAGGCCAGGTCACGCCACGCGGACGGCTGGCGCCTGCGCCTCGCCGGGTCTCACCAGCCGCCTGGCCCTCGCCTCGACGAGCGGCGCCCAGTCATCGAGCGCGAGCAGGTCACCTCGCAACACCAGCTGAGGGTCGAGCGAGGCCTCTTTCCGGCACACCACCGCACCGACACCCGCCACGGCGACGAGGCGTGCTGCTTCGACCAGCAACGCCGTCGGCGGCAGCTCGACCACGCCCATCACCGGCAGCATGCCGACGTGCATCTCGGCGAGCCGCGCGCCCAGGCGCTCGACGACGTCGCGCATCACCACCCCGCGCAGTCGGCCGGTCCCGGGCTCGAGCAACAGCACCGCCCGGCACTCACTCTCGGCCAACGCCGATGAGACGTGCCGCAAGCTCGCCGTCTCGAGCGCCAGCAGCGCCTCGGACATGGGCAGATCGGCGACCTGGAATTGATCGAGCATGACGCGGCGCACCAGCAAATCAGGTGCCGAGCGCTGGCATGAACGAGTGCGGCCGGTTGTGGCTGCGAGCCCATTTCAGGATTGAACGATCGTTTCAGGGTTGAACGATGGCCTGCTACTCCGCGTCGCGCCGCAGACGCCGACCCGCCCGCACAGGTTCTTGGCCTCCAGCTTTTGGGCCTCCAGCTCTTGGGCCAGCGTGTGGACCCTTCTTCGGCGCGCCGCGCTTCTTCGGCGCAGGTCTCTTCGGGCCGGGCGCCGGGTCCTTTGCCAACGGCGGCTCCCCGTCGAAGCGAAGCTCGGGGTTCTTCTTGCGACGCTTGAAGAGCAGCACGGTACGGCCCAGCACCTGCGCGATCTCGGCCCGGGTACCCTGGGCCAGCGCGTCGATGGCCGCCTGACGACCTTCGCGCTCGTCAGCGATGCGAACCTTGATCAGCTCATGGTCTTCCAGCGCCTGCGAGGTGGCGGCGAGGACCCCCTCGGTGACGCCGTCGCCGCCGACTTGAACGACGGCGTGCAGGTGATGCCCGAGGGCGCGCAGCTGGCGCCGCTGTTTTCCGGTGATGGTCACGACTCACGCTCACTTCTTGGTGCGCAGCTCTCGCTGGGCGTCGATGTGCTTGGGGTCCAGCGCGACGGTCTCTTTGAAGTGCTTCATAGCGCCGGCGCTGTCGCCCAGGATCTTCAGCATCGCGCCCTGAAAGTAGTGCGCCTGCGCGATCTTGGGGTTGCGCTTCAGGCAAGCGTTGATGTCCTTCAGCGCCTCGGGGTGGCTCAGCTTCTTGTCGGCCATGGTGAAGAACGTCGCGTAGCCCCGCCACGCGTAGAACTGAGGTTCGTCGGGGTTCCTCGCGATGGCGTCAGAGAGCATCTTCACCGCTTCCGAGAACTTGCGGGCCTGCACCAGGATCTTGCCCTTCTGGAAGAACTCGTCGGCCTCCAGCAGTTTGGTGATGTCGACCTTCTCGTCGGTGCCGCCGCCGTACGCGAGGTTCTCGAGGTAGTCCTTGCGCAGCTTGTCGTCGCTCAACGTGCGGTTGGCCTCACCAATGCGGGCGAAGATGTCGGCCTTCAGTTTGGCCAGCGCCTCTGGCGCGCCCTGCGGCACGGTGTCTGGGTGAAAGTCTCGCGCGGCCTTGAGGTACGCCGTCTTCACCGCGGTCGCGGGGGCGTCCTTGGCGAGCGCCAGCACCTCGAAGTGGTTCTGCTTCTTCATCGTTTCGGCCAGCTCGGTGAGGCGGCTGACCTCGGCGGCAAAGTTGGTCGCGGCCGCAACCGGCGCAGAAGGCCTGGGCGAGGCGTTCACCGCGGGCGACGCGCCCCGCGGTGGAGGCGGGACAGCGGTCGGCATCGGTGGAGCGACAGCCGAGGGCGCTGCGACGGGCGCCGTGATGATCAGCCTCGGTGCAGGCGCGGAACCCGCGGTCGAAGCCGAAGCCGCAGCCGGAGAGAGGCTCGGCCGGGGAGGCGCAGGCGCAGGCTCGGTGCCGGGCATCGGCGCCCCGGGGTAGACGGGCGGTCGCGGCCCCGCCGCCGTCACCGGGTTCCCTGGCGCTGCGGTGGGTGCGCGGGGCGCTGAGGCCTGCGGCATCGGGGCGGACGTTCGTGGCGGCGGTACGGCGGGGCGAGGTGCCTGAGGCGTCTTCACCACCGTGCCGGCGAACGAGACGAGCTCGCAGGGGCTGAGAATGAACGCGGCCTTCAGCGCGTGCTCGGCCTCGGTTGGCGGCCCCTGCAGAAAGTGGTTGAGAGTGCGGGTCCCATCGAAGTTCGCGTAGGCGCGGGCCTCTTGCGGCGTCAGGCGCATGGCCGCGACCGCGATCGGCCCGGCGGCCTTCATCACCGGGAAGTCGAGCGCCTGATGCAACCGGGCGCGCACCTCCATCGAGGGCACCTTTCGCAGCTGCTCGGTGTACACCTGCCAGCGATTGCCGGGCGGCATGGCCTTCTGGGGCGGCAGATCGATCGACTGGAACGTGAACGAGCCATCGGTGGCCAGCAGAACCTGGGCGATCAGCCCGCCGATGCGTTGATTCAGCGCGTCGATGGCAGCGTTGGGGTTGAGCAGGCCGAGCCCAAACAGCGCAGGCAACAACTCTCCTCCGAAGCGGGCGCCTTCTTTCTGGGCCTGCACGAGCTGCTCGGGGCCGACCAGCTTCTGCCTCAGCAGAAACGTCGCCAACGCGTCGTCGCCGTGGGTCGAATCCACCAGGTCCGGGCTGCCCTTGCGGAAGTGCAGCATCAGGGAGCGATCGGGCACCTGCAGGGTCAACAGGCCCGAGCTGTCTTGTGACGCGGCCAGGAAATACAGGCGCATCGGGCTGACGTCTCGCAGGCTGCCGCTGGCTGGAATTCGCTCGAGGGCGGGGTTCTGGAACACCCCTGATGACGAAGAAGCGACCGGTGCTAAAGCCGGCACAGCCTCCCCCATGGCCGCGGCGATCGACGCCATACTCGTTGGCCCCTGGGACCCCACCATCGAGGGGCTCGAGGCCCTCACCGCAGGAGCGCTCGGGGGCGCCGCGGGGTCGAACAGCGTGCTGGCGAGGCTGCGCGACGAAGCCGGGCCACTGGCACCCGCGATGGGCGGCCTCGACTGCTCAGAGGTGTTGGCCCGCGCGGGGGCGTTGGCGCGGGCCGCAGACGCGGTGGTGACGGGGTTCATCGGCCGGTTCTGCTGGGTCGACCGCGCGCCCGGCCCGGCCATGGTCACCCCCGGCCCCGTCCGCGGCGCCGCCGAAGGACCCGCCGCTGGGGCCCCTGGACGAGCCGGGGTCTGAGCCGCCGGCGTTCCCGCGACCGGCGGCGGCGGCACCACCTGGTTCCACGCGTCGTCGAGCTCGGTGTGGGGCACCACCACGTCGCCCCAGAGTTCTTTGGGGAAGACCATGCGAATGCCCGGCATGCGGCCGGGGTAGACGTAGTTGTTGCCGTCGAGCGACGCCTGCACCTTCCCAGTCAAGATGCCGTTGTCGAGGAGCAGCTCGACCGAAGTCGGGGTGAGGGGGCCGTACACCTGGCCCTTGTCATTCCGTACCCAGATTTGGACGACCTCGTCGCTCATCGCGTGCTGCAGAAGGTTAGCTGGAAATTCGTTTCAGGGCACACTTCGTTCCATGCGACGCGACGGAACGGGGTGGGGGGTCGCAGGGCTCGTCCTGGTGTCCGGCTGTGTCTCGTTGTCGAGCGTGCAGACCGCTGACACCCTGGGCGCAGGTCGCGTGCAGGTCGGCCTCGAGCCGGGCGTGGCGGGGGTGGTCGCCCCGTCGTCGAAGCTGACCGCGGCGCCGGCGGCGGACCTGTCCCTTCGCTACGGGCTCTTCGAGCACCTCGACATCGGCGGGCGGTTCGGACAGTCGGGGCTCGAGCTGCAGACCAGGCTGATGGTGACGCCTCGGGCCTGGCCGGTGGTGGTGTCGCTGGCCCCGTCCATCGCGGGCACCTTTCGGGTCTCGTCGAACCTGGCCATCAGTGGGCAGCTCCTCAACCTCGCGCTGCCCCTGCTGGTCGGGGTGCGCTTCGGGGCTGGCCATCAGGTGGTCTTCGGGCCGCGGGTGCACCTGCTCGGGGTGGTCCCCTCAGACCCGAACGAGACCGGGCGCCGCGTCTGGGCCGCCGGAGGCAGCGTGGGCCTCGCCTTCAGGGTCTCTGAGGCGGTGGCGGTGATGCCCGAGCTGGCGGTGGTCGCGCCGCTCACCGAGCGGGCGTTGATCGAAGCGCAGGACAGCTTCAGCCAGTTGACCGGGGGCCTGCTCGTGCAGGCGAGGGTCGGGTTCCTGCTGGGCAAGACCGCGCCCGCTCCCTTCAGCAGTCAGAGCCCCTGAACCGACGCCAGGCAGAGCAGGTGGGGTTTGAGGCGACCTGAGCGCTTTTTTCCACGGGCTGCTAATCGCCTGGCACGGTGATTCCTGTGAACCCTCTGCGGTGCGTTCTCGACGCGAAGCTGCGCGTCTTCGTGTTCGGGCTGGTGCTCGGCGCGATGGGCGGCTGCCCTCTGCGAGGCCCAGTCGACTGCGTCACCAGCGCCCAGTGCGCCGTGGGCCTGGTGTGTCAAGGCGGGCAGTGTCTGGGCAACGCGCGGGACGCGGGCTCTGGGGCGAGCGACGGTGGTTCGGCCGACACCGACGCGGGGTTCTCCACTGACGCCGGGTCGAGGCCGGTGGCCGGCGAGCGCTGCGACGACGCGGTGAAGCTGGCGGGAGGCGTGACGGTGCCCGTGTCGACGCTCGAGCGCGCCAGCGACGTCAACCTGCGCTGCACCGGCGCGCGGAACGCGGGGCCCGATCAGGTCTTCAGCGTCGACGTGCCTCCCGGCCTGCGGTTGATCGCGACCCTGACGCCCGAGCGCTCGAGCGCTGGCGATGGCGGGCTGCAGTACGACCCCTCGTTGTCCCTGGTGGCGGGCCCCGCCGCCAGCTGCAACCCCGCCGACGCCGGTGACGTGAGCGCCTGCCTCGACGGATCCGATGTCGACACCCCACCGAATGCGCCCGAGCGGGCGGCGTGGTTCAACGACGGGCCGCTGACGCGCGAGGTGTTCGTCATCGCCGACTCGTACTTCGAGGCGCCTGAGCCGTTGAACGGGCGGACCAACGTGGGCCGGGCCGAGCTGACCCTGGCCCTCACCTCGCCGCCCGCGTCCGATCGCTGCGACCGCGCCCTTCCGGTGCCGGCGTTCGGCACGGTGCTGGGCACGCTGTCGGGGTTCGAGCGCGACGTGGGCGCCGGGCGCGGGTGCAGGCGCTCGGACGGGCCCGACCGCGTCTACGAGGTGTCGGTGCCAGCCGGGCAGCGCCTCTCGGTGATCGCCACGCCGGTGGGCGACGCGGGGGTCGATCTGACGCTGAACCTCATCGCCGGCCCGGCCGGTGCCTGTCTGGCCGAGGCCCCCAGCTGCCTGGCAGGCGCGAACGCCCTTGGCCGCGGCCGCGAGGAGCGCGTCGACGCGATGAACGAGGGCACTTCGCCCCAGCAGGTCTTCATCGTGGTGGGCGCGTACGAGCCGCAAGGCGGCGGCGCCCCGCTCGACTTCTCGCTCACCACCTCGGTGTCGACGCGGCCGGTGGGAGACGAGTGCGCCAGCGCGCAGCCGTTGCCCCCGG
>VYLD01000055.1_pt1 | contig 50908 bp, 42 predicted proteins | sample 5114401 | NCBI WGS metagenome assembly VYLD01 (sample SAMN12291783, study PRJNA351875) | freshwater metagenome | isolation source: freshwater lake | place: USA: Michigan, Gull Lake | collected 2013-08-08 | reverse complement strand
GCCGTCGCTGCCGCTGCTGTCGGCCCCCGCCCGGTTCGCCGCCAGCGCGCAGGTCAGCAGCGTCGGCGCGAAGCGGCCCTGAGGTCTCCCGTGGGCGTCAGGCCTCTTCCGGTCCTCTCGAGGTTGAACCAGGTTGCTTCCGGCAGGCCAGTGCGCCGGGAGCAGGCCTCGGGCGCCGAGGTGAGCGCGTCGTCGAACTGCTCGCGGTCTGTGGGAGGCAGGGGAGCACAGCTGAAAACAGCAGCCCCTTGACGACCTCGGCCACGGCACCGGGCACCGACGTGTCGGCGGCCTGCGCCTCGAGCGCAGCCGTGCGGGCGGCCCTCAGCTCCTGTGCGGGCAGGGCCGCCGACCGACGGCAGCCGCTCGACGGGTCGGCTGCGCCGTCGGTTCCCGCAGGCACGGCGTGAACCCGCCCACCCGACCGGGGCGCGCCGCCCTGCTCGACGCCCCTTCGCAGCTCTTCACACCTGACCGCGCGGTTGCGGGGAGGACCGGCTCATCACGCGTGGTTGCTCTTCCTTCACTCGGCCACTCGCTGGGCGCTGCTGGTGGTGGCCGCGGTGACGCTGGTGGTCACCACCCGCCGGGTCGGTCGCCTGTGGACGGCGAACGACGAGCCGCTGAGCGGTGCGTTGGTCGGGCTGGCTGATCTACAGCTGCCGCTCGGGCTGGCCTGGTGGCTGTTCGCCAGCCCCATCACCGGCTCGCGTTCGACGAGCGCCTGCTGTTCGGCCAGGGCGCCTTCAGCTTCTTCGGCCTCGTTCACCCCGCCGCGATGATCGCCTCGTGGCCGGTGTTGCATGGCACCCAGGCCAGGATGCGTCGGCAACCGCCCACCGTGCCGCGCCATGCCCGTTCGCGCTCGCCATTCCCTGGCCGGTGTGGTCCTTCGGTCGGGCCCTCTTCAGGAGTCCACCGTGAAGCTCTTTCGACTCATCAGCCTCACCGAAGGCGTCTCGTGGTTGTTGTTGGCGTTCATCGCCATGCCCCTCAAGTACCTGGCAGGCCAACCCGAGGCGGTGCGGGTGCTGGGCCGGGTCCACGGCGGGCTCTTCGTGCTCTTCGGGGTCTTCCTGGTCAGGACCGCGCTCGCCGAAGGCTGGAACGCCCGGCAGGTGGCGCGCGCCTTCATCGCCTCGCTGGTGCCCTTCGGCGCGTTCTGGCTCGAGCGGCGTTTTCGCCAGGAAGCCGCAGCCAGGACCGGTTGACCGGCACGGTGCTCGTCTCAGGTGGTGCGCTGGCTGGCGAGGCGGTTGCGGGTCTGCTCCCAGGTGGCGACCTCGGCCACCCGCCGCGGGAAGCGCTCGGTCACCAGCGCGCCCAGCTCGTGGTCCTTCATCGCAGGCGCCACCTCTCGCACCGCGGCGGCCATCTCGAGGGCCGTGCGGAAGCGATGCTCTGGCTGCTTCTGCAGCGCCCGCTCGATCAGCTCCCACCACGCGGCGCTGAGGCCCGCAGGCCGCGGGAGCGGATCGTTCACGATGCTCTCCATCGTTCGGGTGTCGTCTTTCTGATCGAACGCCCGACGGCCGGTCAGCGCCTCGTACAAGATGAGGCCCACCGCGAAGAGATCGCTGCGGCGGTCGATGCGCTCGGCGGTGGCCTGCTCGGGCGACATGTACAGCGGCTTGCCCTTGACGATGCCGGGCAGGGTGACCGTGCTGGCGTTGCGCATCTTGGCGACGCCGAAGTCGAGCACCTTCACCCGCCCGTCGAAGCCGACCATCAGGTTGTGGGGCGAGAGATCACGGTGCACCAGCCCCATCGGCAGCCCATCATCGCCGCGGGCCTCGTGCGCCGAGTGCAGGCCTTCGAGCGCCTGGGCCGCCACCGTCGCGATCACCCCGTGGGGCAGGGGCCCGTGGGGGGAATAGATGACGTGGTCGAAGTCGACGCCGGCGATCAATTCCATGGCGATGAAGTAGCTGCCCTGCGCTTGACCGAAGTCGTAGATGGTCACCAGGTTGGGGTGCGACAGGCGCATGCCCACCTTCGCCTCGTCGAGGAACTGCTTCACGATCAGCTCGTCGGTGGCCAGCGCCGGCAGAATTCGCTTCAGCGCCACCAGCCGCGAGACGCCCCCAGGGTTGATGGTGCGCGCGACCATCACCTGCGCCATGCCGCCGGTGCCCAGGGGCTGCAGCAGCTCATAGCGGCCGATGCGGGTGTTGGGAGCGAAGTCTCCCGACACGGCCAGCTCGTCGAGGCGCTCGGTGGGCGTGTGCCCGTCGGCCAGCGCGATGAACGAGAGGACCGCAGAGTCGAACATCTCGGCGACTGCCTCGACCAGCGCCAACACGTGGGTTCCGCCGTCCGAGAAGTGGCCTGGCAGCACGAAGCCCAGGCTGCCGAGGGTCAGGGTGCCCAGGGTGAGCGGCGCCACGAAGGCGGTGCGCTGGGGGTCGATCTTCACCGCGCCCCGTTGGTCGACCCACGTCGAGAGCTGATCGAGCTCGGCGCCCCAGACCCGCGTCATCACCGGCCCCTGCGCGCCGCACACCTGCACGAAGGCCGACCGCGCGTGGATCATTCGCGCGCACTGGGTGAGGAAGACGTCAGCGGCAGCTGAGAGGCCCAGCTGTCGCTCGAGGCAGTCTTCGAGCACCTCGTCGGCCATGCGCTGCACGGCGACCAACCCGCGCAGGAACCGCACCTCGTCGTCGAGGGACTCGAAGGTGGGGGGCGCTCGCTTCATCGGGCTCGAACGGGGGCTACTTCTTCTCAGGTTCCTTCTTCGGCGCCGCCGCTTCTGCCGAGTAGATGGCGTCGGCGATGCGATAGGCGCTGCCCTCGAGCTGCTTGATGCCCGCGCGGATCTTCTCGGGGTCGAGCGTGGTCAGCTGCTTCTTCAGGTTCTCGAGGTCGGCCTTGATCTCAGAGCGGTCTTTTTCTTTGAGCAGGTTCGAGTACTCGTCGATCGAGCGCTCGGTCGTGTACATCAGGCCTTCGGCGTTGTTCCTGAGGTCGGCGAGCTCTTTCTTCTTCTTGTCCGAGTCGACGTTGGTCTGGGCGTCGCCGATCATTCGCTGAATCTCGGCCTCGGTGAGGCCCGAGTTCGACACGATCTTCACGGTCTGCACGCGGCCGGTGCCCAGGTCCTTCGAGGACACGTTCACCAGGCCGTTGGCGTCGATGTCGAAGGTGACCTCGATCTGCGGCACGCCACGCGGCGCCGGGGGAATGCCGACGAGCTCGAAGCGGGCCAGCGTCTTGTTGTCCGACGCCATCTCGCGCTCGCCCTGCAGCACGTGAACGCTCACCAGCGGCTGGTTGTCGGTGGCGGTCGAGAAGACCTGGCTCTTCTTGCAGGGAATGGTGGTGTTCTTGTCGATGATCTTGGTGAACACGCCGCCCGCGGTCTCGACGCCCAGCGACAGCGGCGTCACGTCGAGCAGCAGCACGTCTTTGACTTCACCCTTGAGCACGCCACCCTGAATGGCCGCGCCGATGGCCACCACCTCGTCAGGGTTGATGCCCTTGTGCGGTTCCTTGCCGAAGAACTGCTTCACCTTCGCCTGCACCGCCGGCATGCGCGTCATGCCGCCGACCAGCAGCACCTGCTGCACCTGCGAGGTGCTGATGTTGGCGTCCTTGAGGGCGATCTTGCAGGGCTCGATGGACCGGTCGATCAGGTCCTTCACCAGGTCTTCGAAGGTGGTGCGGTTCACCGTTTCCTGCAGGTGCTTGGGGCCGGTCTGATCTGCCGTGATGAACGGCAGGTTGACCTCGGTCTCGGTGGCGCTCGACAGCTCATGTTTGGCGCGCTCAGCCGCTTCTTTCAGCCGCTGCAGGGCCATGCGGTCTTTGCGCAGGTCGAGGTTGTTCGCCGCCTTGAAGCGATCGGCGAGCCAGTCGATGAGCTTGTTGTCGAAGTCTTCGCCGCCCAGGTAGGTGTCGCCGTTGGTCGACTTGACCTCGAAGACGCCAGCGTTCAACTCGAGGATCGAGATGTCGAAGGTGCCGCCACCGAGGTCGTACACCGCGATGGTCTCGGGCTTGCTGTTGCCCTTCTTGTCCAGGCCATAGGCGAGCGCTGCGGCGGTGGGCTCGTTGATGATGCGCAGCACGTTGAGGCCCGCGATGCGCCCGGCGTCCTTGGTGGCCTGGCGCTGCCCGTCGTTGAAGTAGGCGGGCACCGTGACCACTGCCTCGGTGACCGGCTCTCCGAGGTAGTCCTCGGCGGTCTGCTTCATCTTCGCGAGGACCATCGAGCTGATCTCGGGCGGGCTGTGTTTCTTGCCCCGAATCTCGACCCAGGCGTCGCCGTTGTCCGCGGCGACCACCTTGTAGGGTACCATGCTGGCGGCGCGCTTCGCTTCAGGCGAGTCGAGGCGCCGGCCCATGAGCCGCTTCACCGAGTAGACCGTGTTCTCGGGGTTGGTGACGGCCTGACGTTTCGCGATCTGCCCGACCAGGCGCTCGCCGGCGTCGGTGAACGCCACCATCGACGGCGTGGTTCGGCTGCCTTCGCTGTTGGGAATGACGACGGGCTCTCCGCCTTCCATGACTGAGACGCACGAGTTCGTGGTTCCCAGATCGCTGCCGATGACTTTACTCATATCCCCCTCACACCATCATGGTTCAACTGTTTCATTGGAAGAAATAACGCAGACGACGCCGGACTCACGTCGACGGGGTTGATGGCTCGTTCGAGGCCGGACTCGACTCAGGCTGAACAGACGGGCTGCTTTCACTGGAACTGCCAGCAGTCGCCACAGTCGCCACAGCCGACACAGCCGGTTCAGCCGACCCAGCGGGTTCGGTCTCCGGTGCGGCTGCCTCAGCCACGGGCAGAGGCCTGGTCACCACCACCAGGGCCGGGCGCACCAGGCGCTCGTTGAGGGTGAAGCCGCGCAGGACTTCGTGGTGGACATGGTTGGGCGGCAGCGCGTTCGTCTCGACCGCGGACATGGCCTCATGGCGGTTGGGATCGAACAGCTGGCCCGTCGCGGTGAAGGACTTGACGCCGTGTTTACCCAGGCTGTCTTCGAAGAGCTTGCGGATCATCTCGACGCCTTTGCGCAGGCTCTCGTAGTCGGCGGCTGAGCGGGCGTGCTCGAGGGCGCGATCGAAGTTGTCGATCACCGGCAGAAAGTCGCGCAGCAGCCGCTCGCTGCCGAACTTCAGCACTTCTTCTTTTTCCTTCGCTGCGCGCTTCTTGAAGTTCTCGAGATCGGCGACGGCCCGCAGCATCTTCTCGTGCTCGTCCTTCACGCGGTCCATCAGCTCGCGGCCCTTGGCCATCGAAAACTCGAGCTGCTGGCGCAAGGTGGCGAGCTCTTCCGCAGCTTCATTCTTCACAGGTTCAGGCTTCACAGCTGCGCTCGACACCGTGGCTGGTGGCTCGGCGGCAGACGCCTTTGCAGCAGCAGGCGTGGCGGCCTCTGGCTCGAGGGCCACGTCGACGCCCTGCACCGCGGCCTTCGCCTTGTCGACGCTCTTCAACGCCTCGTTGATGAGGTCGTCGCCGATGTTGGTCTCGAACTTCCCCTTGTCGTCTGGAATGCGCACAGCTGCGAACTGTACCCTCTCGATCGCGCGTCGTCTCGGAGTTCGCAGAGTGCGCCAAGGTAGGCTCTCGCGCTCATGGTTCGTCGTCATCTGGCAGCTTCGAGCTCTTGCCCAGCGGCTTCTTGGGCCGGCTTCGCCTGGCGGCGCCTTCGGCGGTCGTTCCTGGGCCTCGACCGACAGTTTTTGTCACTGGCGGTCTGGGCGATGGGGCGGGACTGGCAGAGACGACGGGCGGAGGAGAAGGCGCCGTCGGCGGTGGTGTCGGCGCCCTGGCAGACTTCAAGGCATCTTCGGCCTGCTTGACGCCAAGCTCGACGACGGACGCCAGCTGCTCGGCGGCCTTGCGGGCCCAGACGGTGGCCTCTTTGACGCCCTCGCGCACCTTCGCCTGGCGCTCGGGGTCCTGGGCTTCCTTCATCAACCGCTCGGCTTCCTTCTTGATGTCGTCGCCAGCCCGCTTGAAGTCCGTGCCGGCCTTCTGCAGGAAGCCCTTGAGCTTGTGGTCCCAGTTGTCATCGGTGGCCATCGGGTGGTTCTCCTCGAAACGAATCAGGGGCACGACGGGTGAGCACAGGCTTCATTTTGTCGGCCCGGGTGTCAGGCTCGCCTACGGGCCTTTTCCTTGCGGGGCGCCTGGCTCGTCGGTCGGGCCCGGTGGGCTTTCTCGGGCGGGCTGCGAGGCGCTGGGCTCAACGGCCCCGGGCTTCTCGTCGACGGCCGGGGCGGGGGGGCCTTCGCCTTGTTCCCACTCGGGGGGGAACTGCATGCGGCGAAAGAGAATCCAGATCACGGTGATGGCGACCCCCGCGAAGACGAGGCCGAGGATCTCTTTGACGGTCCACCCGCCGCTCAGCTCGACCGCCAGCAGAAGGACGCGCATGGCGTTCACCCTAGCAGCCCGTTGAAGAAAGCCGACCGGAGCGCTTTCTTCAACGGGCTGCTGGCAGGGTGTCGAGCTTCTCCGGACCGCGACGCAGATCGTCGTTTCGGCGACGGGAGCGAGAGGCTCGACACCCTGCTCACGGCCGAAGGTCACTGCGTCATCGCCCGCCGCGGCGAAGCGTCAATCGAGGAAGAAGTCGGGCAAGGGCTCGATGGCCGGGTCGACCGCATAGCGCGTGAAGTCGGTCACCCCGTCTTGCCGCAGCAGCTCTTCGTCGACCACGAAGTTGCCGGTGAAGTCGAGGCCGCGGGTGAGAATGGAGAAGGCCGCGTCGGCCATGATCTCAGGCGTTCGGCTGGCCTTCATCATCTCGTCGCCGCCGAGCATGTTGACGGCCGCCGTGGCGATGGTCGTCTTCGGCCACAGCGCGTTGACCGCGACCTTGCCGCGAAACTCTTCGGCCATGCCCAGCACGCACATCGACATGCCGTACTTCGCCATGGTGTAGGCCACGTGGCCGCCGAACCACTTCGGCTTCATCGACAGCGGCGGCGACAGGTTGAGAATGTGCGGCGTGTGCTTCGACTGCAGCAGGTGCGGCAGGCACTGCTGGCTGACCAGGAAGGTGCCGCGCGCGTTGACCTGGTTCATCAGATCGTACCGCTTCATGGGCGTCTCGAGCGTGCCGGTCAGGCTGATGGCCGAGGCGTTGTTGATGCACACGTCGATGCCGCCGAAGTGGTCGACGGTCTTCTGCACCGCCGCGTGCACCGCATCTTCCGAGCGAATGTCGCAGGCCAGAGGCAGCGCCTTGCCGCCCGCGGCCTCGATCGCCTCGGCGGCGGAGAAGATGGTGCCCGGCAGCTTCGGGTGGGCCTCGGTGGTCTTGGCGGCGATGGCGACGTTGGCGCCGTCGCGGGCGGCCCGGAGCGCGATGGCGAGCCCGATGCCGCGGCTCGCGCCAGAGATGAACAGGGTGCGATGTTGGAGAGAGGGCATGAGCGCCCTATACCCTCGAACCGTTCATGACGCGCGCGCTCGTCGCCTCCATGGTGTGCCTGTCGGCCTGCGCCGCCTCGCTGCCGGGGCCCGAGCTCAGCGCGGTGGAGCCGGCGGTGGTGAAGGCTGAAGCCGCGACGGCGGTGGTGCTGCGCGGCTCGTTTCGGGCGGCGGTGCGGGTGGACTTCGACAGCCCTCGCTCGTCGACCCGCGACGTGCAGTTCTCGGCGCGCGCCGAGCAGGGCCCAGGCTCGGTCTCGTTGACCCAGGTGCGGTGGGTCGACGCCGAGACGCTGGCAGCCACGGTGCCGCAGGGTCTCGCCCCGGGCGTCTGGGGGCTCGAGGTGACCGACCCGCAGGGCGCGGTGGCCCGGCGCTTCCCCGCCTTCGAGGTGCTCGAGTGCCCGGTGACCGACGGTGGAGTGCCTGAGGGCGGCTTCAGCGGCGACGCTGGCCCTGCAGCCATCGACGCGGGGGTCGACGACGCAGGGGTCGACGGTGGAACGCTGGATGATGCGGGCTCGGAGGAGGACGCCGGGCCCCCTGACGCGGGGCCAACCCCGTGTGGCCTGGTGACCTTCGCCGACGACGACGGCGACGGGGTGGGAAGAAACGGCTCGCAGGCCATGCTGTGCGGACCGGGGCGCGTGTCGTCGGGTGGAGACTGCGACGACGTCGACCCGGCCACCTTCCCCGGCTCGCTCGAGGTCTGCAATCGTGTCGACGATGACTGCAACGGGGCCGTCGACGAAGCCGCCTGTGCCATCCTGAACCCCAACTGGATTCGTCGGCTCGATGGCCGCCCCGGCAACGTCGATTGGGCCACCGCCTCGGTCTTCGGCCCAGGCCAGGTGTGGATCGCCGGGCAAGACGCGGTCTGGCTTCGCGCCGACGGGGGCACCTTCGAGCCCGCGTCCGCGAGCTGCCCCGCCAACCTGCGCGCCAGCTGGGCCGCGCCTGGCGGTGACGGTTTCTTCGCCGGCGGAGGAGCGGGCCTCGGGCGCCTCACCACCCACCCGCTGGGCGCCGGGGGTTGCAACGTCACCCGCATGTTGACCGACGAGGTGGCGGGCCTGTTCGGCGAGCAGTCCCAAGTGGACGGCGGGCTGCTGATCGGGGGCGCCTTGCGCAACACCCGCACCTTCGCGTGGACGCCGCCAGGGCAGCCCATCGAGCTGCCCTCGAACCTGCCGGCGACGACCCGCTTCGAAGATGCCCACCGGGTCGGAGCCGATGCCTTCTTCGCGGTCGGCTCGGACTCGCAGACCAACGCGATGAAGGTCTTCCAGTTCGTCGCCTCGACGCGCCAGTGGCGCGAAGAGCCGCTGAGCCGCCTCGGCCTGCCGTCGGGCTCGTTGCGCGGCGTCTGGGTTCGTTCGGCGACGAGCGTCTTCGCGGTGGGTGATCAAGGCGTGGTGATCGAGAAGACGCCGCCGGGGTGGCGACGGGTGCCGGGCCTGGACGGCGGCTCGATGACCAGCGTGCGGGCCTTCAGCTCGGCGCGCATCTACGCCACCGACGCCGAAGGGCGCGTGCGCAAGTTCGACGGGCGCCTCTGGCGGCTGCTCTTCGCCGCCGACGCCGGGCTGACCGACCTCGCGGGCACCTCGGAGGGCGATCTGTGGGCCGTGGGCCGCCGGGGCTTGGTGCTGCACTGGCCGGAGTGAAGCCCACCTCGGCTGGTGCTTCCCTGGGACCGGGCGCAGGGCCGATTCGAGCTGGCCCCTGCGAGGGTGACTTCTGCGGAATGCAGTGAACTGTCTTCCCCCTGGGAGCGGTGTTTTCCGGACATGAGAGGGCTCCGGGGGCGCCTGCACCGAAGGATGGCTCGAACGGGGTCACCGAAGAGCATCGCCAGCGCGAAGACCTCGGCGAGCAGCAACACGAGGTTCCCGGCGACGATGCCCCTCGCGCCGGCTGCCTGTTCAGCCTCTGAGCTTCGCGTCGAGGAACGAGTCGATGACCTGACCGTCTTCGAACACGCTCTTCTTCAGCAGGCGCTACTTGACCTCGCGCGCGGGCCGGCGGTTGCCCCACTCGTGAACGCGGTGGGCGTACCAGCGAGGTGACAGGCGCGCAGCCTCGACGACCGCCTCGTACGCCGACTCGTCTTCTCCTGCTGCGGTCAACGCGACCGCCAGGTTGTAGTGCGCGTCGGCGAACGAGCTGTCCCGGGCGATCACCTTGCGATACTCGACCACGGCACCGGCTGGGTCACCACTGGTCAGCAACGCGTTGCCGGCGTCGAGCCCATTGCCACTCGCGAGGTTGTACCCGACGCTGATCTCGGAGGGCTGCAGGGCAGCAGCAAACGAGCCGGCTGCCGCGTCGAGCGCGCGCTGCACCAACGCGTCCGGCGGGTCGCCTGACGTCACGGCGCGGCCCTCCCCTGCCCACCGCCGACGGGCGAGCACCGCACCGCTTCGGTCACGGACTTCGATGTCCAACTCGAGCGCCGCGAGGCTCGGGGTCACTGCGCTCGCCTCGAGGGTCACGTCGACGGCCACCACCGCCTGCGCCTCGGAGCACGGGGGTGAACACCCGACGAGCGCGCGCAGCCCGCCGGACGTCCTGATGGCGTTGGCCACGGACTCCACGGCCGCGATCTGGAGGTTTCGGTTGGGGTCGGCGAACGAGAAGAGCTCGACCAGATCCAGAACGACAGAGCCTGTCGGGCGCCGCTCCACCATCATCGACACGGTGTTCGCCGGGAGGATCACCGAAGGAGGCACCGGACGCCTGATGAAGACGCTCGGCGCGCAGGCGATGGAGCCGAAGCACAGCACCAGCGGCAACACGCTTCGCATACGTCTCTCTCCCACAGAAACCCCGTGGTGTGAACATCGGCCATCGGCGCGTCGGTGGTCGCGTCCTCGCGTCGACGCGGCAAGAACTCGCGACGCGCGGTGCGACCGGAGTCATCCGCCTCGCCTCGCCGGGCACCTCGGAGGGCGATCTGTGGGCCGTGGGCCGCCGGGGCTGGGTGCTGCACTGGCCGGAGTGAAGGGCGAATCGGTTGAGCTTCCAGCGCGGGAGGGTGAGACAAGGCCGGCTCGTTCACCCTGTCAGGAAGGAACACCCCCATGTCGTGGTCCGAGGCAGACATCGCTGATCAGGCCGGCAAGGTCATCGTCATCACCGGCGCCAACTCTGGGCTGGGGCTCGAGTCGGCGCGCATGCTCGCCGCCCACGGCGCGACGGTGGTGATGGCGTGCCGCAACACCGACAAGGGCGAGGAGGCGGCGAAGGCGATTCGCGCGACGGCTCCTTCGGCCCGGCTCGAGGTGATGGCCCTCGACGTCTCGTCGCTCGCCAGCGTGGCCACCTTCGCTGCGGCGCTCGCGCAGCGGCACAGCCGGGTCGACGTGCTGCTCAACAACGCCGGGGTGATGGCCCTGCCGTACCGCAAGACCGTCGACGGGTTCGAGCTGCAGCTCGGCACCAACCACCTCGGCCAGTTCGCCTTGACGGCCCGGCTGTTGCCCCTGCTCGAGGCGGGGCCGGCGGCGCGCGTGGTCGCCGTGAGCAGCATCGCTCACCGCATGGGCGCGATTCGGTTCGACGATCTGCAGAGCGAGCGGCGGTACTCCAAGTGGCCGGCGTACGGGCAGTCGAAGCTGGCGAACCTGCTCTTCACCTACGAGCTCGAGCGGTGGCTGCGTCGGCACGGTCAGCGCAGCATCGCGGTCGCGGCGCACCCCGGGTACTCGGCCACCAACCTGCAGTCGGTGGGCGCCCAGATGGAGCCGGCCACCTTCAGCGGCGCCTTCATGAAGCTGGGGAACGCCGTGCTGGCCCAGTCCGCGGCGCGGGGAGCGTTGCCACAGGTGTACGCCGCGGTGGGCCCAGACGTGAAGGGTGGCCAGTACTTTGGTCCTGATGGGCTGGGCGAGATGGCGGGGGCTCCCAGGCTGGTGAGGTCGAACGCGGCGTCACGCGACGAAGCGGTGGCGGCGAAGCTGTGGCAGGTGTCCGAGGCGCTCACCGGCCTGACGTTCAAAGCGGTGGGCCGCGCCCAGGTCGCGTGAAGGCGAAGTGACTCGGGAAACGGCGTGGTGTCGGCGCTGAACGGTCGAGCGTCGACCCACGCTCGTCGCTTGCCGCTCGCGACCGGTTTTGGGCTACGCCGCGCCCATGCCGCGTCGCCCTGAAATCAAGAAGGTGTTGCTGATCGGTTCGGGTCCCATCGTCATCGGGCAGGCCTGCGAGTTCGACTACTCGGGCACCCAGGCGGTGAAGGCGCTCAAAGAAGAAGGCATCGAGGTGGTGCTGCTCAACTCGAACCCGGCCACCATCATGACCGACCCGGAGTTCGCGCACCGCACCTACGTCGAGCCCATCACCGTCGAGGCCGCCACCCGCATCATCGAGCAGGAACGCCCCGATTCGCTGCTGCCCACCATGGGCGGGCAGACCGCGCTCAACCTGGCCAAGGCGCTCGCCGAAGCGGGAGTGCTCGAGCAGTACGGCGTGCGGCTCATCGGCGCGCAGCTGAGCAGCATCAACAAGGCCGAAGATCGGCAGCTCTTCAAGCAGGCCATGGAGAAGATCGGCCTCGAGGTGCCCAAAGCCGGCATCGCCACCACCCTCGACGAGGCGCGCGCCATCGTGAAGGAGACCGGCTTCCCGTCGATCATCCGCCCGGCGTTCACCATGGGCGGCACCGGCGGCGGCATCGCGTACGACCAGGCCGAGTTCGAGCGCATCATCACCTCGGGCCTGGCGGCGAGCCCGGTGAGCCAGGTGCAGATCGACGAGTCGGTGCTGGGGTGGAAGGAATACGAGCTCGAGGTGGTGCGCGACTCGAAGGACAACGTCATCATCATCTGCAGCATCGAGAACTTCGACGCCATGGGCGTGCACACCGGTGACAGCATCACCGTCGCGCCGGCGCAGACGCTCACCGACAAGGAATACCAGCGCATGCGCGACGCGGCGATCGCCATCATGCGCGAGATCGGCGTCGACACCGGCGGCTCGAACGTGCAGTTCGGCGTCAACCCGATCGACGGCCGCATGGTGGTGATCGAGATGAACCCCCGCGTGTCGCGCTCATCGGCGCTGGCCTCGAAGGCCACCGGGTACCCCATCGCCAAGGTCGCCGCCAAGCTGGCCATCGGCTACACGCTCGACGAGCTGAAGAACGACATCACCCGCGACACGCCGGCCTCGTTCGAGCCGGCCATCGACTACACGGTGGTGAAGATCCCCAAGTTCAACTTCGAGAAGTTCCAGGGCGCCTCGAAGGTGCTGGGCACCATGATGCGCTCGGTCGGCGAGGTGATGGCCATCGGGCGCACCTTCCGCGAGTCGTTCCTCAAGGCCGTGCGCTCGCTCGAGCAGGGCCGCCTGGCGATTCCTTCGAAGGCTGACGCGAACAAGCGGCCCGACGCCGAGCTGACCGAGCTGCTCACCGTGCCCACGCCCGAGCGCCCCTGGGCCATCTTCGAGGCGCTGCAGCGCGGCTGGTCGGTCGAGCAGGTGCACGCGCTGACCAAGATCGACCCCTGGTTCCTTCGTCACCTGGCGCTGCTGGTCGCCGAGTTCAACGAGCTGACCGTCAAGGGCTCGCTCGAGGCGCTCACCGACGCTGAGCTCAAGCTCGCCAAGTCGCACGGCTTCTCGGACGCGCAGCTGGGCGCCGCCTTCGGGTTGCCCGAGGCCCAGGTGCGGGCCGCGCGGTACAAGCGAAACGTTCGCCCCGTCTACAAGCGCGTCGACACCTGCGCCGCCGAGTTCGAGGCCTTCACGCCGTACCTCTACTCGACGTACGAAGAAGAAGACGAAGCGCCCCCCACCAGCCGCGAGAAGGTGATGATCCTGGGCTCGGGGCCCATTCGCATCGGGCAGGGCATCGAGTTCGACTACTGCTGCGTGCACGCGGCCTTCTCGCTGCGCGAGGCCGGGTACGAGACCATCATGGTCAACTGCAACCCCGAGACGGTCTCGACCGACTACGACACGTCGGACCGGCTCTACTTCGAGCCCCTCACCCTCGAAGACGTGCTCGAGGTGGTTCACCGCGAGAAGCCCATGGGCGTCATCGTGCAGTTTGGCGGGCAGACCCCGCTGAAGCTGTCGAAGCCGCTCGAGGCTGCGGGCGTTCCCATTCTCGGCACCAGCCCCGACGCCATCGACATCGCCGAAGACCGCGAGCGCTTCTCGAAGCTGGTCGAGAAGCTGCGCCTCAAGCAGCCCGAGAACGGGGTGGCGCGCTCGAGCGACGAGGCGTTCAAAGTGGCCGACGTCATCGGCTACCCGGTGATGGTGCGGCCCTCGTACGTGCTGGGCGGGCGCGCGATGGAGGTGGTGCACGACCGCTCGGACCTCGAGCGCTACATGCGTGAGGCGGTGCAGGCGTCTCCCGAGCACCCGGTGCTGGTCGATCGCTTCCTGCGCAACGCCACCGAGGTCGACCTCGATCTGGTGCGTGACACCACCGGCGCGTGCATCGTGGGCGGCATTCTCGAGCACGTGGAAGAGGCGGGGGTGCACTCGGGCGACGCGGCCTGCGTGATGCCGCCGCATTCGCTGGGGCAGGACATCATCGAGCGCCTGAAGGACATCAGCATCGAGCTGGCCCGCGAGCTGAAAGTCGTCGGCCTGATGAACGTGCAGTACGCGGTGCAGGGCAAGGCCATCTACGTGCTCGAGGTGAACCCGCGGGCCTCTCGTACGGTGCCCTTCATCTCGAAGGCGACGGGCGTACCGCTGGCCCGCATCGCGTCGCTGTGCATGGTGGGCCGCTCGCTGGCCTCGCTGGGGCTCACCCGTGACCCGGACATCAAACACTTCGCGGTGAAAGAGAGCGTGTTCCCCTTCGCGCGCTTCTCGAACACCGACGTCATCCTCGGGCCCGAGATGAAGTCGACCGGCGAGGTGATGGGCATCGACTCGCGGCTCGACGCGGCCTTCGCCAAGTCCCAGCTGGCCGCGGGCACCCGGCTGCCGAAGGGCGGCAAGGCCTTCGTGTCGGTGAAAGACGACGACAAGCCCGGGTTGGTCGATCTCTGTCGTCGCCTGCAGGCCCTGGGCTTCGGGTTGCTCGCCACCACCGGCACGCACGACTACCTGTTGCGCAAGGGCGTGGACTCGACGCGGGTGAACAAGGTGCTCGAGGGCAGCCCGCACATCGTCGATCGCGTGCACACCGGCGAGGTGACGCTGGTGTTCAACACCACCGCCGGCAAGAAGGAGATCGCCGACTCGTTTTCCATTCGCCGCGAGTCGTTGCTCAAGGGCGTGCCGCACTTCACCAGCCTCGAGGCCGCGCGCATGCTGGTCACGGCGCTCGAGGCGCAGGCGTCGTCGCAGCGGCAGTACCGACCGATTCAGGAATGGATCAAGGACGGCCGCTCGTGAGCCACGGGGCGGTGGAAGGCTGATCAGTCGAGCTTCGAAAGAAGGTTCTTTACCGTTCGCGTTCGTCGGACCTACAGCACCTGCATGGCAGCAGGCGGAGTCTGGATGCTGGTGGGCGGTGGGGTCGTCGTCGCGGGCGCCACCGTCGCGCAGCGGGTGCTGGGGCATGACGTCATGCCCGCCTGGTTGCACGGAGGCGCGCTGGGGCTGGGCGGCCTGGCGGTGGTGTTCGGCAGTTGCGACGCGATGATCAAGAGCGTTCAGGGCGTGGGACGGCGCGTGGGGTGGAACCCCTTCGTGTCCGGCACCATGGCAGGCCTGGCCTCGAACATTCCCGAGCTGGTGATGCTGGGGTTCGTGCTCGCCGCGGCGCCCCGGGTCGGCTTCATCGTCACGTGCCTCACGCTCCACGTCGGAGCGCTGGCGTTCGGGCTGTACTCAGGCTTCCTGCCCCGCGACCAGACCGGGCACGCCCGGCTCCCTGAGCCGCTGGTCAAGATCAGCTCTGACCTCTTCGCCGCCGCGGCTGGCGTGTTCCTGGGAACGGGGCTCGTCATGCTCATGCTGCGCGCGTTCGGCAGCGGAGACCACCGGGGCGAGGGCCTGGGCGTGCTCGACCTGTCGGTGATCGGCGTCGCGTTGCTCTTCGTTCAGGTCGTCGCCACGGCCGAGCTGGTTCGCCGCTTCAGCGGTGGGAACGAGGGCGAGGACGCGAGCAGCGCCGAGCCGCCACTGTCGTGGCTGGTCATCGCAGGCCACGGGGCCGTCGGACTTTTTTCCTCGGTCGTCGGAGGCCACGCGGTCGGCGACTTCGCTGACCTGCTGGTCGCGGGCCTCGCGGCGCGGGGGTACCCCGAGATGGTGGGCGCCCTGTTGCTCAGCGTGTTCGCGTCTGCCGGCGCGTTCGCGATGATCATCACCTCGCACCGCAGGCGTCTGTACGACGTCGCGCTCGCGTCGGCCGCGGGCCAGGTGAGCCAGGTGCCGTTCGTGGTGCTCCCGGTCGCGATGCTGCTGCTCGCCATCCTCGCGTCGACGGGCGTCATCCCGACTGCGCCGAGCGGCGCCGTGCTCCCGATCGATCTCGAGACCACCAGCGTGATGGTGCTCGCCTTCCCACCGATGTTGCTGCTGTGGAAGGCCGTTCAGGACGACGGTCAGGTCAGCTGGGTCGAGACCGCCGCGATGGTCTGCGTCTTCGGCATCGTGGTCTTCCTGCTCGCCGTTCACGGCTGAGCACGCGCGCGCCTCTGGGTGTGTTCGAGCCGCCCCCGAAAGGTCCAACCGCGAGGGTCGAGTGCGGGGTCGGTGGCGTGCTGAAGCCGAGCCGGCAGCGCGATCTTCTTCAGCTCGACGATCCGAAGGCGACTGGCTGTGCGTGGGACGGCAGCGTTGCCGTCAGCCACGCAGGCGGGTGTGCAGCATGTCGGCGAAGGCCGAGAGCGCGTCGGTCGAGGTGAAGACGCCCACCACCTTGCCGTTGTCGATGACGACTGCTGAGCCGAGCTTCTTGCGGGCCATCTCTTCGACGACCTCATCGACGGGCGCTGAAGGGCTGACCGCGTACAGCGCCTGGCTCATCACCGAGCTGGCCTTCAGGTTGCCGGCGTTGGTGGAGAAGAGCGCCTCGACCTTGAACAGGTCGCCGTCAGACACCATGCCGATGCAACGCTCGCCTTCGCACACCGGCAGGTGGCGAATGTGGAGGCGGCGCATCAGCTCGTGGGCTTCCTGCACCGTCGCGTCGTGGCTCAAGACGTGCGGCGCGGTGGTCATGAACTTCTGAATCTGGGGAATGGGTTTGCTCATGGTGGCTGGCGGGACTCCAAGATCTGCGCCATCAGCCCGCCAGTGGGAGGAACGCTTTGAGCAGCTGGCTCGAGGGCAGGCTTCGGCCGAGCTCTGCACGCGCACCCCTTGCGCGGTCGAATGCGCTCTTCGCCGAGTGTGCGTCTTTGCAGCCCGGCCCACGCGATGAGGCACCGGCGCGCGATTTGAAGAGGGCCTTCGGTGTCCTTCCACCCTTTCACCCAGGAGCGCCCGTGTCTGAAACCATGAGAGCCGCCGTCGTCACGCAGTTCGGAGTTCCGCTGAGCCTTCGGGAGCTCCCCCGGCCGCACGCCGCGCCCGGCCGCATCGTGGTGAAGGTGATGGCATCGGGTGTCTGTCACACCGATCTGCACGCGGCGAACGGAGACTGGCCGGTCAAGCCGACGCTGCCCTTCGTGCCGGGTCACGAGGGCGTCGGCGTGGTGGTCGAGGTGGGCGCCGGGGTCACCCGGGTGAAGGAGGGCGACCGGGTCGGCGTGCCGTGGCTGCACACCGCGTGCGGGGCGTGCGAGTACTGCATGACTGGCTGGGAGACGCTCTGCGACGGGCAGCAGATGACGGGCTACAGCGTCAACGGGGGCTTCGCGGAGTACGTCGGCGCCGACGCGAGGTACGTCGGGCTGCTGCCCTCGCAGTTGGAGTTCGCAGCCGCGGCGCCGGTGTTGTGCGCGGGCGTCACCGTCTACAAGGGCCTGAAGGTCCTCGACTGCAAGCCGGGGGACTGGGTGGCCATCAGCGGCATCGGCGGCCTGGGTCACATGGCGGTGCAATACGCCAGGGCCATGGGGTTCCACGTCGCCGCGGTGGACGTCGCGGACGACAAATTGGCGCTGGCGAAGAAGCTGGGCGCCGAGCTGTGTGTCAACGCGTTGGCCCAGGACCCTGTGGCTCGGCTCCAGGCCGAGCTCAAGGGCGCGCACGGCGTGCTGGTGACGGCCGTGTCGCGGAACGCCTTCGCGCAGGGCGTGGGCATGCTGCACAAGCGCGGCACGATGTCGCTGGTGGGGTTACCGCCAGGCGACTTCGGGCTGCCCATCTTCGACGTGGTGCTCAACGCCAAGACCGTGCGCGGCTCAATCGTCGGCACCCGGAAGGACCTCGAGGAAGCGCTCGCCTTCGCCGCGGAAGGCAAGGTCAAGGCCACCTTCACCACTGACCGGCTCGAGCACATCAACGACGTCTTCGGACGCATGCGTCAAGGCACCATCGATGGGCGCGTGGTGCTGACGATGGCCTGAAGCGGGTCGAGGGGGCGTTGGGGCCCGCCGCGATGAATCAGCAGACAGCTTCCCAGCGCGTCTGGCAGTAGCCGCACGAGCGCCACGAGTTCGCGCCGCCCTCCAGGACGGCGCCACAGGCCCTGCACGACCGGCGATCGCTCGCGTCGACGACGACGCCGCAGTCGACGCACACTGCGCGCTGAGCGCCCTCGACCAGCGTGAGCTCGCACCCGCAGCTGGCGCAGCCGGCGTTGGCCAGCACCGTCGACGGGGGCGCAATCATCTCGCAGCGAAGGCCAGCCAGATCGATGAGCGCCTCGGCATCGGGGTCGCTCATCGACCCGATGATGGCTGCGAGGGAGGCGCTTCGGCTGAAGCGAAGGAACCGTTCCGTATCGAGGCGGTCCGGATGCGCCGCGAAGAGCCCCTCGCGTTCGGCGATGCGTGCCTGGTTCTCGACGTGAGAGCGGGTCGCTTCGAAGAGCGGCTTCACGTTGTCGATCGTCGGCTGCTTCCCGAGGAAGAGCCGCTGGTGCCGGCTGAGGATCTCGGCGCTCTTGATCGTCGTCGGGTCGTTCATCCAGGCGATCTGCGTCGGCACCAGCCACTGCTCGACGTACGCCTTCAGGTATTCCGCTTCGCGCACGCGCGGCGGGTGGTCGTTGGGGAACAGCTGCACCAGCCCGCGCTGCATCCAGGTGCGCGCTTCGCGGCGGTGCGCGTCGGCCAGGTCCGGGTCGGCTGGCAGCTCTTCGAAGTCGACGACGGCGACGAGGTCCATGAAGGCATCGGCCGCGAGGCTCGCCTCCTTCCTGTTCCGCAGCGTGACGTCGTAGTCGAAGAGCGCTCCGCAGAAGTCGCAGGAGATGTAGACGTGCGCGTGCCCGGTCATCTTGAACGCGCCGCATGAAGGGCATTTGCGGCCGCGGATGTGCCCTGGCAGACCGACGCGCTGCTTGTTCTGGGTTCGCTTCTCGTCGCGCGCGGGCACGCGTTTGTTCACCCGCGTCGCACGCCCTCGGTACGCCGACGCCTTGCGATGCGCCGCGGTGTAGAGCGCATTGAGCCGCGCGTCGCTGTTGAGCCGCTCGGCCGTCGCCGTGCTGAATCTCGAGAAGACGATCGGGTCGACGCCCTGATCCTTCATCACGGCGATGAACGGCTCGCCTGCCTGCACGCGCACGCAGACATCCGCGTACTCGAGGATGTCCATCTCGGGCACCTGTGGGCCGTCGACCCTGGCGACGATCGCGGTGTAGAGCGCGGGGATCTCGGGGTCGCTGCTGTGCGCGTCGACGACCGCCTTCCACTTCGCCACGCCGAACTTCCACCGCTTCTGGTCGATGCCGAGCTGCTTCGCGATCGCGAGGCCCATGTCCGGCCCGAGGTCCAGTCGAGACCGTACCAGCACCTCGAGGTAGTTTTCGATGGTGAGCCCCAGCTTGGGCGACAAGTCCATCAAGGCAGCCTACCGGAGAATTCGGGCGCCAGGCCAAGGGGAGCACGGCTGCCTCGAGGTGTTCCCGAGCCTGCGCCTGCGGCCACAGGCCTCGCGTCGAGGCCAGCCTCATCGTTCGAGGCGGGCGGTGCGTTCGGGCGTTCACGCAGCACGTTTGATCATGCGCGCCACCCGATCGACCGCGACTGATCTTTGGCGTGAGCGCAACAGCCAGAAGCTGCTCGGGCCGAACAGGTGGGTGACGTCTCGCAGCGCCACGCCAGCGTGCTTCACCGCGTGGGACGGCAAGAGCGACACGAAGGCGATGCCCAGCCCGCGGGCGACGTACTGCAGCGCGGCCGCCTTGCCGTCGACTTCCACCCGAACATGAGGCTCGAAGGGGGCCAGCGGCTCGAGCACCCGCGCGCGGGTCTGAGAGGTGCTGCCGTAGACGATGAGCGGCTCCTGGGCGATCGACTGCAGCTCGAGGCGCCTGGCGCTGAGCAGCCGATGCCCTTTCGGGGCGACCAGCCAGAGCCGGTCATCACACAGGCGCTCGGCCGCGAACCCTGGTGGTGGCGCGATGCCGCGCACGACGCCCAGGTCGAGTTCCTCTGCCGCGAGCAGCCTCGCACACGTCGTCGAGCCCACCCGACGCACGGTGACCCGGGTGCCGCCGAGCTCGCGCTCAATCTGCAGCAACACGGTGGGCAGCAGCTCGGTGACGATGGTGCCGGTGCAGCCGATGGTGATGGGCGCGGGGCGAGGGGGCTGCCGCAGCGCGGCGGCGTCAGCCAACAGCCGCTCACCCCGGGTACAGGTGGCCTGACCCAGGGCAGACAGGCGCAGCGTTGACCCGCGACCTTCGAGCAGCGGGGCGCCGACCCACGTCGCCAGCGCCTGAATTCGGCGGCGCAACACGCTGGGGTCGATGCCCAGCCGGTCAGCGGCGCGCTCGAAGGCCGAGGGTTCGCCGCCCTGCAGCTCTCGCGACAACGTCACCAGGCCCTTCGCATGTTCCAACAGGTCGCCTTTGAAGTTCATGGGTTCGTTGCCTGAATCAGGGTCAATGCGTGCATGGTACGCCCGACCAGGCCGGGGCACCTTCCGTGGCGAAAAGGAGGCCACATGGCCGCGCGTGCTTCGTTGTTCGTGTTGGGGGTGTTCTCACATGAAGGGCGGTATCTCGTCGTGCAGGAGCGTGACGGCACCTGGTACCTGCCCGCCGGCAAGGTCGAGGAAGGGGAGAACCTGGTCGCGGCAGTGGTGCGAGAGACGCTCGAGGAAGCGGGGCAGCTGTGTTCCATCTCGGGGCTGCTCGGGTTCGACCACTGGTGGGGAGGCGAAGGCGTCGCGAAGGTGCGCTTCGTCTTCGCGGGTGAACGGGCGGTGCGGTCGCCGCCCAAAGCGGTCGCCGATCAGCACTCGAGGGGTGCGGCCTGGCTCACGCGTGCAGAGATCGGCCGGCTCACCTTGCGTGATGGCGAAGTGCTGACGTGGCTCGACCGTCGGGCGTCGGCGGCGGTGCTGCTCCCTACGCGCGCCTACGAGTGGTTCGGCCCGGTGTAATCCCTGGACTCCACCAACCGGTCGCGATCACGACCGCTTCGCGAGCGCCCAATGCTATGACTCCAAATGCCATGACCCCAAATGCCGTGACCCTACTAATAAATGCCATGATTCGAAATCGAGCGTGGGTCTTGTCGATGCTATTTGCCATCGGTTGCCGCGCCCAACCTCAGCCTGCGGATACAATCGTGCAACCCAATCCCAACAACCTCGGGGTGGATTCTACGATGTTGCTCAAGCATTGGTATCATTCTTCGGAAGAGCAGGTTGACGACCGCAACCAGATTTACCGAACCGATGGTGGCAAGTTGCCGCCCAGCCGGTTTCGGATGCAGTATCTCTTTAATGCCGACGGTACCTGTGACTGGTACCTCCTGTCTCCAGACGACAATCATGTCTTCAAGCAAGGGCGCTGGAAAGTCACTTCCGGAGATTCACCGACGCTTGTAATTACCAAAGGTGAGGTCGTCGAGACCTACCGAATCAATAAGCTGACCAGTGATGTGATGCACTTGGCGCCCATTTCGTCGACCCAAATCCCCCAATGAGGTGGTGGTGGGCTTGAATTGCTCGGAGTCGTGGAAGAAGTCCTTCGCTGTGCGAGACAAGGGCTCGAGAACCGGTGCGACCAACGATTCTCGCCCACAGGGCTGAAACTCGTCGCTGGCGACGCGCGTTCGAAGAGGTCGCGCGCCGGGCAGGCCGCGGTGGCCGGAAGTCAGGCCGACTTCGCCCGCAGCGCCTCCCAGAGCCCGGCGTAGTTCAGCAAGATGTCCTTCAGCCCCGCTCGCACCTTGTCCGAGTTGAGCGCCTGGGTGCTCATCGTGTTGTGTGCCTCGAGCGCGGCCATCACCGCCGTGAGCAGCTCGCTGTCGAGGTCCGGCGACGTCGCGAACTGCTCCTTCGTGTTGCTGGTCGCCTGCTCGAGGAGGGTCTTCGACTCCAGCAGCTTCATCTTGATGACGGTGTCCACGTAGACGAGGCGGTCCTGGTCGGTGAGCTCTCCGTCGAACAGCTCGTTCACCTTCTCGATGATGGCCGCGAGCCTGGCCTTCTCCTTGTCCTGCACGGTACCGCTGCCGGCCTCGGTGATCGGCTCGAGCTTCGGCGACTGGCCCTGACGCAGGAGCATCAACGCGACGCCGCGCCCCCGCAGCGCGTAGTGCGACAGCTTCACCTTCGACAGGTCGATGGCCTCGCGTTCGCGGCCGAACTCCAGGAGCGGGAGGATGGTTCGGTAGAACAGCGCCCGCTTCTCGATGCCCGTCGTGCCGTAGTCGAAGATCTGCGACAGGAAGGTGTAGAGCCGCACGTAGGTGACCATGTCTGACTTGAACTGCACGAGCGCCTCGAGCTCGGCCTTCGCGTCGGTCGCGCCCGCGTCATCGTCCTTCGCTACTGCCGCCTGCTGTGCGCCCTGCGCGTCCCGGAACCGCTTCATCAAGCGGTACGCAACCGGTTCGACGGCCTTGATCAGGTCGGTCTGCTCCGCCGTCGGGTTGAGATGCACGAAGGCGACGCGATCGACCTCGAAGTCGTCGTAGTGGCCTGCGCCGTCGAGCTTCGCCTTGAGGTTGAAGACGAGGTTGGGGTCGGTGGTCGCCGAGAGCTCGGCGGTCTCGTAGTAGGTCTTGAACGACGCCAGCACCTCGGCCGGGTCGTTCACGAAGTCCACCACGTAGGTGGTGTCCTTGCCCGGGGAGGCGCGGTTGAGCCGCGAAAGTGTCTGCACCGCCTGAATGCCCGCGAGCCGCTTGTCGACGTACATGCCGCAGAGCAGGGGCTGGTCGAAGCCGGTCTGGAACTTGTTGGCGACGAGCAGCACCTGGTACTCGCCGGTATCGAAGGCTTCGCGAATGTCCCGGCCCTTGAGCGACGGGTTCATCGTCTGGCTCGTCTCGGCGAAAGGCTCCGGTCCGCTGTCCTTGTCGAGGACCTCGCCCGAGAACGCGACCAGGGTGCCAATGGAGTAGCCCTTCGACGTGATGAACTTCTCGATGGCGAGCTTCCAGCGCACGGCCTCGAGACGGCTGCCGACCACCACCATCGCCTTCGCCTTGCCGCCGAGCGACGTGTTCGCGGAAGTGCTCGACCACCACCTCGACCTTCTGCGCGATGTTGTACGGGTGGAGCCGCACCCAGCCCATGACCTTCTTCATGGCGGCGCTGCGCTCGACCTCCTTGTCGTCGGCTTCTTTCCCCTCGTGGGCGAGCTTGAAGGCGAGCGAGTAGGGCGTGTAGTTCTTCAGCACGTCGAGAATGAACTTCTCCTCGATGGCCTGACGCATCGAATACACGTGGAAGGGCGAGGGGATGTTGTCGGGCGCTGGCTTGCGCGTCGGGTCCGGCCGGGTGCCGAACAGCTCCATCGTCTTGGCCTTCGGCGTGGCGGTGAAGGCGACGAAGGTGATGCCGGAGTCATCAGCGCGTGCAGCCATCTGCGCAGCCAGCAGGTCCTCGGTGCTGACCTCTCCACCATCACCCAGCTCGGCGAGCTCTTCGGGTGACAGCAGGGCCTTGAGGTTCGACGCGGCCTGCCCGGCCTGGGAGCTATGGGCTTCGTCGGCGATGACGGCGAAGCGTTTGCCTTTGGTGGCGGCGAGCTCGCGCACAGCGTCGAGGGCGAAGGGGAACGTCTGAATGGTGCAGACGACGATCTTCTTGGTGCCCGAGAGGGCCTCGGTGAGCTGGGCGCTCTTGCTGCTGTTCTCTCCGGTGATGGTGGCGACGACGCCGGTGGTGCGCTCGAAGTCGAAGATGGCTTCTTGGAGCTGGGTGTCGATGACGTTGCGGTCGGAGATGACGAGCACCGAGTCGAAGACCTTCTTGTCGTTGGCGTCGTGCAGCTCCGCGAGGAAGTGGGCGGTCCACGCGATGGAGTTCGTCTTCCCCGAGCCCGCCGAGTGCTGCACGAGGTACTTCGTGCCTGGGCCGTCCTTCAGCACCGCGGCCACCAGCTTTCGGGTCACGTCGAGCTGGTGGTAGCGCGGGAAGATGAGGGTCTTGATGACGCGCTTCTTGTCCTTCCTGGCGATGAGGTAGCGGCCGACAATCTCGAGCCAGCTCTCGCGCGCCCAGACCTGCTCCCAGAGGTAGGCGGTGCGGTGGCCGTTCGGGTTGAGGGAGTTCCCGGCGCCACCCTGGTCGCCCCGGTTGAAGGGGAGGAAGGACGAGACGGGCCCCTCGAGCTTGGTGGTCATGTGGACTTCGCTGTTGCTGACGGCGAAGTGCACGAGGGCGCCGCGGGGGAAGCTGAGCAGCGGTTCGGCGGCGTGGCCCTTCGGCTGCGGCGACCGGTCGAAACGGTATTGGTCAATGGCGTCGCCGACGCTCTGGGTGAAGTCAGTCTTGAGCTCGACGGTCGCGACGGGGACTCCGTTGAGGAACAGCACCAGGTCGATCGCGTTCTCGTTGTGGAGCGAGTACCGCACCTGACGCACCACGCGCAGGCGGTTGGCCTGGTAGCGGGTGAGGATGTCTGGGTTCATGCCGAGCGCGGGCTTGAACTGGGCCAGCTTGACCGCGTCCTTCACGCCCATCAGCTCGATGCCGTTGCGCAGGACATCGAGGGTGCCGCGCTGGTCGAGCTGGGCTCGGAGGCGGTCGAGGAGCGTCTCTTCGGCCTTGCTCCCGTGGTTCTTCGTGAGCGCCTCCCAGGCCTTCGGCTGAGCGGCCTTCACCCAGGCTGTGACGTCGGGTGGGTACAGCGCGCGAGCGCGGTCGTAGTACTGCGCATCTTGCGTCGAGAAGAGCCAGTCGTGAACCTGCAGGTACGCGCAGATCTCGTCCTCGAAGTTGATCTCTTTGTGCAACGCCACGGGACCCCCTCAAATCTCGCGAACGAATCTGACCTTCAGCACTTTGCCCGCTTGAATGAAGACGTTCGCGTCAAGGAGGTACTTCACGCGGTGAGTCCCTCTCTCCGTGCGACCTCCATCACTTTCGCTGCGCTCACGTTGAGCAAGCGCCCTGCGTCGCGAATGAAGATCTCCTGGGAGAGCGCCGACGAGAGGACAGCACGGGTAAACGCCGAGCCATTCCGGGACACCAGCGTTCGATAGAAGTTACCGCCTGACTTCTTCCTCGACTGCTTCCAGGCAGAGCGCTGCTTCTCGAGGAAGGACTCCACGACGCCGCGTGACGCGAGTCCCTTTTCGCGCGCGCGAATCGCGACGACGGCGGCGCTGACCTTGAACGATCGTGCGAGCGCCACGAACTGCGCTTCGGCAGCCTCCGACTTGCGCCACAGCGAGGCGAGCTCGTTCCCCGGCACCAGGAACTCAGCTGCTGCCGCGTTGCACAGCCGCTCGGTGGCATCGGTCGTCGGCGCCAAAGGGTCCGAGACGCCCGTCTTTCCCAGCCACAGATGGGCGAGCTCGTGGACGAGGGTGAAGATCTGAGCGGAGGTGGAATCGGCGGCGTTGACGAAGACGAGGGGCGCCACCGGGTCAGCGATCGCGAACCCGCGGAACTCGTCGGGCTTTATGGCACGGCTCGTATTCCCAGCGACGACGGTGCCAGACCGCATCACCCACACCCCAGCCTGCTCGGCGCTGCTGACCAGGTCCCGGTAGTAGTCCTCGCCTGTGCTCGCTCCAGACCGGGTGACGTTGATCACCGACCGCATCTCACGAACGAGCGTCTCGGCGCCGACCTGGCCCCTTCGGCTGCCCACGAACCGAACGGGAGGGAACCCCTCGCTGAGGCGGTAGCTGCGGTACCACTCGTGCTTGAAGAGGACGTCGGCGTAGAGGTCGCGGAAGGCCGGGCTCGGGCGGTGCGGTTTGCCTGCGACGGTGCGGAAGTCGTCCGGGAGCGGCAGCTCGCCTGGGGGTTTGGGCGCGTAGAGCACTCCGAAGGGAACGTGGGTCACGTTCGCCCAGCGCTCGGCCTGCGTGAACGAGGGGTGAGCCGCCCCGGTCTCCCATTCGGCCACGCGGTCAGAAGACACCTTGAGGCTCGCTGCCATGGCGTCGGCGTCGAGCTCGGCGCGCTCTCGTGCCCAGACGAGCAACCGGGGATTGACGAGGGCCTCAGCCATGAGCGCGGAACATAGATCGGGAGAACCGCTCGTACAGCGCGCGCTGGCCGTTCGAGGTGCTCATTCCGCCGGGACGCTCGGGCGCTTCACCTCGTCCAGGGCGAGCCCGCACTGCAGGTACGCGCAGACCTCGTCCTCGAAACTGCTCCTTTGCAGGCTCAACGGTTCACCTCGTCGCGCGCGGGCGTTCAGAACATTGCGAGCTGCTTCTCGTGAGGAATTGGGAAGACCCCGATGATCACCCACGGGTTGGGCGCCCTGAAGTGGAACTCCTGCGTGGTTCCGAGAAAGAAGTGCAGGTCCTTCTGAAGGAACTCGTCGCAGTATTTTTGCCGCATCTTGGCAAGCGCCGCTGGCTCATCCCCGCCAGTCGATGCCAAACAGTTCCAGTAGAGCGCTCCGGCTTCCCAGTCGAGCACCTGCAACTCGCTCTTCCTTCCGTCTGCGTCCTCGAACCGGTAAGAGAAGCTGTACGGCAATTTCGGAATGACCTGAAACGTCTGGCGCCACGTGTTGTCCGCGAACAGGTCGAGCTGGTTGGTGAGTTCGCGCATCTCCCGCACTTTGTCGGGGTTCCACTCGCGCTCTTCCTCTTCGAAAATGAAATCCGTGATTCGTGTGGGCTTGAACACCACAAGCGACGCTTCATTTGCCTTGGCGGCAGCGATCAGTTCATCGAGCCGACCATAGACGCGCGAAGTCCGCAGAAGGAGCTGGCGACGTTCACGCCAGTTGTCTGAAGTATCGATGTGCGCAACAGGTTGCAGCTCGCTTGCCTCGACCGGGCGAAAGGTCTCAGGCCGAGGATCTGCACCATTTCGAGCAAGGCGGCAGTTGAGCCAGTCGAATTTTCGATACTGCTCGGGTGCATCGAGTCGCCGAAAGGGCACTGGATAGATACGGACCCAGGTCCCGTCTTCGCGCACTCCAGCGGTGCAGACTGTCTCGCCGTACTTCCTGGAGAGCGTCGGGTACGTCTTCACCGTGATGAGCACGCGGGTTTTCTCGTCAGCTTTCACCATATCCCCCTCACAGATGGCTTGCGTTGAAGCCCTTCCCAAGCGCGCGTTCGAGCGTTTCAGCCACGCAATGCCGGTGACACTGTTGCGGGAGGCGTTCGTAGCAGGTCAGCGCCACGCGCTCTCCGCTGCGGATCCACGTCTGAATCGTGTCCAGCGCCTTGCCCTGCAACGGGAGGTTCTTCTTCTCGTACTCGACGAAGAGCGCGTCGTAGTCGGCCTGGGTTTTCAGGCTCTGTCGCTGGTCCGAAGCGATGCCCAGCTCGGGGAGGTGCTCGTAGCGGATCCCGATACCTTCGCAGCCCTTCGCCAACGTTTTCTTCGAGAAGCCGTACTTCCGACTGATCGGGTTTCGCCGCACGTCGCAAAGGACGGTCACACCGGACTTGAACAGCTCGTTCAAGTAGCTCTCGAGCGTGCGCCCCTCGTAGCCGATGGTCGCGAGGCCACGAGTTCCGGTGGGCGGGCGAGCCACTTCGATTCGTTTGAGCGCCGCGTCGTCGCCACGGGGCACCCGTTGAGCGATCTCGCTTCGTGTCGCGAAGTACGGGAAGCGTCGGTAGGTCTCCGCCACCAACGCGTCACCGCGAAGGCGCGTCTCGCTCGCGAACATCGCAAGCGAACCATTCGCTGTCGGGCCGACGATGCGCTTCCCTGCGTCAGTGAGCACCCATTGGTCCTGGTCGTCAGCAATCAGCCCACGCTCAATCAGCTTGCGGCGATCCGCGTAGGAGGTGAACGAGAAGGCGCCGAACTTGTACGGAATGAACTCGTAGGCGCCCTCGCCAGGGGGCCGCTGGCAAAAAAGGAAGAGCAGCTTTTGAAAATCGAGATTTCCAGCGCGGCCGCCGAGCGCGTCGAGAAGGGTGAGGAGCTGGCGCTGCCGTGCGAACAGCACGGGTGTCGCTCGTGCGGTCGCCGTAAAGGTCGCTGCGGTCATCGTTTTCTGGCTCGGGTTTCGTGCAACATGGTCCGCCATTGTAGTCGCGTTTCTAGGCGAAGGCCCCTCGCGTTCATGCAGCGGTCCTCATCGACTCGGGGCGCACATCGATCTGGCCGGTGACTGCTGCGGAGATGATGGCGCTGCGGCGCTCTTGTAGGAGCGCCGATGAACGCTCGGCTTCTGCCAGCAGTTGGTCAATCTCGAGTGAGCGTTCTTGGATCCAGTGTGCGATGCGCACTTGCTCGTTGGGGGGTGGCAGGGCGAGTTTGAGGGCTTGTAGATGGGTAGGCCCGAAGTGCTGAATTGTCGCGCCAGCCTTCAGCACGTCAATCTGTGCCGCGAACAGGCTTGAAACAACGAACGCCCGAATAAAGTCTTTGGTGATTGAAGGCCCTGCTGGCGCAAGCCGGATAAGGCCGGTGTACGCCACAGCGCCCGCTGTTTCCGGGCCTACCTCGCAGACCGTCCCCATGCTTGCGCTCGCGCTGATGAGCAGATCGCCGATCTGGACGCGAAAGTGCGCCCAACGTGCTTCGACCTTGTTCGGGTCTAGGTAGTTGCACCCTTCAAGTGTCGCCCAACGACTTCCGACGCCGGACACGCGAAGAAGTGGGACACCGCTTTCCAAGAAGTCCGAAGCCATGATCCCGGGTCCTTCCTGGTACGAGATGGCCGAACCGAATGGCACCACACCCCAGTGTGCTGGCACCTGCCCCAGCCACTCGATGCCTGAGTCCTTCATGGGCGCGTCGGGGTTCAGGCCCTTCGTTACCGCGTGGGAGATGACGGCTTGGCGCTTCTCCTTCAGCAACCCGATGAGGCGCTCCTGCTCGGCTACGAGCGCGTCGATCTTGGACGTCTCCCGGTCGAGGAACGCTGCGATGGCGGCCTGCTCCTGCGGTGGGACAAAAGGCAGGTCAACTTGGACGAAGTTTGAATATCGAAGCTCCTGGCCGTCGCGGATGAGGTCTGTCGTCGTGCGCAGCGCCTGAATGTACGTGGCACTCTTGAACAGGTGCGCGAAGAACGGCGGGTGAACGCCCTTCACTGGCCGCAGCATTACGTAGTGGAAACTGGTCGAGCCTCTCAGTCGGCACCACTCGATGCCGCCCTGAAAACTCCTCATGCTGATGATGAAGTCGTTCGGCTCGACGTGGAGGAGACTTTCGAGCCCCTTGATTACTTCGACGACCCGGCGCCCTTCCATCGCCACGAAGTCTGACTGGAAGACGACGCCGTGTTTCTGTGAGGCGGTCAGTTGTCTATCCCCCTCTTGGGCGGGCTCACTTCGAACGGCGAACATTCTTCGGCTCTGCATCACGCCCCAGTGCGCAGGTATCTCCCCCAACCACTCGACCCCGCTCGGTTTGTATTTCGGGTACCGCGGGAAGCTCATCGCGACAGCTCCCCGATCATCGTTACGATGCGGTCGGTCACACCCTTCAGTTCTGCGTCAATCTCTGCCAATGGGCGTGGTGGCTTGAACACATAAAAATGCCGGTTGAAGGGAATCTCGTAGCCAACCTTCGTCTTTTCATCCTCAACCCAGGCGTCCGGAGCATGAGGCAGCACTTCGCGTTTGAAATATGCCTCGACGCTCTCGCTTAGCGGCACGTTCTCGGTGTCGCGCAGGTCGGCATCCGCCACTGGTTTGCCCTTCCCCTTGCCCTTCTCACCAACAACCACGTTGCCCTTTGCGTCGCGCTGCGGGCGCTCGACGGTGATGGTGCGATAGCCGAACTCCTCGTTCTTGAAGATGCGGCTGATGGGCATGCCTCCGCGGGTCACCTTCTTGAACTCGCCGAAAATGCGCGTGATGTCGTCGATGTGCTCGGGGCTCAACTCCTTGCGCTTGCTCCCCAGGCTCTTGCGCATTTTCTGGAAGAAGCCGCTCGCGTCGATGAGCTGCAATTTGCCCTTGCGGTGCTCCGGCTTCCGGTTGCTGACAACCCAGACATAGGTGCTGATGCCTGTATTGTAGAACATGTCTGTCGGCAGTCCGATGATGGCCTCGACGAGATCGTTCTCGAGCATGTACCGGCGAATCTCGCTCTCGCCGGAGCCCGCTCCGCCGGTGAACAGCGGCGAGCCATTGAGCACGATGCCAAACCGACTGCCGCCATCCTTCGCGGGCCGCATCTTCGACACCAGGTGGAGCAGGAACAGCAGCGAGCCATCGCTCACCCGCGGAAGCCCCGGCCCGAAGCGCCCGTTGAAGCCCTGCTGCTCGGCCTCGTTGCGGACCTCCTTTTCGATCTTCTTCCACTCAACGCCAAAAGGCGGGTTCGACAACATGTAGTCGAACTTCTCGCCGGGCAGCCCGTCGGCCGAGAGCGTGTTCCCGAAGATGATGTTCTTGATCTCCTGCCCCTTGATGAGCATGTCCGCCTTGCAGATGGCGTAGGACTCGGGGTTCAGCTCCTGCCCGTACATCACCAGGCGCGCCTTCGGGTTCAACTCGGCCAGGTGCTCGCCCGCGATGCTCAACATGCCGCCGGTGCCCGCGGTCGGGTCGTAGAGCGACCGCACCACGCCGGGCCTAGACAGCGCGTCGTCATCCTCGATGAACAGCAGGTTCACCATCAGCCGGATGACCTCGCGCGGCGTGAAGTGCTCTCCTGCCGTCTCGTTCGAGAGCTCGGCGAATTTGCGAATGAGCTCCTCGAACACGAGCCCCATCTGGGCGTTGCTCACCGTGTCGGGGTGCAAGTCGATGTTCGCGAACTTCTCGGTCACCAGGTACAGCAGGTTCGCCTTCGCGAGGCGGTCGACCTGCAGGTGAAACTCGAAGCTCTCGAAGATGTCGCGCACGGCGGGCGAGAAGGCCTGCACGTACGAGCGCAGGTTCTCCGCGATGGAGTCCTGGTCGCCCATCAGCTTCTTCAGATCGAGCGGCGAGGTGTTGAAGAAGAGTTGGCCCGACTTCTTGAGCAGGAACGGCTCGGCGTTCAGCTTCGCCTTGTCGCGCAGCTTCTTCTCCGCGAGCACCGCTTCCTTCGTGGGCTCAAGCACGCAGTCGAGGCGGCGCAGCACCGTGAACGGAATCACCCGCCCGTACTCGGACTGCTTGTAGTCCCCGCGGAGCAGGTCGGCGACCGACCAGATGAACGAGGAGAGATTCGTGTCGGCCATCGCTTCGACCCCCTTCAGTGCTGAGCAGGCGAGCACGCATTGTACCCCGCGAGGTGATCTCGACCGAAAGGAATGTTGGCTGGTGTCGAGGCTTCACCGATGCCCGCGCCGCGTGTACCCCGCGGTCTCCAAGCGGCTTCAGAGACCGAGGCCCCGCTGCGCGCCGTGATGACGACTCAGGCTCTTCCAGATTGCTGTGCCGCGTGGCGCCTTCGAGGCGAACACCAGATGGTAGAGCAGCCCCCCGTGATCGTTGGCTACTGGGAGCGTGTTCACCATCTCCCCGTCGTAGCCCAACCCGGCAAGTTGCTCGCGGAGGACGTCGATCAGTCCGGCCACATCCCTCGCGTCCTGGACCTGACTCCGCCAGTTCTCGTTGCCGAACATTCGGTCGATCGTCTCTTTGAACTTCGGCACGGAGGGGTTGTCGAAGTTGCGCTTGATGGCGTTGGTCGGGAAGTGAATGAGCAGGTCCATGCGCTTCACGTGAGCCAGTCGCGCGATCGTGTCCCAGTGAAAGACCTTCGCGCCGAACGGATCGAAGAAGGCGAGGTTCAATCCTTCTGCTGGGACCTGCTTCAGGACCTCATCGATGCGCTCGTTGCAGTCACCTTCGATGACTCGCACGCGCGGGTCGCCCGCAGTGCGAGTTCTGAGCGCGTGGACGTTGTCGGGCTCGAGGTCGCAGAAGATCAACCGGGAGAACGGCGCGGCCTGGTGCTCGAACGCGATCAGAGCGCTGCCTGGCTCGGTGTCCTTGCAGTCGCGAACGCGCACTCGGCCCGGCCCAGAAAAGAGGTCGATGAAGGCGGCACCGCCCCTGCCCTTCGGCTCGATGAACTTCGCCCGAACAGCATGGGTGGCGGCCAGGTATGCGCTGAGGCGCTCGTGTTTCAACCGCGCCCATGCGCCCACTGACTGTGCTGGCAGCCCGTCCTCTGCCGGCTGCTCGCAGTTCTCGTTAGCGAGCTTCCTTCCCCCGTACCGACACCACCCCTCGTCGCTCATCCGTTCCCCCAACTGGCATCTCGTTGTACTCGCGCCCGTCCAGGAGCCGGCCAGTCCGCGCCTTCTGGACCCCGCCCCATTGCTTGAAGAAGAACGCTACACCCGAGCCCTGACATTGGCGGCGAATGGCCCTGACCCAACTCGCTTCCATCGGTCTTGCGGACGGCCCGGACTCGCCGCCGACAATCGCCCAGTCGATGCCGGCGAGATTGAGGCTGGGCAGAGGAGACAGAAGGGGCTCGAGAGAAACGAACTTCACTTTGGCGTTGGTCGACCTCAGCCGGTCCACACGCGACGTGTACCCATCAGACTCGACCGAGACCCCCATCCAGATGTTCTCTGTCCACGTCAGGGTTGGCGCCAGAGCGGCAAGTCGGTCTGCGCGCTTGGTCAGCACCTGAAAGCGATGGCGGCTCGCGGTCTTCATGATCGCAAAGACAGACCGGATGAACGTGTCTGGCGCGTCATCGTGGAAGAGGTCGGACATGGAGTTCACAAAGACGAGCTGAGGGCTGCGCCAGCGAAGCGGTGCGTCGAGCGCGTCGTGAACCAGCGTGATCCGGCCGGTCCACTGCGGGCCCATCGAGGAAGATCGCGTCAGCCCCTCGTAGGGCATCCCGGGCCCCGAGAATCTGTGGGCCATTCGTTCGGCGTAGCAGTGTTGGCAACCCGGCGAGACTCGCGAGCAACCTCTCACGGGGTTCCAGGTCGCGTCCGTCCACTCGATGTCGGATGAGGAAGAGATTGGATTCGCTCCTCTGAAAAGGCGTTCAGCATAGTCACGCCTGAACCTGCTGCCAAACTCGTTTGGGGGCCGAGAAAGGCCGCCCACTCGAGCCTGCGCGCCGCGCGGAGGTGGTTCGAATGGCGGTTCAACCGCCCCGTGGGCAGCGGTCGTCGGTCCCAACGAGCGGTTGAACCGTATCTGGGGCCCCGAAGGCGCCCTTCCACGGCCACTGAACCGCGAAGTGTGACCCCGCTGAGCGCCCCAGAAGGCGGTTGATCCGCCCAATTTCCACCCCCACTCGAATTTTGAGGGCGGTTGAACCGCTCTTTCGTCACACAGCCGCCATGAAGTGAGCGGTTGAACCGCTTCCGGAGGCGGATCGACGGCTCCCAAAGCCCGGTTGATCCGCCTTTTGCGACGCGCCGCGGCAGAAATGGGCGGTTGAACCGCTCCAGCCGCTCTCGCCTGGCATGGGCCCCCCGCGTTGGGGTTGTGACGAGCCCGCCATGTTCGCCCAGTCGGTCAGAATGATACGAAGTGCCCAATGAGCCCGAAAGAGAACAAGTCGCCGTTCAAGGACCTCACGTCTGCCGAGCAGGCCTTTGCTCGCAACGCGAACGCGATGGACCAGCTTGCAGTGGGGGACCTCGCGACCGTCAACGTCGACCTGGTCTCGGCGGCCTCCATTGTGCTCGGAGTCTCGGATCGCATCCTCGCGCTCCGCAGCCAGATCGCCTCGCTGCCCGACTTCGACATCACCCACGTCGACCGCCTGGTCGATTACGCGCTGGGCGCCTGGTACTGCGCAGTGACCAACCTGCCCACGCCCCCTTCGACAGACCTCGCAGGGCTCACGCAGGAAGCTCAAGCGCTGCGGGCCAAGCTGCTGATGTGGGCCGCGCCGTTGGCGGGGTCTGGGTACTTCGAGGAAGCGGCGGTGGCTCGTATCCGCGAGGGCAGCGGCAGCAAAGACACCGCGAGCGATCTGATCGCGCTGGTCGGCCTGTACCGGGGCTCGTGGGACTCAGTGAAGTCCATCGTGGGTGTCACTGACAAGGACCTCGAGCGCGCTTCCGAGGTCGGCCTTCTCCTGTTTGCGCTGGTGAGTCGGCGTGAGAACCAGGCGCCCCCCACGACGGCCGATTCGTCGATTCAGGTCCGCCGAGCCTTCACCCTGTTGGACCGGGCGTATTCGCAATGTCGGCGGGCCGTTCAGTATTTTCGATTCAGCCATGGCGACGCCGACCTGTTGGCACCCAGCATGCGTCGCAATGCAGGGCCCGGCCGCCGCGAGTCCGCCGAGCCGAAACCTCCGGTCGAGCCCAACCCTCCAGCGGCTCCGGCCGTGCCAGGCACGTCCGTTGGCGGCATCGGCTCTCCCTTCATCACCGACCCCTGACGCGTGGTTCGCCCTCTCGAGCCTGGAGGCACGCGAGCGCTCGACGGCGCGGGCGCGTCGACTGCCTTTCAACTCGCAGCCAAAGACCTCACGACGCACGCCGTGATTGTGGGCATGACCGGCAGCGGCAAGACCGGCCTGCTCACCGTGCTCGTCGAGGAGGTGCTGCGTTCCAGAGTGCCGGTCGTGATGATTGACCTCAAGGGCGACCTGCCGAACCTGTTTCTGACCTTTCCGTCACTGTCAGCAGACGAGTTCGCGCCGTGGGTCGAACCCAGCAGGGACCCCGCGTCGCTCGCCACCTCCTGGGCCGAGAGTCTGTCCCAGTGGAACCTCTCGGCCGCAGACATCGTCGACTTTCGAAACACGGTCGCGCTGCGATTGTTGACGCCCGGAGCCACGTCCGGTGAGCCGCTTCACATCTTGTCTTTTCTGGAGAACCCCTCGCCGCTGTGGGCGACCGATCCCGAGGCCGCCCGCGAGGCCTTGAGCGCGACGGTGTCGTTGCTGCTTCGCCTCATCGGCCGAGACGCAGACCCCACGCGAAGCCGCGATCACGTGGTGCTGTCTGTGTTTGCCGAGCGCCGCTTGAGCGCCGGTCAAACCGCCGACGTGGCGGAATTGCTTCAAGACATTCGCGAGCCTCCGGTCGCCGAGTTCGGCGCCATGTCGATGGATGAGTATCTGCCCAAACGCGAACGACAATCGCTCGCAACGGCGCTGAACACCTTGCTCGCCTCTCCGACGTTTCAGGCGTGGCGGGTGGGCTCTGCCCTGGACATCGAGTCGTGGATGGCGCCGCGGGCCGACGGGCGCACGGCGGCGACCATCGTCAGCGTGGCGCACCTCGACGAGGAAGAGCGAAATCTGGTGTTGGGCATCGTGCTCGAGCAGTTCCTGGCCTGGGTGCGCACCCAGCCGGGGACGGCCGAGCTTCGCGGGCTGCTGGTGTTCGACGAGGTGTATGGCTTTCTTCCCCCGCACCCGCAGAACCCTCCCACCAAGCGGCCATTGGTCTCGCTGCTGAAGCAGGCGCGTGGGTTCGGGGTCGGCATCGTCGTCGCCACCCAGAACCCCATGGACCTGGACTACCGGGCGCTGTCCAACGCCGGGCTGTGGTTCGTGGGCCGCTTGCAGACCGACGCAGACCGCGAGCGGGTCGTCGAGGCGATGGCGCTTGGAAATGCGGCCTTCGTGGCCGACCGCCTCAAGGTGCTGGCGCCGCGCTGGTTCATGCTGCGCGCGGTGCAAAGGCCAGAGGAGCTGTTGCTCCTGAATGCACGCACCACCTTGTGCTGGCTGCGGGGCCCGATGACCCGAAACGACCTTCGGCGGTTGAAGCCGGCACCCTGAGCGACGCCAACTACGTGGGACTCTCGACCTTCACCGGCTCGAGATCAGCCCACGTCTTCCCCGCCTCGACCCCAACCACCAGGGGCACCTCGAGGATGAACGCGTTTCGCATCGCCTGCGAGCACACCCGGGCGGCCGTCTGCAGCTCATCTTCCGGCACCTCGAACAACACCTCGTCGAGGATCTGCAGCAGCGGCACGGTGCGCAGCCCTTCCCGCCGCAGCGCCTTGTCGACGTCGAGCAGCGCGCGCCTCGAGACATCAGAGACCGAGCCTTCGTGCGTGGCCCGTCGCGCCAGGCGCTCGGCGTACGACAACAGCTGCGAGTCGAGCGACTGAAGCCCTCCGATGGGCCAGCGCCGACCCGAGATGGTCACGATGAAGCCCTGCGTCTTCGCCAGCCGCAGCTGCTCGTCCTGAAAGGCGCGCACCATCGCGTACCGCTGGTCGAACCTCGCGATGTACGCCTTCGCTTCCTGCGCGCTGATGCCCAGCTGCATGCCCAGCGAGCTCGCGCCCTGGCCTGCGAACGTCGCGAAGTTGACGACCTTGCCGACCTGCCGCTCCTCGAGCGTCACCTGGTCCGCCGGCTTCTCGAGCACTGCCGCCGCGGTGAGCCGGTGCAGATCGGCGCGCGTGCGCAGCGGCTCGACCAGGGCCGGGTCCTTCGTGAGGTGCGCCAGCACGTAGAGGCCGAGCTGGTTGAAGTCGACCGACATCAGCAGCTTGCCCGGAGGCGCCACGAAGGCCCGACGCACGCGCGACATCTCTGGCGTTCGCCCCGGCACGCGGCCCAGGTCGGGGTTGGTGTTGATCAGGTGCCCCGAGAAGGACCGCGCCAGATGAAACCGCGAATGCACCCGCCCGTCCGTGTCGATGTTCCGTCGCAGCGAGATGAGCCAGTTGTCCCGCAGCTTTCGCAGCCCCCGCCACCTCAAGACCAACTGCACGATGGGGTGCGCGTCCGAGATGCGCTCGAGGGCTTCGTTGGCGGTGCTCCAGCCCGTGCGGGTGTGGGACACGATGGGCAGCTTCAGCTCTTCGAAGAGCACCACCCCGAGCTGCTTGGACGAGTTGATGTTGAACGGGTGGCCGGCGAGCTGGACGATCTGCTGCTCGAGCTCGGCCTCGATGGCCGCGAACGACGCCTCCGCGCGCTCGAGCTCAGAGCGGTCGACCATCAACCCGGTCAGCTCCATGCGCACCAGGGTCTGCTCGAGCTCGAGGTATTCCGTCAGCAGCGGGCCGTCGATACCGGGCGCCAGCTTCAGCGAAATCGCCGCCGAGGCGTCGGCGCGTTGCCCTGCCACCTGTGCGGCCCGCGCGAGGGGAAGCGCGCTGAACGTCTTGCGGGCCTGACCGACCCCCAGCACCTCGTCGTCATCGGGGATCGCGCGGCCCAGCACATGTTTGGCGATCAACGTGAGGTCGTGCGGCGCCCAGTTGCTCGGCTGGGTGAGGTGTGACGAGCAGGCCGAGTCGCCCACCACTCCCGCGAGCGTGATGCCCAGGCGGCGCAGCGCCACCATCAGGGCGACCAGATCGTGCCCCTTCTTCGGAGCGCGCGCGTCCTGAAGCCAGGTCACCAGCGTCGGCCACGCAGGGCTGTCGACCACGACGTAACTCCCCGAGCCCTCACCGACCGAGAGCCCGAGGCCGACGAGCACGGTTCGGCCTTCGTGCTCATCGATGAGCGCCTCGAGCGCGACGGGCTTCGATACCCACGCCGTCAGCTGCGCCTCGAGCTGGGCCGCCGTCTCGAGCACCTCGACCTGTTGGGCCAAAGCGTCAGCGATCAGGAACTCCGAGAACGCGAGCCGTTCGTAGAGCGCGTTCAGCTCGGAGGTATTCGGCTCGACGAAGGCGAGGTCGGCGAGCGGCACCGGCAGGGCCCTGGTGGTGTCGAGCCGTGCGTGCGCCAACGCCCCGGGCAGTTGGTCCTTCGCGGCCCGCAGCGCCTTCGCCACCCGACCTTCGAGCGCGTCGAGGCCCGGCAACACCGCGTCGAGCGAGCCGTGCTCGGTGAGGAACTCGCTGGCCCCCTTCGCCCCGATGCCCTTGATACCCGGCACCTGATCTTCATCGCCCACCAACGCCAGCCACTGCGCCACCTGCGAAGGCGGCACGCCGAAGCGTTTGTGGACGATCTCCTCTGTGTAGCGAACGTCCTTGTTGGCGTCGAACCACCAGCACCGCTCGCCAACCAACTGCGCGTACCGTTTGTCGACCGCCGCGATGGTGACGTCGTCTCCGAGCGCGAGGGCCGCCTGCGCGTAGCTGGCGCAGAGGGCGAGCTCCTCTGCGCTCTCGATGACCTGCAGGCCCAGCGCGCGGCACAGCGTCGGCAGCAGCGCCAGCTGGGGCGTCAGCTCGACGGGCCACGACGGCTTCGGCGTGGGGTCGATGATCGCGATCGCCCGCGTCGGTCGTCTCGCTCCGATCAGCCGCTGAAGCGCCCGCGCCACCGCGTAGAGGCCGTTGACGGGCTGGCCGTCGCGTGACTTCCGATCGACAGGCACGACCTGAAACCCTCGCACCATCAGGTTCGTCGCCGACGCGATGAGCGTGCGAGCCGTCATGACTGGGTGGTTGTACTGGACCCCTCGTGGAACGCCATCTGGGGAACAGCCTCGTCGGTGCAGTTTCGCAGGCGCCCGGGCCCGAGGGGCTAAGCAATCACCGCTGCGACCCGGTTGCTCAGCCTGGCTGGCACTCCAGCCTCCCGCGCGAACTTCTTGAACCGACTGACGGTCGCTCGAACTTCGTCGATGACGGGCAAGGCCTTCTTGAGGCTGGCTCGTTTGGCGAGCGCCTGCAGATGCTCCACGCCCGGGTGACGGCCCTCGCCAGCGACGAGCATCGTGTGCTCTCCCAAAGGTCCGTGGGCGAAGGTGAGGTCATAGGCTGGGCTCGGTCGCCACCTTCCTGTCTCATTCATGAGGAAGGCGAAGTTGCGGCTGTGGTCGTCCCGGTTGTGCGCGAAGACGTTGAAGCAGGCCCGGCGGAACATCTGGGCGACGTCGGCCTCGTTTCGGGTGAGGTCCCGGGTGACGGCCAGCAGGTTGGCGTAGTCGAGCGCCGGGTAGCCCTGTGGGAGCTCCAACAAACCGCCAAGGGTGTGGGCGTGGATGCGCACGGGGCCCTCACGGTCAAAGCGCTCGATGGCGAAGAAGCCCGGTCGCCGGGCGGTGGCACCGAGGATGCGGGTTTCCGGGACGTCGAGCCCGGCTGCCTTCGCCATCAGGAAGTAGGCATGTTCCAGCGAGGCGATGTGAGGATCGTCTTCCTTCGAAGGGAACTTCACGAGCCAGGCGGTGAAGCCCGGTTTGATGTTCCTGGCGCCGAAGTGCACTTCGCCGTCACCAGACAGCTGGATGAGGACTTTCGGACGCGCCCCCTTGGGTGAGCCGCCCACCGAGATGAGCCGCTCGAGGTCCACGCTCCCCGTCTCCTGCTGTACGGCCTGAGCCTCCTTCGCGAGCTCCGCCAGCTTCACCACCGTGGGGTCCTCCAGCGCGGTCTCCGGCTCGTAGACCAGCGCACCCATCGACCGCGCCCCGACGAGGGCGAGCCGGTCCAGCGGTGTGAGCGATATGCCTGAGAGCCCCAGCTGCGCTGCGCGTCGGTCGATCAACAGTCGGCCCCAGCCGTCGGGCAGGCTGTCGTCGAAGAGCCCCATCAGCCCGTCGAGGACGGCCGACTTTCCGATGGTGACCCCCGGCGCCAGCCGGAGGTTGAAGGGAGACAACTCGAGCCTGGACCCGAGAAAGGCGCTGTCGTACTCGAAGAGGATCTCGCGTTGCTTCAGCGCGAGCCTGCCGACCTTCTTCCTGCGGTCCGGCGCCGGCTCATAGAAGACCGAAATCTGCTGGACGTGCTCCAGCGTCATCTCTTCCTCGGAGCGCGTTGTCGTGGCCTGGCGGCGGTCCGCGCCAGCGCTTCATCCAGGGACGCGTACGCTGGGGGCTCGAAGAGCTGGTCGAAAGGGACTTCGGCGTTCAGCGCAGTGGCGATTCGCAGCACGTTCTCGATGGAGGCGGTGCCGGTCTTCTCGAAGCGTCGAACCGTCGCCACCCCGACCCCGGCCCTGACTGCGAGGTCAGCTTGACCGAGCTTGCGAATGAGACGGAGCTGCCTTGCCCGTTCCCCCATCGCCCGAAGCACGTCACCAAATGGCCGGAAAGCGCTCACGAATGATTCTTTAGCCCCTCCGTGAGGTCTTCAGCAATCATTGGTGATTGCTTACCTTGGTTGCCCGCCGGAGCCCTGCGACGTCAGGCGTCGCCTGATTGACGACGCAGCGAGAAGCGCTGCAGGCGCCCGGGCCCGAGCAGCGTAGAGAGTGCCCGTCCGATGAGCAGCGGCGACTCCATCAGCTGGGCAGACACCCTGCGCGCGATGGAGCAGGCGCTCGCCGAAGCACCCAGCGCCCGCGCGGGCTTCACGCTGAGCTGGCGGCTGCACGTGGTCGACGAGTCCAACGTCGAGGTCTCGGCGTGGCTCCATCGGCTCGGCCCCAAAGGGCAGCCCAAAGCGCCGACCCGGTTTCCCCGGCGCGCGCTGCTGTTGCACTTCGGGCGGCTGCTCAGCGCCGAAGACGCACCCATCGCGGCGCTGCTGCCCGAAGACGGCCAGCCAGCCTCGCGCGCGCTGCTCGAAGCAATGGTGTCGCTCCCCCGGGTCGTGCTGCGCGATCGCCCTCAGCACACCGTGAGCTTCGAGCGCGCCACGGTTGGCCTGGTCGCTGAAGATCGAGGTGGCTCGGTGCGGGTCACCGCGGGGCTCGACGGAGCGTCGCTCCCGTCCAGCCTGTTCTCGCGCGTGGTCAGGGCTCGTCCCGACGAGGTGCTGTTCCTGTGGGACGAAGGCGCACGCCGGCTGACGCTGCTCGACGTGAAGACCGAGCTGAAGGCGGTGCTCTCGACGCTGCACCGCGACGGCAACCTCTTCCCGCCCGAGAGCCACACCGAGCTGCTGTCGGTGCTCTCGCGCTGGGCCTCGAGGATCCCCGTGGCGCTGCCCCGCAGCGTGGTCGGTGAAGAGGTGCCCGCTGAGCAGGCGCTGGTGCTGAGGCTGCGGGTGTTCGAGACCGGCGGCGTCGAGCTCGAGGTGCTCTGCCGTGCGCTGCCCGACAGCCCCGCGCAGCAGCCCGGCGTCGGCGCCAGGGACGTGCACGTTCGGCGAGGCGTGACGGCCTTTCACGCCGTGCGTCAGCTCGAGCGCGAGCTGGTGGCGGCGCGGGCGCTCTGCGACGAACTCCCCTTGCGGGACGCCGAGGTGCTCGAGCGACCCTTCCTGTTTCGGCTGCCGTCGATTCATCACGCGCTCGACGTGCTCGCCGCCGCCGACGAGGTGACGCCACGCCCGGCGCTGGAGTGGGTGGGCGCGCCGGTGAAGCTCTCGCGTCGGGTGGGTCCGCGTTCGCTGCGGGTTCAGCTCGAGCAGAAGCACGAGTGGTTCGGGCTGCTCGGAGAGCTCTCGGTCGAAGGCGAACGCGTCGAGCTGGCGGTGTTGCTCGAAGCAGCGCGCCGAGACGAGCGCTACGCGCGGGCGACGCCGCGCTCGTATGTCGAGCTCAGCGCTGAGCTGCTGCAGATGTTGCAACACCTCGAGCCCCACGTGCACCGCACCTCGCGCGGGGTCGAGCTGGGGCGCTCGGCGACAGAAGCCCTCGCGTCGCTCGAGGCGCTGGGCGCGAAGGTCGACGCCGACGCCGGCTGGCGGGCGCACCTGCGTCGGGTGGAAGCAGCGCGTTCAGACCGACCACGGGTGCCCGCTGCGCTGAAGACGAAGCTGCGGCCGTATCAACGTGAAGGCTTCGAGTGGCTCGCGCGCCTCTCGGCGTGGGGCGCCGGCGGAGTGCTCGCCGACGACATGGGCCTGGGCAAGACGGTGCAGGCGCTCGCGCTGTTGCTGCACAGGTCCGCGGCCGGTCCCGCGCTGGTGGGCGCGCCGACGTCGGTCGCCTTCAACTGGAAAGAGGAGGCGGCGCGGTTCGCGCCTTCGCTCAAGCTGCACGTGCTCGCGGACTCGGTGGACCGCCAGCGGCTGGTGACCACGCTGGGAAGGGGCGACGTGCTGGTGGTCAGCTACGGCCTGTTGGTCCGTGACGCGCAGCTGCTCTCGACGCAGGTCTTCGCCACCCTCATCTTCGATGAAGCGCAGCAGCTGAAGAACTCGACCACCCAGCGCGCGCAGGCCGCGGCGGCGCTCAAGGCCGAGGCCCGGTTTGCGTTGTCGGGCACGCCGCTCGAGAACCACCTGGGCGAGCTGTGGAGCCTGTACGCCCTGGTCTTCCCGTCACTCCTCGGCAGCTGGGTGTCGTTTCGCGAACGCTTCGCCACGGCCATCGAGAAGCAGACCGACCCGCGCGCGGCCGAAGCCCTGGCGAGCCTGCTGAAGCCCTTTCTGCTGCGCCGCACCAAGGCCGACGTCGAGAAGAGCCTGCCCGCTCGCACCGAGGTGCGGGTGCCCGTGTTGCTGTCGGCTGATGAGTGGCAGCTGTACGAAGACGCGCGCCTCGCCGCCCTGTCGGACCTCGAGACCAGGAGCAGCGTGCTGAAGGAACAACAGCGCCGGGTGCAGGTGCTGGCCTCGCTCACGCGGCTGCGCCTGTTGGCGTCGAACCCCAGGTTGTTCGACGCGCACTCCACGGTCGCGTCCTCGAAGCTCGCGCGCTTGATGGACCTGGTGGACGAGCTGGTCGCCTCTGGACAACGCGCGTTGATCTTCAGCCAGTTCACCTCACACCTCGCCCTGGTGCAGGAACAGCTCGAGGCGCGCGGGCTGAAGTACGTCCTGCTGGACGGCACGACCCCCGCTCGGCAACGCCGCGCCCGCGTGGCCGCCTTTCAGGACGGCGAGGCGCCGCTGTTCCTCATCTCACTGAAGGCGGGCGGCACCGGGCTCAACCTGACCGCGGCGACCAACGTCATCCACCTCGACCCCTGGTGGAACCCTGCCGTCGAAGACCAGGCATCGGACCGCGCCCACCGCCTCGGGCAGCGAAAGCCGGTGACCATCTTCCGCCTGGTGGCGATGGGCACCATCGAAGAGCAGCTGCTGGTGATGCATTCCCAGAAGCGCGCGCTGGTCGAGCGGGTGCTGCAAGGGAAAGCCGGTGCCGCGAAGGTCACCACCGATGAGCTGGTGGCGCTGCTGCGGGGACAGGCGGCTGCGAAGTCTGGCGACGAACGCTGAAGCCCACCGCTTGGCCCGCAGACCTCCTCAGCGCCATACTGGGAACCGTCATGGGCAACGCAGCAAAGAGGGACGCGACCTACGAGGACCTGCTGGCGGTCCCCGATCACCTGATCGCTGAGATCATTCGCGGCACGCTTCACACCATGCCGAGGCCCGCCGGCTTCCATTCCATGGTCTCGTCGTCACTCGGAGGCGAGCTCCACGGCTTCGGGCGAGGTCGAGGAGGCCCGGGGGGCTGGCAGCTGCTCGACGAGCCCGAGCTTCACCTGGGTGCCGAGATCCTGGTTCCCGACCTCGCAGGGTGGCGCAAGGAGCGCATGCCGCAGGTGCCCGACGTCGCGTACTTCACCCTCGCTCCCGACTGGGTCTGTGAGGTGCTTTCACCGTCCACGGCCGCGATGGACCGCGCTGAGAAGTTGCCGATCTACGCCGAGCATCAGGTCGGCTTTGCGTGGCTCATCGACCCGCGCGTCCAGACCCTCGAGGTGTTCAGACTCGACGGCGCAACCTACCGCCTGGTCAAGACGTGGCGAGGCGCAGAGCAGGCGCGCGCCGAGCCGTTCGACGCCATCGAGCTCGCGCTGTCCCAGCTGTGGCCGGAATAGCGGCGACGCCGAGGGCCGATTCGCAGACGCGGAGTTCGGTGCGCGCCACCGCGGTCGACTGGTTGTCATTCTCTCGAGCGCTGCGTCATACTCGGGCCATGGCGCGTCATACCCGGCGTTCTTCTGGTCTCAAGACCTTGTCGATCAAGGTCCCAGCTGCGCTGAGCGCGCGCGTCGTGAAGCTCGCCAAGACGCGCAAGTCGACCGTCTCGCAGGTCGTCCGAGAGGCGCTCGAGTCGTACGCGCCCGGTGAGGGGTTGTCTTTCTCAGAGGCGGCGCGCCAGTTCATCGGGTGCCTCGACGGTGGCCCCGGAGATCTCTCCACGAATCCGAAGCACCTGAAGGGCTTCGGTCGTTGAGGGCTCCGGCGACACGGGGCCGTTGGTGGCCCTCCTCAATCGAAGAGAGAAGCTCCACAAGCGGGTGAGCACCGTGCTCCGTCAGTTGCCGTCGCCACTTCTGACCGTCGAGCCAGTCTGGTGGACGTGCTTCCCCAACCGGTCAACCACGTCAGCGGGGCGCGCGCGCCCGAGCAAGCGCTCGCCGCGCACGCCGACGAACTGATGGATCGCGGGTGCATGGTGGTCGCCTGTGACGCAGCGGTATTGAGGCTGGTCGAGCATGAGGCTCCCTGGCGCGACTGGGCAGGAGTCGGTCGGTCGCGAGCGAACCTGCAGGCGCTGTGGGCCCGGTGGGCTCCGGCCGCCTCGCTGGAGCCGCTCGTGGCTGCGGTGGATCGCGCGGGCTGAACGGTCTCGTGGGAGAAGCAACCCTGCCCGACGAGCGCGGCGAGGGGCTGCACATCGTCATCGGCTGCTCAGCGCGTTGCTTGTCCCAGCTGTGGCCCGAGGGATCCGCTACGCCGTCATCAATGTCTTGACGCGATCACCCAGCCCGCCCGAGAGCCGCTGCAGCACGTTGTCGTCGATGCTCAGCAGCGAGCGGCCGATCATCACCAGCGCGTCGGCGTCGGACTGATCGACCTTGCCCACGTAGATGCCCTGCTGCTTGGCGAGCGCGTTGGCGAAGCGCACGCAGTTGCCCACCGAGACCCGCTCGGCGCTGTTGTACTCGTTGCAGTCTTGAATCGCCGAGGTGACCGTGTCGGGCAGGCCCCACTTCTGGGCCAGGGCCACGCCGATCGGGCGATGCACCTTCTGCAGCACCTCGACCCAGCTCTCGGGGTCGATCCACACGTTGGTCCGCGTCCCCACCACGCTCTTCTCGGCCTCGAGCAGCAGGAAGGCCACCACCGGCTTGCCGATGTCGTGCAGCAGCCCCGCCAGGTACGCGGTCTCGGTCTCGGCAACGCCGCACAGCGCCGACACGTCACGCGACAGCATGGCCACCGCCAGCGAGTGTTCCCACAGGCCCCGGGTGTGCTCGACGATGCGCGGGTCGCGGCTCTCGAAGAGGCGGTGCGCCGAGCTCTCGACCAGCACCGACTTGAAGCGCTCGACGCCGAGGCGGGTGAGCGCCTGGGGCAGGCTCTTGGCGCGTTCCATGGCGCCGTGTTGAACCGAGTTGGCGGCCCGCAACACCCGCGCCGCCAGCACCGTGTCGCGTTCGACCAGCGGCGAGGCGTCCTTCGGTGAGAACGACGGGTCCCTCACCAGGGCGAGCACCTTCATCACCACGGCCGGTGGCGGCGGCAGCACGAGCGTGTTGTCTGCGATCTTCTTCGAGAGGATCGCCTGCACCTGCTCGCCCAGTTTTTCCGCGACCACCATGTTCGTCGTGTCCTTGCCGCGGTCAGGCGGCGCGTGCCTCGGTGATGGTGGTGCAGACGGTCATCTTGGCGGTCTCGTCGAACTTCTTGAGCAGCGCCGAGTGATCGGCGCCCGCCACCAGCCGCAGCTCGATGCCCCGCTTCTGCGCTTCTTTCTTCAGGTCGACCACCAGCCGCGGCGTGCGGTCGGGCTTGAGCGGAGAGTTGGTCAAGTCGACGATCACCTGATCGTGGCAGGCGGCGGCGATCTTCTCGATCTGCTCCTCGAGCAATTTCGACACGCGGCCAAAGTACTTGTCGATGCGATCGTCTTTGCCGGCGAAGGCGCCCACTCGCAGCAGGTTGTCTTCGGCGATCACCAGTTCCTGGTCATTGAAGAAGCGGATCAGGAAGTCCTCGATGCTGTCCTTGTCGAAGGGCTTGAAGATGACGTCGTCGAAGCCCAGCGCCTGGTATTCCTTCTGAATGTCGTTGGTGGTGCGCAGCGCCAGCGCCAGGAAGGCCGCGTGCTGTTGCAGCGTGCGCAGCTGGTTCATCAACGCCGCCGAGTTCACGTCGGGAATGTCGGTGTCGATGAAGATCACCCGGAACACCTTGTCGCGGCAGGCCTGCAGCGCCGAGCCCGCCGACATCGCCGCGCCCACCGTCACGTGCGCCGGCACCAGGGTCTTCAGCTTCTTGTGCACGTTCTCCATGTCGTCGATGACCAGAATGTCGATGAACTGCTTGCCCGTGGGGTCGACGCGCCCGATGGGCATCGCCGAGTCACCGCCGCCCGACGACTGGACCGCCGACGACACCGGCCCGGTCAGCTTCAGCACCTTCAGCACCTTGGCCTTCAGCTCCTCGGGCTTGAAGGGCTTCAAGATGTAGTCCTCGATGCCGCTCTTCATCACGTCGACCATGATCGACCGCTTCGACTCGCTGGTGAGCATCAGCACCGGCGTGGTGTTCTTCGCCTCGCGCATCTTGGCGAGCATGCCGGGCCCGTCGAGGTTGGGCATGGTCACGTCGAGGATCACCAGGTCGTAGGTGAGCTCTTCGAGCTTGGCGAGACCGAGCACGCCGTCTTCGGCTTCGTCGACCTCGAAGCCGAGCTCGGCGACCTGCTTGGACACGATGGTACGAATGGCCCTGCTGTCATCAACGGTGAGAACGCGCGGCATGTGGTGCTCCTTCGGGAAGGGTGGGGGAGGGGGACCTGCGCTACTCGCGCGGGTGGGTGGTGATCTGCACCTCGAGCTCGACGTCGGCCTCGGCGGCCCGCAAGGTGATCGACTGCGAGCCGTTGATGCTCGTCGACCAGGTCTCTTCACCGGTCACGATCTTCGGCAGGCCCAGCGCCTGATCGAGCGACATGGCCCGCTTCACCTGCCCCGCGGTGATGTTGGCGATCTCACGCAGGGTGTCTTCCATCATCGCCACGTCGACGGCGGTGGCCGACACCATGAAGAGCCGCGCGCCCAGCTTCTCGCAGCTCTGTTTGTCCGAGGTCACCACCACCGACACCGGCGTCGACCCGGGAATCGGCAACACCGCCCGCCGGAATGGAGCCCTCAGCGTCGGCCCCTTCGCCAGGGCGAACTTGAGGTTCATCATCGACGTCGTCACGCTGTTGACCATCGTTGTCAGTGAATCTGGAGACGGAAATGCACTCACGAACGTCCTCGCTCGCCCACGCGGGTGAAAATTGGCCTTGGTTGACCCAGGTTCCCCGCCACGTCGCGACACCAGAGCAATCGATGTGCCCTGACCTGCATCGCAGCGCGGGCGCGATTGCAGAGGTTTGCGACGCCAGAGCCGTGACACCCTGCGGGTCGACCGGTGCCTTGGGGTGGTCCTGACACCCGCGACGGTGAAGGATCACCCGGCCGGTGCTACGAGGGCGCGATGAACCTGCTGGAGACGGCGAACCGGGCGATGCGGCGGGTGCTGGTCGCCCAGGGGGTCGCAAGCGAGGTCCACCAGGTGCGCGGCCAGCAGGTGCACGCCTACCGCGTCGAGGGCAAGGGCCTGGGCCCGCCGGTGTTGATGGTGCATGGCCTGGGCAGCTCGGCGAACGCCTTCTTCCGAACGTTGCTGCCGCTCTCGACCCACTTCCGGCGGGTGTGGGCGCTCGACGTCCCCGGCAATGGGTTCTCTCCGGCGCCCGCCTCGGGCCCCATGCCCTGGCGCGAACAGCTGGCCACCGTGCGCGCCTTCCTCGACGAGGTGGTGCAAGAGCCCGTCTTCCTCATCGGCAACTCGCTGGGCGGCGCGATGTGCCTCTATCTCGCGCACCAGGCCCCCTCGCAGCTGAAGGCCCTGGGCCTCATCTCTCCCGCGGGGGCGAAGCTCGACGCCGAGCAGTTCAAGCGCCTGGTGAAGTCCTTCGAGGTGAACTCCCTGGCCGAGGCCCGCGCGATGACCCGCCGCCTCTTCGCCAGGCCGCCGGTGCCGCTGCTGCTGCTCGCGTCCGAGATGCGGCGCCTCTACGAGAACCCCACCGTGCGTCACCTCATCGCCGAGTTCACCCCAGAAGACGCGGTGACCGATCAGATGCTGGGTGGCCTGACCATGCCCACGCTGCTGATCTGGGGCGCGCACGAGAAGCTGCTGCCGCGCGAAGGGCTGGCCTACTTTCGCGCACACCTGCCGCCGCACGCGGTGGTGCATGAGGTCGCCGAGTTCGGCCACATGCCCCAGACAGAACACCCACGCCCGCTGGTCCGGCACGTCATCGACTTCGCCCGGTCGCAGGGGGTGGTGGGCTGATCTCGAGACGGCGCTGGGGATAAGGTCGTTAGCATGCGTCGTCTCGTGCTGGTGGGGTGGTGGCTGTCGGGCAGCCTGGCGTTCGCCGCGCCGCCGCAAGCGAAGTCAGAGAACACGTATCGGCAGCTCGAGCTGTTCGCGCGGGTGCTGTCGTACGTGCAGAACAACTACGTCGAGGCGGTCGACGATCAGCAGCTCATGCAGGGCGCCATCAAGGGCATGCTCGAGACCCTCGACCCGCACACCGTCTACATGCCGCCCGACGTCTTCAAGGAGATGAAGATCGAGACCTCGGGCGAGTTCGGCGGCCTGGGCCTCGAGATCGCCCGACGCAACGACAGCCTGGTGGTGGTGGCGCCCATCGACGACACCCCGGCCCAACGCGCAGGCATCAAGTCCGGCGACCAGCTGCTGAAGATCGACGACGAGCCGACCCGCTCGATGGCGCTCGCACGCGCCATTCAGAAGATGCACGGGCCCGCGGGGAAGAAGGTGCTGCTCACCATCATGCGCGAGGGCTTCACCGCGCCCCGCGAGTTCGCGATCATTCGTGATCACATTCGCATCTCGTCGGTCGAGAGCGCCCTGCACGGCGGCATCGGCTACGTGAAGGTGAAGAACTTTCAGGAACGCACCGACGCGTCGCTGTTCAAAGAGCTCGAGAAGCTGCGCGCCCTCAACGGCAACGCAGAGCTGCGCGGGCTGGTGCTCGACATGCGCAACAACCCCGGCGGGCTGCTCGATCAGGCGGTGGCCATCTCTGATCGGTTCCTGCCCGGAGGCCTGGCCATCGTCTCCACCCGCGGCCGTGACGGCGAGAAGGCCACCGAAGAGCGCGCCCGCGACCGCGACACCGAGAAGGGCTACCCCATGGTGGTGCTGGTGAACGCGGGCTCGGCGTCGGCGAGCGAGATCGTGGCCGGCGCCCTGCAGGACCACAAACGCGCGGTGCTGATGGGCGTGCCCACCTTCGGCAAGGGCAGCGTGCAGACGGTCATCGAGATGGACGACGGCTCGGGCCTCAAGCTCACCATCGCGCGGTACTACACGCCCTCGGGCCGCTCGATTCAGGAACGGGGCATTCTTCCTGACTTCCTGGTGGGCGAAGCGGAAGGCGTGTTGAGCCGCACCGAGACGCTGCGCGAGAAGGATCTCAAGCGGCACTTTCGCGGCGAGGCCGAGGCGCCCGACGTCACGACCCTCAAGCCGTCGCTGCCCGAGAACCTGAAGCCGTGGGACGTGACCGAGAAGATGACCGACTACCAGCTGAAGGTGGCGCTCAACTACTTGAACGTGGCTGCCGCTCCGGCGGTTGGCAAGAACACCGCGCGCGCCCCCTGACAGCCCGTTTCAAGAAAACACGCTGGTCACCCGAACGCCGATCTCCTTCGCCGGCGGTAGACTTCGGCCCGTCATGGCAACGTCCGTTCAAAAGCGCCGATCACGCAACTCACTGAGGCCTGCGCAGGGTCGCCGGGCACGACGTGCGAGGTGATCAACGACCGAATCTGCTGCTGGAGGTCTTTGACCAGCGAGCTGCGGAGGCGCACGCACCGTGTCGCGCAGCTGCTTCTTCGACTCGACTGTCAAAGCCATTCAGGGCGAACTTTGGGGTGCGGCCCGCGGTCCGACAACCCGGAAAGTGGGGCGATTGAATTCACACCGCTGCGACGACCGTGTTAGCGAGCCACCACGGTGACGCTCGACGAGTTCGTCCGAAAGTACCCGCCGCAGATGGCGCGTAAGCCGCCTGACAATGCCGGCCAACTCCGGCAGCTCACAGCGACAGACGGGGTGTTTCAGGTCGTGAAGCCCCTCCCAGAGGGGCGGGTCTGCGGGTCGCCGAATCAGAACCAGAACATCGACGCTGGCCGCCATCTGTGGGTTTTCCTGCCCGGGGCAGATTCCATCCATCCTTGAGGCGGCCACCGTCACGCCACCCCTCGAGGGGCTCGTGAAGCACACCAACCCGACGGGCGACCAGCCAGCGTCATCGGGAGGGGAACTCTGGTTCGACACGACCGAGCCCAACGAGATCTACGTGAACGGGGCTTCTGGGCGCTACGGACCCAAGAGCCCGAAGGAACTGGACGACGCTGTCTCAGTCTTTCAGGCCCGGGAGTTCGAGGTCGTCTCTGTCGGTTGGGACTTCGAAGTGGATAAGCCAGCACGGGTGCTCCGACCATGACTCAGCAAGCAAAGCTCACATCGGTTTTCGGTCCCGGTTCTGGGGACACGCCCGAGGTGCGCGCGCGGCACTCAGATCGAATGTTCGTGCGCGGCCTTGATCAACTTGCGGAAGACAGCCAGCGGGCCACGGGCCGTCGGTTGACGGCGTGGGAGGCCCTCGAGGCCTACGGATTCGAAACGCTTCAGGAGGTCGTCGCCGAAGGCTCTGTGTTGTTGAGCCCCGCCCTCGAGGCTCCGGGCAAGGTCCTCCACGAGCGCCGAGTTTCACTTGGCCTGACAGCTCAGGGCGTGGCGAGAACGACACGGATGACGGTACAAGAGTTGGAGAGCTGTGAGGCCTCCAAGCGCGTCCCACTCCGAACTTACGAGCGGGTCGCCCAGGCCCTTGGTCTCGACGAGCGCTTCATTGGGGTGAAGTCACACGCCGTCGGCAACGACATGGTCGCCGTTCGACTGCGAAACGTTGGCATTGAAGGTGTGCCGCTGGGCCCGTCCACGGTTGCGGCGCTTGCCGAGGCCGCCTGGGTTGGGATGACGCAGGGCCGGTTGCAGGCGCTTCTCGGTTTGGCCGTCGACCGACATCACATCAAGACGAACCACAACTACGGCACTTCTGACTTTCCGGCCTACCGCTGGGGCTACCGTCTCGCACACCAGGCACGGCAGGCGCTGGGCCTGTCGGACGAGCCTGTGGAAAGCATGCGGAAGGTCGTTGAAGAGTTCTTCCGCATCCCGTTGATCCAAACGGAACTGGGGGACGGGGTCGCCGGAGCGACTCTGGAGACTGAGGGCCATCGATGCATCGTGGTCAACATCTCAGGTGACAATCAGAACGTGACCACCCGCCGGGCGACAATCGCTCACGAGTTGGCTCATTTGATTTGGGTGCGGCTCCTTTGGATAGACGGCCTGTCTTCCGAGGGGAAACGGGCGTTGGATTCGGCTTCGCTACGTTCGAGAAATGGCTTCCCGAGGGCACCTTCGATCAGCC
>VYLD01000054.1_pt1 | contig 51272 bp, 52 predicted proteins | sample 5114401 | NCBI WGS metagenome assembly VYLD01 (sample SAMN12291783, study PRJNA351875) | freshwater metagenome | isolation source: freshwater lake | place: USA: Michigan, Gull Lake | collected 2013-08-08 | reverse complement strand
TTGGCGTATTTGCGGATTTTTAGCACAAATGTTTAATCGAAGAACTGCACTTGAACCTATCACGAAACTGACATACGAAGCACTGCACCCGTCATTACGCCAAACCGCTGTTAGCGGTTGTTGTGCTCTGTCTTGTCCATTTCGTTAAATTCCGCTTTTGAACTTAGTGTGAAATGTGGTCCCTTTGCTAACATTACTTTCAATTTCGATCTGTCCACCACTTAGTTTTACAAACTCGTAACTCAACATAAGACCCAATCCACTACCTTTTTCTCCAGCAGTCCCGTTGGTACTTTGCGTCTTGCTAATTGAAAAAAGTTTACTTTTCGCCTCGTCAGAAATTCCTACTCCATTGTCTGAAACGGATATTTGAACTTCTCCACTTGATAGTAATTTAGCTGTCAAACTTACCAAGCCGTTCTTATGGGTGAACTTGATAGCATTATTCACAAGATTTCTAATGATAAACTCTATTTGATTTTTGTCGCCAATGATTGTAATTGATTCCCCAACGGAGTAGCTCAAATCAATACCTTTTTCTAATGCAATGTTTTTATAGACTTCACAAATGTTCGAAGCGATGTCTTTAACCTTAAAGACCTCTTCATTATACTGATAGTCATTCATTTGTATCCTCGCCCAAGTAATTAAATTGTCCGCCATTTTAATTGTATTGTCAACAGAGATCCGAAGCCGCTGACTCATAGTCACTATCTCATCTTTATTGAGATGGTCAAAATGGTCAATGAGTAGACATGAGAAGGCCTTCAATGAATTAAGTGGACTCTTTAAGTCGTGGGCTACAATACTAAAGAATTTGTCCTTTGTGTTGTTTAAAACTTCGAGGTCATTTCTTTGTAATTCAATAGTTGAATTTTGCGCCTTCAATTTTTTATTAAATTGAATAAATTTTATAAGCACCCAAAGTAAAACTATTGCTGAAATGATTATCGCAAACAAAATAATGTTTTTACTTTCTATTTTCTGCAATTGGAGTGAGTTAAGTTTTTCTAATTCAATTTTAGCCTTAGATAGCTCATGAACCTGAACGATACTTTTTATTAGGCTGTATTTGTCACGGAGTTGTCGTTGTATTAATGAATCGCTAATTATTCTGTAAGAGATAACATAACCTCTAACGGCTTCTTGGTCATTTTTCGCTGATGAATAGAGTATCAATTCTTGGTAAGCTCTCTGTAAGTAGTTTATAAGATTGTTCTTGATACTGAATTCTGAAGCCTTTAAAAGGAATTCAAATTGATTCTTTAAATCCCCTGTAAGTTTGTAGATTGTTGCCAGTTGAATCAATGATTCAGCCGTTGCTACTTTCTGAGAATTTTCATCTAACTGAGTTGTTATTGCAAGAACTTTCTTGAAATATTTCTCGGCTGAAGCTAGATTTTTTTCTGATAATTCTATCATTCCCATTACTTTGTAACAAGATGATAAAACAGGCTTATTGTTAAGTGAGTCATTGATTTGTATTGCATAAGTTGTTAATTGCCGACTTTTTACTAGATCACCAATATTAAAGTAACTCTCACCGAGATTGTGAGACGTGACGCCAATTCTTTCTTTATCATCTAGTCTTTTGAATATCGCGTAAGACTTTTGATGGTAGTCAATTTCTTCCTTCCTATTTTGAAGTCGTCCGTAAGTATGACCTAACGAGATATAGCAGTTAGCTATTCCAATAGAGTCATTATTGAGTATGAAAATGTCTAAAGCCCTTTGTATATATTCCATACTAATGAAATAGTTGTCATTGTACGAATAAATACTTGATAGATTTCTATAGGCATATGCAGAACCAATTGAATAATCTGCCTTTATTGAAAGTGCTAACGCCTTGTTGGAGTATGCTAACGCCTTTGCTGGATTTACAAAAGTCAGTCCTCTGCCTATCAAATTTAATGTTTCAATACTGTCAATAGTTGTTAGGCCCTCAGTGCTCAATTCCCTCTCAAGCGACTCAATATCTTGACTCATTGATTGATGGAATAATACGAAAGTCAAAAATATTATCTGGGTAATTCTCATTTTGTCAGTTCGATATTTTATGTTCTGATTTGCAATGACCGCTAACGTTTTGCAGCTACCCGAAGGGCGGGACTTTTACCACAAAACTTGATTTGAAATCCGCCAGCTGGCGGATGATTAACCATCAGCCGAGGCTGATCTGCAGAGCAAGCACTGAACCGCCACTTTTGCCAAACGGCTGTTGGCTGTAGTGTTTACTACCACTTCAATTGATAACTGTCTTAGCCACTAATAAATCAATATCATTGGATGCATTCGCTCGAGTTAAAGTAACCTCTTCCACTAACTTCGTGTCTTGTTCTCTTGTCGAGTAAAACACAATTTTTTCAATTACGTTTGTCTCCTTTTTTGATAATGTCCTCACAAGAATAACATTAATAGTCTTTCTGTTGTTATTTTGAATAAATTCCACAAAATTAGAGTTCGTAAAATTATTTCCCCGAATATCGTCTCTAAAGTCGCCCAACTTACCTTCAGCAAAAACAAAATATCTGATGTTGTAAAGTTCAGAATCCCTGACGTCAGAAAAAACAATATTAGGTTGACAAATTGCTTCATTTGGAAAAGCAAAGAAAAGAAATGAACAGAAAAATGTCTTGAGTAGATTATTCATGTTTGTCTAATTTATTTATGTAAATAGAGTTTGTTGTTCTGGATAATACAACATTCAAAGCCTGGTATTTTGTGAATTGCAGTTGTGCCTTTATTTCTGATTTTCCTTTTGGAAATTTCACATAAATAGCTTTTAAGTGAGTCTTATATACAGCATCTTCAATCATCATATATTCTAGAATCGCCTCATCACTTTTTAAAGTTGTTTCATGATAAGGAACACGAAATGTTTCATCAGCTTTATTTATGAAAAATACTTTTTCTTGGATATTTTCTTTTGGCATTATTTTGTTAGTGATTAGAAAAATAATAATACATAACACTATTGGTCCTGCAATTTTTACAGATAGATTTACTAAAGGTATCTTTTCTAATGTGGCATTGTGTGGCCACAAAATAAAAAACATCAAGGAGAGATACAATGATATAATAATTAGCGCAAAAAATCTGATTATTTCAAAGTCAAGGTATCCTGGGAAAATAATTAAAAAGAAAACAATAATCAGCACTAATAAAAAAGACATGAAAACCAACCAGCGAAAGTGTTTTGGTTCAAAAATAGATGTATCTAAATTGTTAGGTTTGGTGTTTTTTATTCTTTCTTCCATAATTGTCAGATGATTTTAATCTTTTAGTGTTTGTTAACATTACAGCTAACGGTTTCGGGCTTGGCGAAGATGGCGATTTTCACCATCCGCCAGATGGCGGATTGATGCGGAATCTGCCTAGCCGGATGATTAACCATCAACCGCGGCTGATCTGCGGAGCACTGAACCGCCATTTTTGCCAAAACCGTGTTAGCGGTTCGTTGCTTGTATCTTTTGTCCTTCCGATTTAGTTTGAACAAAGTCTTCATATTTGGTAAAATACTCTAGTCCTAAAACTAATAGCATTGAGCTTATATTGTATACTTTCTGCAAGATCATTGCCAACCCCAAATAACCAAACCCAAAGAAGAAAAAGAAACAGTAAAAAGTCAATAAGCAAATAATACAGCTGAATTTGAAAAAATGAAGCTTTGACTTTAGGATAAAGACAGTAATGGTAAATAAACCAAGCAATGTTAAAATGATCGATATTGTTCCCAGATCATGCAGGGGTGTCGCGATCAAAAAAATAAATATAATGTTGGTAACACCTATAAATTTTAAAATTTTAGCTGATTTTATGGAAGGAATCTTTTTTGACATATTGATAAAAAAAATCCCATAACCAACCGAGTGGAATGCCATTCCTATAAGTGCCCAAATCCAGCCAGGGTTTTCTGAACCATTTATCGCTTTTGTTTCAAACAAATTGCTTATGAAATTTTTTGACCAGCCAAACCCTATGGAATTTTTGTCAAGCAATGAGCCACCAGGATAAACTAAGATTGCTATTGCCAACAAAATCACGGAAATGACCATACAAATCAAAACCGAATATTTCTTAACCATTTGCTTGCTTGTTAAACTCTCCATTTGTATGCTAGTGATGTGTTGTTGGTAGCAAGTTAGTTTATGACGAGCGCTAACGGTTTGCAACTCTGCGTTCGGACGGGATTTTTAACACTTTACTCGATGCGAAGCACCGCAGTTCGAATATAGCAAAAAGCGTCATACGAAGCACTGAGCCTCGCCTGACGCAAAACCGCTGTTAGCCGTTCGTTGTTTTTACTTAGTCTTTCGTTTCCTAGAAGATTTGGCGACTTTGTTGAAATCAAGGCATAAATTTAAGAAAAATTCAAAATCATTTTTGTTCTTAAACCCGTCCGGATTTACATAGCAGTAACCTTTGTATTCTTTACCTTTCATCAACATTATCTCATAACCATTTTTTTCTGAAAGTTCTTCTTGTCGGCTTGGGTCAAAGCGCAACATTAAGTTTTCGCCACTTACACAAATACAAGTTTTTCCGTTAACCATAAAATTTAGAACATTAAACATTTCTTTTTCTTCAATTTCAATGTTTGGAATTTCAGCCAGATATTCTCTTACTCTGTCAACAAGATTTGTGTCGTAAGCCATGACTGAAATCTACTTTCGTGAATGAAGTCCAACAGTGTTGCCTTCTGTGTCAATGAAAATAGAGATATAGCCGAATTCACCAATATTCATTTTAGGTTGCACAACTTTTCCACCTGCCTTATCAATTCTTTGTTCTTCTGCAATGTTGTCTTCGGTTTCAAAATAGATAACCGTATTGTTGCTACTTGGAACAAAGTCAACTTTCTCCACCAATGCACCTGATATGTCGTGGCTTTCAGGGCTAAAAGGAAAGAATGATTGCTTACCCCATTCAATGGGAGCATCAGTTAGCTTTAGGTTGAAAACTGTTTCGTAGAATTTTTTTGCTCGGTTTAAGTTTGCTACATAAAGGTCAAACCAACCAACTGGATTTACATTTGCCATTTTAACATGATATTTAAGTTTTTGCACTATTGCGAAGCAAAGGTAGCATCGACCTATGCGGCAAAATTGTAAAAATGGGACAATGCTATTTTTTGTCGAAAATCAGAGACATTTTTAGGTCGTCTCCGAAAAACTCCTTTGGTGTCAATCCTGTAAATTCCTTGAATTCTTTAATAAAATGTGCTTGGTCAAAATATTCGTTTTTATAGGCTAAGTCAGTTAGGCTAGTAATCTCTTCATTCAGTAATACTTTTAAGGTTGTCTGAATTCTAATTGTCTTTGCGAGCTGCTTTGGGCTTAACCCTATGGCTGAAGAAAATTTTCGAGCCAATTGCCTTCGGTTTATGTTATTGTTCTTTGAAAATTCATTCACAGAGAACTGTCCATTTGTATTGAAGATGGTTTCAACCGTTGATTTTACTATACTGTCGATTCTGCGTTTATCGGCTAATTCTCTGCAAAGAAAGGACTCAATAATTTGAATTCTTTCAGATGTAGAGTTTGCGTTTAAGATTTGATTGCCAAGTTTTGTACCATCTTCTCCAAATAATACTTCTAATGGCACCGCAGTGTTTTTCATTTCTTTGATTGGAATTGAAGTAAATGGTAAAAATCCATTTGGTTTGAATTGCACAACAAAACTGCCGGTTACTCCTATAGGCTCAATCACATACGGCTTTGTCAATTGTCCGATTAAAAAGCATTTTGGTAAAATTGTTATTTCGCCATTTTGTGAATGATGTTTATAAGTGTCGCCATAATGAAAGATTAATTTCATTGTTCCGTCTGGTACGATGGCGTTTTTGAGAGGTATATTTTCCTTTTCACCATCTAATGTCCAATACCGTTTGACAAATTCTGTCAGTTCGATAGTTGGCTCATATGTTTTCGGATTTAACTCCATTGTCAGTTTTTGTATGGTGTATTTTTTAATGACGGCTAACGTTTTGCAGCTACAAGAAGTTGGCGATTGCGAAGCACAAAACTATCCACTGAGCTTCGATACTTATTGGACACAAAGCCTAGTTTAAATATTAAACCGCCCAGTTCTTGTAGGTGCTGTTCTATTTCGTGACCGGTCATTTCTAAAATTTCAATTTTTTAAGGTGTCGTTGCATTTCTCTTTCTACTTGGTCAAAGTCGGGCAGGTCTTTTATTTGTTCGCTCAAGGAGCTTTTCCACCTTCCTTTGTATTGTGGTAATCTTTCGTCCAATTTTTTCGGAAAATCAGTGTGCTGTAGATCCTTGCTTTTGCATTTAGCTTCAAATTCACTTATATAAAAACCGGCATCCATTTCATGTTCTTCCAGCAAATACCAGATGTCATAAAAATCTCTCGCTTGCATTCGTTGCATTACCGACCGCATTTTTTCCACCAACACTTCTTCCAATGGGTAACAAAGCAATTGGTATGCATCCAAATCGGAATAGTCAACAAACACATCTTTCATCACAGGTTCAAACACTAATTGTTCACTGTGAGAAATGTCCACTTTTGCGCATTTGTTATTTCCCTGTCCGCCAAGCGGATCAATATAGCTAATGTAAAAATTAATGCCGCCATCTTCATGGCCGTTGTTGTCAATGATTTCAAGCGGAATGTTGGCTTCGTCTTTTATGAATTCAAATACTTCGTTAAACCATGAGAAAATTTGTTCATTGGATGCCTGTGCCGAGCCGGCCGAAACATCGGCATTTAGCAATGTAAAATCCAAGTCCTCCGAAAAACGATAATCCTCAAAATAGACTTTCTTTAAAACAGTTCCGCCTTTGAAAACTATTGTTTTTGAATGCTGCCTATGTTTTGCAATGCCAAACAGAATCCATGAAAGGATATAATCCTTTTCAATCTGCTGGTCACGAACTCCAACTGCTCTTGCTTTTTGCTGTATTTCTCCTGGCTTAATCATGTATAAAATGCAGATTTAATTGTTTCGGTTTCCAAATTTTGTTGGATACTCCAACGGCTATTTCGCTTGCCTGTTTTGGGTAATTCAGTATCGAGCAAAACATACGAAGCTGTTTTTAATTTTTGCAACTCATCAATAATTTTTGTGCTGATGTCCAGCATTTCTAAGAGAAACCCTAATCGTTTTATTACCGCTTGTGAATCAAATTTCTTCGCGTATTCGAGTAGTGTGTCGTAGTTGATTTTGTCTTTTGAAGTGTATATTGCTCTTGCTACTTCAACAATGCCACCTGAGTATTCAGGTTTGAACAAACAGTCAATAAAAGTTTTCTCTAAGTCTGAACAACGCACCTTATTATAGCTGTCTATCCAAATTTTCTTTTCACCAAAAAAATGTTTTTTGTTGTGATAGATAAATTGAAAAGGAACTTTTTTGATTTTTATTTCCGATGGTCGTATTTGTTTTGATACAACGATTTGTTCTTTCAGAGATGGTTGTGTAATCAGGTTATGAATCTGCAAAGCAGAATAATAGCCGATATAATGGTTAGCATCATTCACTAAATGCTCCGCAATTAAATGCCAATCGGGCATAAAGGTTTCCGCATTTTGCTCGTAGGGAATGATGTAATAAATACCTTCTTTCAATCGCATTAAAAGCCCCCTTTTTGTCATGTCGCTTAGCAGTTCTCTTACTGCACTTGCTTTAGAGTCGGGCAGGGCTTTGTATACCAAAGAATAGTCAAAGCAATTCCTGTTCTGTCTGTTGAAATAGGATAGAAGTTCGCTTGATTGCGTTGATATGTATTTATTTATCATAGTATCAATGTCAGGTTTAACCTGACTTCAATGATACAAAAGATAATTAATTTTGTGACGTTACTTTGTAAGAATATTATTATTCATAGTCTAACAGTCAGGATGAACGTGACATTAGTGATAAGAAACATCATTATTTGTCTGTGCAATGCCAAAACTGGCTCTTTTGCAAGTCTTGGTCTGTTCTTGGGCTTATGTGGCTTGCAGATATGCCAAAGTGCGGTTGGCTAAAATTGAATGAAAAAAATGTACGATTGGGAAAATAAAAAAAGGAAGGGTCGGTCCCGATAGCTATCGGAATGTCGGCTCAGTTGCTTTCTGTTTGAAATATGGTCTGTAGATTGGTCACCTGCCAAAATGGTTTGTCTTTCGAATGTTAAATTTTGGTCGGTCTGGCCCACCATTTCTTGTAGCAGTGTCCTGTGTTGGTTTCATCACTTCGTTTTTCTTTTCAGTCCTGTTAAATAGTTCTTCTTTATCATGGCTGCGATTTCAAGGTCGGGGCTTGCAATAGAGGGTATCCGATATTCAATCAGTGGGCCAATTACCTGACTTACTTCTCTTGCGGTAAGACCGTAGTCGCTTTGTATCCATTCGAGCAAGCCAAAAGTCGCGTTTTGTAATGCTTCTTCTAAACTTTTGCCCATTGCCATTGCTACAATATGTTCAGTTCCTTCGATGCGTGATCAAACACTTTATTTTCATCTTTTGGTACTTTATCGGCTGGAAAATAGTGCGCAGCGTTTTGGTGCTTGACGAAGTGGCGGAATTAAAGCGCAAAAGTTCAATTTAACACTTCTGGCTACATTTTACCAAACTCCTATTAGTGGCTAGTGTTCCTCATTTCGTCAATTCACAGGCGTACAAATTTCAAGTAAAAATCCGTCAATGTCTCGAATGTAACCAACAGTCTGTCCCCAAGGTTTTTGAATTGGCTGTTCAGTTACTAATGCTCCTAGTTCTAACGCTTTGTCAATGATTGTTTGAACATTGTCTGTAACCAAAGCTAATTCTATTCCAAAAGGTTTGGCTAATTGCGAACTTTCAATAAAACCGCTTTTTAAATTTGAATTTGCTAAGTCTTTCGAAACGAATGAAATTGTTGTTTCTCCTGTAAGAAGTTCACCATAGTCATTTTCTGGTGTTATAAATTTTCTCTCAAAGCCAAAAGCTTTTTCATAAAACTCAATCGACTTTGTTACGTCTGAAACGTATAAAATTGTGTATCCTAACTTTACCATTTTGTCTTTTTTAATTTGTTAACTTATGAACTTGCAAAGTTAAAATCCTTTGATGGTTGATAATTGTAAAAATCGGTCATTTTCATTTTTTCTCAATTCTGTCGGTGTAGCTCCTGTAAACCTTTTTATTTCTTTGATTAAATGCGATTGGTCAAAATAATTGCTTTGTAGTGTAAGTCTATTTTTTGAAATGTCTTTACAGGTCTGGTTGCATCGAACAATACTTAAATATTCTTTCAATGATAAACCAAAAGTCAAATTGAAGTATCTGTTTATTTGTCGACTTGTCCAAAATATTTTTTCTGATAATTCTTGAACTTTAAAAACCTCTTTTTTAAAGATTTCATTAAATAAGCGAATTTTTAAATCATTTACAGTCTTAGTTTTTTCTATCCGGCTTTGTAAGTAGTTTTCGATATGTCTGCAAAAGTCTTTAAAGTTACCAAAAGCTAAATTGTCAATTCCAATATAGTCAGTACCTAAATTTATTGAAGAGTTTAATAATGCTTTCAGATTTATATTCTCCAATAGTTCAATTGCAAGTGGTTTAAATCTTACTGCAAAAACTTCTGTATGTGTTTCAGTTTTTATGTCAATTGGAATTGTCCAAATACCTGTCAGTTTAACACTTGAAACTTTCTTTTTTTTAATCTCAACGATTAGGTCAAAATAGCCGTCTGGTAGAATTGTGTAATTGGAGCTTTTTTTCAATGTTTCAGAAGCCCAAAAACATTTAATAAAATTTGATAGATAACCATTTGCTTTTTTTTCTTGGTATTTCATTGGTTGTAGGGTCTGTTACACTGGCCACTAACGTTTTGCGGCTACAAGAAGTTGGCGATTACGAAGCATCAGCCGCGGCTGATCTGCCACCGCTAAGCTTCAATTAACTCCACCCGAAACTATCTGTTCGATACAGGCGGGCACTGCCCCCCACTTCTTGTAGCAGCCGTTTTGCGCTGGTTTCATCACTTCGTTTTTCTTTTCAGACCTACTAAATATTTCTTCTTTATCACGGCTGCGATTTCAAGGTCGGGGCTGGAATAGCGGGTCAGTTTGAAATTACACGTTAACTACCAATGTGCAAGCATTTTTAGCATAGAAGTTTATTTTAACTCAAAATAAACCGGAAGAATTAAACTTGATTTTACTTTTTTCCCTTTGTAGGTTGCCGGATCCCATCTTCCTGATGTTGACATTAAAACGTTGAGAATCCTCTTCTCAGTTGGCTTGTCCAATGTCAGAAGAAAATGGGGATTATTTACTGCACCTTGTTCGTCTACCGTAAATCGAACAAACACTTTTCCGTGTTTTCCTTTCAGCCTTGTGATAAACGGGTATTTTAATTCGCTTAACAAATATTTATAAAATTCGGCCATTCCACCCTTATATGACGCGGTGTCATCTACGATAGTATACACTCCGTCAATTGTTATTTGCTGATCGTCTTCGTAATGATTGAACGTTTTGACTTTTGTTTGCAAGTTTTCTTCCTCCCATATCCCTTCTTTTTTGTAGCAAAGACATTTACCTTTGAATGAAATGCCATCCTTGATAAATCTGGTTGTCGGCATTTTATTGACTAGTTCGTCTTTCGTAACTTCAATTCCGCTACTATCAAAATATGTCCAATTACCATTTTTTGAATCTTTTGCCAGCTGCCCGATAGCCAGCTGTTTTGAGTTGTCATGGAAAAATGTGAAGTCACCATCTTTTGTTTTTCCGTTTCTTGCTTTTGCGATACCGGAAGTCACCATCACACCGTTCTTGTAGTAGTCTTTGAAGATGTAAGTGAATTTCTTATCTGGGTGGTTCAGTACTATTCTTTTCACTGAATAGGACGAGTCGCCAACGTAGTTCTCGCAAGAGTCCAGATAAAGTATTTTTTCTTGTCCAAAAGAAAAAAATGAAATGCTATTAAAAAGTATAAGAATCCTAATTGTACGCATAAAAAAAGTTACTGTTTTGAGTTGCTGCCAACCTTTCGCACCTACAAGAAATATGCGAAGCATAAAGCTTCATTTAACCACTGAACCGCCAATTTCTTGTAGGTGCTGTTAGCTGCAGTACTATCCCGAAATATACTCCTCAACAGCATTTTTGATAATTCTAGATCTTACAGGACCTATATAATCAATTCCCATTAAGTCGGCTTTAGTAGCTTGTAATAGATCGCCAACCTTGGGATAGTATTCTTTTACTCGAAGTGCAATCGCATGACTAATTGAAATTGTCTGGATCGAATCGTCTAAAAGTTTACTAATTAAAGAGGTTCTTTGTATTGGTGTACCACAATGTGAACAGAACCTAGAGTCCAAAGCAACCTCTTCACCACAACTTGAGCACAAATCTCCGCCTTCCTTAATTTTTTTTGAATATCCAATAATGTTTGAATCTGTGCTGCTAAATTCACGATAGTCTGTTATGCTCAATGCATTAACAGCGTCTAAAATGTTATTTGTTGTGAACGCTTTTTCTGCAACCATTAGAGCTAAATGAACCATATATCTTTGTCCGGTTCTTTTGTTTGCTATTTTAACAGTCCCCTTTTTTGTTAGTATACCTGAGTAACAGAGCAAATCCAACGAGATTTTAAAATTCGGAGAAATATCTCGATCAATGGTAAAAAAGGCTGATTGATAACCCGATAGTTTTTCTTTATCATTTTTGCTTTTTATTTCTTTGATAAGATAATTTCTAGTTAAATCAAGGCCGTTTGATACATGATTTGCAAATCTTGGAAGTCTTTTTGCAACTTGATTGTGATAGGGTATTAGTTCTTCATCAACATATTCTTGAATTGCTGAATTCACACCATAAACATTGTATCCTTTATCAATTGCCCTCAAAAGAATATGTAAAAAAGCTCTTGGATTGCCTGAAGACATATAGATGCACTGATCTAGCAATTCTCCTTTTGAATAAATTTGCTTTCTAAGAGCACTACTTTCTTCTGTTCTTCTATTAAATATATTTCTAAATAATTCTCTCATTTGATTGAGACCTGCCCCCGTTTCAAATCGATCAAGTGAAATTAATATTGCGTCATGACCAATCTCAAAGTTTTTTCCATAGGATGTTACAGTAGGGTATACGGCAGCTTTAACTGCTATAGCGTTGCCGTGTAGTAATTTAAATATTTCAAAAAATGTTTCTTGCTGAGCTGGAATAAAAGTGTGCGCAACTTCATCAAACAAAAAGATTACACGCTCAATTTTAAGTTTATCAACCAAAGTAATAAGAGTCTCTCTGATAAAATTAATGTCATTAACCTTATTGATGAAATCTGCTCCTATTTTTTTTGATTCAGAGTCTTTATCACTTGATAAAGCATAGTTTTGAATTTGATGAATTTTTTCAGAAAGATATTCTTGAGTGATGTTTTGACCTCCGATATTGAATATTTTTTGATATGGGTCTTCTGAGTTTTGAGAATTGATTAAGTTTAAAAACTCTAGTTTTTGGTGAACACTTTGTAAAATTTTGGCTCCGACCCAAACTTGAAAAGCGTTTTTGTCATTAATGCTAATTCCTTCAAGTAATGGGCTTGTTTTAAAATTTATATATATAGATATTTTCTTACTTGTTTTAAAACTTTCATCAATTTCAATTTCGGTTTGTCGCAGCAACTGAGATTTACCAACGCCCCTAGCACCTTGCAATAAATGCGCACCAGGCATTTTTAATTTATCAACGATATCTCTTTCGTAGGAACTTAGTACAGTTAAGCCTTTTATTTCGTCATACTTTAAATCCTCACATCTAGCTGCCTGGAGTAAGTCTAAATCTTTTGTGCTATCACTGCTCATAGTTATATTTAGTTAGGGCTGAAATTTCATTTTCCATCTGTATAAAATGCACCGGAAATCTTTTTTTCCATGCGGACAGAAGTATATTTTCAATTTTACGTACGCAGAGTAAAACATCTAATAAGTCTGCCTTTTTGTATTTGAATCTGTCGGGGTTGCTTGATTCAAAGTTTTCCGATTTTCCATGAATTACATTACTCAGTTCACGATAGACTTTGTTTGCAGCATTCTTATCAATAATTTCTGTAACAGCTGAGCTATTTTCTTTGTTTACGAAATCCATGTATCCTGAATTATTAACATAGTCAAGCATTTCCTTGAAATTTAGATCATTACTATGGTCTTCGTTTTTTTTCCAATTCCAATACTTATAGGGCATATCCCATAGATAAATTATTGCCAGTCCAAGCTCTAGAACACGTCTAAGGAGGATTTTGGGAGAATTGTTAATTGCGCAGCAGCTCAAATATAATGAGACGCTTAGGTCAGTAAATATTTCCGGATAAATTGTTGTTATCTCCTTTTGAGTGTCGGATAATTCAGGGTCTTTATTTAGTAATTGCCCTAGAATATATGTTGCTCTTGATTTCACTTCTACTTCTTCAAGAATATTTAGATTTTCAGTTAGTGCTAGCTTAATGTTGTCACCAAACTTTGCGTGCAATGAATCAATTATTTCTTCAATTTTATTTTTCACTGTTATGCCTTTTAGAAATGTAGCTAACTTGTTTATAACGATGAGTTTTTTTCCTCAGTTACCCAATTTGGCTCGCTAATGATGATTTTCCCCACCCTTTAAAAATAGCCGTTTTTCGTCACAGGTCATCAGAGTGGCTCTTTATATTCTGTATGTTTTTATGCCATACCCGAGATTCTGGATTCTGATCTTACCTAAAACAGCTCCCTTTGCTGGCAGTTAGCAATGGTTTGCCAAAATGACCCTAAAACCGTATCTTTGCGCACCAATTCATAAAACGGGCTTTTTTAGCCCATAAAATCACAAAAAATATGGGAAGACCTCCAATTTTACCGAAAAAGAAGAAAGATGGCTGGTACATTGAAGTGCGCAACAAGGGCGCTAAAAGCGGTATGATTCTAATTCGCGATACTGAAGTGGCTATGTTCCAGGCTGCCAAACAATACGAGACTACCAAAGATGTTCTCATCTTGGGCGAGCACCGTAGCGGAAAGCGCGTTGACGAAAAGAAAATCAAGAAGACAAAAGTTTAAGATCGATTCTGATCTACCAAAAAAGGCCTCTGAACGAGGCCTTTTTTTATTATGGGCATCTTTAAAAACCATGTCAGGTTGCCTCTGATAGCCATCGGAAACCAACTTGTCGCTGTTCATATTCCAAACGACTTCGACAAGCCTGCCTGTCCGGCAGGCTCAGTCTGACACTCAGTTTTATGTTTTTAGAGATGCCCTTATTTATCTCGCAATCTTTCAAAAAACTGACTCAGCAGTTCCTGGCTTTCGGCTACACAAACGCCTTTTTGTATATCTGTTTTTGGATGTAGCAGGTTTTTTTGATGCATCGAGAAACCCCTTTGTACATCATCTGCCCCGTAAACGAGTTGCTGCAGTTGAACCCAGTGCAAAGCCCCCGCACACATTACGCAGGGCTCTAGCGTTACATACAGCGTGCATTCATTTAAATATTTAGAACCCAGTTCGTAAGAAGCTGAAGTAACGGCCAGCATTTCGGCATGTGCGGTGGCATCTGTCAGCAGCTCTGTTTGGTTGTGCGTACGCGCAATGATCTTGCTCTGGCAAACTACAATGGCGCCCACGGGCACCTCGCCCAACTCCAATGCTTTTCTGGCCTCTTTCAAGGCTTCTTGCATAAAGTATTCGTGCGATTTTTTTTGAGCTAAGATTTCCAACTGTACTGTTTATTCTTTCAACTTCACGGAAGTCATCATTGCGTGTACTATCGGTTGCCACTCACTTTTTAGATCTTTTGGACAAGAGAATGAAAAAACAATCGCCCTGTCTTTCTTAATCAGATATTGAATATACGTGTAGCGAAAAACGGCAGACTGTTCACCTTCTTTCATTCGGTTTCCGTTTACTCGTGATTCAAATTCAAAAAAAATGAATTTGCGTTTGTTGATCTCCTTTACGCCTTGATCAATAAAATCAACACGATCAAACAGATTCGTGATTCCTGATTTGAAAAATTTCTGTGCTAATTCAGTATTATCGTCTGGCCATTGGGTGGCAGACGTGTTTATACTAAAGTCAGCTGTTCTATTCCTATTTGTATAGGCAGCCAACGGGGCCCGCACGGAGGGATAGCGTTGCACAATGTCGTCCGGGGTCATGGGTGTCAACTCGCTCGGCATAGAAACGGTGATCCCGTCTGCCACTTTTGTCTTTACCAACTTACTTTGGCTAAAACCGAACACGAAAACGCACAAGAAAATGAGTGATTTTGGCATAGTCAGGCTATTAATGGATTGATCTTTTAATAACGCAAGAGATATCCTTTTATTAATTTGCGCCTTCAAATTTAATCATTTTGCTATGCTCAGGACTCATACGTGCGGTGAACTTCGAATTGGTGATGTAAACAAGGAAATTACCCTATCGGGATGGGTGCAACGGCAGCGCGACAAAGGCAGCTTACTGTGGATCGATTTGCGCGATCGGTATGGCGTTACACAGCTTTTCTTAGAAGAAGGCAAGTCGGAAGCCAGTTTGATTCAATTGGCAAGAACCATGGGAAGGGAATATGTTATCAAAGTAACAGGCATCGTTGCCGAGCGCCTTTCAAAGAATGATAAAATGCCAACGGGCGATATTGAAGTAAAATTGACTTCGCTCGAGATTTTAAACACCTCTAAAACTCCACCGTTCACCATCGAAGATCAAACCGATGGGGGAGAAGATCTGCGAATGAAGTACCGTTATCTGGACTTGCGCAGAACAACCGTACGTGAAGGGCTGCAGCTAAGACATAAAATGGCTCAGCAAACCCGTCTCTATTTAGATAGCCTGGATTTCATTGAAGTAGAAACTCCGGTTTTGATCAAGTCAACACCAGAAGGCGCGCGCGATTTTGTCGTTCCTTCCCGAATGAACCCGGGGGAGTTTTATGCGTTGCCGCAGTCGCCTCAAACATTCAAGCAATTGTTAATGGTTTCAGGATTTGACCGCTACTATCAAATTGTAAAATGTTTTCGCGATGAAGATTTGCGAGCCGATCGTCAACCGGAATTTACCCAGATCGACTGCGAGATGGCCTTTATCACACAAGAAGATATTCTCAAGACGTTTGAGGGATTGATCCGCCATCTTTTCAAATCCGTGAAAGGCATTGATATGCCGTCAGTCCCTCACATGACGTATGACGATGCGATGAAATATTACGGCTCCGATAAGCCCGACACACGGTTCGAGATGAAATTTGTTGAGCTGAATGATGTGGCCAAGGGAAAGGGATTTGTAGTGTTTGATGATGCCGAGCTGGTCGTTGGTATTTGTGCAAAAGGATGTGCAAGCTATACCCGCAAACAACTAGACGAGTTAACGGAGTTTGTAAAGAAACCACAAATAGGTGCCAAGGGAATGATCTACTTGCGCTGCGAAGCAGACGGCACTTACAAATCATCGGTTGATAAATTTTATGATGAGATTGAATTGAGCCGATGGGCGCAAAAGTTTAATGCCGATGCGGGCGATCTTATTTTGGTATTGTCGGGCGAAAAGGAAAAAACCCAGAAAGCACTTGGTGAACTTCGGCTACACCTGGCGAACCAATTGGGGCTTCGGGATAAAAACAAATTTGCACCACTTTGGGTAGTAGATTTTCCGTTGCTGGAATACCTGCCTGCCGGACAGGCAGGGAATGAAGAAATGGGCCTGCCTGCCGGCCAGGCAGGTCGTTGGCATGCCATGCATCATCCGTTTACGTCACCTAAGCCGGAAGACATGGGATTACTTGATAGTGATCCAGGTAAAGTAAGAGCGAATGCATACGATATGGTTTTGAACGGAACTGAAATTGGTGGCGGTTCAATCCGTATTCATGACCGCGCTACTCAACAACTGATGTTTAGCAAATTGGGATTCTCGCCAGAAGAAGCGAAAAAACAATTTGGGTTTTTGATGGAGGCATTTGAATATGGAGCACCTCCACATGGTGGCATCGCGTTTGGGTTCGATCGACTTTGTTCCCTTTTTGGCGGTGCCGATTCGATCAGGGATTTCATTGCGTTTCCAAAAAACAATGCGGGGAGAGATACGATGATTGATACGCCATCTACTATCTCACAAGAGCAGTTAAAAGAATTAAGCATTGATGTGAAGATAAAATAGAGATGAATCATTTTAGCCTGAATAAGCTGGTCATTCTTATCGCTGCATCGTTTATTTCGTGCGATACCGGTACAGAATGTTGTGCACAGAATCCAGTTAGCAAACCTTCCGCCATAAGCTTAGGGATCACCGGAGACGCAGCCGATGTGCAGACCACAACCCAATTTGGTGTCGTGCTGATGGGCGGAGGAACAGATGTGGATGAAGCCATCAGATGGATGATTAACAAAAGCGAGGGAGGGGATTTTGTAGTGATTCGTGCTTCTGGTTCTACCGGGTACAACGATTACATCAAACAATTAGGGAATGCCAACTCGGTAGAAACCCTATTGATTGATTCGAGAGACAAGGCAAATTTGGCAGAGGCATCTGAGAAAATTAGAAATGCAGAAGCTTTGTTTATTGCGGGTGGCGACCAAAGCAATTATGTCAAATATTGGGCGGATACAGAAGTTTCAAAGGCAATTAAATTTCTCGTTGGATCAAAGAAAGTTCCAATTGGGGGTACAAGTGCAGGCTGCGCTGTTTTAAGTGAGTACATTTTCGATGCGAAAAATGGCAGTGTCATTTCCAGTGAAGCGTTGACCAATCCGTACGATCCATTGGTAAGTATTTCCAAGAGTTTTATTCTGGTGCCTGTTTTAAAAAATGTAATTGCAGATCAGCATTATTCACAACGCACCAGGCAGGGAAGGCATGTGGCTTTTATGGCACGTCTGATAAAGGACTTCGCAGTTCCTTCCCCCATCGGCATTGGCGTAGATGAAAGAACGGCTGTCGCGATTGAAGAGAATGGAAGCACCAAAGTTTTTGGATCTGGAACTGCGCATTTTTTGTTTGCTGGTTCGATACCAGAGCAATGCGCAGGAGGCAAAAAATTAATATGGAATAACCAAGGTAAGGCGCTCCAATTGTATGCGCGCGTAGGTAGCGCAATTGGGACCGAGGGATTAAATATTTTACAGACGCCTGTCGCGCCACCAGATCAGTATTGGAGTATTATTGATGGAGAGTTGAAAGTCAATTGAATCGTAGACTCCAATCAAGGAAAAAATGTCATTTGTTACGGAAGGCAAATAACTATCATGTTTGCTATATTTAACTCCTAATTCTAATATCATGAAAAAGGTAGCTCCTACATTTTTGCTTTTGATAGCATTTCTTGCGTTCAATAGTTGTTCAATCATAAAGAAAAACGATCCCGAAAAGAAGGTTCGCACCTATCTAAAGGAGTTTGAAGATGACCTTCAAGATTCTGACTTGGTTATTCTAGGTCATTTTCAAGTTGATAAATCGAAGGAAGTTGTTATGAAGGCTCTTCGCATAATTCAGAATATAGATATCAATAAAGACAGTGTACGCTGTGCCATGGATTTTAATAGCGCGTTGGTGTTTTTTGATGAAAATACTATAAGAGTTGAGGTAAGCGGCAAGCATATTTCTTTGGATACTTCGAATCCACTTGAGCAAGACACTAAATTTACGATGTGGTTAGCGTCAAATAACACTAATGGATTTAAGATCATAAAATTTGATGCTGAGGATCTTTATCAAGAATATCATCAAATGGTTTGGTATGTTAAAGAAAAGGTTGCTAGAGAAAAAGAAATAGCATCAAAGCAAATCTATTTTGCTCAATCTCGTAAACTGAGGGAGACCTATGATTCAGTTATTTGGTTTACACATTATCAAGATAGTATTTATTACTATGTCGTAAATGGCAAATGGGAAAACTATTTTATTGGTGAGAAGGCCACCAAGTTGGATTCGGTAAGAATGGGATTGGTAAGCGAAACAGGAAGAGTAATCGTTCCGCCAAATTACAATTTGGTTGGTACAATTGGGTTTGAGCTGCCGGACATTGTTGAGGTAAGAAGAAATAATTTGATAGGGTTATTTAGTATCGAAGGGAAGGAATTAGTTCCAGCTAATTATAATCTTATTGTTCCGTATAATGAGGGGGATGCTGCCTGGATTGTAAAACACGATAGTACATATGGGTGGTTTAGCAAGGAGTATACTTATCATGAGGGATTTCCAAGTAGTCAGGCAGAAAAGTACATGAATGAGTTTAGGTATTTAGGAAAGGAAGTAACCATTGATGCTAAAAGTAAGGCGATAGCAGAGATACTTAGCTTAGATCATATGGGATTTGGGATTGTTGTTCCTTCTAATTATTTAGTGAGTTCAGGAGCCCTAAATGAGATTGTTTCAGATATGATAATTGGAAATAGTTTGTTAGGCACGGGTTATGTTGAATATGTCAAAACCACAGGGGCTTTTTTAGAACAGCTATCTGATAAACTGGTTGCGTTTGTATTATCTCTTAAACATGGCTACGTCAGTGGTAGAGAAGGATTTTATGAGAGATCCACTAATGATGTGACATTTATGGACAAAAACAAAGTCAAAATAAGTAGGTATCAATCAATCTCATCTAAAATTGAATTCAAAGCCATAAATAACTCTTTATTAGAGGTAAAAAACCTTTTTGCTACTAATTCTAATGAAGATCAAGGATTTGCAGGCGGTATAGAATGGAATATTCCAGTTTACGAGTATTTGAACGTAGCTGAAGGGGTAGTAAAGCTTTCTTCATTTCGTGATTTTCAATTTACTGAGTTTGTTAAGATGGATAGCTCCTATCTGGAAGGTGATTTTGTTTGTTGGGATTCAAAGAGTAACAAACAAATGAATACACAATTTCTCTCAAATGAGACTATTGAGGCTATTCGAAATGAAGTGCTTGCGGCCAATGGTTATATTTTTGCTGATCAAGAGATTTCGAAGCAATTTGAATACAGGAAGTGGTATAAGCCTAAATATGGTAGATACAAGGACGTTATCGCTGTTATGTCTGAGATAGATCAACATAATCTTATTTTTCTTGAGAACATCGTTGGTACTTTGGATACCGAGTCAGTATTGTGATAACGCGGTTAAAGAATACGTTTGTTTGGTTGCTGGGAACTATTGTTTTCTTTTTGATCGCTTTATTGGTCTTTAATGCCCTTACCTACCTCAATTTTGATTTTACCTACGGGTTTCTAAGGTTGAAACAAGCAGCTATTGCTACAGGCTGGTATTTGCCTGCTTATTATTCTCACGTTTTAGTAGCGGGCGTTATTTTAGCTGTAGGCTTCTTTCAAGTTAATACGCGGTATAGTTTGCGTTGGCCAAGGTACCATCGTGGTTTTGGTAAAATCTATGCTTATGGTGTTATATTTTTTGCCGCGCCCGGTGGCTTGATTATGAGTTTTTTTATTGATCGCGGCCCTTGGGTATTTGCAAGTTTTGTTGTTCAGTCAGTTTTTTGGTTTGTATTTACCATAATAGCAGTCAAGGAAATATTGAAAGGCAATGTCTCGGAACATAAAAGATGGATGTGGAGAAGCTACTCGCTAACGTTCGCAGCAGTCACTTTAAGGCTATATACCTTTGCCTTTACGATTTGACTCAACCTTCGGCTTACGGTATCATTGCGTGGCTCAGTTGGGTACTTAACTTATTTTTTGTCGAGATCTATTTCGCCATGTCAAATAGATCAACCTAAGTTTAACGTTAAGTATTCGTGAGAGCTGATTACTTCTGCTCAATTAGTTTTTGAATAGCCAGGTATTCATCACGAAGGCGTGCAGCTTCCATAAATTCTAGTTCTTTAGCGGCCTTCTCCATCGCTTTTCGAGTTCGGTCACTCATTGCAATGAGTTCGTCTTTTGTCAGGTATGCTGTAACAGGATCAGCCGCCAACGATTTTTCTTCGTCCTCGATATAATAACGTTTGAGTGTTTTTTTGGAATCGGCTACTTTTGTCTGTCCGAGAATCGAGTCATGAGACTTTAAAATTGTCCTTGGAGTGATACCGTTGGCAAGATTGTAGTCTTGTTGAATTTTTCGTCTGCGATCGGTTTCATCGATAGCATTCTGCATCGATTCTGTTACCCGATCCGCATACATAATTACTTTTCCATTTTCGTTTCGAGCAGCTCGGCCAATCGTTTGAACAAGGGAACGCTGATTGCGAAGGAAACCTTCCTTGTCTGCATCTAATATGGCAACCAAAGAAACTTCCGGTAAATCCAATCCTTCTCTAAGCAGGTTTACGCCTACTAAAACGTCAAAGACACCGAGACGAAGCTCGCGCAAAATTTCCACGCGATCCAATGTTTGTACTTCGCTGTGGATGTACCGACATTTTACACGTGCCCGCTCCAAAAACTTTGTTAACTCTTCGGCCATTCGTTTGGTGAGGGTTGTCACCAATACCCGTTCTTTCTTTTTTACGCGTTCATCTATTTCTTCCAGCAAATCATCAATTTGATTCTTACTTGGTCGCACATCAATGATCGGATCGAGAAGTCCGGTAGGGCGAATGATTTGTTCTACTACGATGCCCTCTGATTTTCTCAACTCATATTCAGAAGGCGTGGCGCTTACGTAAACAACTTGCCCAAGTATGGCCTCAAATTCATTAAACGTTAAAGGACGGTTATCGAGTGCAGATGGCAATCGGAATCCATAGTCGACCAGGTTTACTTTGCGCGATCGATCACCGCCCCACATGGCACGGACCTGAGGCACCGTCACGTGGCTCTCGTCTATTACCATCAAAAAATCGTCTGGAAAATAATCGATTAAGCAAAAAGGTCTTGCACCCACACTGCGCCTGTCAAAGTAGCGCGAATAATTTTCGATCCCGCTACAATAGCCCAACTCACGCATCATCTCCAAATCAAATTCAGTGCGTTCCTTTAGTCTTTTTGCTTCCAGGTGTTTTCGTTCTCCTTCAAACATTTCTACTTGTAACACCATGTCATCCTGAATCTCTCGGATGGCTTGCTGCAACATATCCTTTCCGGTAACAAACAGGTTGGCCGGAAAAATAATGCTTTGCTTTTCGTCTGAAATCTTCTTTCCCGAAACAGGATCAATCAATTGGATGGATTCAATTTCATCACCAAAAAAGTATACTCGCAGTGCATAATCTGCGTAAGCAAGAAAGACGTCTACCGTATCACCTTTCACGCGAAATGTACCGCGTTTAAATTCTGCCTCGGTGCGGCTGTACAGAATGTCCACTAGCGCAAACAGCAACTTATTGCGAGGAATGATTTCACCTACTTTTAGTTGAATTCTATTTTTACCAAATTCTTCGGGATTCCCAATACCATAGATACAAGAAACAGAAGCCACCACGATTACATCTCTTCTTCCGGAAAGCAAAGCAGAAGTCGCACTCAATCTAAGCTTTTCAATTTCTTGATTAATCGATAAGTCTTTTTCAATGTAAAGATTGGAGGACGGGATAAACGCTTCCGGCTGATAGTAGTCGTAGTACGAGATAAAGTATTCCACTGCATTGTGTGGAAAAAACTGCTTGAATTCACCATACAACTGGGCGGCTAGCGTTTTGTTGTGGCTTAGAATAAGAGTCGGTTTGTTCGTTTTGGCAACAACATTTGCGATCGTAAACGTCTTTCCCGACCCGGTAACACCTAACAAAGTTTGATGGAGATCTCCGGCATTTACGCCCTTAACAAGTTGTTCAATTGCCTTAGGTTGATCACCGGTGGGTTCGTACTCACTCGTTAATTCAAAGTCCATAAGGAATTGTCTGTGTTGAAACTAAAATTGAAGCGGCATTTTACAATACCACTAATGGCAAGAACAAGGAACTAATTGTTCCAAATGGCCCATGCCTTCTCAGCCTGGATGTGCAACATTTCCAAGCCGTTTTTGATGGTCGCTCCGCGCATTTCTGCTTTCTGCAAGAACATCGTGCGTGCAGGATTGTAAATCAAATCGTAAACAAAGTGCTGCGATGTCAAGAGTTCATAATTGATCGAGGGCATTGCATTTGTTTCGGGAGACATGCCCAACGGAGTGCTGTTGATGATCAGCGTAGCATCTGTAATCAGGTTTCCATTTTTTTCTAATGCCTCGTATGTCAAATCTGCTTTTCCTTCTTCGCGAGATACGACTTTAAAAGGAATCTTTAGTTTTCGCAACGCTTGTTGTACGGCTTTGGAAGAACCGCCTGATCCAAGTAGTAAAGCAGAGGCATTTTCAATTTTCGGAAACCACTTTTCGAGGGTCTCATAAAACGCATCACTGTCCGTATTGAATCCTTTCAGTTTTCCGTTTTGAATTTTAATGACATTGACAGCTCCGATTTTTTTTGCTTCTGAATCGATATCGCTCAAGAGCTTGATCACCTTTTCTTTGTACGGAACGGTTACGTTTAGGCCATACAATTCAGGATTGTCTTCTAATAATTTCTTAAGTTCTTCTACATTACCCAAAGGATAAAGGTCATAGTGATAGTCGCGCAGCCCTTCTCTAAAAAACTTTTCATCAAAAAAAGATTTTGAGAATGAATGAGAGACAGTCGAGCCGATTAAGCCAAATTTCTTTTCCATAGTTTTAATTTTTTGTTTTAAGAAGGGCAGCAATTTTTTCTAAAGCCACCACTAAAAAAATACCCAAAGCTGCGAATAGAATCGCTTGGAATAGCAAAGGATCATTACCCGTCTTGGCCAAGTATTGTCCTGGCCAAATACTCTGATCGAATGCGGGCACCTGGTTGCCGGCATGATCCATGCGGTAGGCAATAATTTCCTTCCAGGGCCAAACTTTATTGAGAGAACCTATCATAAAACCAGATAGTAAAGCTAATGCAGGGAAACGATAATGAGTAAACACCCAGCCTAATATTCTGGAAAAGCCTAATAGTCCTAAAAAACAGCCAAAAACAAACACAAAAATGACCGGAATATTGAACGTTATCAACGCATTGATCATGTATTCATATTTACCAATCAACAAAAGGATAAAGGCGCCTGATATGCCGGGAAGAATCATCGCACAAATAGCCAACGCTCCGCAGAAAAATATAAAAGGCAAATTCGTGGGTGTTTCGGTAGGCGAAAGAACCGTAATAAGATAAGCGATGACAATGCCCGCTAAAAATGAAACGATACTAGATATGCTCCAGACCTTAATATCGCGCATGATCATAGGTGAAGAAACCAAGATCAATCCAAAAAAGAAGGACCAAATTTGAATCGGGTGATGTTCAAGAAGGTACGTCATTAACTTTGACAACGACAGTAAACTGGTAACAATACCAGCTAAAACAGTGATCAAAAAGTTGGCGTTTATCTTCTTCCAAAAATCAGCGATTTTAAATTGCAACAAAAGGCGGAAGGCGTTGACGTCAATGGATTGGATAGAGTTGATTAGCTCCTCGTAGATGCCGGAAATAAAAGCAACGGTTCCACCAGAGACACCAGGGATTACATCTGCACCTCCCATGCCGATGCCTTTTAAATAGAGTAAAATATAATCTTTAGGTCTTCTCACGTACTAGTCAGCCTCGAATGCAGGCGTTGAGTTATCCTTTTTTCTTTCAAGACCCAGGAAATGTAAAAAAGTATCTCCTCTGAGACCCAGACGAATCGTTTCTAGCGGAATGATTTCATTGGGTGCGATGTTTCCCAGATTTACGTTGGCCCCCAATAATTTGATGAACCACACCTGCTGGGCTTTTTGTGGCGCTTCCCAAATGATTTTTTCAAACGGAATTTTTGTAAGAATTTCTTGCACTAATCCAGATCTTACTTCTCCGCTTGACCTAAACAAACCTACGTTCCCACCTTCGCGTGCTTCGCCAATTACTTTCCAGGCACCTGCATCCAATTCTTTTTGCATCAAATCAATCCATTGATAAGGAGGAATAATTTTGTCTGCGTCCTTGGACCCCACTTCTGATAGAACAGTTACTTGTTTCGAAAGTTTCGCTATATAGTCGAGTTTCTTATCGTGGTCCAGGTCGATAGACCCATCTGAAACTTCTGCAAATGTCATGTCGAATTTATCAAGCACTTTTCGATAATCTTCGAATTGGTCGCGGATGATAAAGGCCTCAAACAAAGTACCACCAAAATAGCAAGGAATCCCAGCATCTCGATAGACCTTTAACTTGTCTTTCAAATTGGGTGTAACGTAAGATGTTGCCCAACCCAACTTGACAATGTCAACGTGGTCGGCAGCAATGCTCATGAAGTCTTCGGCTTCGCGTACGCTCAGTCCTTTGTCCATGGCCATGGTGAAACCTTTTTGCCTGGGCTTTTTTGTTCGCTCAGGTAAATTGTTCAAGTGGTAGTTCATTAGGAATTTTCTTTTCTAAACTGATCGATGATTTTATAGAGGGCTTTTTGAGTTTCTAATTTCGGAAAAAACTCGAATAGAATCGTATGCCCTTCAAAGTCCAAAATTAATGCATTTTCCAAATAAGTAAAGGCTTCTTTAAATTGACCCGACTCAACCAAGTAAATGGCCATCCGATACAGAAAATCGGGTTCTTTGGGCGCGTCTACCATGCCTTGCGATAGAACATCTATGGCTTTAGTGGGCTCGCCTTGCTCATAATAAATAAATGACCAATTCAACCATATCTCTTTGTCTTCCGGTGCAAGATTGGCGGCCTCCTCATAGGCACTTATACTTGAAATAGTGTTACCAATTTTGAATTCAGCGTAGGCAGCCGCTTTCCAGTATTCAGAATTGAGGTGATTGATCTTTATGGCCTTGTTGAAAAAATGGAGTGCTTGATACCATTTTTCTTGTTTTTCTAAACAACTGCCAGCACCAAACCAAGCTTCATCGTAGAGCGAATCTAGTTTTGCCGATTTCTGAAAATATTTTAATCCTAAATCAAAATGCCCCATATTTTCGTAGGCGGCACCGATGCAACAATAAACCTCTGGGCTAGGGCCCTCAATCTCAACTGTTTTATTAAATTCCTCCAATGCCTCTTTGTACTTCTCAAGGTTCATCAACGAGTTGCCCATATTGAAGTGAGCAGAAGCAAACGTGTCATCGATGGCGAGTGCGTAGCCATATGCCTCGATTGCATCATCAAATTTCTCTAGTTTATTGCAAACAATTCCCAAGTTATACCAGGCGGCAGCTGAGTACGGGTCTTCATCAATAAATTTTCTGTAGTAGGATAGGCTACCTTCTAATTGTCCCGCGATATCTAAGCAGAAGGCTAGTTCATAGAGTGAGCCCTCATGATTTATATTTTCTTCGATTGACTTTTTGTAAGCGTCAATTGCTTTATCATACTCCTCCAGACTTTGATAGGCTAATCCGATGTTATAGTAGATGTCATCTTTTTCGTCATCAGCAAAAGAAAGAATTTCTTCGTACAATGAGATCGCCTCTTTGTGTTTTCCCTGAAGTGATAGAATGGAGCCAATCGAGAGATAAACCTCGATATCCATCGGATGTAAATTGCGCGCCATCTCAAGCAGTTCCAGCGCTTCTTCGTACTGCTCTAAATTGGAAAGGATTTGTGCTTTGATAGCGATAAGACCGGTCGAAAAAGGAAACTGCTCCGTGGCCTGATTAACGGCAGCCAAAGCTTTTTTAAACTTTAGCTTTTCCATATAATGATCAACGATTACTTCATAGGCATCGATATCAAAATATCCAATTGAATTTGCCCGTAGATTTTCTTCGTATCGCTTGATCAACTCCTCTTCTTCTTCCCTTTTTCTGAATTCGTGGCTCATTGGTCGAAAGGTTTTCCCAAAGTAAGGAAAATTTTAAGTAGTAACAATTTTACCCTCTTGTTCGGGCAAAGTTCTTGCAATTAAAAGTAATCAGCAAGTTGTGTTTGTTATTTGTTTATGCTATACGTACGTAAATAGTACTCGCAACAGAAATCAACTGTTTCGTTTAGTGGCCGGTAGTTGACGCCCAGGTCGTTGATTGATTTTTGGTTTAAAAAAATAAATTTTTCGCTTGCGGACTTAACTGATTCTCGCGTTACCAAAGGGTGTGTATTCAAAAGCCGACTCTTTATTTCTTCAAGAGTCGCAATTGCGTTTATTAAAAAGGGGTTGATCTTTATAGATGGAGCTTTTTTGTTAAACTTAAAAGCTATCTTCTCAAACAAATCTTTGTAAGGAATCGCTCCTGCACTGGCAATAAATCGTTGGGTCAGGAAATTTTCATTCAGCAACCTAAATACGATCTCAGCTACATCCCGTACATCCACATAATTGCAATTGCCAGCGCTATAGAATTTTTTTTCGCTCCAAACATAGTGAAAGAGTTTTGAACTACTTTTCCCCCAATCGCCCGTGCCAAGTACAAGGGATGGACTTACAATCGTGGCAGGAAGGCCCTCTTCGATCCCCCGATAAATCTCTAATTCTGCCAAATACTTTGATTCAGCATACGAAGAGTTTAGCGCATTGTCTTCCCATTTGGTGGTTTCATCAATAGTTTTGATTCTTTTCTGGCGACCAAGAGCAGCCACGGAGCTAATATGAATCAACTTCTTTACGCCACTGGCAAGACATGCGTTGACCACATTTTTTGTGCCCTCCACATTTACTTGAAACAACTCTTGTTTTTCTTTTGGATCGAACGAAACCTTGGCCGCGGTATGGATGACAACTGAAGCATTTTTAAAGCATTCGGTCAAAGCACTTATGTCAAGGATGTCGCCCGTTTTCCATTGAATTTGTTGGACAGAAGGGTTCGTCAAACGCAAATCGCTGGAGTCTCTTTTTAAACCGCACACAGCAATGTCTTCTGATAGTAGTCGCTGTGCAATAGCAGCGCCTACCAAACCATTACCACCAGTAATAACGATCATAATCCTAAAGGGTGTTGTTCAATAATGGCAAAGAACATGCTTTTTGATAGTGTCTACTCTCCTGCAAAGACTGTAGCATTTTAGATTGTATACGGTTGTGGCAATCACTTCCTAAAAAATCCACCCATCCTTTGTCAATTAATTGAATTGCCATCTTCTGAACCGACTTTGAATACGCACCACCGATTGAAAGAGAGTTTAGTTGAAATAATACGCCTCTATTTCTGAAGTCTTCGGCTTTCTCCATGGTCATGTAGCCATATCTTTCAGGATGGGCAAGAACCAAACGGTATCCTTGTGATGAAGCTTGAAAAATGAATTCTTTCATTTGCAACGGTTCGCTTATGAAGTTGGTTTCAAAGAGTAGGTACTTGTCTCCAAAAGTAAGCAGCGATTCTTTGTTTATTATTCTAGTATAAAGAAATTCGTCTAAGTAGTATTCGGCTGCTGCTTGCATTTCCATGTTGATGCCTTTTTTCGTCAAATGCGACTTTAGCTCATCTAATTCTTTTTGAATTCCTTGTGGTTCGTTGCGATAGGTATCGCTCATAATATGCGGGGTGGTGATTAGTTTTTTAAACCCCATTTCAAGAAGATCAATAATTACGTCTTCGGCTTCAGCCAAACTCTTCACGCCATCGTCTAAACCCGAAAGGAGATGAGAGTGTACATCCACCGAGAGTGGGAGTTTGGGAACTACTTTTTGTTTGTTGAAAAGCGAGAACACTATACTTTTACTAAATCTCTCCACCCTTTGCGCTTAGGCCGATCTTCATAATAGCCATACCCATACGTTTTTCCTGTAGCAGGCAGCGCATTTAATACAACAGCTAAATTCGTCAGTTTATGAATGCTAGAAATTCTATTTAACGTGTTGACAAATTCTTTTTTCGAATAGTTTGCGCGCAGCACATAAATAGACAGGTCAGCACGTTTCATTGCCATAATGCCGTCTGTCACTAATCCCACGGGAGGGGTATCGATGACAACAAAATCATACGCTTTCTTTAGCTCTTCTAATAAACTTGTAAACTCTCCATTGAGAAGTAACTCAGACGGATTAGGTGGATGGGGACCGGCTGGAAAAAAATCTAGATTTTCTAAGTCGGTAGATTGTATGCATTCGGCCCAGGTCGTTTTCTTAATGAGCGTTGTACTCACCCCTTTGGATGGATCGAGTGCAAGCATAGCGCTTTCATTTTTTTGCTTTCTCATGTCCAAATCGATCAATATAACTTTTTTCTTGGACATAGAAAGAACTGCCCCGAGGTTTGTAGCCAGAAAAGATTTCCCTTCGCCCGAAATTGTAGAGGTGACTGTAATTACTTTTTTATTACCTCCTATGGTAAAGAAATCTAAGTTGGTCCTCAATGATCGGAAAGATTCACTGACCATTGATTTAGGATTGTCCACAACTTGAAACAATGAATTTGATTTTCGATGTGAGTTAGGGATAATACCAAGAAGCGGTACATGTATTGATTTTTCAACTTCTTGTGCACTTGTAATTTTATTATTTACCAAGTAAGCAATTCCGATGAAAAAGAAATTGATAACAAAGCTTGCCACCAGTCCAATTCCCAAAATCAATAACTTTTTTGGTGAAATGGGTACTGTTGGAAGAGATGCCGGTGAAAGAATCTTAAAATCAGGCACGTTGCCCGCTTGTGCAATCTCAAATTGAGCTTTTGACTGCATCATGGAAAGATAGAACTCTTCATAGAGTTTATAAAACCGTTGATTTTTGGAATACTGCGTATTCTTGTCAGGCATCGTTGCGAATCCTTTTTCGAGATTTTCTTTCCTTTGCCGAAGCTCTGACAACGTCTTAAGCCAATCGCTCTTTAGTTCAGTCAATTGCTTGAAGATTGTTTCTTTGGCCAAAGACACTTCTTTCTCTTTTTGGCGAAAGGCAAAAGTATTTTCATTGTAGGCCAGAGCCAATCGATCACGGTCTTGTTGCAGTTTATTAAAATCTTCAAGTTTCTTGTTAATGTATTCCGGTAAAACTCGTTGTTGCTGCAATGAAAATGGAAGTTTATTGTCATTGATTTGTTCAATAATGCCGTTAAGTTGTTCAATCTTTTTTGTTAGTTGAAATCGAGCGGAATCTGTCGCATTGATTGCAATGATAGTTCGCTTTAGATCTTGTGATAAGTCGCTACTTTTATTTTGAAGTGTAAAGTTTTCAAAATAATTTTCAAAATTCTGCATTCTCTTCTCGACCTGTTCGAGCTCATTGTTTAGCCATCCGATTTTTTGTCGGTTAGCAAGATTCTTTTGTTCGCTACTGTAGAAGATATAGAGTGAGTCAATTTTATTAACGATATCGTATGCTTTTTTGGCATTATTGTCTTTAAAGGCAACGCGAATTGTGTTTGCGTTAAAATTAAGTGGTGATACGGAAATGTTTTTTGCCAAGTAATTTACTAGTGTGCCTTTGCTATGAATCACGAAAAAATATTTGTTATCGCTAAGTTCAAAAAAACGGCTCGGATGAACATTTATGGTTGCACCATTCAGACTAAAAGGTTCGTTAAATTTTCTACTGACAAACTCACCGTCCCGGTCAATTTTAATTTCGAAGGTTGCTTTGTCTATGATGTTTATAAACACGTTTTGGTCAAAAAGATGAGTTGCGTCATCTTCTACGACTTGGACTAAGAATGGAGAGCGTTGATACATTTCATCTGTCAACACATTGCCTATGCTGTAGTAACTGGTACCAATATCGAGAGAGTCAATTAACCTGCTAAAAAAAACTTTGGATTTAATTTGTTCTATTTCGCCAGAGATTAAATTCAAGTTTTGGTCTTCCACAATGCTCTTTAAACCTAGGCCAGTAGCGTCTTTCTTGATTTCCAACTTCATCTCGGATTCTGACTCAAATAAATCCTTGGTCCATCGAATGTACAAATAGGCGGCTGAGTTGCAGATTATAAAAAAGAATAAAATCCACCACTTGTTTTTTCGAACAACCGACTGGAGTTTATCGAGGTCTATCCCTTCGATGGGTGCGGTGTTTATAGGTTTATTGTTTTCCAATTTTTCTGTTCCACCATTTAAAAACTTCGTAAAAGAACCACAAGCGTTGTCAAGCTTACAGCAAGGCTGAATAGAATAGCATTGTCTCTCAAGCCTTCATTAAATGGTCTTCGAATAGGCTCGATATAGACAACATCACCTGGTTCTATTATCATGTTGCCCTCTTGAAAGCCCTTGATAGTACTAAAATCAATGTTGTATACTTTGTCGTCTCTAATCACTTTAATTTTGTTTGCCTTAGCGTCATTGTTAACACCTTTGGCCAAGGCAAGTATTTCAATCAGCCGTGTATTTTGATTTGTCAACGGGATTACCAATCCTCCAGGAGCTCCCAATACGGTGACTCGTTTATTTGTAAAATTGATAATCACAAATGGTTCCTTGAAAAACTTTGCATATTCCTTTTGCGTTACTTCTTCAGCTTGCCGAAGTGTTAGTCCTTCCACATTCAACTCCCCAATGACTGGAAATTTGACAATCCCATTAAGCTCAACCAAGTAATTGATGACAATGATCTCGCCTGCATTAGGATTAGCATTTACCGAAGTCAATTCCGGGTTCGGATCGATGATGCGTTCTCCTTTGTTTGTAAAAACATCTAAAGTGAGCAGGTCATTTTTCTGAATGACGTAGTTTTTCTCTGCCTTTGACGCCTCACGTTTGAATACCTCTGGTTTGGTATCATCCGTTGATCTAAACATAATGTTCTGCTTATACGATGCACACGAAGAAAGAACGCACAGAGACAAAACAAGACAGTATTTTTTCGGCACAGCCAACGGTTTCATTTGCATCAAAGTAAGCAATTATTGAGCATAAAATAACAGGCACTTCAACTTATTTGAGAAGTTGCCTCAAAACGTTTCACTTATGCTAAGTATGAATTCCCGGTTGCAAATAGCTCAGTACTTTCAGGTACTTATTAAAGACTAACTTTTCGTCAAATTTTTCTACCATCTTTCTGCGCCCGTTTTCGCCTAAGCTCTTTAGTGTAGCGTCATCAAAGTTTGCCATCTCGAACATTTTGTTAGCCAAATCTTCTGAGTCTCTAAGTTTACAAAGTAGGCCATTAAAGTTGTGGTCAACCACGTTGTGGCATCCAGGAACGTCAGTTGTAATGATTGGTTTTGCTGTACTTGAGGCCTCAAGCAGTGTTCTGGGGGTTCCCTCGCGGTAGGAAGGGAGAACTATACAATCCGCTTGCTCAATAAATTTACGAACATCTTTGGTTGTCCCCAAGTACTCGATGGTTGAAGACGTCACCCACTCTTCTATTACATTCAATGGAATTCCTCGTTGGTGTTTCGGGTCTTTTGCACCCAAAATTTGAAATCTCGCTTTCAGTCCACTTGCTTTTAGTTTTTTTACGGCATCGATGAATTCTAAAATGCCCTTATCAGTAATTAAGCGGGAAATAAGCAAGAAGGTAAATTCCTTGTTGCGTTTGAAATCAGCTGCTGTAAAGTGGGTTAGGTCTATCCCAGAACCCGGCAGTAGATCTGTAATTTTCTCAGAAATGATTTTCTTGTCTACGAAAAGATCCAAGTCATCCGGGTTTTGAAAAAAAACCTTTTTCGGATACCGAAAAGCTAACTTGTAAAGAGAAATAGCGATTTTAGAAACCAAGTTGTCTTTCAAGAATATCGTGCCAAGCCCACAAACATTATTTACGGCTGGAATTCGCAGCATTGCTGCGGCCAACGTGCCATAAATATTTGGTTTGATCGTGTAATGAAGCACCACATCAGGCCTCATTCTGCGATAGATAAAATATAGCTCAAATATGAGTGCTGAATCTTTGATTGGATTTGCCCCGCGACTGTCCATGCGTACATCATGGTGGATACAGCCAACCTCTACTAACTTTTCCGTGAAATCATCGTGGGGTGCCACTGTATGAACCTCATGTCCCTCAGCGATAAGACATTTTACGAAATTCAACCTGAAGTTGTAGATATTCCACGAAGTATTTAATACAATAGCTACTTTCATTCGGCAAACAAATCGCTTGGATTGCCGGTCCAGGCAATTATTTAAGGTTTAGAGAAAAGGACAAGAAATCGATCCTAAAGGAAAATTTCCCGTTTCTACATTCCACAAAACTATTAAAAAGTAACCTGATGGGAAAACAAACTTGGTAATGAAGTAAGTTTGTGGTTTGAAATGACAAATACAGAAAACAAGGCCGTTTTGATAGCGTTGATGGAACCCTCATCGCGACCGGAAGTAACAACTGAGCATTTGGATGAACTAGCTTTTCTTGCAGAAACCGCAGGTATCCAGTCGGCACAGCGCTTTGTTCAGCGCCTGCCGCATCCAGATGTGAGAACATTCGTAGGAAAGGGCAAACTGGAGGAAATCAAAAACTTTGTTTTTTCCAACGGGATTAGGAGCCTGATTTTTGATGACGACCTTAGTCCTTCTCAACTTCGAAACATAGAAAAGGAGTTTAACCCAGCCTCGCGAGAGGAGAAGGTGAGGGTCTATGATCGAAGTCTTTTGATTCTGGATATTTTTGTCATGCGGGCTCAAACCGCTCAGGCACGTACTCAAGTTGAGTTGGCAATGAATCAATACTTGTTGCCTCGGCTTACAGGGATGTGGACTCACTTGGAGCGTCAGCGTGGAGGTACTGGATCTAGGGGAGGATCAGGCGAAAAGGAAATTGAAACAGATAGACGTAATATCAAAAACCAGATTTCTGTATTAAAAGAAGACCTGAAAAAAATTGATAAGCAACGCATTACTCAGCGTAAATCACGAAACAATATTGTGCGTGTATCTCTGGTGGGCTATACCAACGTGGGCAAATCGAGCCTAATGAATGTACTCTCAAAGGCAGATGTCAAAGCTGAGAATAAACTTTTCGCTACAGTAGACGCGACCGTCCGGAAAGTAGTGATAGGTGACATACCATTTCTGCTGTCTGATACTGTTGGGTTCATCCGAAAATTGCCTCATCATCTGATAGAATCATTTAAGTCTACTCTAGATGAGGTACGTGAAGCAGACCTATTGATCCATGTGGCCGACATCGCCCATCCGTTCCATACCAACCATATCGAAGTAGTGAAGCAAACACTTGCTGAGATAGGTGCGGGCAACATTACAACCTTGCTTGTGCTTAATAAAATTGATCTGTTAACGGACGCACCTGTCGATTATGAGCAACTCAAAGGTCATTACCGCGAACAGGGATTTGAAAACGTAGTTTTTGTATCGGCTGCAACAAAAGAAAACTTGCCTCTTCTCAAGAAAATTATTTTTGAGGAAGTGCGAAAGAAGCATCTTCATATTTACCCAAACTACATTCAGTCCGATGTTGCCGCATACCTGGACTATACCGAATAGCGACCACACGGATTTGCAGTTTGTTGGTTCAACTTTTGACAAGAGTGTTTTCTTATGGTAAAAATTCTGACAACAAATCAAATCAAAGACCTCGATCGCTACACGATTGAGAATGAGCCAATTTTGTCCATTGAACTTATGGAACGGGCGTGCATTGCTTTCACAAATTGGTTTGTCTCTCAGTACGCCACAAAAAACATTGGGATCGTGTGTGGTACCGGAAACAATGGTGGTGATGGCCTCGGTATTGCCAGAATATTGAAAGAGAAGGGATTCGCCATTCACGTTTGGGTGGTTCGAGGGGATTCAAAAGAAACCGCGGACTTTAAAACCAACCTCCATCGACTCGCGGGTAAGCTTACCGTAAGTGAGATTATATCGCCAACTGAACTCCCCGATTTTGGGAGTTGCGATGTGCTTATTGATGCCATTTTCGGCTCTGGTTTATCGCGACCTGTTGCAGGAGTCTATGCTAGTGTCATCGAGCATATGAATGGCGCAAGCGCGATCAAAGTTGCCGTTGATATTCCCTCCGGCCTGTTGGCCGATCATCCCAGCAAAGGAAGTATAGTTGAGGCTCACCAAACAGTTTCTTTTCAAACTCCTAAACTGGCTTTTCTTCTTCCACAAAATAGGCAGTTTGTAGGCAACTGGACGGCTCTTGACATTGGCTTGGCCAAGGGCTACATCAATCAACTTGAAGGGTCAAATTTTTTGGTCGATGAAGAAGATGTAAAAAAGATTCTTCGCCCAAGGCTGCGTTTTTCTCACAAAGGAACCTATGGTCATGCCCTACTCATTGCAGGCTCGCACGGGAAGATGGGTGCTGGTGTTCTGAGTGCCCGAGCTGCTTTGAGATCGGGGGTTGGCTTGTTAACAGTGCATGTGCCCAGTAGTGGCAATGAAATTCTTCAATCCTCGGTTCCCGAGGCGATGACCTCGATCGATGAAAACGAGAATTTCTTTTCGTCTATTCCACAGGCTCTCAACTACCAAAGCATTGGTATTGGTCCCGGATTGGGCAAAAATCCGCAGTCCGCGGTTGCACTTGGTAGGCTCCTTAAAGATTATGCAAAGCCCTTGGTCATCGATGCAGATGCCTTAAACCTCCTCTCGGAAAATCGAGAAATGATATCTCTCGTTCCCGCTGGAAGTATTTTAACCCCTCACCCCAAAGAGTTTGAAAGACTTGTGGGAAGTTGGGCCAACGATTTTGAGAAACTCGAAAAACAACGAAAGTTCAGTATTGAGAAAAAAGCTATTGTTGTGTTGAAAGGTGCTTTTACGTCAATATCGACTCCGAGCGGCACCCTTTATTTTAACCCAACAGGTAATGCTGGAATGGCTACCGGTGGATCTGGGGATGTTCTTACCGGAGAGCTAACTGGTTTACTGGCTCAGGGTTACCCCCCTGAACAGGCAGCTGTTTTGGGTGTATATCTGCACGGCCTGTCGGGTGATTTGGCCGTTGAACAGACAAGTATGAATTCGTTGATTGCGTCAGATTTGATTGATTTTCTGCCACAGGCATTTAGAAAGATTCAAAAAGAAAAGGCAACAGTTTAAACTTTTGGCTTACAAATTGCATCCAAGAGCTATTAAATCACGTAAGTAGCATTGATGAACGCCTCAAGGATTATTTTTATTGCCATAATCTGCTTTTTTTCTGTTCAATCCCTGTTTGGACAGACTAAAGATGAAGCGTTTTCTGCGCAAACAGACCCCGTTAAACTGATTCAGCTTTTTCCAAACCCAGCCTCTGAATTTTTGACTGTCAAATTCGAATATCCGGTTGCCAATCAATCAAAGTTCACTTTTAGAACAATAATTGGAAACGAAATCAACCTTGAAACAGAAGTGATCGATGAGTTTGAAGTACGCTTTAGAGTGAAAGAAATTCATGAAGGCTACTATTTTCTTTCCATCCAAAATGAGCAATCGGGCTTGAAATCGACCCACAAGTTTCTGAAGCGCTAGCAGAGATTTAGAATTCTGCTTCTATACCATTCTTCCTTTTGCTACTTTTCTGAAATAATGCCGGTTAATTGAATTCCTATATTTTAGCAATTGACATTGGAACAACCAGTTCAAAGGGAATGGCTATTAAGGCCAGCGGAGAAGTAGTAGCTGTCCGTCAAGAGTATTATCATACCTATTATCCACAGCCCGGCTTTGCGGAACAAAATGCCGAGGTCATTTTTCGCGAGGTGGTGAAATTGATTAGTGAAATCTTAAAAGACTGTTCGTCACGTGAATGCCTTGGTATTTCATTCAGTGCGGCTATGCATAGTTTGTTGGCGGTAGACGTGAATGGGTTTGCTATCACACCTATTATTATTTGGGCAGATACCCGTGCCACAAAGAAGGCAAAAAGACTCAAGGAAACGGGGGTTGCTCAAGAACTGTATGAAAAAGCAGGAACACCTGTACACCCAATGTCTACGTTTTGCAAACTTCTATGGTGGAAGAAAAATCAAAAAGATATCTTCGAGAGTGCTCATAAATTCCTATCGATAAAAGAGTATGTCATCTTTCAATTAACAGGAGAATACTTGATTGATTTTTCTACGGCATCAGCCACTGGTCTTTTCGATGTAAAAGAATTGCAGTGATATGTTTCAATCGATTAAAGAGGTTTCACTTATCGTGTTGGTGATAGCCGCTGGTGGTGGATTCAAGCAAGTACTGATCGATAGCGGTGTTGGCCTTTACATCAAATCGCTTGCGCAAGACTTTTCACTTTCTCCGCTATTATTGGCGTGGAGTGTGGCAGCGCTGCTTAGGGTTTCGTTGGGTTCTGCCACCGTAGCAGGTCTTACTGCTGCCGGAATTGTCCTCCCTTTTTTATCTCAGCCAGGAGTTCATCCTGAGCTGATGGTATTGGCTGTTGGTGCAGGCAGCCTAATGTTCTCACACGTTAATGACACCGGCTTTTGGATGTTTAAGGAATATTTTAATTTGACCCTCAAACAGACCTTCCAGTCCTGGACAATAATGGAGACTATCGTTTCCATCGCGGGCTTAGTAGGCGTTTTACTCTTAGATCAAATCATTTAACAAATAGGCTATGCAAATAGGATTAGTAGGTTTGGGAAAGATGGGATACAATCTGGCGCTTAACTTTAAGAGTAAAGGCTTTGAGGTGGTTGCATTTGATGTCAATAAGTCTGCCGCAGAGAAAATTTCGAAGGAAGGTGTTTCCACTACCTCTGTGATGAGCGATATGGCTTTGGCATTGAGTGGGCGTAAAGTAATCTGGCTAATGGTTCCGGCTGGTCATGTCGTAGACGTGGTTTTGAACAATCTTAAAATTTATTTGAACCCGGGAGACATCATCATCGATGGGGGAAATTCTCACTTTAAAGATACGCTAGCGCGTGCGCGCGATCTTGAGAAAATAGGAGTTGAGTTGTTGGATTGCGGAACAAGTGGCGGTATTGATGGAGCAAGAAATGGTGTCTGCACAATGATTGGCGGAAAGAAGGAAGTATTCGATTATTGTGAATCCATTTTTAAAGCCATCTCGGTGCCAAATGGATTTTTGTATTGCGGCAAAACAGGCAATGGACATTTTACGAAAATGGTACACAATGGCATTGAGTATGGCATGATGCAGGCGATGGCCGAGGGCCTGGAAGTTCTTCATCGCTATGATACAGAAGTGGACTTAGCAGCAGTGTCCAAGGTTTGGAATCATGGTTCTGTCGTGCGAAGTTGGTTAATGGAGTTAACTCAATCAGCGTTAGAAAAAGATAAAAACCTTGAGTCGATTAAGGGAGTTATGCATTCATCGGGTGAAGGAAAATGGACGGTGGAGGCTGCCTTGGAAATGGGTGTTCCTACTCCTGTGATCACCATGTCTTTATTGATGAGGTATCGATCGCAAGTGGAAGATACTTTTTCAGGAAAAGTGGTGGCTGCTTTGCGAAATGAGTTTGGTGGGCATGCTGTGGAGAAGAAATGATCAAGTTGCCAGAACGAGAAGGTTGGGGCAATGCCCGCTCACGAAAGGAAAAATTATCAATGAATGAGATTTACTAATGAGAATAGTATTTACTTTTCTTTCTCTTGTAGTTAAGCGATTTTTTCGGTCTCCTTCTTTCGGAAAAGATGTTGCTATCCAAATAATTCTTGGATCTATAGCAGTTGTAGTTGTTAGTTATTTCCTTATTCTGGGATCTGCGCTTGAAAAGGTAATCATCAATACTTTGAAGCAAAGCAATGCCGTTGCTTTTTTGAACGGATTATTGGTTTACTACTTCATGGTAGAGTTAATCATCCGATATTTTATCCAAAGCCTCCCAACCATTCAAGTACAACCACTTCTTCATTTACCAATCAAAAGGAGTAAGATCGTGAATTTCTTTTTAGGAATATCTTTGGTTCATGTGATAAATATTTTTGTGTTCCTTCTCTTTGGTCAATTTGCATTTAGTGCGGTTGCCCATGGGTTCGGAATGAACCAAGCATGGATATGGCTGCTAACATTATGGTTTATTAGCCTAATACTTCACTATCTAATAGTTCTTTCAAAACTAAGTTCCAGTAGAATTGAATGGAAGTTGGTTTTGATTATAGTTGTTTGTAGTCTGATTGCTGGAGCAGATTACTTTGCCTGGATAAAATTATCTCTTGTTGCAGAGAAATTCTTCAATACTATTTTACAAGGATATACACTCATAGGAGCATTATTTTTTACGCTTATTATTCTTCATTACATTGCCTATCGCATTATTTTAAAAAGGCTTTATCCTGAAGAACTTAAGTTGCAAGAGAATCAATTTTCTCATTCAACCAATTTTTCTTTTTTACGAAACTTTGGACAGACAGGAATATGGACAAAAATTGAATTGAAGATGATTCTCCGTAACAAAAGGACAAGAGAAGTCCTTTTTATGAGTACAATGTTCCTTTTCCAAGAACTTGTTTTATGTTATGTCATGGAAAGCTATGACTATATAGTTTTTCTTGTTCTAGGGATTACCTGTACAGGATTGTTCATGGCAAGTTACGGTCAGTATGCATTCAGTTGGCAAGGCGACCATTTTGACTTTACCCTTACTCAGCCCACTTCACTTCGTTCATATGTTGAATCTAAGTGTTGGCTTTTAGCATCCACGACAGGACTATGGTTCATGTTTACAGTGCCTCTCGTATATTTTGGGTGGGAAATTCTTTTCATCAATCTTGCTGGCACATTGTATAACATTGGGGTTAATACATTCATTGTTATGAATATGGCAATGTTGTATACAACAAAACTTACACTTCGAGGGGGTGGCACTTTAAACTATGACGGAGCGGGAGCTGCTCAGTGGTTATTGAGTATTCCGTTCTTATTTGGACCAGCCATAATTTATCTTCCCTTTTATTCAATGGGGTATAGAGCGCTTGGTATTGGCATCGTTGGATTAGTTGGATTGATTGGGATTATATTTCACAGAAATCTTATTGATTTTACTTACAAAAGATTTCTTAGCAGACGTTATACAATCGCATCCAGTTTCAGACAAGATTAACTTATGATTTCAATTTCTAATCTTAGAAAAGACTACAATGGAGTAACAGTTGTTGACGTACCCGCATTGCAGGTTGCAGAAGGTGTAAATTTTGGCTTGGTCGGCAACAATGGAGCTGGAAAAACAACACTTTTTAGAATGTTATTGGATTTGGTTCGCCCAACAAAGGGGGAGGTTATTATCAATGGTCAAGATGTAAAAAATAGTAGTGAATGGAGACATTACGTGGGTTCTTTTCTTGATGAGAATTTCCTTATCCCATACCTGACACCGGATGAATATTTTGATCTTGTTGGAGAGCTTCACGGTTATGGACAAGAAGATTTAAAAATATTTTTAAATCGGTTTGAGGAATTCTTTAGTGGTGAAATAGTAGGAAGGAAAAAGTATATACGAGATTTATCAAAAGGGAATATCAAGAAAACAGGTATTGTGGCGGCCTTAATTGGTCAACCACGAATTGTGGTTTTGGACGAACCATTTGAAAGCCTTGATCCGACTTCGCAAATACGACTAAAGGAAATTATAATACAGGAACACAGAAACAGAAAAACAACATTTCTTATATCAAGCCACGACTTAAATCATGTTACTGAAACCTGCAATCGAATTGTATTGATGGAAAAGGGAAAAATAATAAAGGACTTAGTGGGCGGACAGAAAGCATTGATTGAATTGGAAGTTTATTTTGGAACTGGAGATGGCGGATGACACTGCTGCCACCGCGGTGTCACAGTCAAGCTAGATTGAATTGTAGTCTAACTTCCCGAGTACCTACTCGAACGTAAACACTAACTGGTTCTATACTGAATATTCTTTCAAAAATCCCCTTGTCCTTTTTTCAAGAACCAATACCCGCAAAGATGCAGGCTGAATTTTTACGTCTAATGTTGGCGCTGGGCTTTGAGTTTCACCGTCAATATGAAAAGCCATCGGCTTGGAGAAAGAAAGTTGAATGTGTTTTGCTTTTACAATCTCTACATGCTGGGATTTATTTAATTGCCCGGTAAACATGTTGTAACCAAATCCGATGGATTGCAGAATGGGCACTTTTCTAACAAAACAAACATCCAACCACTCATCGCAGACAGATGCTTGAGGAGCCACTTTTGCGTTGTTGCCAAATTGCGATGAGTTGGCGAGCGCAACAATGAATGATTTTTTACTTACTTTTTTATCGTCCAACCTAGCCTCAAAATCAAATTCGTGAAAACTCAAAAATTCTTTGATTACCAATTTTGAGTACCCGAAAAATCCGCGCATGCCATTTTTCCCAAATAGACTCGCTACGTGACCATCGAAGCCAACCCCCGAAACATTTACCGACAGCATTCCATTGACCAAAAATGTGTCCATGTCGATAATTTCCTGCGAGCCGATTAGCTCTAGCGACCGCCTGAAATCCATGGGTAGTTGCAAGTGTCTGGCCAATCCATTGCCCGATCCATTTGGCAAAATACCCATCGGAGTTTTCGTGCCTACAAGCCCCTGTGCCACTTCGTTCACGGTGCCATCGCCACCCACCGCGAACACTGCGGTGAACTCATTACTTTGTGATGCGTTTCGTGCCAGCTCAATAGCGTGTCCACGGGCCTGGGTGAACTCTATTGAACACTCTATTTTTTTTAAGGCGCAAAAATCGATGATACGGCCTTCAATAGAAGGTCGGTAAACACCACCAGAAAATCTATTGATAATGAACAATACCTTCTTATTTTCGCTCATAGAAAGGTCAAAGATAATTAATGCGATCGATCTGGATTATTGTGAGATATTAAATTGATATGACAAATGAGCGAATTCAAGCCCAGGAAAATCAAGTTTAAGGCGTGGGACAGCGAACATCGCTTGTTGATGCGCTTGAACAGCATCGAGTGCAGCAAGGGAGAATTGGTGAAGAAGGATCATATCCTACTGCAATTCACCGGACTGCTTGATAAAGATGGCGAAGAGATATACGATCAGGATATTTTGACGATTTCAATGGAACGATACATCGTATTTTGGAATGAAAACCAGAATGGATGGTATTATTCGGCATTGAAAAGTAGACACTCTTTCTCGCCTTTTTTAGAGAAGCAAGCCACTATCATGAAGCGTTTTTGCAATAATTTTGAATTGGCGGAACGGCCAGAAGAAAAGAAACGCTAACTACTTAGTTAACTTTGATTGAATGTAACTAACGGCTTGTCCAATGGTTTGCATTTTTTCTGCATCGTCATCGGGAATCTTAATGTCAAACGTTTGTTCAAATTCCATAACTAATTCGGCATAGTCAAGGGAATCGATGCCTAGGTCCTTTACAAAACTTGCATCGGTAGTAATTTGAGAACTGGGTACGCCTAATTTTTCGGTGAGAATGGAGGTTACTTTCTTTTCAACGTCTTGCATGTACATCGGTTAGAGGTACCAAAGCTAAAAAAATCTTTTGATTAGTGCATGGTTTGCCAAGCATCAAAATCTTAGCAAAAACTCGGTTCCTTCGCCCAATACCGACTTCACAGCAATGTTGCCTTCGTGCTGCCGCATGATTTGCTTGGAGAGACTTAAGCCTATGCCGGACCCCGTTTTTTTGGTAGAGAAAAAAGGAATGAAAATCTTCTCCAGGGCTTCCGGTTCAATGCCCGTTCCATTGTCTTTTACAGATACAATTACCCCTCCGTTTTCATTGACATAGCTAGACAGCATTATTTTCTTATCCAGCTTTTCGCCAAAAGCTTGAATAGCATTTTTAATCAGGTTAATAAGAACCTGCTCAATTAACGTTTTATCAGCTCGAATGCAGAGGGTGTCTGGCTCTACGGCAACTGAAATAATAATATTGTTATCGGCTAGTTCTTTCTTGTGCAGCATGGCGAGTTCATCCAGTAGCGGACGGATGCAAACTTCGGCCAATTTTGGTTTGGGGATATGGGTAAGGCTCCTAAATTCTTTTACAAACTTAATGAGCCCTTCACTGCGCCTACTGATGGTCTGGATGGAGAGGTGCATATCTTCTGCTTCCTCTTTTTCCATGTTCAACTCGTTCGCTAAAAGTTTTCGGTGCAACTCTTCTTCTACAACGCCAGCCAATGAGGAAATCGGTGTTACAGAATTCATAATCTCATGCGTCAGTACCCGCACCAGATTTTGCCACGCTTCCATTTCTTTTTCCTCCAATTCACTTTGGATGTTGCTCATGGAGATCAACTTCACTTCTTCTCCGCGGAGGGTGAGTTCAATGGCATAAATAGACAACTGAATAGTTTCGTCCCCATTCTTAACGCGTACTAGTTCGCGACCGCCCGTTTTTAGTTTCAGGAAAGCTTCTACCATATCTTCGCTCACGTCCCTTAGGTCGTGGAGGCGGTCTGCTTTGTCTATATGCAGAAGTCGCTTCGCTGCGTTATTGATAATTTGGATCGTTTCATCACGCTTGAACGTAAGAATTCCAATCCCCACATGTTGCACTATATTTTTAAAGAACTGGTATTCAGAGTCTTTTTCTTTTCTGGACTGGCGTAATTTTCCCAGTGCTTCATTCATTTCGCGATGCAACTTTTGCACGGATGGGTCGGGGCTTTCTGTTTTAAAAGAGGACGAGAGGTCGTCAAATTTGATAGCATCTAAGAAAGAACTGACATCTTGTGTCGGTCGTTCTACTACCTTGACTAATTGAGCGACCTGAAATCCGATAGCCGCGAGAAGCGCAAGCGCCAAAAAAATGCTCGTGTCTTTTCCATCGAGTATAACCGTAAAGGCGAAGATGGTGAAAACCAAAATGGCAACACGGGTGACTAATGGCGAGCGCCAGTTAAATTCCATATTTCTCCATCCTTCGGTAGAGCGATGCGCGGGTGAGACCTAGTTCATCGGCCGCCTTGGAAATATTTCCGTTGTGGAGCTGTATGGCTTTGATGACGGCTGATTTTTCTACCTCGTCCAGATTTAAGGTGTCACTTGCCTGTGCTTCGTTTCCTTTGCGACTAAAAAGGAAATCACTTTCCTGCAGCGTGGGAGAGTCGGCCATGATCAACGCCCGCTCGATGGCGTGTTGTAATTCGCGTACGTTCCCCGGCCAGGCATATTTTTTTAATTTATTGAGGGCTTCTGGGGAAATTGTCAGTACGTCCTTTCTATATTTCTTCGAATAATAATTCAAAAAGTGATTGGCCAACATCGGGATATCATCAATTCGCTCGCACAATGGAGGAATGGTCAGTTCTACTGTATTGATGCGATAGAGTAAATCTTGGCGAAACTTTCCTTCTTTCACCATTTGGTGCAGGGGCATATTAGTGGCGCATATCAAACGAATGTCGACATCGATATGTTGATTGGAGCCTACGCGGGTCACTTGTCTAGATTGCAATGCGCTTAACAATTTGCTTTGAAGGCTCATGCTTAGGTTTCCAATTTCATCGAGGAATAAAGTGCCACCATTAGCTAATTCAAATCGACCCGGTCGATCTTCGCGCGCATCGGTAAACGAACCTTTCTTGTGACCGAATAATTCACTTTCAAAAAGAGTCTCCGTAACAGCGCCCATATCAACAGCCACAAAAGATTGATCTTTTCGTAACGATTTTTGATGGATCGCGCGCGCGACCAACTCTTTTCCAGTGCCATTTTCGCCAAGTATCAAAATGTTTGCATCTGTTTTGGCTACTTTATCAATTAGTGAAAACACGTCTTTGATCGCGTTGCTATTGCCAATAATGTCTCGAAAGGGCTGACTGATTTGCTCTTCTAGCATTTCTTTCGCTTTCCGAAGCTTATCTACTTCATTGTACGATTTTTTTAGCTTGATAGCAGTTGATATAGTAGCGATCAATTTCTCGTTCTGCCAGGGCTTTAACACAAAATCTGTCGCACCTTCTTTCAGCGCGCGCACCGCCATTTCTACATCGCCAAAAGCGGTGATCATAATGACTACGGCTTCGGGTTCTCTTTCCTTAATAACCTTCAGCCACTCAAAGCCTTCTTTGCCGCTCGTGGTGTCTTTGCTGAAGTTCATATCCAGCAAAATCACATCGTAGGTATCGTTGTTGAGGAGAAAGGGAATTTTATTCGGGTTCTTTTCAATGATGACCTGATGATTCGATTTCTTCAATAGCATTTTGGCTGCCAACAGTACGTCCTCATCATCATCAATCATCAATATTTTGCCAGCTTCGTTCACAGTAGGTTAGGTTTAGTTCGTTGCTTACAAGAAAAATTGTGCCAATACAGGAAGTGTCCGAAAATGCGGTTTTCGCTCCCCCCCTTGTTCTTTGGCGTACAAAGATGTTCAAAAATGAACACATCAAAAAGCCAAACTTCATTTTGAAACTTTTTGCATGATGGTTTGCTTCCTAACAATTCTAATTTTGCCGACTCAACCATGCTAATTTTTTGGGCTATTTTTGCTGGGTTTCAATGCTTATTTTAAACCTATTATTCTGTTGAGTCAAAGGCTAGTTTGTTTGCTGTTTTTCTTAGGCCTGTTTTCTCCACTGCTCCATGCGCAGGGCAAGAGAGATTCGAGTAGACACATTTCAGCCACACGCAAAGCGTTGAAAAAAGGAATTGCACTGATATCTACTTCTCCGAATGACACGATAAAGAATGACTGGAGCGGCTCAAACTTCGATGACTACTCCAACAAGGTCATTAGAAGAATAGATGTGGAGTTTATCGGACTGGAGCGCTCGGTTTACGATACTACCAAGAGGCTGAACAAAACCATAGGGAAGATCGCTAATTCACTTCACACACAAACCAAAGAAAATGTTATTCGCAATCATCTGTTTGTTCACAAAAACAGACCGCTCAATCCCTACATGCTTGCAGATAACGAGCGCTTTTTGCGTAGCCTGGATTTTATTTTGGATGCTCGCATGGTGGTAACACCAATAGAAGGAACCGATTCTGTTGACGTCTTGGTCGTCTCTCGCGATGTGTTTAGTTTAGGTGGTAGTTTGGGAGGGTCGCCCACGATACCTGAGTTTTCCTTATATGATGCCAACTTAGCTGGTGGCGGACAACGATTTCAGTTTTCAGGTAAACTCGACCCAAGCCGTGACCCTCGGTTTGGGTATGCCTTACAATATCAGAAGAGTAGTTTGCTAGGTAGCCTTGCCAATCTGGAGATGGCGTATACGGAACTGAACAACGGGGTTAGTCTTGGATCTGAAAATGAGTATGCGTATTACGTCCGGTTACATAGGCCGCTGGTGTCACCATACTCTCGTTTAGCTGGAGGCATAGAAGTGAGCAACAATTGGTCGCGCAATATTTTCAATCGACCAGATTCTACTTTTTTAAATTATAAATACCAATTGGTTGATACTTGGGCTGGTTTCAACCTGGGTATAAAAAGAGAATTTGCAAATCGCAATCGCTACTTTTTGGCCGTCCGTTATTTCGATAACTTCTTTTCGAAACGGCCCGCACAAGACGCCATTCGCGAGCAGGTTCGCTATGCAAGCAGTAGTGGCATCTTGGGAGAGCTGACGTTCTATCGGAGAGACTTTTTCAAGACACGGTATGTGGTTGGTTTTGGGCGAACGGAAGATGTTCCGTTTGGGATCAGTGTGTCTGCTGCGATGGGGTACCTGACTTTATTGGGAAAGGAGCGGCCATATACGGGTGTAAAGATAGACTTTAGCCAGGCGAGTAAACGAGGCGATTTTTATCAGATTGAATTAGAGTCGGGTGGATTTGTACAACAAAAAAGTGAAGACGTGTTGGTGAAAGCAGAGGCTTCCTTTTATACCCGAGCCTACAATACCGGAAAGTCTAAGCTTCGCGGTTTAGTTTCGGGTGGCTATACCGAATTGTTTAATAAAACGACAAGCTCCTTTCTCACGATCACAAACAGACAAATATTTGGCTACGCAGCCGATAGTGTTTTAGGAACTCGTCAGGTATTTGCACGATTAGAAACAGTGCTCTATACTCCTTTTTCGTTAGCAGGATTCCGCTTCGCACCGTTTGTTAGTATCGATGCGGTGCAGACGAATTGTTTGGTATGCAGTAAAAGCGTGCCTGCGATTATAGGATTAAATGGAGGCCTCCGTACACGAAATGAAAACTTGATTTTTGGAACAATGGAATTACGATTCACCTTTATTCCAGATGACGGAAGAGGCAAAAATCAATTTGGGTTTAGCTTTCGACAAAATCTTCAGATCAGAAATGCGACTAATTTTATTGCAGCTCCCTCGCAAGTGACCAACTAACATCTATCTTCAGTTACAACTGGACTCCCCGCATTCACCCCGAGGCTGCGGGGGTCTTCCGAGTCTCAGCGTGGTCTGCCGAAGGAGACCCCGATTAGACGAAAGATGGATTGGGGAACAGCAACTGGTCATTGGCGGGCGGGGTAGTTTTAGGATTTGTTGTATCTAAGAAGTCGTCCCTTTTCCCAGATGTAAACTATATTCACTCAACCCAAATTTTGCAGTAGCAAAATTTGCCTGAGGTTGACGCCAAAATGCATGGCATTTTGGTCAAGGTTAACCCTGAAAAAGCCCTTTTTGTGCTTTCTTCAGCCGTCCGGGCAGATTTTGCAGCCAATTGCAAAATCTGGGTTTAACGAAGCCAGGAACAAATCTTTTTCCCGAGGAGATATGTTTACGAGCAATGGTGTAGGGTTTCAGTTTAATGCCAGGTATTTGATCAACAAGCAAACATTCCTTTTTGTAAATCCCATTCCGACATTTATAAACACAAACGGTAGCTGAAAAGTATTTGAGCCGCAGAATTCAGTTTAAACAGAATTATTAAACCAAATAAATTTAAATTGAACGCAAGCTGGAATCCAAATTTTACCAATAATATTAATGTCTTCAGGTTGGGAGGGACTTTCTTTTAATAAAGTTAACAACTCAATTTAAATTTTGTGAAAAGGAAAGTTTAACTTTAGAACTGTAAGGAAATCAAAATCTAATCCCTCAATCAGTACCATTCAAATCAAAATCAAATTACCCATTATGAAAAAAACACTTACCCTTTTTTTGGTCTTGCTAATGGTGGCCTTTATGAGTTGCAATCAATCATCGAAGCAAAACAACGTGATTACATCTGCCGATGCCATTTACTATGGTGGCGATATCATTACCATGGAAGGCGATAGCGCGGTTTATCCTGAAGCCGTTGCCGTAAAGGCTGGGCAAATAGCTTTTGCAGGAAGCAAAGTTGAAGCAGAAAAGATGAAAGGCGACAGCACGGTTATGCGTGATTTAAAAGGCAAGACCTTGGTTCCTGGATTCATTGATGGGCATTGTCATTTTTTCGCGTTTGGTTCGCAAGCTATATCAGCTAACCTTTTAGCGCCACCCGATGGTACAAGCAATAACATAGATGATTTGGTGAATGAACTTAAGGCATGGTATCAAAAGAATGGTACTGACAAAACACAAGGATGGATTGTGGGAATTGGGTTCGATGATGCCGTACTAAAAGAAAAACGTTTTCCAACAAAAGATGACCTAGATAAGGTTTCCACCGACTTGCCTGTGATGGCAACACATATCTCCGGGCATTTTTGCAGTGTTAACACAAAAGGATTGGAAGTATTGGGCATAACAGCGGCATCCAAGGATCCGGAAGGTGGAGTGATTAGACGCGTAAAAGGAAGCAAGGAGCCAAATGGAGTATTAGAGGAGCTTGCTGCTATTCCACACATGTTTAAATTGGTTACGCCACCCACCAAAGAGTTAACCGATTTATACCTTGATGCCGGGCAAAAAATGGCTGCGAGTTATGGGTACACCACGGCCAACGAAGGCCGTGCCATGGGCAATCATGAATCTATGGCCGATTATGCCAGCCGGGGTAAATTCTATATCGATGTAAATTCTTGGATCGACTATTCGGTGCCTCAGCACATGCGTAGCGAATGGCATAACAAAGAGTATAAAAACCATTATCGCATTGCCGGACTCAAGCTAACACTCGATGGCTCGCCTCAAGGAAGAACGGCCTGGCGCAGTACTCCATACCTGATTCCACCCGATGGTCAGAAAAAAGGCTACAAGGGCTATCCTGCCATTCCTAAAGATGAAGATGTTCAAAAAATTGTGGACAGTGCATTTGCCAATAACTGGCAGTTGAAAGCGCATACCAATGGTGATGCCGCTGCTGACCAATTATTCAGAGCTATTGGCAAAGCTTCCGCCAAATATGGGAATGAAGACAGACGCAATATTTTAATACATGGCCAATTGATTCGCATGGACCAATTAGATAGTATAAAGAAATATGGCATCGTTGCTTCGTTATTCCCCATGCACACTTTTTATTGGGGCGATTGGTATAAAGAAATAATCGGCCCTGACAAAGCGCAACAAATCAGCCCGATTAAATCAGCATTGAAGAAGGGAATTCTGGTCACAAGTCACACGGATGCACCTGTCGCGTTTCCCAATATGATGATGATTTTATGGACAACGGTCAATCGGGTGAGCCGCACCGGAACCATAATGGGACCTGATGAAAAACTAACACCTTATGAAGCCTTAAAATCGATCACCATTTGGGGTGCAGAGCAGTTTTTTGAGGAGGGAAAGAAGGGCACATTGACAGTCGGCAAACTGGCCGATATGGTGGTGCTTGATAAAAATCCATTAAAAGTTGATCCGATGACGTTGAAGGATATTGTTGTGCTAGAAACTATCAAAGAAGGGAAGACCATCTATGAAAAAAATAGAGGCTCTTTGAAGTTCAAAGGGAAAAATGAATTAATTGCATCTTATTAAATTAAAAAAAACCATGAATCGATTATCTATTTTATTGTTTGCATTGGTGCTGGTTTCGTGCGGGTCACTGAAAACTACTGTTGACTATGACAAAAGTGTGGATTTTGGAAAGTATAAAACGTACGGGTTTTCGGCAGAGGCCAATCAACTGCCCGTAAATGATTTGGTGCGAAAGCGAATCCTTAATGCCATCCACAGTGCGCTGCAAAGCAAAGGACTAAAAGAAGCCGAAAAGCCAAATTTGTTGGTTGATCTTGGTGTGAAAACGGAAGAAAAACAACAGACTTCTGCTAACTCTGTGAACATGGGTGGATTTTATGGAAGGCGGTGGGGCTTCGGCACTGGCTTTTCAACAACGCAGGTAAATACGACTAACTATACCGAAGGCACGTTGGTGATTAATCTGGTCGATGCAGCGAAGCAAGAATTGGTTTGGATGGGCAGCGGCACAGCAACGGTGACAGAGAAATCCATTCAGCAAGACAAAATTGAAGCTGCAGTGACAAAAATTCTTGCGAAGTTTCCTCCAGCACCTAAGAAATGATTTTAAATACTTTGAATACTAAGCCTAACCGAATATGACTTCCATGAAAAATTTGATCGTTTTTTTTCTTTTGCTGTGTGGCACCACAGTCGTTGCGCAAAAAACAGAAGCTGAATTGGTGCGCAGTGCATTTCAATTGGAAAAGAAAGCATTGGTAGCCGACTACCTGCAGATGAGCAACGATGAAGCTGAGAAGTTTTGGCCCATCTATAATCAATACGAAGCGCAGCGAATAGATGCCTTTACCCGAAGATTTAAATTGATAGATACTTATCTAGTCAATATTGAAAAGGGCATCGCTGAAGTACATGCGGATGAGATGGTAAAGGAAAGTGCTGCCATCCAAAAGATGGAACTTGAATTGCGCCAGAAATACTATAAGCTGATAAAGAAATCGATTTCATTGCCAGTGGCTGCTCGTTTTTACCAAGTAGAGGATGCCATCAATGTGGCCGTCCGCAATGAACTGTATGGCAATCTTCCAGTGGCTGTAAGAAAATAAGTACACGCATGACGTCTCTTGTTAGCGGGGTCTCCTGCCGAAGACCCCGATTTGACGAGAGAAGAGAACCAGACTTGGCGTTTAGGTGCAACTACGCCTCAGCGGGGTCTTTTTTCTCGCGCGAGTCACCCGTTACGGGGACTCGGGCGCAAGCATATGCACTACGAAAAGTTTAGGGCAGAAAGTTTTGAGTTGAGAGTGCGCAGAGTCCCGAAAACGGAGACTCTGCGATGAATAAAAGTGAGATATGACAAAGGAATTGTATTCAAGAAATTGGGATTTTACCCTTTATCAGGTAAATGATAAGAGAGTTATTACAGTCGTGTTTTTTGGGTTGGTTGATTATTTCAGAAGTTTTTTTTTACAACCTCAAGAGATTACTGAAGATTTTGAATCATTGAATATTCTTTCTGAACAAATAAGAAATCACTATGATTCCTATAAGGATAGGGAGATAATCCCAGCAATTACTCAAGAAAATTTAGCTTGATATTACTGGGCAGCAAAATTTTTACGTGTCTTTGCAGCCAGCAGGTAATTTTCAATCACCTTCATAAGAGCGCCTTTTTCATCTTCCTTTTCATTCTTCGCAGAGTCTCCGTTTTCGGGACTCTGCGCAAACACAAACTGTGCGGTAAAACCTAGTTGTCGTTGGTCAAAATATTTTGTTATTGTTGGTCTCCCGACCAACAATCTTGTTGTTGCTGAAGGACAGGACATTTCAGATTTGGAAGCGGAATTCTATGAGCATTGATTTAATACACGAGTGGTTCT
>VYLD01000112.1_pt1 | contig 55930 bp, 52 predicted proteins | sample 5114401 | NCBI WGS metagenome assembly VYLD01 (sample SAMN12291783, study PRJNA351875) | freshwater metagenome | isolation source: freshwater lake | place: USA: Michigan, Gull Lake | collected 2013-08-08 | reverse complement strand
GGAGGCACCGCGACCGGCGGAGGCACCGCGACCGGCGGAGGCACAGCGGTTGGTGGAGGAGCCGCGACGGCCGGCGGAGGCGCTGCGACCGGCGGCGGAGGTGCTGCGACCGGGGGCGGAGGTGCTTCGACTGGCGGCGGTGGCTCGACCCCCTTCTCCGGAGTCGACCCGCTCGCCGACGCCGGCCCCGCTCGCCTGATCGACGGCGGCTTCATCTTCACCGAAGGCCCGCAGTGGGTGCCCGCCCTCAACGCCCTGCTCTTCAGCGACGTCCCGGGCAATCGCGTCTACCAATACACCCCGCCCTCGTCGTTCAGCACCTTCCGCAGTCCGAGCAGCAATTCCAACGGGCTCGCCCTGGCACCGAACGGAGACCTGATCATCTGCCAGCACGCAGGTCAGGTGATCCGCCTGCGACCCGACGGCGGCACCTCGACGATCGCAGCCAGCTACGACGGAGGAACGCTCAACTCGCCGAACGACGCGGTGGTGCGGTCCGACGGCACCATCTTCTTCACCGACCCGACCTATGGCGGCACCGGCACCATCGGCTTCCGCGGAGTGTATCGGATCGCGCCCGACGGCTCGATCTCGCTCGTGTACTCCACACCAGTCGGGCAACCGAACGGCGTCGCCCTGTCACCTGATGAATCGGTGCTCTACGTGGCAGACACGCAATTGTCCGAGGTGCGTCGGTTCACGGTCGCGAGCGATGGCGCGACCACGAATGGGGCGCGGTTCACCTTGACCTCCGCAGGCGGGCCCGGGGGCAACGGCGGCGACGGCATCACCACCGACGTCAACGGAAACCTGTACGTCACCACGTCGGTGGGGGTGAAGGTCTACCGGCCCGACGCGGGGTACCTCGGTCGCATCGTCGTCCCCGAAGAGCCGGCGAACTGCGCCTTCGGAGACCCCGATCGCCAGACGCTCTACATCACCGCGCGCACGGGGCTGTATCGGGTACGGCTGAACGTGCCCGGCCCGTACTGATTCCGCGGCATCGAAGGCAGAACGCTGAGGGCGTCGACGGTTGGCCTGGGCCTCGGCCTGGCTGAGCGGCCGGCGGAAGCGCTTCGGGTGCGTCGACATGCGCAGGGAACTCATGACCGTCAGCCACGCCAAACAGAAGACCTCGCGGCCCTTTGCGCACTCGCACAGGAAGGCGCTGGCCTTCGCGTGCTGTGGGCTACCCTCGTCCGAGGCGTACAACAACCAGGTTGACGTCGATGCCGAAGCTCAGGCCTCGTCCATCGCGTCGAGGACCGCGTCCTTGTCGCCGAGGTCGACCCGGGCACCCATCGCTTTGGAGTTCCACGTGAAGGTCGGCCGGCTCGGCGGCCGCTGGTGACGCGCCGAGAGCGAAGTGGCCAGCAGGTCTGACACCAGCCGACCCAGCGACTTGCCTTCTTGCCGCTGCAGGCGCTTGAGTTCCTTCAAGATGGGGTCATCGATGTCGATCGTCGTACGCATGATGCCTGATACTATGAAGGGCCGCAGCTGAAGGCCAAGTCGACCTGGTTGGCGATGAGCACGGTCGGGTCGCCCGCGGCCTTCAAGGGGCCGGGCACTGGCAAATCGCAGACCATCACCAACCTCATTTCCCGCGCCCTGGCTGATGGGAAGAGCGTGTTATTCGTGGTGGAGAAGCGGGCCGCTTTGAACGTCGTGTACGACCGGCTCCGGAAGACTGACTGGCCTCTGCGACTTCTCGAATTGCACAGCACGAAAGCAAGCAAGAAGGCGCTGGTGGCTTCTTCTTTTCCGCAGCATCTTCAGCAACACGACCATGAAGATCCTCCTTGCCCGCTGGCCAGCGGAGAAGACGTATCGGAGAGAGAGTCCGCGAACTGCACCAGGCCACGGCCCAACCTGCTGACACGAGGTCGAGCATGACCGAGTACATCTACCGGTTTGGTTATGAATCTCCCGAGGAGTGCGCCTCGAATGCGAGTAACGGCACGGACTTCGAGTCTTCCGACTTCCTCAGGATTCTGGCAGCCAATGAAGCGGAGGCGCTGCGGTGGGGCCAGGAACTCTCCGAGTGGTTCGTGAAGAAGCTCTTCAGGGACCCAACCAAGAGCTGGAAGAAGGAAGGCTTCGCCTCTTGGGTCGAGCTGCAGCCTGACGCTGAGCTTCGAGAGGCGGCTCAGAGATCACCGCTGATTACGGTTGGTGGCTACCCAGACTTTGGAGCGATGAAGCCACCTGCGGCACTCGCGCGAAGGTCGTCGACAAGGTCAAGCGCAGCGATGCAGACGCATGATGGCTTTCTTCACCTCCTCGAAGAGCGGTTTCCGAAGCTGCGGGCCGAACTCGAGGTCGAGGTGATTCGGGGCCTGCTGCACCCGCAGATGGGCCAATTCGCCCAGTTCACGCAGGCGGCCATTGATGCCGGTGACTTCGAGTCCGTCACCGCAAGCTTTCGGCTGGTCGACCAGTTGATGGCAAATCCACATCCTGCCCTGCTGAACGCACTCAACGTTTCATATCTCGAGATGCTGTCGTTCGATTGTGCGTTGCCGTGCCGGTTTCGCGCTCTGGTAGAAGCGGGTCGTGACTGCCTTGCTCGTCGGCGTGCTCCTCAGTGGTGTCGTTCCCGTGACGCTGTCGGCTCCGGCGACGGGGAAGAATGGCTCGACGGTTCAGGAGCTGAAGTATCGCGACAAGGCTGGAGACCACGTCGTGCGCTTCGAGCTCTCGAAGGTGACGACGAAGACGGTCGATGACCTCGAGCAGAAGAGCCGGACGTTGAAGGTGAGCCACCGTGTCGGCGCAAAGGCGCTGTGGAGCGCGAAGGACTTCGTCGAGGCGTGCCCTTTCGACCTGTTGCTCGAGGTGGTCGAGGGCTCCATCGAGGTGACGGACCTGAATGACGATGGCGTGGGCGAGGTGTCGTTCGCGTACGTGCTCACGTGTCGAAGTGACGTGTCTCCGGCGTCGGCGAAGCTGCTGCTCTACGACGGAGCGACGAAGTACGCGCTGCGTGGGTCCGCGCAGGACATGGGTGGTGGCGGGGAGTTCACCGTCGACCCGGTGTTCGAGAAGGGGCCGAAGGCGTTTCGCACGTTCGCAGAGGCGAAGTGGAAGCGGCTGTTGGTCGACGCGTACGCGAAGCCGTGAGCGCTGACCGAGCGGCTGATCAGTTCATCCAGCAGGAGCGGACGCTCGTCGCTCCCAGGCCGTCGAGCTGTTTCGCTCGGCCGCGCTGGCGCCGAAGCCGTCCACAGGGGAGCGGCTTCAGTCGACAGACCTCGGGTGGCAAACGAGCGCTTTCATCGCTGCGAAGACGACTCGAGGTTCTTCGGGTCACGCGCCGAACTCCCAGGCGCCGAGTTCGGCCATGATGCGACCGACTTCGACTTCACCGCCTCGAGCAGCCACCGCGATCCTCCGCGTTCGCCGAAGGCACCTCGTGCCGAGCTCGATGCTGGGGTAGGTCGGCGAGCATGGCGCTCCCCGACCAGGGTGCTTCACCCCAAGGAGAAGTCCCTCAAGGTCGTGGTGTTCGGGCTTTCGGGCCTGGCCTGGGCGATGGTCTTCTGCTCGTTGGTCGGCGTCTGTTACGGGCTCGCCGCGGTCCCCTTCGTGCTGATGGCCCAGGCGTACTTCCTCGGGAGCATTCGGGGGCAGGGGCTCAGGGTGTCAGAACGGCAGCTGCCTGAGCTGCACGCACGCGTGGTGCGGCTGAGCCAGGCGCTCAACCTCGCCAGGGTGCCCGAGGTGTACGTGGTGCAATCGGGCGGCGCCTTGAACGCCTTCGCCACCAAGCTCTTCTCGCGGGAATACGTGATTCTGTACTCCGAGCTCATCGACAGCTGCCACACCGACGACGAACTCGACTTCGTCATCGCCCACGAACTGGGCCATCACGCCGCTGGCCCACCTCAAGTGGATGTTCTTCACCGCGCCAGTCAAGTTGGTGCCGCTCCTCGGTCCCGGCTATTCCCGTGCTTGTGAGTACACCTGCGACCGCGCCGGGTTGCACGCCGTAGGCAGCCTCGAGCAGAGCCAGCGCGCCCTGGCGCTGCTGACAGCCGGCAAGGCCAGCTCGCGCAAGGTCGACCTCGCCGAGTTCGCTCTTCAACAGTCCGCCGGCGGAGAGTTCTGGCCCGCCGTCGCCGAGGTCGGCAGCTCGCACCCCTTCTTCGCAAAACGGGTGGCCGAGCTCTCGCGCTGGCACGCGCACGAAAAGGGCCTGCCAGTGATCCCCCCCGCCCCCTCGCGGCCGGTGCTCAGCTACCTGTTCGCCATCTTCATGAGCCAGCAGTCCTTCGGGCTGCTCGTCGCGGTGTACGTCTTCGCGGTCCTGGCGGCGGTGGCGATACCAAACTTCAAGCGGTTTCAAGAACGCACGCGCGCCTCGGCTGCGAGCCAGCAGCGCCCCGTGGCTCCGGCGGCCAGCGATGACCGCGAAGACGCCGAACGTGCTGATGAGCCCTCGCCTGCTGACTGAACGGCCCAGGGTCAAGGGGCAGACGGCCCAGCCTTCTCGCGCTCCCTGCACTTCGAGATCAGCTCACGAATTCGGGCGATGAACTTCGTGGTCTGTTCCGTCGGCCGCTCGGGCAGCAGCGCCTCTGCGATCGGCCAACGGGCCTCGGCCTCATCACAGCGGTCCCGGTTGGCCGAGGCGTACACCAACGTCGTCGCCAGCTGGGTGCTCCAGGGCGCCAGGGCGAGCCCGCGGCGGGCGAGGGCCTCGGCTTCCTCGGGGGCACCGGCGTTGAGCGCGGCGTCGGCGGCCACCAGCAGCAGCTCGGCGTCAGTCGGCGCCACCTCGAGCGCCTGGGTCAGCTGGGCCCGCCGCAGCTTCGAGTCGTCGTCATCGGCGGCGATCAAGACCTCGGGCGCCGCCGGGTACGCGTCGAGCAACGCCTTCGCGGGAGTGTTCTGCAGCGCTGCTTCGACGACGGCCACCGCCGCAGGCCGGGGAGTCGGCGCCAGCTCGACGGCCATCGCGAGATCCTTCTGAGCGGCCGCCTCATCGTTGAGGAACAGTCGGTTGCGCAGCAGGTGCACCCGCCAGGGCTCGAGCGCCGTGGGGCTGCTCACGGTCGGGGTGCGGCGCAGCACCGTCTCCCACCCACGAAACTTCGCGGCGCCGAGGTACGCCTGCACCTTGTCGCGAAGCGCCGCAGCCTCAGCGGGCGGAAACACCTCAGCCATCACCTTCGTGATGGGCCTGGTGCCGCGCAGCCCCTCGAAGAGCCGCTGCAGGCGGGCCTCGTCGTGGTTCGAGAGGTAGTGGATCCACGCCCAGGCCGAGGCGTAGTGCCGTGTCTCGCGCTCGTTGAACCGCAGCCCACCCCACTCGTTCAGCTCTTCGAGGGGCACCACGCCGGTCACGAAGGCCTCTTCCGCGCGACTCTTGTTCCAGCCGCCCATCTTGACGGTGCGGGCGTCTTTGAAGGTCGCGTCTTCGAAGTACGTGCCGAGGCCCTCAGCGACCCAGCGCGGCTGACGGGGCAACATGAAGGCGCTCACCAGGTGGGTCAGCTCGTGCGCGTTGATGTTGGTGCCGCCCTTCTCGGTGGGAGCCCCCACCACCAGGGCCGTCGGGCCCCGGCGCACCACGAAGCCGGCGTAGCCCGAGGCGAAGGACTCCACCGTCGAGGTGTCGGGCAACACCACCACCGGAATGCGGGCAGTCGGCACCTCGGCGCGGAAGAACGCGGCGAAAGTGTCCCACAAGAGTTCGAGGTTGTTCGCCTCGGCGAGGTGTTGCTTCAGCGGCAGATCGCTGGTCACCACGAAGTGGTCGGTGGTCAGCTCGCGCACCTCATCGCCGCCGTGCACCGTGCACTCGAAGGCGTGCGCACAGCCGCTCAGCGCGACGCACGACGCGGTCACGATCAAGGTTCGGATCATCACGGTGTCGTCCCCCCGGCTGGCCTACTTCTGCGGCGGCGTGCTCTTGACGTACAGCTCACGCAGCTGCCGTTCGTCGACGTCTCCCGGAGCCCCGGTCATCAAGTCGGTCCCCTTCTGCGTCTTGGGGAAGGGAATGACGTCGCGCAGGGACTCGGTCTCGGTGATCAGGAAGGCCAGGCGGTCCATGCCGAGGGCGAGGCCGCCGTGGGGCGGGGCTCCGAACTTGAGCGCGTCGAGCAGGAAGCCGAACTTCGAGCGCGCGTCTTCGTCAGAGATGCCCAGCGCGCGGAACACCAGGGCCTGGATCTCGGGGTTGTGCAGGCGAATCGAGCCGCCGCCGATCTCGAACCCGTTGAGCACCACGTCGTAGCGGTAGCAGTAGACCTTCGAGGGGTCGAAGCTGTCGGGCTCGAGGTACTTGAGGCACTCGTCCATGGGGCGGGTGAAGGCGTGGTGCGCCGCGGCCCAGGTCTTCGTCTCTTCGTCGTACTCGAACAGCGGAGGGTTCACGACCCACAGGAAGTTCCAGTGTCCGCCGGACCCATACTCGGGGATCAGCTTGAGCCGCTTGGCCAGATGCACCCGCAGGTTGGCCATGATGGTGTGCACCTTCGCCTCGGGCCCGAACTGGAAGAGGATCAGGTCGCCGGTCTTCGCGCCGGTGGCCTCGAGGATGGCGGCCTTGAGCGCGGGGCTGGCGTTCTTGAAGAGCGGAGCCTGCGTCCAGTCGCCGTTCTCTGCGAGGCGCGCGCGCGCCAGGCCGTCGGCGCCCATGCCCTTGACGTAGACCTCGAGCTCGTCGACGTCTTTGCGGGACAGCGTGTGCGAGGCCGGCACCACCAGGGCCTTCACCAGGCCACCCTTCGCCTGCGCGGCCTCGAGCATGCGCGGGTCGACGCCTTCGGTGGCGAACTGCTTGATGAGCCCGGTGAGCACGGTGTGCGACAAGCCGAAGCGCAGGTCGGGCTTGTCGTTGCCGTACTTCTCCATCGACTCGTCGAAGTTCATGCGAGGGAACGGCGTCTTCAGCTCGAGGCCGTGTACTTCTTTCCACAGGCGGGCCAGCAGGCCCTCGATGATGGTGAAGATGTCGTCTTGCGCCACGAAGGACATCTCGACGTCGATCTGGGTGAACTCGGGCTGGCGATCGAGGCGCAGGTCTTCGTCGCGGAAACACTTCACGATCTGGAAGTAGCGCTCGAAGCCCGCCACCATGAAGAGCTGCTTGTAGAGCTGGGGCGACTCGCTCAGCGCGTAGAACTTGCCGGCGTTGAGGCGCGAGGGGACCAGGAAGTTGCGCGCGCCTCCGGGGGTGTAGCGGCCCATGAAGGGCGTCTCGAGCTCGAGGAAGCCGTGATCGACGAAGTACGACCGGGTGGCGGCGTTCATCTTCGCGCGGGTGATGAGCGCCTTCTGCAGCGGAGGCCGACGCAGATCGAGGTACCGATACGCGAGGCGCAGCTCTTCGTTGGCGTTGATGTGCTCGCTGATCTCGAAGGGCGGCGTCTCGGCCTTGTTGAAGACCTCGATCTCGGTCACGTAGACCTCGATCTCGCCCGTCGCCAGGTTGGGGTTGGTGGCGGGCACTTCTTTCTTCTCTTTGTTCGACCACTGCATGCCGCGCGACCGCACGGTGCCGCGCACGCCGATGACCCACTCGGACCTCAGCGCCTGGGCGGCCGCGTGGGCCTCTTTCGAGAGCGAGGGGTCGAAGACGATCTGGGTGAGCCCTTCCCGATCGCGGAGGTCGATGAAGATCAGCCCGCCGTGATCACGGCGGTTCTGCACCCACCCGAAGAGCACCGTCTCACGGCCCAGGTCGGTGGACCTCAAGGCTCCGCACGAGTGGGTTCGTTTCACCTTCGAGATGAACTGGGGAGACATGGGGTGGGGTCTTCTCTTTCCGAAAAGGGGGACGGCCGACGGTCGGGCACCGTACCGACGTCACCGGTGCTCATCAACGACGGCGTCAACCAATGGGGGCCTGCGCGCGGTGAAACAGCTGCTCGTCGACGACGGCCTCCCTGCTCTCGAAGGCTTCGCCAGGGTGCTTCGGCTCGAGCGCGAGGGAGAAGGCTGGCGCGGAGGCCACGGCGTCGATCTCGATCCTTGGCGACGTGTCTTCCCGGGCGCTCACAGCGCAATTGCAGCTCATTCGCCACCTCGACGGCGCCGCTCCACCAGAGCCGTCTTGGACGTCGCTGACACTGGCCCCCCATCGAGTCACGCTGACCGTCGAGCTCGATGATGGCCCGAAGACCATCGCCGTCGAGCGCTGAGCCCAAGTGTCTTGACTGTCAATGCGCCGACGGGCAACCGATTGGTCATCTTTGAGCATGACCACAAAGTTGTGAGTGCAGTAGTCAACCCAAAAGGCTCACAGGTCGTTACAGCTTCGTGGGACAAGACAGCCCGCCTGTGGGACGCGCCTTCGGATCAAACTCAGGAAAGCCATCTCATGTCTGTCCGCGACCACGTTCGTCGGCTGGGGCTGTGCTTCCCTGACGGCGAGCGCGAGCACTACCACCTTGCGCCCCACAGCCCCACACGCTGCGCCTCCGAAAGCACGACATCGACAGCAGAAGCTCTTCGCAGTTGCGCCCCCTCCCATGCCCTTGCTACCGTCGTCAAAATTCTGCTCTCACCGGGAGATCCCAAAAAATGAAGGTCACCGTCAAGCAACGCATCTTGCAGCGACTCGCCTCCGGCGCCTCGGTCCTGGTCCTGCACCTCGGCGCTCTGTCTCCCGTGCCCGCTTCCGCCTCGACCAACAACCCGAAGGAACCCATCGGAGTTCGAGTCGAACGTTTCCGCACGACCGCTGCTGACTCGCTCAAGGACTCCGTTCGGCCAGCCCCCACCGACCTCAAAGCGAAGATCGCTCAGTGGGGCAACGGTTGGGCCAACCTCTGGAACAATTGGAACAATTGGCAAAAATGGAATAACTGGAACAACTGGGGGAACTTCGGCAACTGGGGCAACTGGTAGCAGCCAGTGAGCCAGCCGTCAGCCAGCGGACAGCCACAGATTGGGGACCTCGGGTCCCTTGAGCTGTTGATCCTGCAAGCAACTCCCTTCTGCAACATCAACTGCGACTATTGTTATCTGCCCAACCGTAATTCCAAGCAGCGCATGACGCCGGCGGTCATCGAGGCGGCGATGCGGAATGTGGTCGACGGCGGCCTGGTCGGAGAGAGGCTCACGGTCGTGTGGCACGCCGGAGAGCCTTCAGTCCTGCCGATCGACTACTACCGCGAGGCGTTCGAAGCGACGAAGCGTGCTGCACCGGCAGGCTTGCAACTCGAACACTCGTTTCAATCGAATGGCACCCTGATCGACGACGAATGGTGCGCATTCCTCCGGTCGACCGGAGCTCGCATCGGTATCAGCGTCGACGGGCCCGCGCGGCTCCATGACGCTCGCCGCCGCACTCGCGCCGGCCGGGGAACCCATGCGCAAACCATGCGCGGCCTGAAGAAACTCGTCGAGTACGGAATCGACTTCCACGTCATCACCGTGCTGACGCGCGAGGCCCTCCGGTGCCCAGACGAACTCTTTGATTTCTACGTCGAGAATGGCATTTCACGCGTTGGCTTCAACGTCGAAGAGGTCGAGGGGACCAACCTGACGTCGACCCTTCGAGGAGGAGACGTCGACCAACTCTTCAGCGCGTTCCTTCGCCGATTCTTCGATCTCGTCAAAGCCAACCAGAGCACCTTCTGGGTCCGGGAGATGGCCGGTGCATTGAGCGCCATCTTGAACCCGCTCGAAGGCAAGTTTCTCAACCAGCAAACACGTCCGTTTTCCATCGTCTCGGTTGATGTCGACGGCGACTTTGCCCTGTTCTCACCAGAACTGCTGGGGTTTGAGTCGCCCGCCTACGGCAACTTCGCCCTCGGCAACGTCCATCGCGACTCCATCGCCACGATCTTCAAGCACCAACCCAGAGCCCAGAAAATGCTCGACGACGTGTCCGCCGGGGTTCGACAGTGCGAAGAGAGTTGCGGCTATTTCAAGTATTGCGGGGGCGGCGCCCCCGCGAACAAATACTTCGAGACTGGTACCTTTTCCAGCTCAGAGACCATGTTCTGCCGGCTCTCAATCAAGTCCGTTCTCGACGTCACGCTCGACCTCCTGGAAGGCTCGGTGCAGGTCGGGGCCAGGTCATGACGGGCAGCGTGGTGCTCGTTCGGAACCAGCACCACCAGGGGACCTGGAATCTCGAGAATCGCTTGAGCGTGAGCCGAGTCGTCGGCGACAGTCTGACCATCATGCCCGACGGCTCGTGGCGCGCGCTCGAGTCAGCCGACCTTGAGGTATTCGGTGGGGCTCTGAGCTCAGAGCCGACGCTTGGGGCCCGCATCTCAGTGTTTTCAGTTCCCGAGCGTCTTCGCCGACGCTTCTGGACGCTTCAACTCGAGCAGCTCGTGGAGCAGAATCTTCCTTCCGTTGCAAAAGAGTTTTCCGACTTCCGAGACGATGTCGTTTCCTACCTCAGGTTCATAGGCGCGGACCTCGGTTCGTCAGTGGATGTCCGCATCGTGGCGTCGCTCCCCAACCGATTGACGACGCGGGTCGGCGATGACGATGCGTCTGTTGGCCTCAAGGTCGCCGACGACGCAGAGACCTTTTTCTTGATCAACTTTGGTGATCAGGTGCGATCGACGCTTTTTCTGTCGCACGATCAAGGCGAACCCAGGGTGCTTCGGTTTGCGATGATGCCAGGAGAAGGCTGCTGGTTTTCGGCGCTTCACGTCGCCTTCGATGGTTGTACCCTCGATATGGACGAGCCGGACTTCATTGTTGAGTTGAGAGCCAACCACACACCGCGATAAGGGAGAAACACATGACTGGCAGAACGCGTGGTTCCTTGGTCGTCATTGCACTCCTGGCGACCTCGGCCCGGGCCTCAACCGCAGAGTTCTTCTACGACCCGGACCTCGTCATCACGAGCGCTCAAGAACTGAAGATACCTGCGGACAAGGTCACCCAGCTTCGCAGAGAAGTCACCGAGGCCAAAATCAAGATGGCCGACGCCGAGAACCAGGTCAAGAAGCTGCAGCTTGAGTTGGAACTGCTTGTCTCAGACGACAAGACTTCAGTCGAGGTCATTCTTGGCAAGGTTGACGCGATCGAAAAGGCCGAGACCGAATTGAAGCGTATCGACATGAAGCTCGCTTTACAGATTCGCCGCGCGCTGACGCTGGAACAGCGGGCAATTCTTGACCAGAAGAAGTTGCAGGCAAACCGCCCGGGCCCAGAGAACGGCCCGCGCGGCCAACCGGAGCAAGGTGCGCCTCGGAACAGGCGCTGAGCTGAAATTGGTCGGCGGCAACTCCAGAGGAACCCATGACAAAGGCTCCTGACCCTGTGCGCTAGCAGCCTCCTCAGGAGGAAGAAGGATCGCGCGAAAGCGCCGGCTCGTGTCGCACCGCGAACGCGTACGCCACCTTGAGCGTGAACAACGCCGCCACCACCTGCATCGACGTCGGCATCGTCCACCCGAGCGGCGCGAGCAGCGAGACCGCGAACAGCCCGCCGGCCACCACGCGCTGCGAGGATCGCCCCGCCAGCACATTCACCACCGAGGCCGACCCGATCGTCCACACCCAGACCCCCGCTGCCGCAGCCATCGGCCACCCCACCGCCCACGCGACGGCGACCAGGTGCCCGTGCGCGGCGATGAAGACCCACCGCAGGCTCGGCCGCGCCGCGTAGAACCCATTCGTCGAGGCCGTGAAGTTCGACAGACACCCGGCGCCGATGTCGGCGATCAACGCCGCGGCCAGCGCGCTCCTCCACAGGGGCAGCGCGGCGAGATCGGTCGCCGCCAGCACCGCCGTCGCCAGGACGACGCCAAACCCCACCATCGCCAGCACCTGCAGCGGCTCGTAGGTGTCCCCCAGCAGCTCTCGCAGCGCTGCCGGCGTCGCGCGGGTCGTCATGACGCAGTCCCTCGCCACAGCCCTTCGAGCAGCGCTCGCCCGAGCGCCTCGTCCACCGGCTCGGCAGCGCGCAGCGCCTCGACCGCGAACCCATCGAGGGTGGTGAGCACCGCCCGCGTCACCGCCGTCATCACCTGGGCCGGCACGTCGCGGCGGACGACGCCCACCACGCGCCCGTTCTCGAGCATCGCGTCGAGCCACGCCTGTGCCTGCGGCCATTCGTCGGGTTCCATCGACGCGACGGTCGCCAGGTCGTCAGCGTGGGTCGCCAGGTGCGCTCGCAGCGCCGCGCTCTGCGCTGCCAGCTGCGCCCACCACTCGACCTCCGTGGTCACTGCTCGCCAGGCGCCGAGCACCGCCTCGAGCCGCGCTCCCACCGCCGCGACGACCGCGCGCACCAGATCCTCACGCCCGTCGAAGTACAGGTACGCCGAGGTCTTCGACAGCCCAGCCTCGGCGATGATCTGGTTGTACGAGGCCTCAGCCCGGCCATGGTGCGCGAGGTGACGCTGGGCCACTCCCAGCAGCGCAGCTCGTCGTTCTTCAGGCAGCCGTTCGAAGCGGGGAAGAGGCATGGTGAACCACCAGTACACCCCACTGGTCTGGCGCGCAACTGGTCGGACCTCTTCAGGGCGCCGGCGCCAGGGCGAAACGCACGAGCTGGTCGCGGGCAGCATCGATGCGATCCACCAGGTGGTCGCTCGAAGCGCGGGCGGTGTAAATCGAGGAGCCATTCGCCAGCAATACGAAGGTGAGCTGTTCCTCGAAGACGGCCCCGACTTCGGCGCCGTCGCCGTTGGCAGAAGGGCTGAACCCCACGCCCGTCAAGCGCGCCGAGGCGTCGAGCGACCAGGGCGCGGCGAGGAGGGTGGATGCCAGAACAGCAGTGACGAACATGGGTGCTCCGTGGTGCGGGTGGGTCGGTGAGCGGTGAAGCCGGCGTTCAGACGAGGCAGCCAAAGGCGATGGTCGCTGGCGTCACCACCCAACGCGACCCACGCGATCGCGACCATCAGCGCGGCCCCGCACGCGACGGCCGCGGCGCGTGAGGCGATCTCCGGGTCGGCGTCTACGCCTTCTCAGCCGCCGAACCGAACGCCGAGGCCCAGGGTCGCGTACACGGGAGGAATCGCCAGGTTGTAGACGCCCTTGCGATCGAACCCGGCGCGCAGCGAGAGCTCGACCGGCCCCAGCAGCACGCCGGCGCGCAGCCCCAGCTCGAGCTGCGTCGAGGGTGCCCAGCGAACCGCGTCGACCACCGCCGCTCCGCCGATGACGCGCGCATACTCTCTGGTCGTGAGCGCCGTGACGATGGTCAACCCGTCGACCACCTCTGCGCCGACGAGCCAGCACCTTGACGACCAGCCGACCAGCGCGCCCAGCTCGGCACCGAACGCCACCGCCCGGTACGCCTCGTTGCTGGTGCCGCTGAGCAGCAGCGACGGCGTGAGCCGCACCAACCACCCCTGGTTCGGGTTGAGGTCGAACCCGGCCGCGAGCGTGCCCCGCAGGTCGCCGAGGTCGGGGCTGCTCATCGGCATCGTCACCGCGGCGGTGAGGGTCAGCGGGCGGTCGAACCCCGTCAGCCCGAGCGAGCCTGACAGTGTCAGGGGCAGCAGCGCCCGCTCGAAGCCGGTGGTGGCCGTGACCTGGCCTGCGAGCTGACCGTTCTTGGGCGTGAGGCGTACGGTCTGCGCAATCGCAGCGCCCGACACGCACAACGACAGCACCACGAGGAACCATCTCATGGCGTCACCCCCACGCGGCGAAAGTACGCGTCCATCAACTCCGCGCTCGTGCAGCCGTTGGCCCACGCCGTGTCTGAATGGCTGGCGCCCTCGAGCACCTCGAGCCTGGCGTTGGGAAAGAAGCCGACCTGCTTCCGCTGCAGCACGTCGCCGAGATCGGCCAGCGGGTGATTGCCGGCGATGAAGAGCACCTCGGTGGTGAAGGCGCTCAGGTGCCGGGTGAAGTCGTACTCCCGCGGCATGAACCCCTTCTGGAAGTTCTTGCGCACCACCGCGCCACCGAGGCGAACGTTGGGCGGGTCTTCGCGGTTCACGCGCGTGGGCTGCGCGCCCCTCGCCGCGGCCAGCAGCCCGAAGTCGATCCGCTCGTGGTCGTCGAGGGCCAGAAAGTCCTGGCTCCAGGCGAGGTCGCTGACCCATTCCGAGGTGAGGGTCACCGAGATGGCGGTGGGGTTGTTCTTCTCGAGGTCAGAGGTCAACTGGCCAGGCTCGAGCAGCACCAGCGCCTTCACGCGCCCCGGGTGCCGGTCGACGTAGTCGGTGGCGTACATGCCGCCCCACGAGTGCCCGACCAGGATCACCCCGGCGCCCGCGGGGTCGACGCGATCGACCAGCCCGTCGAGGTCAGCGCGGAAGGTGTCGAGCGTGAGCAGCGAGTCGTCGTGCCGTCGTGACTGGCCGCAGCCGCGCTGGTCCCACAGGATGATGGGGTGGGTGGTGCCGAGCGAGCGGCCATCGCAGGTGGTGGTCAGTCGCGTCAGGTAGGCGAAGTCGTTCCCGGGGCCGCCGGCCAGGGAGATGATGGGCGTTCCGGTGGTCGCGCCGCTGCGAACGACGTGGAACCTCGAGCCGTTCCATTCTTCCGCAGGCAGCGTCGGGTCTTCGTCGACCGTGGGTGGAACGAGCGATGGGCCGCGACCGCAGGCACCGCCACGAGGGCCACGGCGAGGACCTGGTTGGTCATGCACCGCTGAACACCGGCGACGCGTATAACCGTTACCTGGTCTGGAACCGCGAGCGCCCACGACAGCTCGTATTTCCACCCAGTGGCGTGCAACGTCTGCTGCCCCCCTTCGAGCTGCGCGGGAATGCTTCCCATCGACGCCCGCGAACGCTTGAATCCTGCCTCATGACTGACTCCGTCAAGATCAAGCTGACCCGCTGCCCCTCATGCAACGGCGCAGCGCAGCCCCACGGCGTACGTCTATTGCGACTACTGCGGTTCCCTCGCCGACTTCGACTTTCAGCTCGCCATCCGGCGGCGTGTCCTCCGCGCGTCGGCGACCCGTCCTACCGGGAGAAATACGTCGAGCACAGCGCGCGCTGGGTGACCGAAGGGGCCTTCGACGCCCAGTGGATGAAGGCGTCGGATCGGCAGACAGCCGCGATGAAGGCGCTGCAGTGGGTGCCCGGCGGAAAGATGGGCGTCACCTGCCGGCCCGACACCTTCTGGGCGCTGTACGACACGGTGGTCGAGATGAACGTCGCCAACCGCTCGTTGGCCGAGCGCACCGGCTTCGAGGCCTTCAACCCCGACCCGGGTTCGCCGGTGACCGATCTGATCGCGCTGTCGATGTTCGTACAGGGGTGGCTGCCGTACCTGAACCAGCCCGAGATCGACGAGGTGATGAAGCGCAGCGGGCTCGCCAGCCAGTACGTCGAGCCCACGCCCCTCAACGGGCTGTCGGCCCCGTGCGGCGGCTGCAAAGCAGAGGTCACCGCGCCAACAGGTTCCAAACGCTGCGTCTGCAACGGCTGTGGCCACCTGCTGCGCGCCGAGGCCGCGGTGCCCTGCGGCAACTGCGGAGCCTCGATGTTGATGCCAGCCGAACGCACCACCTTTCAGTGCCCCTTCTGCGACACCGAACTGCGCACCATGGCGTGGACGGCCAATCAGGTCGAACCTCGCTGAACACCGCAGCGCCCTCGATTGACCTCCAGACGAAGCGCTCTGCTTTCGACACGCCTACGGTAGAGTCCGCGCCCATGCGTGTGTCCCTGCTGGCTGCCCTGCTCTTCACCGCATCGTGCGGGCCCAACCCACCCGCTCCGGTGCGGGTGATGGCGATCATCCCCACTGAGACCGGCAGCTACGAGACCCGGGAGGTGTCGCTGCAGACCATTGGCAACATCACCACCCTCAAGGGCTCGGTCGCGGAGTTCGTCGGCGAGAACCGGGTGGTGGTCGACCCCAACGACCCGCTGCAACGCGGCGGCATCGAGAACCTGAGCGACGAGCAACGCTACGAGGTGCTCGTCAAAGGCAAAGGTGGCGACGTTCGTGGCAACTACATCGAGAGGGCCGGCGTGTTGTGGCCAGGCGACTTCCACACGTGGAACATGGTCACCACGTACTTCAACTTCGAGACCGCATACCTGTACTTCCAGGACCTGCTCGCCGCGCAGCGCCCAGAGCAGAAGCCCGATGAGCTGCTCAAGATGAAGGTGATGTACTGGCCCGAGCTGCGCATCAACTCGGACACACCGATCACCGACAACACGCTCTACCTCTCGTTCATCAAGGCCTTCACCGTCACCCCGTTCCAGAATGAGCAGAAGGTGCCCCTGGGCATGAACCTCGGGGTCATCGGCCACGAGGTCGCGCACAAGGTGTGGGGCAAGCGGGTGTTCAACGACGAGGGCGTTCACCCTGCCCTTCGGTGGACCCAACAGCCGTTCAACCTGCTCAAGTCCCTCGATGAAGGCCTGGCGGACTTCCACGGCTACGGCACCAGCTGCAAGTCGGCGGCGAACTGTCGCGGCGACTTTCTGTCGATCAGCATCGCTGACGACAAGTACGCCCGACAGCGAGACGTGAGCACTCCCGACGCCTGCCTCACCGCCGAGCTGCGCACCGCGCTCAACACCTTCTCGCCGGACCAGTGGGTGCGCGGCCGCGAACTCTACCTCTACGGCAACCTGTGGGCGGCGACGCTGTACCAGGCCGGCTCGAAGGTGGGCGGCGCGACCAAGGTGCAGGCGCTGCGCGTCGACCTGCTGTCAGCGTACAGCGACGACTCGTCGGCCAGGCCCGGCTTCAACCAGCTCATCAACCGCAACATCAACAACCAGATGGCGTTTACCCCAGAGGCCGTGGCCGAGATCATCGCCGCGCACATCACCGATCTCGACCTCAAGCGCTCGTTCTGCAGCGAGGCCATCGCCCGGCTGCAGCTGCAGTGCGCGCGCACCGACTGTCAGGACAAGATGCCCAGCTGCCCGGGCACCACGCGCCGCGCCACCACGCCCTGCAAGGTGCTCGACCCCCCATGAAGACCATGTCCCGACCCTGCCTGTTGGCGGTGCTGCTGGGCCTCGGGGTCGCCCTGCCCGCCGAAGCGCAACGAGCAGACGACGACGCGCCGATTCCCTACGACGATGGCGCGACCGACGACGCCCCGGTGAAGCCGAAGAAGAGCCGCAAGTCCGAACGGCTTCGTGAAGAAGACGAAGACGCCCAGGAACGCGACGAGCGCCTGGGCTCGACCGACGACCCCAATTTTGGCGTGGGTGGTGAGGTGACCGCCGGCCTGATGCTGCTCGAGGGCAGCCGCGCCGGAGTCGACCCGCGCTTCTCCTTCGGCGTGCGCTTCGTCTGGGAATGGGGCCGCCTCATCCCCGAGGAGTTCATTCGAGAGCTGTTCTTCGTCGACCTGCAGTGGCGCTACGCGGTCACCAGCGATGGTACCTCGCAAGTCAACGCGTGGGCCAGCCAGCACTACTTCACCCTCGCGCCAGCCGTGGCGTACCCGTTCGGGAACCTGCCAGTGGCCGTCTACGGCCAGCTCGGGGTGGGCGTGAACGCCAGCTTCACCGGCGTGCGCATCGACACCGCCGAGCTTCCGCTGCAGGGCGCCCGGTTCCTCTTTCAATACGGCATCGGCCTTCGCGGCCGCCCCGCCGTCACCGAGGACCAGGCCGTGCGCATCACCTGGCGGGTCGAGGTCACGCGGTACCTGCGCGGCTACCTCAACGACACGCTCTTCAGCGGCGCCGTCGGGGTCATCTTCTAGTGCAGTGAAGACACACAGAAACTGACACGTAAGCCATCATTTTTACGAGCAGCGGCGTTGACGATGTGGCCTCGCCGTCACTAAATCGTCGCTTCAGGGCTGACGCTCTTTCCCGATTTTTCCCAAGGGGTTGCCTGTCTTTCCCCCGCAAGTTCATTCAGCATCGAGGCGATTGATGAAGATCCGTTCCGGGGTCGCTGTAGCCCTTCTGGCTTCTGCTGTTGCGTGCCGTCCTCTCGAGAAACCCGAGGCGCCCGCGAACCCGCCGGCAATCACGTCGTTCACCGTCGACAAGCAGTCGATTCGCCGCGGCGAGGTGGTCACCTTCTCGTTCTCGGTGCAGGGCGCGAAAGCGGTCGAGCTGGTCGACCAGAGCGGCGTGCCCGTCGCCGTGACCTTCGACGACCTGGCCGGCACCGGCACCGCACAGTCTTCGCCGCTTCGGTCGGCCTTCTACGTGCTGCGAGCCAGTGGCGACGGCGGCCGTGACGCGGCCTTCGTGCAGGTGGCCGTCGACGCGGGCCTGAAGTCCGTGTTCCTGGTGGTGGTGCCTCAGGTGGTGAAGCCGGGTGAGCGGGTCGACCTGATCTGGTCCGCCGCCGACGGCAAGAACGTGCGCCTCGTCGCAGGCACCCGGGTGATCTCGGTGCTCGAGAGCGGCGCGACCAGCGAGAGCCCCACCTTCACCACCACGTACACGCTGTCAGGCGAGCGCGCGGACGGGTCGCTGTCGCAGCAGAGCGCGACCGTCACCGTCACGCCTATCGTGACGTCGTTCACCGCCACTCCTCCCGCCGCCAGACCGGGTGAGAAGATCACCCTCGACTGGGCCACCTCGGGAGCGGACCAGGTGGTCATCGAGGAGGCCACCTTCGGGCGGCTGATCTCGACCACCACCAACGTCGACGCAGGCACCGTCGAGTTCACCGTGCCTGCGTTCTTCGCCGACGCAGGCCTCATCCCCACCTCGGGCGACGACGCAGGAACCGACGCAGGCCTGTTGCCTGACGGCGGGTTGCTCGACGGGGGGCTCCCGCCTTTGCCCAACGTGCCGCTGGTGCGCGACGGCTTCCCCTTGCGGTTCACCTTGACGGCGAGTTCGAGAACACCCGTCCAGCAGGTGCAGCGATCGGTCGAGGCCCGCGTGGGCCAGGGCCCGGTGATCGACGTCTTCGACGCACCGGCGATCGCCTCGCGAGGGTTGCCCCTACGGCTCACCTGGCGCACCAGCGGAGCGGCCCGCATCGAGCTGCAAGCCAACGGCCTGCCCATCTACAGCCCCCTCGCCGGCGTCAACGTCAGCGGCACCTTCAGCCTCGGCAACTTCAGCGCCGACACCACGTTCACCCTGGTGGCGTACGACTTCAACGGCCTGTCCGTGCAGTCCACCAGGCGGGTCAGCACGGTCCCCCTGCCCCGCATCACCAGCTTCGTTTTGCCGCCCTCGATCGTGACCGCCACCATGCGCGCCACCGCCACGTGGACCACCGCCGACGCGACGTTCCTGCTGCTGCGGCTGAAGAACGGGCCGGCGTTTTTCCGTGAAGACGCGACCCTCAACGTCACCAACGGCACCACCCAGTTCACCGTGCCCATCAAGGGCACCTACGTGCTCGAGGCGTACAACAGCGCGGGCGATCGCGTGGTCGCCGAGCGCCTCGTCGACGTCGAAGCGCCCATCGCCCTCTCCATCACCCCCGACCTGCTGGCCCGCGGAGAGGTCACCACCGTCGACTGGGACGTCGGCCTGATCAACCCCACCGATCTGTTGGGCTTGAGCGCTCCGCCGCCAGCGGGCGTGATGAACGCCGCGGCCTTCGACGACATCTCCACCGCGCCCACCGCGAGGACGCTCTTCTTCGCCAACCGCGCCGATGATGTCGCCACCATCACCTTCCCCAACGGCTTCGTGTTCCCCTTCGTGACCCGGCAGGCGCGCCAGGTCACCGTGTCGATCAACGGCTTCATGGCCTTCACCACCGCCGGGGCGCTGCCAACCAACGCCAACCTCAACGACGTCGGCTACTCGGGCCCCCCGCTGCTTGCGCCCTTCTGGGACGATCTCGACCTGGGCGTCGACGGCAAGGTGTTGTGGAACTTCGACGACACGGCGTACCCGCGTCGCGTCACTATTCAGTGGGACAAGGTCAAGAAGACCGGCGAGATCGGCAGCGAGCTGACCTTCCAGGTGCAGCTGTGGGAAACCGGCAAATTCAGCTTCGCCTGGAGGCAGCTCGACGGCCCTGGCAGCGATGGCGCGAGCGCCACCATCGGCGCCGTTGACGGCGTCGACGTCTACCAGGGGCTGGTCGCCTTCGAGGACTCCACGTCTGCGGCCCTCGCCGTGAACACCGAGCGTGTGTGGTTCGCCAACAACGGCGCGGCCGCGACTGGCCAGCGCAACTACCGCCTCTTCGGCCCCGCCACCCTCGGCTTCGTGGTCGACACCGGCTCTGAGTACGTGCCTGTGTACGGGCGGGCGCGCGCCTTCGGCATCGGAGACGTGGTCGTCAACGAGGCGATGCCCGCCCCCAACGCCACCCTGGCCGCCGGGCAGTGGATCGAGCTCTACAACCCCAGCGCCGAGAGCCTCGACCTCGCAGGGCTGCGCCTGCAGTCGGCCTCGGGAGGCATGGCCCCCTTCAACGTGCCCGCCGACACCACCGTCGACGCAGGCAGCTATCTGGTCGTCGGTCAGTCGGCCGACTCCGCAGAGAACGGCGACGCGGGCGTGGCGGTCGGCTGGCCGCTCACGGCCCTGCCGCTCTCGACGCCGGACTCCGTGGCCCTGGTGCTGCCGACCCCGCTCTCTGACGGCGGCACGCTGGTGATCTCACGCCTGACGTGGGGTGGCCTCAACTCGGTGCAGTCCGACGGTGGCCTCGGCGCCGATGGCGGCGTCGACGTCGGCACCTCGGTGCAGCCCCCCGAGAACGTGCTGAGCCGCACGGCCGGCCCTGCCTTCACCTGCCCGCGCACCAAGACCTTCGGCACCCCAACCCAGATCGGCACGCCCGGAGGCCCCAACGAGGAGTGTTTCCCCTACGTGTTGACCGAGATCCCGGTGAACTTCGAGAACGTCAGCACGGTCAGCTCGCCCCTGTTCTCGTCCTCGACTGGGTTTGACGACACCGGCGTCAACGTTCCGTTGGCGACCCCGTTCCCCTACTTCGGCCAGAGCTACCAGTCCCTGCGCATCACCACCAACGGCTGGGTCAGCCTCGTCGACCAGTCGTCCGCGTCACCCAGCAACAAGGCCCGGCCCGACGCGTTCGCGCCGCTTGGCACCATCTGCCCCTTCTGGGACGACCTCAGAGCCCTCCCCACCAGGTCGGCCGACTCCAACGTGTACCAGGCGCGCCTGAGCAATCGCACCATCGTGCAGTGGAACCGAATCGAGCGGTACGCGGCGCTCGACGATCTGACCTTCGAGGTCAAGCTGTTCGACAACGGGGTCATCGAGTTCCACTACGCGGCGATGATCTCGGCGACCCAGGCGAACAACGCCAACGGCAACGGGGCCACCGTATGGATCGAGAACCCCGAGGGCACCCAGGCCCGCGCGATCAGCGTGAACCAGCCCCTCATTCGGCCTTTCTCGGCGTACCGCTTCACTCCGCGCGCCCTGGTGACGCCGTGAAAAAACACCCCGTGAAGCGCGCCCTTTTGAGTGGTGACCGCATGAACCGATTGATCGCTGTGCCCCACCTGATCCTGCTCGGCTCGCTGGCCCTGACCGCCTGCCCGGCTGCACCACCGCCAGACCCCCTGCCACCTGCCCCGAAGGTCGTGCGCTTCGTGGCCAGCCCGACGACCGTCGCGCGCGGCGCGCTGGTGAGCCTCAAGTGGGAAACCGAGAACGCCGGCACCATCGAGATCGTCGATCTCAACCGCGGCGCGATCGCAGGCGTGGCCGACCAGGTCGCCGGCGACGTGCAGGTGCCCGTGACCCAGTCGACCGTGTTCGTGATCTCGGCCAGGAACAGCCGCGGCGCCCGCGCCAGCTCGGTGGTCAGCGTCAACGTCGAAGGGGTCGAAGCGGCTGCCATCGTCTTCACCGGGTACCCGCCGGTGCTGCTGCCGGGCAAGCCCGGCCTGCTTGTCTGGAACGCGCCCAACGCACGCCAGGTGAAGATTCGTGGACCGATCGGCCCTGACCTCGATCTGCGCGGCCAGGTCACCTCGGGCAGCGTCGAGGTGGACTTCAGCACCGACGAGGCGAAGTACGTGCTGAACGCCGACGGCGTCACCCGCGAGGTCACGCTGGTGCGGGGCCAGGCGATCAGCGAGTTCTTGACCTCGAAGCCTCAGGTGCAGGCCGGCGACCAGGTCACCCTGACCTGGAAGGCGCTCAACGCCTCGAGAGTGCGCGTCACCAGCCCCGGGCGGGGCGTGCTGAAAGAGACCACCGTGGCCGCCGAGATCGCCGCCGGCACCTTCGTCGACACGCTCGGCGCCCAGCTCGAAGGCTCGGCGGTCAACTACGTGCTCGAGGCCGAGGGCAAAGGCCCGCTGCAGAGCAAGATCGTCACCGTGTACTACGGCACCGCGCCGAAGGTGCTCACGGCCACCGCGCCGCGGTACGTGAAAGAGAACACCAGCTTCACCCTCGCTTGGACCAGCGTCGGCGCTGACCGCGTCGAGGTTCGCAACGGTCAAGCCATCGTCTACCGCACCCCCGGCGGCACCGCGGTCGCCACCGGGACTGTCTCGATTCCAGCACCCGCGGCCGTGACGGACTACGTCGTCGCGGCGATCTCGTCGCCGAGCGGGGCCAGCGACACCAGGACCGTCACCGTCACGCCCGTGACGGACGTGCTGACGCCGACGCTGACCGCCGCCCCCACCACCATCGCCGCCGGCGGGACCCCCGTCACCTTGACCTGGAGCGCTCCCGGCGCGGTGCGGGCGCGCATCGTCGAGAACGACGAGGTCACCGTGCTCGCGCTGGAAGGCACTGCGGCCGCAAGCGGGACCGTCACCGTCTACCCGAACAAGGCCACCACCACCTACGAGCTGCGGGCCGGGAACACCCTCGAGGCGAACGTGACCGCGGCGGCCAACGTCACCGTCACCACCCCGGCGACCGTGGCGGCGGCTGATGGCGGCACCATCTATCAGTCGCAAGGCACCGCCCAACTCGCCTGGTCGGTCGGCGGAGCGACCTCTCGCCTGGTGGGCTTCGGCACGCCGACGGCTGAGTTCACGGCGTCGTCGACCGGCTTCACCGACATCTCCACCACTGGCACCGAGCTGGCTTTCCCTGCCGCAGCGAACGACGCGATCGTGTCCTTCACCCCCATCGACTTCGAGACCTTCCTCGGCAGCCGACGGGTCGAGGCTCCCGTCTCGGTGTCGACCAACGGCTTCCTGCAGTTCGTGCAGACCCCGCCCACCAACTCGCGGCCGGTGCCCGCGGTGATTCCGTCGGCGACGGCCACCACCGTCCCTGAAGACTTCCTCGCCCCCTACTGGGCCGACCTCGAGCTGGGCACCGGCGGCAAGGTGTTCTGGCAGCTCGTCGGCACGGCCCCCAATCGAGAGCTGGTGGTGCAGTGGAACAACGTGCGCGTACGGGCCCAGGCCACCTCGGCGCTGACCTTCCAGGCACGGGTACACCAGGCCGGCGCCGTGCGCTTCGAGTACCAGACGGTCAACGTCGCCACCGCGGTACCTGTCACCATCGGCTACCAGGGACCCATCGGGCTCGGCTACGCGGCGCTCGTATCGGCCACTGCGACCGACGGCGGCGTGGGAACCACCGGGCCGACCAGCACCAGCAGCTACACGTTTGCTGGGGCGCTCGCCTCACCAGCGCTCGTCTCGACCCTGGCGGCGCCGGCCACCGCGTCAATTCAGCTCGGCAGTGGCAACCTGCGGCTGCTCTTCGACGCCATCGTCAAGCCCACCGACATCAGCGTCAGCGAGGTGATGAACCGCCCCAACCCGGCGGTGCCCTCGGGCCAGTGGGTCGAGCTGGCGAACTTCTCGAACGCCACCATCGAGCTGTCCGGCTGGGCGATCGGCACCCCGGCTGACGGGGGCACCGTGCAGGGCCTGATCCCCAACGGGCTGCTGCTGCCTCCACGCGGGTTCCTGGTGGTCGGCACCAGCGCTGACCCGGACCAGAACGATGGCCTGCCTTCGGGCACCGTCGCGGCGCCCGGCCTGTCGTTGTCGCCCACCGGCGGCACGGTGCGCTTCTCGAACACCCAGGGCTTCATCGGCGATCTCACCTACGGCGCGGCCAGCGTTGGCATCTCGCTGGCGGTCGATCGTGGGCCCTTCGTGAACCGCGGCGCGCTCGCGACCGCTCCGTTCACCTCGGGCCTGTGTCCCTCGAGATCGAGCCAGACCTACGGCAACTTGAGCCCCAGCCAGCGCGGCTCACCGGGCGCCATCAACGACGGCGCCTGCATCGGGTACACGGTGGCCACCATTCCTGTGCGCTTCAAGGACATCGCCACCACTGGCACGTTGCTGAACCTGTCCAGCCTCGATGACTCGACGGTGATCGTCGACATCAGCTCGAACCCCATCAACACCTTCGGCGTGTCGAGCAGCACCCTCACCATCTCGACCAACGGCTGGTTGGTGCCGAAGAACTACACTGGCGACTCGGCGCTGGGGAACAAGGTCGCGCCCAACACCAGCGCGCCCGACGTCGGCGGGGTCATCGCGCCCTTCTGGGACGACCTGCGCTTCCTCGCCACGCGCGCTGGCTCGGGCCTGTTGCTGCAACGATTCGACGCCAACGCCGACGTCACCGAGCCCAGGCCCCACTGGATCGTGCAGTGGAACCGCATCGAAGGGTACGTGCAGAACGACGACATGACCTTCCAGGTCAAGCTCTTCGACAACGGGGACCTCGAGTACCACTACGCGACGATGATCAACGGCTCGACGGCCAACCGGGCGACGGGCAACTCGGCCACGGTCTGGCTGGAAGAGAACATCGCCGCCCCGACCCGTGCGCTCGTCTCGAGCATCAACCAACCCGCCATTCGGCCCAACTCGGCGTTGCGCTTCACGCGCGTGCCTTGAACCAACCCGAAAAAAGGTCTTCTACCTCATGAACTTCAAAGCGTTTTCGACGACCTGCATCGGGCTCCTGGTCGCGCTCGGCACGACCGGGTGCCCACAGCGCCCGCAGGCCCCCCTGCCCGCTCCGGCGCCCGCGACGGTGACCCGCTTCGCGGTCGACCCCGCGGTGCTGACCGCGCCCGGCTCGGTCTCCCTCGAGTGGGGCACCACCGACGCCACCGACGTCACCATCGAGCAGGTCGGCAAGGGCCCCGTCGATCTGGGCACTGACAAGACCGCTGGCCGCGTCGGCGTCTCGGTCGACGAGGACACGGTCTTCCTGATCACCGCGCAGGGCGCTGGTGGCAGCGACATCAAGGCCACCTCGGTCACCGTGCAGGCGCGCGCGACCTCGGTCTTGTTCAGCGCCGTGCCCTCGACCATCGAGGCCGGAGGCACCACCACCCTGGTGTGGAACGCTCCCGGCGCGCGGTCGGTGTCATTGTCCGAGGTCTCGGGAGCCACCATCGACGTCGGGACCCAGCTGGAGTCCGGGTCCGTTCGCGTGGTGCCCAAGAAGACCACCACCTATCAACTGCGCGCCGACGACAAGGTGGCCACCACCACGGTCTCGGTGGCGCCGACCATTCTCTCGTTTGGCTCCGAGGGCGCTTCGCCTGCCCCCGGCCAGCCGGTGGTACTGACATGGCAGACGTCCTCGGCCACCACGGTGACGCTCACGCGGGTCGGCCTGCCAATGCCCCTCACTGTGGGCGCCGATCAGATCGCCTCCGGGCGAGCCACCGATACCGTTCCCACGACGCTGCCGGCTGACGGCGTGCTCACCTACGTGCTCACCGCGTCAGCTGGCACCACGTCGACCTCCAAGTCCCTCGAGGTGCCCGTCGGCGGCGGCGTGCAGATCACCAGCTTCACGGTGCCAACCTACGCGCTCACCGGCACGACCTTCACCGTGGCGTGGACCTCGGTGGGCGGTGAGTCAGCCGAGCTGGTGATCGACGGGCGTCGCGCCTGGCAGGCGCAGAGCCGCGCCGAGGTGGCGTCGGGCTCGTACACGCTCAGCGCTCCGACCCAGAGCACCCGCGTCGAGCTGATCATTCGCAACGCGCGCGGTGCCGAGGCCAGAGAGAGCGCCACCATCGAAGGCGTCGGCCCCATCGCGTACAACTCGTTCACCAGCGACAAGACCTCGATCGTCTCGGCCGGTGAGCCCGTCACCCTGCGCTGGAGCGTCACCAACGCCCGCGCCGTGCGCATCACCAGCAACTCCGGCGCTGGCTTCTATCGGCAGTTCACCGGCGCGGTCGAGACGGGTTCGCTGGTCGTGCTGCCCAACAGCCGGCCGCCGGCGCTGACGCGCATCACCTATCGCCTCGAGGCCGACAACGGCACCGGCAGCCCCCCCGTCTCTGCGACCCTCGACGTCACCGTGGGGTCCCCGGCAGCGTTCACCTTCTCGCGGCAGCTGCCAGTTCGAGCGCCCACCACGGTCACCGGCTCGACCGCCGCGGGCACCACCCAGGTCGCGGGCTTCGCCAACGTCGAGAAGGCCCCTGCTGGTGAGGCCTTCGTCGACATTCGCAGGACCGGGATTCGCGTCACCTTCGGCACCGCCAACGCCGTCAACCTGGCCTTGCCGGTGGCGTTCCCTGCGACGCTCTACGGCACCCGCACCGCGGGGACCCGGCTCAACATCTCCCGGTATGGGTGGTTCAACCTGGGCACCTCGACGCTGGCGGTGCCTGGGCGACCCGACAACGACCTGACCCTGGGCACCGCCCTCGAGCCCCTGTCGATCGCGCCCTACTGGAACAACCTGGTCGTCGCTGACGGTCAGGTCACCTGGCGGCTGGACGGCGTGGCCGATGCCCGCCGCTTGATCGTGCAGTGGACCAACGTGCGCCCCACCAATGGCCCCATCGACGCGCGCCTGACGTTTCAGGCGCAGGTGCACTCCAACGGCCGGGTGGTGTTCGCCTACAAGGACTTCTTGAAGGTCACCGGCCGGGGCACCATCGGCGCGGTCAACTTCAGTGAGAGCGACGAGTCGGGCCCCACCACCGCGATCGCCGACGGCGACGTGTACCGGCTGTTCGGGCCGCTGGCGCCTCCCGCGCCCCTGCGCATCGAGGCCACCCCCTACGCAGGCCTCGCGGTCGTCAATGGCATCACCATGGAGACCGAGGGGCTGGCGAACTACCCGCTGAACCAGTTCGTGATCACCGAGATCAACCGTCAGCCACCGGCGGCGGTCACCAATGGGCAGTGGCTCGAGATCGCGAACAATGCCGACTCGGGCGTGGACATCGGCGGGTGGGACCTGGACTTCGGCGGGAGCAGCACGTTCCAGTTCCCTGCCGGCACCATCCTTCCGGCGTCGGGCAGGCTGTTGGTGGGCCAGTCGGCTGACGTCGGCGACCCGGGCCCCGCGGCCTTCGTGACCCTCGATGGCGGCACCGAGCCCCGGGTCGGCGTCGGGGTCTTGTTGCCCTCGACCTTCACCATGCCGAACACCAGCGGCTTCGCCCGCCTCGGCATCGGCGGCACCGAGTACACGCGCTTCACCTTCCCGGCCGCGAGCACCGGCCTGTCGTACGGCATCGAGGATCAGCGCGCGCCCTGGCTGATCTTCGCGAACAACTCCCGCATCATCTGCGAATCGGTTCGCTACGACTACGGTACCAACGGCCAGAAGGGCTCACCTGGCGTCCCCAACCCTGCCTGCTGGCCCTATGAGCGGCACGAGGTCATTCCCGGCGCGTTCACCCCGCTCACCGGAGACCCCGCTGCCGTCGCCATCAACTTCGGCAGCGCGACCCCGGACACCACGTCTGTCGCCCTCGACCTGACCTCGCCCGGCCGCAGCCGTGTGTCGGTCTTCGGCCTGGCAGGCGGAGTCGGCACCATGCTGGTCTCGGCCGATGGGTACCTCGTGGTGGGCGGCTCGACGTTCTGCTGCGACAACACCGCGCTGCCCTCGACGACCAACCGCCTGTGGTTGGCCCCGTTCTGGGACGACCTGCAGGGCCAGGCCGGCGGTGCGGTGCTCTTCAAGCAGTCGGGCACGGCTCCGAACGTCGAGACCATCATCTCGTGGGAGCGGTGGTCGTTCTTCCCATCGAGCACGTACACGGGCACCACCGTCAGCTTCCAGGTCAAGTTCAAGCCCAACGGCGACATCGAGTACCACTATGGCCCCAGCACCGTCGGCGTCGGTATGGATGCCGCCGCGCTCGTGCAAGGCAGCAGCGTCTCGGTGTGGATCGAAGCGGTGAGCGCGGCCGACGCGTACGCGAACCGCACCACCGACGCCGTCGTGCCGACCAGCAACCTGATCTTCAACGGGCTGGGTATTCGGTACCGGACCCTGAGGCCGTAGCGCCGTACGCCACGCTGGTGGTGGCGCCTTGTCCACCACCACCACGCCCGTGGTGGCGCCTTGTCCACCACCACTACGCCCGTGAACCGCACCGGTGCTTTCAGCTGCCCTGGAGGGCCTTGAGCTTCAGGCCCACTCTGGTCACACCGCGGAACTCGTCGACCGAGAGCTGGAAGGCCAGATCGACGGCACCGTCGGTCAACGGCGCCAGCTCTCCAAACCCGAAGCCGATGACGTCGAGTTGGGGCGCTGCTTCGAGCGACAGCTTGAGGTGGCCCGGAAGGCCAGGCGTCTTGTTGTCGAGCACCCGCGCTGACGCTGCCTGACGGCGGGCCGCCAGTACAGGCTCTGGGTTGCCCATGCCGAAGGGCGCCAGGGTCTTCAGCGCCTCGACGGCCAGCACGTCGAGCTCTCTGGGCGCGACCACCGCGTCGACCCGCTGCCGGGGGACCAGCTGGTCCAGCGACAACCGCTCGAGCGTCGCGTGCTCGAAGGCCGCGCGAAAGGCGTCGAGGCGCGTGGGGTCGATCGACAGCCCGGCCGCCGCCTTGTGGCCACCGAACTTCGACAGGTGCCCCTCGCAGCTCTTGAGCGCGTCATAGAGGTGAAAGCCCTCGATGCTGCGCGCCGAACCCCGCCACACGCCGTCGAACGAGCCGATGATCACCGTCGGCCGATGGAAGCGCTCGACGACGCGGGAGGCGACGATGCCCACCACCCCGGGGTGCCAGCCGTCCTTCGCGAGCACCAGGCCCCTCGCGCCCTTTTCGACGAAGCCCTGGGCCTGCTCGATCGCCGCGTCGAGCATGTTCCGTTCGATCTGCTGTCGCTCGGCGTTGGCGGCGTCGAGCTTGCGGGCCAGCGGCCGGGCCGCCTCGAGATCGGGCGAGAGCAGCAGCTGCAGCCCGACCGACGCATCGTCGAGGCGCCCGGCGGCGTTGATGCGGGGCCCCAGCCGGAACCCCACGTGCCCCGAGGTGATCGCCTCACCCGAGAGCTGGGCGACCTCCTTGAGCGCGCGCACGCCTGGCCGGGCCCCCGCCGTGAGGGTCTCGAGGCCATGTCGAACGAAGATGCGGTTGGCGCCGGTGAGCGGCACCACGTCGGCCACCGTGGCCAGCGCCACGAGGTCGAGCAGCTGCTTCAGGTTCGGCTCCTGCCGGCCGGCGAAGTGCCCGCGCTCTCGCAGCGCCTTTCGAAGCGCCATGCACAGGTTGAAGGTGACCCCGCCGGCGCACAGCCACTTGGTGGGGTAGTCGCACCCGGGCTGCAGCGGGTTCAACACCGCGAGCGCCGGCGGCATCGTCTCGGGCACTGCGTGGTGATCGACGACGATCACCTCGAGCCCCAGCTCGTTGGCCTTCGCGATCTCGGCGTGCGAGGTGATGCCGCAGTCGAGCGTCACCAGCAGCTGGGTGCCCTCGGCGGCCAGCTTCGCGATCGCAGCGCTGTTGAGGCCGTACCCTTCTCCGAGGCGGTGCGGAATGTACGTGCGCACGGGGAAGCCGACGTCGCGCAGGAACGTGGTGAGCAGCGCCGTCGAGCAGACCCCGTCGACGTCGTAGTCGCCCCAGACGGTCACCCGGTGCTGCTGGGTGATGGCGGTGACGAGGCGGCTCACCGCGGCGGGCAGGCCCTTCATGAGCGACGGGTCAGGCAGCCCGGTGAGCGCGTCGGACAGGAACGTCTGGGCCAGGTCGGGCGTGTGGTAGCCGCGGTTCGCCAGGACCCGCGCAGCCAGCGGGTGCAGACCCAGGCCCTTGACCAACCCGGCCGCCGCGAGGCCATCAGGGTCGCTCGACGGCCACACCCACCTGACAGCCCGCTGAGCCACCGTCATCGCGCCACCCGCTCAGGCACGAGGCGAAGAGCACGCACGATGGTGGGAAACACGATGTTCACGTCAGCTCGCGTCACAGCCGGTCACTCGTCACAACCAGACGATTCACGGAAGTCCCTTCGAGCCACCAGCGCGTTCCCGGTTCGTGCCGCCACCATAGCAGCTGTACCACAGGGGGCTGACACCCTGAGGGTGCACGACCAGATTGAGGAAACGGCGTGAATCCGGGGGGATCGACAGCGGCGGGAATCACGTGATCTACGCGGCCCATGAGCCGACGCCGAACAGCGCAGCCACCACGTCCAACGCGCCCAGCACCAAACGATGGAACTCCGCTGGGGCACCTGAGTGACGCCGAACTGGTCACGCAGTTCGCCCGGGAACTGGCTCGTCGGCGAGCGGCGGCAGGAGCGGTTGACCTTGATTCCATCGAGACCTTCGCCACCGACGTGCAACGAGAGCTGGGCGGCGAGACGCTCGCAGCAGCCGTCGAGGCCCTGCCTCAAGAGACGACGACGCCCAAGCCCTGCCCGAAGTGCGGCACCCCAGCGCCAGTGAAGGCGCGCAACCGTTCCCGAACAGTCCTGACGGTGGCCGGAGGACTGCGGCTCACGCGCAACTACCATCACTGCAGATGCGGCACGGGCTTCTACCCTCGCGACCTCGAGTTGAAGCTTCCCGAGGAAGGTGAGGTGTCCGACGCGATGGAGCGGCGCATTCTCGACTTCGGCATCAACGACACCTTCGAGTCGGTCGCCGAGCGGTGGAGCATTCACTACCCGACGCTCATCTCATCCAACCTCGTGCGGCGCGTGATGGACCGCGTCGGGCTGCGCTGCGAAGCAGCCAGTAGCGAAGAGCGACTGCAACGCGCCGCGCTCCAGCCGCCTGAAGCGCTCGCGCCGATGCTCATCGTCGCGGCCGACGGCAGCATGTTGCTGACACGCGAGGAGGCCTGGAAGGAGGCCAAGGTCGCCGTCGTCGCCCGCTCCACTCCCTTCCGCCAGGACGACGAAGACCAACGGTGCTGTATCGATGCGTCGCGGTACGTCGCCGTCCTCGGGGCTCAGTCCGAATTCAAGAAGGCTTTGAGCGCTGCACTTCTGGTCGAGCGCGCAGACGAAGTGCCGCTCGTCGTCTGGCTGGGTGATGGTGCTCGCGGCAACTGGACCGTCGCCTCTGAGCTCTGCCCGCTCGCGATTCAGGTGCTCGACGTCCCCCACGCTGTTCACTGGGGCGTGCAGTGCGGCAAGGCCCTGCTTGGTGAAGCCCACCCGGCCCTGCCGCTGTGGGAAGCCCGCATCCGCCACCTGCTCGACGCGGACTCTCCGGACGCGGTCGTCGCCGAGCTGATGGACTGCCTGCCATACGCCTCGACCGCCGAGCACCTCGCCGCCCTCGATGACGTCATCGGGTACTACCGCTCGAACCAGAAGCGCATGCGCTACCGCTCCTTCCGCGCGATGGGTTTGCCGGTCGGCTCAGGCATCGTCGAAAGCGCTCACCGTCACGTCCTGCAGGTGCGAATGAAGCGCGCTGGGCAACGCTGGGGCATCCAGCGCGCTCGACGCATGGTCCGTCTTCGCGCCGTCTACCGCACCGCAGGTGCTCACCACTTCCATCGCGCCATTCGTGACGGACTCATCGTGCCCCCGCCGCGGGCTCATCGCCTGCTCCCCAATGGCCCGCGCCGCGTGAAACACACCTACACGCTTCACCCGCGGGCTCATCGCCTGCTCCCCAATGGCCCGCGCCGCGTGAAACACACCTACACGCTTCACCCCGGCAGCTCGCTCAACAGGGCTGCCCTCGCCTCAAAGTGATCGTGCACCCGGGCGACGGTGGTCAAACGGTGATGTCAGGGTGCGGTGGTACTGCCTGGGGGGCTCGCTTCACGCTGTTCCTTCTCGTATTCTCACAAGGAGTCACCAATGGCCGCGCCGCAAAAGTACGTCACGCAGGAGCAACACGAGGACCTCAAGAGAGAGGTCGGTCTTCACGCCGCCGCGCTCGAGCGCTTCGAGCGCATCGCGATTCGTTTCGAAGTCGTGAGCCACGACACCTCGCGTCTGCTGCACGAGGTGGCCGACCTTCGAGAAGAGCTGAACGAGGTTCGGGATGAGCTGCGTGACTTCCGAGAAGAAGTGAATACGCGATTCGAGGGCCTCGAGGCGCGCGTTGGCAAGCTCGAGAAGACGGTCATCGAAGGCAACGCGGCGCTGATGTCCGCCATCCTGCAGCTGGGCACGTCGCGGTAGCGAGCCCCGCCGTTACTTCGCCACCGCGCGCACGCCGATGACGTTGGGCAGCTCCCACTGGCGGTCGTTGTCATCGCGGGGGAAGAACCCCGTCTCGTAGCTGCCTGAAAGGTCCAGGGTCAGCCCGGGGGTGTGAATCGACAGGCTGGCCTCGGGGCCGCCCTCGACATGCATGGCCCGCAGGACGCCCAGCGGCAGGGCCACCAGCCGCTTCATCAGGTCCGCCATCTCGAACGGGGTGCGCGAGAAGCAGAACAGCAGCCGGCCGCGGTCATCGGTCGCCACCAGCGCCTCGCTCCACTTGCGGCCGTTGGGCTTCCACACGTTCACGCCGGGGCTCTTCACCAGCCTCAAGTTCTGCACCACCGTGCGGTACCCCTTCACACGCTCGTCGAAGCCTTCTTCGTCACGGTCGAGCAGCGCCGCGCGGGGCAGCTTCGGCGACAACGGGTCGAGCACCAGCACCGACTGGTACGATGACTTCCAGCCCTTCTGGTTGACGTGCGCGCCGTGCACCAGCCGGCCCACGTTCGACCGATAGTCGGTCTCGAACATGCCGGCGTTGATGACGACCGAAAAGCCCTGCTGCGCGGCCCACTGCGCCGCCGTCTTCATCGCCCCGGTCTCGCTGGCCAGCGCCAGGTCGAGCGTGGCCACGCCTGGGTCGATGCGCACCACGTGCAGCCGCCCGTCTCCCGCCTCGGGGTGCTCGACCAGCGTGAAGGCCGCCAGCTCGACGCCCGGCTGCAGCGGCCGAAACGCCGCGCCCCCGTCGGGCTGGGCGAACACTCCGAGGCTGAGCAGACCCACCGCGAGGCTCGAGCACCACGTTGCAGTGGACATGACTCGACGTTCTTTCATGAACCGCGCCGTCGAGGTCGCCCTACCACTCGGTGCGCGTCACCACCGGCAGCTGCAGGGCTCGTTCCCGGTCGAGATCCAGCGTGCCCACGTGCAGCGAGATGGGCGACTGCACCCACTTGTAGATGCTCACGGTGAACAGCTTCACGAAGCGCGACACGTACGAGTCCAGCACCTCGGGCTTCACCTCGGGGAACAGGGCGGTCACCGCGGTGAGCACGTCGGCCGGCGACAGCTTCTCGCCCGCGAAGAGGTGAAAACACGCGTCGAGGATGGGGAAGGGCATCAGCTCGTCTTCGCCCACCTGGTTGGGCGCCAGCTCTGGCCCCGCGGGCCGTGCCGTGACCGCTGCGATGCCGGGGGACCCCGTCTGCTCATGCAGGTATTCCAATAAATACATCACCACGGTCTTCGGAAGATTTGCAATGACAGCCAGGGCACCCATCAAATCTCCGCCGATGGTCGTATAGCCGACTGCCTTCTCCGACATGTTGCCGGTCTGCAGGAACAGGCCGCCCGAGGTGTTGGCCCAGTTCCACATGCGCTGCGCGCGCAGCCGGGCCTGCACGTTCTGCTCGGTGATGGGGGTGAGCGCCTGGCCGGCCCCCAGCATCTGCTTCGTCGCCGCCAGCTCACGCTCGAAGGCCTCGTCGATGCCCACCACGGTGAAGCGCACGCCCAGCTCGGCCGCGATGGTCTGCGCGGCCTGCTGCGTGGCCGCCGAGGAATACCGGGTCGGCATGTAGAACGTCTCGATGGGCACCCCCGCGCGGCTGGCGTAGCGGTGCGCAATGAGCAACGTGAGCAACGAGTCGCGGCCCCCGGACAGGGCAATTCCAAGACACTTGAAGCCCTTCGTCTTCTCGAAGTAGTCGCCGATGCCCAGGGCCAGCGCGTCGAGCAGGTCTTCGCAGTACTGCGCGCGGGGGCTCGCGGGGCTCGAGGGAGCGGCCGGCAGGAAGAAGCTCTTGTTCGCAGGGATGGGGAAGGTCAGCTGGTCGCGGCGCGTCTTCACCGGCACCTGAAGCACGGGCACGGCCGTCTCCCGGGTCGCCCAGTGTTTGCGGTCATCGCGCCAGGTGGTGTTCTCGGTGCGCAGGCGGGTGGTGCGCTCGAGGTCGACCACCACCGAGCCGGCCACCTCGCGAAACCTGGGCAGCTCGAGCGCCATGCGGCCGTTCTGGTTGACGGTGCCGCCGCCGTCGAAGATGAGCCCGTCCTGCGCGCCCACCTGGTTGGCGTAGGCAATGGTGCACTGGTGGTCGCCCGCGCGGGTGCTCAGCAGCTCGCGCCGGGTGCCCGCCACGCCCACGCGGAACGGCGACGACGACACGTTGCAGATCAGCTCGGCGCCCGAGTACGCGCGGCGCTTCATGGGTCCGTCGGCGCTCCACACGTCTTCACAGACCTCGGCGCCCAGCAGCCCGAAGTCGCACTCGAAGAGGAAGTCGCCCAGGGGCACCCCGCGGTGCACCTCGTTCATGCCCGGGTACCCGCGGGCGAAGGTGCGGCCCTCGTAGAAGATGTTGTAGGTGGGCAGCTTCTCTTTGGGCACCAGGCCGTGCACCACGCCGCCGCCCACCACCGCCGCGCAGTTGTACCGAAGGCCCCGGTGGGCCACCGCGACGCCCAGCACACAGACCATCGGCAACCCCGCGGTCTCGGCCACGAAGCGCTTCAGCTCGACCCACTGCCGGTCGATGAACGACTGCCACTGCACCAGGTCTTCCGAGGGGTAGCCGGCCACCGTCTGCTCGGGGAAGACGGCGACGGTGGTGTCCTGCGCCGCCAGCTGGCGCGCGAGGGCGATGGCGCGATCGACGTTCGCGCCGAACGCGCCCACCGTGGTGTTCACCGAGGCGAGTCCAATCTTCACCAGCCGCATGTGTGAGGCTCCTTGAGGCGTGACGTTCGGGTGGCTGCAGCCGACACCCAACCAGATGATGTGTCACCAGATGCGTCGTCAGACCCCGGGTTGGGTGTGGTGGCGTGAAGTCTGGTCGTTCGCCGGTCTGGCTGCACGCGCCGTGTACAGGGGCCCGGGCAGGCTGGTAGGCCCTCGGTCGACTCATGAGCTCTGACGTCAGCCTGCCGAAGGGCCTGCAACACCTGCTGGCGGGAATCGTCGACCGCGAGCTGGCTGGCCGCCTGACGCGGGTCAGCGTGGGGGCCGCGAAGTGCATCGAGCAGCTGCAGGCCATCAACCTGGTGAGCCTCGAGCCCTCGAGCGCCGATGAAGGCAGCGCCGACCTCTCGTTGTGGGAACAGATGGCGCCGGCCATCGCCGACACCGTGGCGTACGTGAACGGGCTGTGCGCCATCATCGACCTCGAGTTCACCGCCGAGTCGTCGCGCTCGGGGGTGTTCTCGTCTGACACCAGCGACGAGCGCGCCGAGGCCGAGGCGGCGCTGGTCTTTCGCGCGGTGGCGCGGCACCTGCGGCGTGAAGTGGCGCAGGTCGGCACCATGATGCGGCGCCCCGAGCTGCTGTCGTCGCGGTGGGCGCTGCTCGAAGAGCTGCAGCGGCTGCGGGCAGACTTTCGCCGCCGGGTGGGTGACGCCGTCTACCTCGCCTCGGCCGCCATCACCCCGGTGCGCCGGGAAGACGTGGTGCCGCAGGCCTCGCAAGAGGTGCAGCGGGCGGTGCTCTACCGCACCACGGCGGCTGACCTCATTCGCCAGGTGCGCGGGCGGCTGGCGAAGGACGAGGCGGTGCCGCGGCTGGTCGCGGCCCTGCAGTCTGACCTCGACCTGTTCTCGACCATGCCCGCCTGGCGGCACGTGCACGCGGGGCCCAAACGACACCTGCTGATGGTGAAGGACCTGCTGGCTCGTGATGGGCTCGAGCGCGCCGGAGTCCACGAAGCCATCGAGTCGGCCCTGGGCGTGCTCGACGAGGTGAGCGTCGAGCTGACGCGCGACGTGTTGTCGTCGCATGACCTGCAGGCCTTCAGCGACGCCCGCTTCCGCCTCGAGCAGGCCCGCCTGCACGCGCGCCTCGAGACCGGAGCCGCCAGCTGGGCCTTCAACACCGCCCTCGCGGCCGCTGAGCGGCTGAAGGGTCGCGACCGCCAGCTCGACGCGTTCCTGCGCAAGGTGCGGAAGGACCCGTACGACGAGAACAGCGGCGCCGACCTCATCGCGGCCATCGACGAGCTGCAGGACCTGTTGCGCCCGCTCGTCGGCTAGCCGCAAGGCCCTCATGACCCCAGCAGCCCCGGCAGCTGCTCACCGCTCTTCCCCAACACCAGGTGCTCGAAGGCCGTGGCGTTGGCAGACGGCTCGGCGTTGACCAGCCACGTCTCGGCGCCCAGCGCCCGCGCCTGCCGCACCAGGTCAGCCGCAGGGAAGACGACGCCAGAGGTGCCCACCGCCAGAAACACCAGGCGGTGCCCGCGGGCCTCGAGCAGGAAGCTGGCGACGGCCTCGAGGTCGGCCGGGTTCAGCAGCTCTCCGAACCACACGATGTGGGGGCGCAGCAGGGCGAAGGCCCCGCGGGCCTCACAGACCTTGCAGCCTGGCAGGCGCTCGGGGCCGTACACAGCGTCATCGGCGAAAGGCGGGCGCGCGCAGACCGAGCACCGCGACTTCCACAGCGACCCGTGCAGCTCGATGACCCGTTGACTGCCGGCGCGCTGGTGCAGGCCGTCGACGTTCTGGGTCACCAGGAGGAACCGGTCGCCCAGGCGCCGTTCGACGTCTGCCAGCGCGGTGTGCCCGCGATTGGGCGACACCCCTTTTGCCCCCGCCCGCCGCTGCGAATAGAAGCGCCATACCAGCGCCGGGTCTTCGATGAACCCATCGAGCGACGCCACGCGCTCGAACGGGTGTTTTTCCCACAGCCCGTCGCTGTCACGGAAGGTCGGTACGCCGCTCTCGGCAGACACTCCGGCCCCGGTGAGCACCAGCAGGCGGGTGTCGTCGTCAATCAGCATCGAGGGCATGAGGATTTACCTTGTTAAAGTTCTTTTGACTCTTAACGAAGCAAAGAGCGCGCGTCAACCCTCGCCCCACGACTCCCCGCGCTCACCTCTCGAGCCGAGCCAGAAACCGCGCCCGACTGGTGAGCTGACTGGCCCTGACCTCGGCTGCTTCCGCTGACAACCCGAACAACGCGAGGTATTTCGCCACCCGTTCCTCGAGGGTCGCCGCGTCGATCTGCAGACACAGCTCATCTGGCTGATAGTCCCGACACACCTGCGGGCGATTTTCGTACACAGTACAGAGCAGGTCAGCCGAGAGGTGTGGGCAGACCAGCCCCAGGGGCTTGTCCAACGCTGCAATATCTGGAGCCACACAACACGCTCCACACTTCGTGCACGGTTGGGTCGCGCCCGGCGGGCTCATGGAGTGCCGAAGTACACGTTGTCGAGGCAGGTGGTGTCCTGGGGGCCGTCGACGAACTCGCCGCGAATGCGCATCGCGGTCAGGTTCCTCAACACGGTGCGCAGCTGCTCCTCGGTGGCCGGCTCGCCCCTCGACGTCCCGTCCTCGGCGGTCCACCCCGAGGCCTCGGCAGCGAGCCGAAAGCTGTAGGGCGTCCAGTCCTGGCCGGGCAGGGCGCCGAGGTTCTGCACCACCGCCAGCCCGCCCCCGTTCAGCACCACGTCGCGGCCGCGAATCAGGTTGAACTGGCTGCTGGTCTTGAGGTCGAAGGTCAGCCGCTTGCCGTACACCGCCGCGACGTTGCCGAGGTACCTGGCGGGCGCGACGAAGTAGAAGAGGTCGCTCGGCAGCGTGTCGGTCGCGCACAGATGGGGCCCTGGGTTGCCGCCCACCGAGACGAACGTCGGCTGAGCGGAGTCGCCGTTGCCGGTCACCAGCCACCCCTCGTCGTCACCCTCGAAGCTGCTCGACGCATACGACGGCACCGCGTTGCACGCGCACCCTGCGACGAACACCAGCGCCCAGAGCCACCGCACCCAGCGCCTCTTAGCAGACGACCCCATGAGGTCACGGTCGCGCTTCACCGGGCGGTCGAGGTCAGGGGCCACGGCTTCAGCCCCGACAGCCGCTCCGACTGGGCCACCAGGCGGTCGACCTCCTCGGCTTCCCGACGGCAGGAATCCTTCACCGCCTTCTCGAAGCGCGCATGGAACAAGCGGTGCGCGCTGTGCACGCGGGTGGGCTCGAAGCCCCGCGACACCTTGTGCTCTCCGCCGGCGCCCGGCTCGAAGGTGGTGCGCCCCTGCATGATACAGTCATCAATCGAGTGATACAGACAGACATGAAAATGCAGGAACGGGTATTCGACGAAGCACCCCCAATATCGGCCGTACAGATGGGTTGGCGTGTGCAGGTTGAAGGCCCCGGCCACCACCTCGTGGTCCTTCTGGGCCAGCACCACCTCGATGGCGTCGGGCATGGCGGCGAAGGCCCGCCGGAAAAAATCGCGGTTGAGCTGAATCGAGCCCCAGGAATGCCGGCTGGACGTCGCCTCGTAGAACCGAAACGCCAGGTCGGCGTGGGTCTGCGTGATGTCTGCGCTGCGCACCGTGCGCAACACCAGGCCCTGGGTGGCTGCGGCGGCGCGCTCGCGTTTGTGTTGGTTTCGTCGCTTGGAGTCGAACCGCGCGAGGTAGTCGTCGAAGGTGCGAAAGCCGGGGTTGCGCCAGTGGTACTGCAGGGTCGCGCGGCGGAAGAAGCCCAGGGCCTCGAGGTCGAGCGCTTCGTCTTCGTGGGGAAACAGCACGTGTACCGACGAGCAGCCCTCGTCCTTCGCCATGGCCATGGCTGCCTCGACCATCACCGCGCGCACGGCGCCAACGTCTTCTCCCGCCGCCACGTGCAGCTTCCTGGCGGTCACCGGTGACAGCGGCATGCCGATGAGCAGCTTCGGGTAGTACTCGATGCCCATCGACTGCGCGGCGTTGGCCCAGCCGAAGTCGTACACGTACTCGCCCATCGAGTGGAACTTGAGGTACCCGGGCAGGGTGGCGATGAGCGCCTCGCCTCTCCAGAGCGTGAGGTGCCGCGCCTGCCAGCCCCGCGCGCGGGTGGCGCTGCCGGACTGCTCCATGGCGTCGAGCCATTCCCAGCGGGTGACCGGCGCCTCACCGGGGGCGACCAGCGCGTTCCAGGCCGCCTTCGGTATGTCGCTGACCGCCTCGAACACCTTCACCTTCAGCTCAGCCTTCACCATGGGAACGGGTTTAACAGCCCGTCGCGGAATGCACCCCCATCTGCTGACCTGCCTCAGGCGAGGCATCGGTGCCGTCACGGCTGCTGATGTGCGCGCCGGCAAACCTGCCCCCGTTCGCGTATGGCTTGCGTCATGACGAAGTGGTTCGTGCTGCTCGGAGTCCTCGCGTTGCTGACGCTCTCTTTTCTGGTCGGCGTGAAGCTGCTCGGCCCCTCGAAGCTCGAGCGCGCCGAGGCGTTCGCCGAACACGGCCCCCGTCGCGCCCTCTCACCCCTGTGGCCTGCGCCCGCGTTCGCAGCGGTCGACCACCGCGCGGCGACCGTCACCAATCAGTCGCTGGCCGGCCGCGTGTGGGTCGCCAACTTCATCTTCACCCAGTGCAAGACCATCTGCCCCTTGTTGACCGCGAAGATGGTGCAGCTCCAGCAGCGCCTGGGGGGCCTCGACGTGCAGTTCGTCTCGTTCTCCGTGGACCCGACCAACGACACGCCTGCGGTGCTCGCCGCGTACGCCTCGAAGTGGGCGCCCGACGAGCCTCGGTGGACGCTGCTCTCGACCACGCCTCAGACCCTGCCTGACATCGCGCAGGGCTTCCGCATCACTGCCCAGCCGAACACCCCTGGCTCCCTCGACGCCATCATGCACTCGGCGGTCTTCGTGCTGGTCGACGGGTCGGGCCTGATTCGGGGCGTGTTCGACAGTGAAGACCGCAAGGACTTCGTGGCCCTCGAGCAGGCCACGCGGCAGCTGCTGGGCGCGCCGGCCCCTGCACCGACTCAGGAGCCCCTGACCGGCCTCGACCTGTACCACGCGCACTCGTGCGGCAGCTGTCACGAGGCCGCCGAGCTCGCGCCCTCGTTGTTTGGCCGCGCAGGCACCCTCCGGGAACTGGACAACGGCCTCACGGCGACCTTCGACGCGGCGTACGTGAGAGAGGCCTTGTTGCAGCCCGACGCCAAACGCGTTCGCGGCTACCCGCTGCACATGCCTGGCTACGAGGGGTTGCTGTCAGAGGCGGGCCTGACGACGTTGACCGAGTACCTGCTCACCGCTCCGGCGGACGCACCCGCCGATGTGACCGCGACCGTCGAGGTCGACCCGGTCTGCCACATGAAGGTGCGCGCCACGCCCCAGGCGCTGTCCATCGACCATGCAGGCCGGCGGGTCTTCTTCTGTTCGAGCCACTGCCAGAGCCGTTTTCGGGCCTCGCCTGAAGCCTTCCAGGACCGCCCGGGGCGCCCGTAATGGCGTGCCAGCGGCGTGACGTGAAGCCAGTGGACGCAGTCGAATGATCCATGCTTCTGCACCCACACCGGCAAACCGCTTGGCAGCCCGAGAAGCGTGTGACAAGTCGCGTCATCGTTCGCATAGACCAGCACGCGTCCCTTCGTGTCGGTGAGGCCCTCGAATGCTCCGTCGTCTCTCTCTCGTCATCTTCCTGTCTTCGCCGCTGGGCTGCCTTCGTCCCGACGGGGCCAAGGTGGCCATCGCCGGTGAAGAGCTCTACCGGGCGTGCGGCACCTGCCATGGCGACGAGGGCACCGGCAACCCGGCCCTCAAGGCGCCCAACATCGCGGGGCTGCCGGCCTGGTACATCGAAGCTCAGCTGGTGAAGTACCGCAGCGGCTGGCGTGGCGCGCACCCTGAAGACATCGAGGGGCTGCGCATGCGCCCCATGTCCCGCCAGCTGATGGACCAGGACGAAGTGAAGGCCGTGGCGACGTACATCTCGTCGCTCAAGGCCGTGAAGGCCGCGCCGACGCTGCAAGGCGACGCGGTGGCTGGGGCCGGCTCGTATGCGCTCTGTCAGGCGTGCCATGGTGAGAAGGGCCAGGGCAACGAGGCGATGAAGGCGCCGCCGCTGGTGGGTCAGGCAGACTGGTACGTGGTGGCTCAGCTCAAGAAGTTCAAGGGTGGCCTGCGCGGCGCGAACCCCAATGACACCACGGGCACCCAGATGCGCGGCATGGCCGCGACCCTCGCGGACGAGCAGGCCATGAAGAACGTCGCCGCCCACATTTCGTCGTTTCAACGCTGAAGGAGGCTCTCATGGCTGACGTTCCCCAGACGGCGCAGGCGGCCTCGGACCAGTTTGCGAAGACCCTGTTTCTGCTCTTGATCGCTGGCTCCGTCGCGTTCCTCGCGGCGATCTTCATCTTTGCCCTGGCTTGAAGGACACCACGACATGATCAACCAATACCTCGAGTCTGCGTCGACCTTCTCTGGCGACATTGATGATCTGATCTGGTGGGTGCTGGCCATCGTCGGGTTCTGGTTCCTGCTCGCGCAGGCCGTCTTCTTCGGGCTGATCTTCAAGTTCTCTGCGAAGCCCGGCGTGAAGGCGCAGTACATCTCTGGCGACCTGCCTCACGAGAAGCGCTGGGTGTCGATTCCGCACTACCTGACGCTGGCCTTCGACGTGATGATCATCGTGATGGCCATTCGGGTGTGGCACGACGTGAAGATCAACCTGCCCCCCGCCGACGCCACGGTGCGAATCATCGCCCAGCAGTGGGCATGGACGTTCGTTCACCCGGGCCCCGATGGAAAGCTCGACACCCCTGATGACATCAGCACCGTCGACGAGCTGCACGTCGAGACCAACAAGACCTACCACTTCGAGCTGACCAGCCGCGACGTGCTGCACAGCTTCTCGGTGCCGGTCTTCAGGCTCAAACAAGACGCCATTCCCGGGCGCATCATCAAGGGCTGGTTCAAGGCCACCAAGCTGGGGCGCTACGACATTCAATGCACCGAGATCTGCGGCCTGGGCCACGCCATCATGCCCGCGACCATCTTCCTCGAGACCCCCGAGCAGCACCGCGGGTGGACCCAGGTGAACTCGCCGCAGCTCGCCGAGGTCGCTCCCACCACCGCACCCACCAGCGCAGGAGGCATGCGATGAGCACCGCCGTCGCCCACCCCGCGGGCACCAACGCCCACGACCACGGGCACCACGAGACCCAGAGCTTTTTGTCGAAGTATGTCTTCTCGACGGACCACAAGATCATCGGTTTTCAGTACATGTTCACCGGCATGCTGATGGCGGTCATCGGCGGCTTCACGGTGTATGCGTTTCGAATGCAGATCGCCTTCCCGGGGGTCTCGGTGCCGCTGTACGGGCGCGTCACCGCCAATGACTACAACGCGCTCATCACCACCCATGGCTCGGTGATGATCTTCTGGGTCGCCATGCCGGTGTTGATCGCCGCCCTGGGGAACTACCTCATTCCGCTGATGATCGGCTGCGATGACATGGTGTTCCCACGACTCAACCGGCTCTCGTACCAGCTGTTCCTCATCAGCTCGATCATCCTCATCGCGTCGTTCTACGTGCCCGGCGGAGCCTTCGGCGGCGCATGGACCTCGTACCCCCCCCTGTCGGCCAAGGCCGAATACAACCTGACCGGCCCCGGCGCGTCGCTGTGGCTGCTGGCGGTGGTGTTCGAGTTCGCGGCCTTCCTGCTCGGCGGCATCAACTTCGTGACCACGGTGATGAACAGCCGCGCTCCGGGCATGAAGATGTTCGACGTGCCCATCGTGGTGTGGATGATCATCATCGCCTCGATTCTGTTCATGGCCTCGGTGGGGCCGCTGGTCGCGGGCGGCGTGATGTTGTTGTTCGACCAGCAATTGGGCACCGGCTTCTTCGACCCCAACAAGGGCGGCGACCCGGTGTTGTGGCAGCACCTGTTCTGGTTCTTCGGGCACCCCGAGGTCTACGTGGTGCTGTTGCCGGCGATGGGCATCGTGGCCGAGGTGTTGACGGTTTTCTCGCGCAAGAAGCTCTTCGCGTACCGCACGGTGCTGTACACGGCGATCGGCACCGGGGTGTTGAGCTTCTTCGTCTGGGCGCACCACCAGTTCGTGGCTGGCATCGACCCGCGCATGGCCAACGTGTTCAGCGTCACCACGCTGCTCATCTCGATTCCCGTCGCCGAGATGGTCTTCGTCTACATCGGCACGCTGTACGGAGGCTCGATTCGGCTTGCCACGCCGATGCTGTGGGCGCTGGCCTTCATCGCCGAGTTCCTGCTGGGCGGCGTGACGGGCATCTTTCTGGGCGCGTCGGGGGCCGACATCTATTTCCACGACACGTACTTCGTCATCGCCCACTTCCACTACACGTTCTTCCCCATCGCATTCATCGCCACCTTCGCGGCCATCACCTACTGGTTCCCCAAGATGTTCGGGCGAATGATGAACGAGACCTGGGGCAAGGTGCACTTCTGGGGCACCATCATCCCCTTCAACTTCATCTTCATTCCGCTCTTCCTGCTCGGCGCGCGGGGCGATCACCGGCGCATCTATGACTACCGGTTCTTCCCTGACCTGATGAAGTCTGGCATGCAGGATCTGCGAATTCTGGCCACGCTGTCCCTGCTGGTGTTGCTGGCCTTCCAGGTCGTGTTCGTCGTGAACTTCCTGTATTCCATCTTCAAGGGTGAGAAGGCCGGCACCAACCCCTGGCAGGCCAACACGCTCGAGTGGCAGGCGCCTTCACCGCCGCCGCATGGCAACTTCCCGCAGGGGCTGCCCAACGTGTACCGGGGCCCCTACGAATACAGCCACCCAGACCGCAAGGAAGACTACTGGCCGCAGACTGAACCCGCGCCCGCGAAGTCTTGAAGGGGACTGACCCGTGATTCGACCCATCGCCACCACCCGCAGCGCCACCGGCATTCCGACCGGCCGGCTGGCCATCTGGTGGCTCATCGCCTCTGAGATCGTCATCTTCGGCGGCCTGCTCGGCACCTACGTGATGCACCGCCTCGGGCACCCCGAGTGGTCCTACCAGTCGGTGCACACCACCACGTGGATGGGGGCGCTCAACACCTTCATCCTGCTCACCTCGTCACTGTCGGCGGTGCTCGCGCACAACGCGGCGCAGCGGGGTGACGGGCCCCGGGCGGCGAAGCTGCTGTGGGCCACCATCGGCGGGGGCGGGTGCTTCGTCATCGTGAAGAGCTTCGAGTGGTACGGCGAGATCACCCACGGCTACACCATCACCTCGAGCACGTTCTGGTCGTTCTATTACACGGCCGCTGGCCTCCACGGCCTGCACGTCATCGCGGGAATGATCGCCATGGCGTTCGTCGCGTCCGACGCCGCCAAGAACAAAGAGTTGCAGCGGGTCGAGAACGCCGGGTTGTATTGGCACTTCGTCGACCTGGTGTGGATCTTCCTGTTTCCGCTTCTGTACATCGCCAAGTGAGCTGACATGCGAGTGAGCGACTATGTCTGAGACTGCCCACGCCGTTGCTTCATCCGCTGCGCACGCTCCAGGCGGAGATTCGCACGCGCACGAGTCGCACCCCGACTCGTATTACATCAAGATCTGGGGCGTGCTGCTGGCCCTGCTGGTGGTGTCGGTCATTGGCCCCGAGCTGGGCATTCGCACGGTCACGCTGCTGACAGCCTTTGGCATCGCCTTCGTCAAGGCGTTCCTGGTGGTCAAGCACTTCATGCACATCGGCCTCGAGCGGAAGTTCGTCAGCTACCTGTTGGTGACCATGCTGGTGCTGATGGTGCTGATGGTGGGCGGCGTCGGCCCCGATGTGCTGCGCCACGAAGGTCACCGCTGGTCCAACGACGCTGCCAAGCGCTCGGTCACCGAGGGTGAGAAGCTCGGCGAGGCCGACAAGGCGGCTCACGGCGCCGAGCACGCGCCCGCAGAGCACCACTGAGAGACACGTCATGGTGACCGCAACGCAGAGCGCCGATGAGCAGGGCCTTGAGGTGCCAGAGGCCAACCGGCCGGTGGTGTCGAGCGCCGTGCTGGGCACGCTGATCTTCGTGGTCGCCGAGGTGATGTTCTTCGTGGGCATGATCAGCGCCTTCACCATCAGCCGCGCCGGAGCCCCCGCCGGGACCTGGCCCGTGCCCGGCCAGCCCATGCTTCCGGCGTCATCGACCGCGTTTCACACCGGCGCGTTGATGCTCAGCGGCGGGCTGTTGCTGGTCGGCAACGTGCTGCACCTCAAGAAGGTCTCGGCGGCGAAGTGGGTGGTGTTGGCGGCCTGGCTGCTCGGCGTCGGCTTCGTGGTGTTGCAGGGCCGCGAGTGGGCGATGCTGCTGTCTCAGGGGCTGACGCTGACCTCGAGCCGCCTCGGCGCTTTTTTCTACCTCATCGTGGGCATGCACGGCCTGCACGCCGCGGCCGCGCTGGTCGCCCTCGGCTTCGCGCTGGTGCAGCTCCTCAAAGGTCGCCTCGAGGGCGGGCTGTTCTTCGGCGCCCAGGTGTTCTGGTACTTCGTGGTGCTGATGTGGCCGATCATCTACGCGAGGGTGTACTTCTGATGCTGCCCTCGGTGATGAACGCGGTGCTCGGGTGTGCGGTTTGCGGCGCGGGCCAGGAGGGCACCGACTGGGCGTACCTGTCGATGACCGGCGTGGTGTCGTTGACGCCGCTCTTCCTCATCGGTGGCATCTGTCTGTGGCTGCACCAGGCCTCGAAGGCGCGCGCCCTCGAGGACGCAGCGCAGGCTGAACGCAAGGCAGTCGCCGCGAACGCCCAGGCGCGTGGCCTCTCCAGCGCGCGATGAGCACGCCTGAGCCGGTCGGCGAGCGACCGCGCTTTCCCTCGTGGGTGAACCCGTTCTCGGTGGCCTTCGTCATCGGCGCCTTTTTGCTCACGGTGCTGCCCTTCATGCAGCGCAGGTTCCTCAAGGCGCCGCCCCCCGTCGTCAGCCTGGGCGAGTGGTCGCTCACCTCGATCGACGACGGCTCGACGGTCGGCTCGGCGCTGCTTCAGGGCCGGGTGTTCATCGTCAGCTTCGTGCCCAGCCCCTGCGAGGCCGAGTGCGTCGAGGCGCAGAAGAAGTTCAGCACCGGCCTGGGGCACACCCATGACTTGAAGGACGCCGTGCACTTCGTGACCATCGTGCAGAAGACCGCCGCGCCCGCGCTGAAGGGGCTCTCGAGCGGGCGGTGGCACGTGCTGACCGGCTCTGACGCCGACCTCACCCCGGTGCTCTTCGGTTTTCGCCGCGCGTGGGACCTTCGGAACCAGACCGACGCCGGCACTTCGCTCGAGGAATACGTCTCGCTGCCGGCCCTTGCGGTGGTCGACCAGAACGGCTTCGTGCGTGACTTCTGGCGCACCGACGCGGCGGGGCGCGGCAACTCGATCAACGCCGCGCGCCTGCTCGCCGAGTACGGGACGGCGCCATGATCGCCGCTGTTTCCTTCTGCACACGGCGAGGAAAGCCGGCCTCGGAAGTCCTCGAGCGCACTTTCCCGTTGCGACAGCCAATCGAATCGTTACCAGCAGCGCTCTTCGTCGTGTGGGCGCAACGTGGAGACAACGCGTTTCGTTCTTGAGGACATCTGTCGTTATCGGTACACGCGGCAACTCCCCGAGGTCTCATGGCTCAAATTTTCCCGAAGTGGTGGAACCAGACCCCCGCGCTGGCTCTGGTTGGTACGCTCGTCGGCGGAGGCGCGGTGTCATTCGCGCTCTACTGGTGGGCGTCTCCCTGGAACACGGACGTCGGGTACAAACCCGAGCAGCCGATTGCCTACAGCCATGCGCTGCACGCGGGTCAGGGCGAAGGTCAGCTGCACATGGACTGTCGCTATTGCCACGCCTACGCCGAGCGCGGCGCGAACGGCGGTGTGCCTCCGACGCAGACCTGCATGAACTGTCACAGCCAGGTAAAGAAGGACTCGCCGAAGCTGAAGCCGCTCTATGACTCGTGGGAATCGGGCAAGTCCGTCGCGTGGATTCAAATTCACAAGACCCCTGACTTTGCGTACTTCAACCACTCTGCGCACGTTGGCGTGGGCGTCGGTGAGAACCGCGCCGCCATCGGGTGCGAGAGCTGCCACGGCCGCATCGACACCATGGAAGTGGTGCGCCAGACCTACCCGCTGTCGATGTCCTGGTGCCTCGAGTGCCACTCGAACCCCGCGCCGAACCTGAGGCCCGTCGAAGCGGTGACCGCCATGGGTTGGAAACAAGACCTCGCGTTCTCCGAGAAGGCCCAGACCATCGCGGCCACGCTGCATCCTCCTGGAAGTCTGTCGGCCGCTGCGAAGCTCGGTCCGAACGGCGAAATGCTCACGTACTCCACGGCCGGCTGCACCGGCTGTCACCGCTAGTCCTTCGACCTTCGCGAAAGCCAAAAGACAGCCATGAAGAAAGACCCCTACGCCCCGATTCGCGAGCAGATGAAGGAACCGCCCACGCACTGGCGGTCTCTCGAGCACAAGGCTGGCGATGCTTCCGTCGTCAAGTCCCTGGAGCAGGAATTCCCCAACGGCCTGTCGCCCAGCGACGAGGGCGTCAACCGTCGCGACGCGCTGAAGCTGGCGGGCGCGGCGATGTCGCTCGGCGCGATGGCTGGTTGTGAGGCATTGCCGGTGAGGCGGCCGGTCGCTGAAATTCACGCGTTCTCGAAGATGCCTGAGCAGGTCATTCCGGGTGCGCGGATGTATTACGCGACCGCGATGCAGCGGTCAGAGGGCGCGCTGGGGCTGCTGGTCGAGGCCAACGGCGGCCGGCCCACCAAGATTGAAGGCAACCCCAACCACCCGAGCTCGCTCGGCGCGTCGGACTCCTGGGCGCAGGCCGAGGTGCTGCGGTTGTACGACCCCGAGCGCGCTCGATCGCCGCTGCTCTCGGGCGCCCCTTCCACGTGGGACAAGTTCGACGCGGCCATCAAGGAAGTCAGCACCCGCTTCGCCGCCAACCAGGGTGAAGGCCTGGCGCTGGTGGTGGAAGACGAGCTGGGGCCGACGGCCGAGCGCCTGGTGAAGTCGCTGGTCTCGAAGCTGCCAAAGGCGAAGATCGTCCGGTGGGACCCGCTGGCGCCTGATCAGCAGCACCTCGGCGCCCACCTGGCGTTCGGGCCCGGCGCGCGCGTGCACGCAGACCTCGAGAAGACGAAGGTCATCTTCGCCCTCGACTCCGACTTCCTGGTCAGCGGCCCTGACCACCTGAAGCTGGCGCGGCAGTTCGGCACCAGCCGCGCGGTGCACACCGCCGAAGACCTCGCCAGGATGAAGCGCCTGTACGTGGCCGAGTCGGTGTTCAGCGCGACCGGCACCAACGCCGACCACCGCGTGCGCGTGGCCTCGAGCCAGGGCAGCGACGTCTTGAAGGCGCTCGCGAAGGCGCTCGCTGGCAACGGCATCGAGCTGGGTCCCCTGGGCACCCTCGAAGCCGGCGCATTGGCCGAGAACGTGATGAAGTTCCTCGGCGCGCTCGCCAAAGACCTCGCGGCCAACAAGGGCGCGGCGACGCTGTTCGTGGGTGAGCGGCAGCCTCCGGCGGTGCACGCGCTGGCCAACGCCATCAACCTGGCGCTCGGCGGCGGCATCACGGTTTCGATGGGCGACCCCACCCCGCACGGCACGCAGTTCGAGCAGCTGTCGCAGCTGGTCACCGCGCTCAACGCGGGCCAGGTCGACACGCTGGTGCTCCTCGACGTCAACCCGGTCTACTCGGCGCCCGGCTCGCTCAAGTTCGCCGAGGCGTTTGCGAAGGCCAAGGTCACCATTCACGCCGGCCTCTTCCCGGAAGAGACGGGCCTCAAGGCCACCTGGCACGCGCCGCTGGCGCACTTCCTCGAGTCGTGGAGCGACGCGGAAGGCTGGGACGGCACGGCCAGCCTGGTGCAGCCGGTGATTCTGCCGCTGTTCTCGGGGCGGCCGCTCAACTCCATCCTGGCGCAGCTCGCCGGCGAGACCGAGACCAACGACAAGAAGCTGGTCGAGGCCACCTGGCGCGGCACTGGCGCGGCGCTCGCTGGGGAGAAGGCGTGGCGCAAGGCGCTGCACGACGGCGTGATTCCCGGCACGGCGCGCGCGCCCGTCGCGGCGACCGCGAAGCTCGCAGACATCGCCGCGGCGGTGGGAGCGCTCAGGGCGGTCGTTCCGAGCAAAGACGCCCTCGAGCTGGTGGTGCTGCAGAGCCACGCCAAGGACGGCCGCCTCACCAACGTGGGCTGGGTGATGGAGCTGCCCGACACCATGTCGAAGCTGGTGTGGGACAACGCGCTGCTGGTCGCTCCAATCACGGCAAAAGAGCTGGGCATCGACAGCGGTACGGACCGCAATGGCTACTCGGCCGACCTGGTCGAGGTGACCGCCAACGGGCGCAAGTTCACCGCGCCGGTCTTCGTTCTGCCGGGGCTGACCCCGAACGTGGTGGCCATCAACCAGGGCTATGGGCGCGCCCAGGGTGAGGTCGCCAAGGGCATCGGCGTCGATGCCAACCCCATTCTCGAGACGGGCCTCAACGTCGTCACCGGCGTGAAGCTGTCGAAGCTGGGCAGCAAGCAGGTGCTCGCGTCGACGCAGGACCACTTCTCGGTGCCTGGCAACCAGTTCAAGGAGATGACGTTCGCGAAGATGACCGACGAGCCCGTCGGCGCCCGCGAGCGGCTGCTCGGCCTTGGACCCCGGCCCCTGTTCCGGTCGGCCACCGACAAGGAGTACGCGAAGAACCCCGAGTTCGCGCGCAAGGGTGACATGCCCGAGAACCTGGTGCAGCTGGGCACGCCGAAGAACCGGCCCAGCAAGCCGATTCAGCCCATCAATGACATCACCTATGAGGGCCAGCAGTGGGGCATGGTGATTGACCTGTCAGCGTGTATTGGTTGCAATTACTGCACGATCGCCTGCCAGGCTGAGAACAACATTCCGGTGGTCGGCCGTGAGCAGGTGCTGCTCGGTCGCGAGCTGCACTGGATTCGCATCGACCGGTACTTCTCGGGTGACGTCGACTCGCCGGTGGCGGTGCACCAGCCGGTGGCGTGTATGCACTGCGAGAACGCCCCCTGCGAGCCGGTGTGCCCGGTCTCGGCGACGGTGCACGACGACGAGGGCACCAACGGCATGGCGTACAACCGCTGCATCGGCACGCGGTACTGCGCCAACAACTGCCCCTACAAGGTGCGGCGCTTCAACTACCTCGACTACACCCACACCGGGAACGTGTACGTCGAGCCGTATTGGAAAGAGCGCATGAAGACGCTCAAGCTGCAGCGCAACCCGGACGTCTCGGTGCGCTACCGCGGCGTGATGGAAAAGTGCTCGTACTGCACCCAGCGCATCGAAGAGGCCAAGGTGTCTGCGAAGCGCAAGGGCAACGACCGCAAGGCCCTGCCTGACGGCGCCATCACCACGGCCTGCCAGCAGGCGTGCCCCACCAACGCCATCACCTTTGGCAACATCAACGACGAGTCGTCGCGGGTGAACGCGCTCAAGAAGAGCGAGCGGAACTACGAGATGCTGCAGGAGCTGAACGTGCGCCCGCGAACGTCGTACCTGGCGCGGGTGCGTCACGAGAACGAGGAGCTCGCCTGATGGGAACGCCAACTGCTGCAGTGACGCTGCCTGACGACCCGAAGATTCGCGGCGACGTGGTGCTGGAAGAGACGACGTCGGGCCGCGAGCTGCTGGTGCGCGGTACGCACGACTTCCACTCCATCACCGAGATGGTGTGCAAGGTGAACGAGGCGCCCATCAAGGACACGCCGAAGCCGTTTCTGGCTGGCTTCGCCCTGGCGGCGTCGTTCGCGGCCATGTTCGGTGGCTACGTCGGCTACCTGTTCTGGGAAGGCCCTGGCATCTGGGGAAACAACAACCCGGTCGGCTGGGCGTGGGACATCGTCAACTTCGTGTTCTGGGTCGGCATCGGCCACGCCGGCACGCTCATCTCGGCGGTGTTGTATCTGTTCCGTCAGAAGTGGCGCACCAGCATCAACCGGTTCGCCGAAGCGATGACCATCTTCGCCGTCGTCTGCGCCGGCTCGTGCGTTGCCCTGCACACCGGCCGCATCTGGATGGATTACTACCTCTTCCCCATTCCCAACCAGATGGGGTTGTGGCCCAACTTCCGCAGTCCGCTGGAGTGGGACGTGTTCGCGGTGAACACCTACGCGCTGGTCTCGATTCTGTTCTGGTACACGGGCCTGGTCCCCGACTTCGCCACGCTGCGTGACCGCACCACCGTCAAGTGGCGCCGGTTCTTCTATGGCTTTCTGTCACTCGGCTGGCGCGGGTCGACCCGGCACTGGTTGACCTACGAAAAGGCGTACCAGATTCTGGCGGCCTTCTCGGCCCCGCTGGTGCTCTCGGTGCACACCATCGTGTCGTTCGACTTCGCGGTGTCGCAGCTGCCTGGTTGGCACACCACCATCTTCCCGCCGTACTTCGTGGCCGGCGCCATCTTCTCGGGCTTCGCGATGGTGCTGACGCTGATGATCCCCGCGCGTGAGTGGCTGGGCCTCAAAGACATCGTCACCATTCGGCACATCGAGAACATGAACAAGATCATCCTGCTGACGGGCAGCCTGGTTGGCTACGCCTACGGCATGGAGTTCTTCATGGCTGCCTATTCCGGCAACGAGTACGAAGGCTTCACCTTCATCAACCGCATGTTCGGCCCGTACTGGTGGGCGTACTGGATCATGATGAGCTGCAACGTGATCACGCCGCAGCTGTTCTGGATCAAGAAGATCCGCACCAACGTGGCCTTCACCTTCGTGCTCAGCCTCTTCGTGAACGTGGGCATGTGGTTCGAGCGCTTCGTCATCACGGTGACCTCGCTGCACCGCGACGCGCTGGTCTCGAGCTGGGAATACTTCGTGCCGGTGACCGAGTGGTACTTCTTGCTGGGCACCTTCGGCCTGTTCTTCACGCTCTTCCTGCTCTTCGTGCGCTTCTTCCCCGTCATCGCGATGGCCGAGGTGAAGTCGGTGATGCCGCAGGCCAACCCGCACTGGGAAGGCTACGGGCACAAGGCGCCGCACACCACGTCTGGTGAAGGTGAGAAGGCGCACGGCGCGACGGATCCGGTGGCGGTCGGCGGCGCGGTGCCTGGGCACGCAGTCGCCGCGACGCCGGGAGGGCACTCGTAATGGCTACCAACAAGCTGTGGGGCGTGCTGGCGCAGTACGAGAACCCCGCCGACATCTACACGGCGTGTGAGCGGGTTCGCGACGCCGGCTATTCGAAGTGGGACTCATTCACGCCATTCCCGGTGCACGGGCTCGACAAGGCCATGGCGCTGCCGCCCTCGAAGCTGCCCTGGGCGGTGCTGTGCGTGGGGCTGACCGGCTCGACCTTCATGTTGTTCTTCGAGACCTGGGCCATGGGCAACGCCTACCCCTTCATCGTCGGCGGCAAGCCGTTGTTCTCGCTGCCGGCCTTCGTGCCCATCTGGTACGAGGTGACTGTTCTGTCGAGCGCCGTGACGGCGTTCCTCTCGAACTGGATCATGAACGGGCTGCCCATGCCGCACCACCCGACGTTCGCCTCGAAGGCGTTCGAGCGGGTGACCGACGACAAGTTCTTCATCGCCATCGAGGCGGAAGATTCCCGGTTCGACCTCGAGAAGACCAAGGCGCTGCTGAAAGACGCCGGCGCGACCCTCATCGAAGAGCTGGAGGCCACGTGATGCGCAGCGCAGTTTCAGCCGGCCTGTTGGCGGCGAGCTTGTTGAGCGGGTGTCGTGGTGGCGATTCCGAGCTGCCACCGGTGCACCTGATTCACAACATGGACACGCAGGAGAAGGCCAAGGCCTACCGCAAGGACACCAGCGGCCTGTTCGCTGACGGCCGCAGCATGCGCGCGCCGGTCGAAGGCACGGTGGCGGTCGGTCAGCTCAACGACGACGACCAGTATTACAAAGGCTTCGAGGAAGAGGGCAAAGAGACCAAGGCGTTTCCTGCCTCAATCAAGGGCGACGACGGGGCTCCCAAAGCAGACCTTATCGCCCGCGGTGGTCAGCGGTACCGTATCTACTGCGCGCCCTGCCACGGGGTGAATGGTGACGGCGACGGCACGGTGAACACCGCGAAGGGGCTGCTGGTCGCTCCGCCGGCCATGCACAGCGAGCGGGTGAAGGAATTGGTCAACGGCAAGATCTTCGGCGCCATCACCTACGGCGTGAACAACGGCAACATGGGCTCGTACGCGGCGCAGATTCCCGTCGAAGACCGCTGGGCCATCGCTGCGTGGGTGCGGGACCTGCAGCGGCAGAAGGACCCCAACCAGTCGTGGGAGCCAGGCGGAATCGAACTGCAGCCGAATCCGACGGTGGCATCCGTCGAGGTCGGGGCAGCCATTTACAAGGCAAAGGCTTGTATTGGGTGTCATTCCATCGACGGCTCGCGCCTGGTGGGCCCGAGCTTCAAGGGCATCTGGGGTCGCAAAGAGGTCACCAACAAGGGTGCGGTCACGGTCGACGAAGCCTACGTCACCGAGTCCATTCGCAACCCGCTGGCCAAGGTCGTCGAGACCTACCCGCCTGCGATGCCGCCCTACGATGACAAGAACATCACGGACATTCAGCTTCAGAGCATCATTCTGTATTTCAAGACGTTGAACTGAGAGGCACCGTGGCCCACGCCATCGAGAAACCGACAGACATCACCATTCCCACCACCAGCCTGTGGGCGAAGCTGCCGATGATTGGCGGCGCCATGGCCGTGGTGGGCCTGGGCATCACGCTGGGCTCGGCCGCGGGTGACAACAAAGCCCGGGCGATGTTCAGCTACCTCTGGGCATTCGAGGCGCTGCTGGGCCTCGCGCTGGGTGGCCTTGGCTTCGTGCTCATCGACCACACGGTGAAGGCCGGCTGGTCGACGGTGATTCGTCGCCTGGGAGAGACCACGGCGGTGACGGTGCCCCTGTTCGCCATTCTCTTCATTCCCATCGCAGCCATTGGCTTTCACGACCTGTACCCGTGGAGCCACGAGTCAGACGAGATCCTCGAGCGCAAGCGCTGGTTCCTCACCACCGGCTTCTTCTTCGGCCGCGTCGTCCTCTACTTCGGCGTGTGGACGGCGCTGTCCTGGGTGCTCTACCAGACGTCGGTGAAGATGGACGTCGAGAACGACCCCGTCGCCCGCGAGAAGCTGACCAAGCGCATGTGGACCATCAGCGGGGTCGGCATCGCGCTGTACGCGCTGACCCAGAGCTTCCAGGCCATCGACTGGCTGATGTCACTGCAGCCGCACTGGTACTCGACCATCTTTGGTGTGTATTACTTTGCCGCGTCGATTCAGGCATTTTATGCCTTCATGACGCTGGTCTCGATAGGGTTGCAGCGCGCGGGTGTGCTCAAGGCGGCGATCACCACCGAGCATTTCCACGACCTGGGCAAGTATGTGTATGGCTTTGGTGTCTTCTGGGCCTACATCGCGTTCAGCCAGTTCATTCTCATCTGGTACGCAAACATTCCTGAAGAGACCGAGTTCTACATGGTGCGGGTCGAGGGGGGCTGGCAGTACGTCTCGTATTCGCTGCCCCTCCTTCACTTCTTCGCGCCGTTCTTCTTCCTGCTGTCGCGTCAGGTGAAGCGGAACCGCCAGCTGCTGGCCATCGCGTGCATCTGGGTGCTCGCAATGTACCTGGTCGACCTGTACTGGTTGGTGATGCCGAACTTCGGCACGCACGGTGAGGGCCACCACGAGGCGCACCTGGCCATCTCGTACCTCGATGTCAGCGCCATCGTCGGCATGGCGGGCGCGTTCCTCGGGGTGTTCGGCTACTTCCTGAACAAGAACAAGACGGTCTGCATCAACGACCCGCGCCTGCCCGAGTCTCTGGCGCACGAGAACTTCTGAACCCTTCGTTCGCTGTGTTTTCGGCCCTTCGAGGTTCTGCTCTCACCGAGCTGAACGTCGCGGGGCCGAGTGCTGTGAAGCGTTCAGCTCGAGGCGCGGGATGAGCCTGGCGTGGTTGGTGGCGGTGGTGGTGTCGCAGGTGGACGGCGGTTCGCTGCTGAGGCTGCGCGCCGTCGGGGACATGATGCTGGGCACCTCGGTGCCTCAGGGCTGTCTGCCCCCGGACGATGGAGCGCACCTGCTGGATGAAGTGGCGCCGGCTTTGCGCGACGCTGACGTGACCTTCGCCAATCTCGAAGGTCCGCTGTGCGATTCGGGGATCTCGGCGAAGTGCCGGAGGGGCGGCAACTGCTATGCGTTTCGTTCGCCCACCCGGTACGCCGCTTACTTCAAGGCCGCGGGTGTCGACCTGGCGTCGACGGCCAACAACCACTCGGGCGACTTCGGCGAGGCGTGCCGCCGAGCGACGGAAGCCGCGCTCGATGCACAAGGAATCGTGTGGAGCGGACCTGTGGGCTCGGTCGGGACGCTGGTCGTCGGGGGCCGCAAGCTCGCGCTGGTCGCTTTTCACACCTCGGGTTCGACCAATGACGTGAATGACCTCGAGGGCGCGAGGCGGCTCGTGGCCGAAGCGAAGAAGACGCACGACCTGGTCATCGTCAGCTTTCACGGGGGCGCCGAGGGGCTCACCGCGACGCGCGTGAAGGAGGGGGCCGAGCGGTACCTGAAGGAGAACCGGGGCAACCTGAAGGCGTTCACTCACGGAGTCATCGACGCCGGCGCCGCGGTGGTGATCGGCCATGGACCGCACGTGCTGCGCGCGATGGAAGTCTACCGCGGCCATCTCATCGCCTACTCGCTGGGCAACTTCGCCACCTACGGGCGCTTCAGCCTTGGCGGTGCGCTGGGAATCTCGGTGGTGCTCGAGGTGCAACTCGATGACGCCGGGCGCTTCGTGACGGGCCAACTGCTGTCGACCGCGCAGGAAGGCAAGGGCGTGCCGAAGCTCGATCCTGCCGGGCGTGGCGCGGCGCTGGTCGCCCAGCTGTCGGCGCTCGACTTCCCGAAGACAGGGGTCCTCGTCGGGCCAACAGGGGTTCTGACGGCGCCGTAGCAGGGTGTTGAGCTTCTCCGACCGAGACGGGCTCCCCGCGAGCGGGGATCTCCGGGCACGAAAATGCGAGTTCGAGACGGGGGGGTACTAAACGCGGGTCAGTCCTGCGACGCTCAGATTTCGGAGGACCG